>Ga0316612_1000060_pt1 | contig 44669 bp, 48 predicted proteins | sample MIS2016226_MG_FD_207676 | JGI IMG/M metagenome (GOLD analysis project Ga0316612, IMG submission 207676) | Microbial mat bacterial communities from Middle Island sinkhole, Lake Huron, Michigan, United States - MIS.2016.226 | ecosystem: Environmental > Aquatic > Freshwater > Lake > Sediment... | reverse complement strand
CCCCAATACCCTGGCAATAGTCAGGCTTTTTTTATATATTTATTAACAAATAATATTATATGAGTGATTTTAATAGAACACCAGAAGCACAAGAAGTTTTTAAATCAAAAAGAAAACCAAAAGGATCAATTAAATTTAAAATTTCATTGAATGAAGAACAAAAAGAAGCAAAAGAAAAAATCCTAAAAAAACCATATACCTTACTTAGAGGAGCTGCTGGTTCTGGGAAAACATTACTAGCAACTAATATAGCTCTTGATTTATTTTTTAAAGGAGAAATCGAACAAATTATTATTACTCGCCCAACAGTATCAAAAGAAGATATTGGATTTCTTCCAGGTGACTTAAAAGATAAGATGGACCCATGGTTAGCACCTATATATGATAATTTATATATGTTATATAATAAGGATAAAATTGAGAAAATGTTGGCAGAAAATCAAATTGTTATTGCTCCATTTGCATTTCTTAGAGGAAGAACATTTTGTAATTCTGTTATCATAGTAGATGAATGTCAAAATATAACTCATAATCAAACTGAATTGATATTAGGTAGATTAGGGACCGAATCAAAAATGATATTTTGTGGAGACCTCCGCCAATCCGATTTAAAATTTAAAAAAGATTCAGGTATATCATTCTTTACCAAATTAGAATGTGAAACCCCAGATGATGTTCAAGTAATTAATTTAAAAAAAAATCACAGACACCCAGCAGTAGAAAGAGTTTTAAAAGTATACGAAGACTACCAGGATTAATAAATATAATATTTGAGGTTATTTTTTAATATTTATAATAAAAATATAAAATGGCATCTACATTAAATCCAACTACTTTCAAAGTAAAAATAATAGAAGAACAAATTGTTCGTAATAATGTAATTAAAAATGAAGTAACTTACACTATAGGAAATGTTACTAATGTAGATCATAGAGTATTAACATGCCCTAACACTACATCTGTAGATTTATTTAATATAAATGGTCCAACTCCTGGAGCAGGTACATTTCCTTCAAGTAGTTTAAAATATGTTCGTATTACTAATTTAGATGATACTTACAATATTGCTATAATAGTAAGTGGATCTCAAGGTGCTTTTACACAAGAATTAACTCCAACTTCTTCTATGTTTATAGTGAGTTCAAATATTACTTCTAGTAATTTTTCCGGTATTTTTGGAGATAATATAGAATACGTTAAAGCATATGCTATTAGTAGTAGTATAGATTTAGAATATACATTAATAAACGCTTAATTATATGAATATCCCAATTTGGCCCGGATCCAGTTCATTCCAACCCGGAGAAACTCCTTTTGGATTTTATGATAATGATCCACAATTTCAAGCTGATGCTGATAAATTTGCTTTATTTGCTTCTCGAAGATTAGGATATCCTATTGTAGATATTGAATTACAAGATTTAAACTTCTATGCAGCATTTGAAGAAGCAATTACTACTTATGGTAATGAATTATATGCATATTCCGCACAAGAAAACTTATTAACCTTTCAAGGATCATCAACAACCATAGGACCAGCAAATAACCAATTAATCCAACCAAATTTAAGTTCAGAAATCAGATTATCTGATCAATATGGGACAGAAGCAGGTGTTGGTGGTAATGTTACTTGGTATTCTGCATCTATCCAATTAAAACATGGAGTTCAAGATTATAATCTCACAGAATGGGCTTTAAATTTGGGAGTTGCTGAAGGTGATTTAGAAGTTAAACGTGTATTTTATGAGGCTGCACCAGCTATTGTAAGATACTTTGACCCATATGCCGGTACAGGAACAGGTATGATGCAATTATTAGATAGTTTTGGATTTGGTGGATATTCACCTGCCGTAAATTTTTTAATGATGCCTATCAATTATGACTTACAAAAATTACAAGCAATTGAATTTAATGATCAAATCAGACGGTCCCAATTTTCATTTGAACTTATAAATAATAATTTAAGGATATTCCCTATTCCTGATGGAGGGATGCAAACCACATTTATCCAATATATTAAAAAATCAGATAGAAATAATCCATATATTAATAGTGGAGTAGGAAGTATAGTTACAAATGTATCTAATGTCCCGTATGAAAATCCAAATTATACTCAAATCAACTCAGTAGGAAGACAATGGATTTTTGAATATGCTTTAGCAATAGTTAAAGAAATTTTAGGGTATGTTAGAGGTAAATATTCTACTATTCCAATACCAAACGCCGAAGTAACGCTTAATCAAAGTGATTTAATAACTGCGGCCACTACTGAAAGAAATGCGTTGATCGAGCGTTTACGAGCTTATTTTGACGGCACATCACGACAAAGCTTACTAGAAAGAAAAGCAGCTGAAGCAACAAGTCAAAAAAGCATATTAAATGAAGTTCCAATGGTGATCTTTATAGGATAATATGGTTAGTATATATAAAATAATATAAAATATGTGTGCATTATTTGGAGGAGCAAGAGATATATCTTTATTTAGAGGTTTAAATAGAGAACTTATTTCAGATATAATTACTCAACAATGTATTTACTATAAATTTAAATTAGAAGAAACTAAAGTAAATATGTATGGGGAGGCTGCTGGTACTAAATTTTATCATGATCCTGTAATATTTAATGCTTTAATATCTCGTGGTGATCAAACACAACCAACAGATGAATTTGGTGTTTCATTTGGGTGGGATCTTGAATTTAGATTCTTTAGAGATGATTTAGTTGATGCTAATGTTATCCCTGAAGTAGGAGATATTATAATGTATCAAGATGCATATTATGAAGTAGATAATACAAATGCTAATCAATTCTTTATAGGAAAAGACCCAGATTTCCCTAATTATGATGATAACGGAATTAACCCATTAAATCCGGGATTGGAAAATTTTGGTACAAGTATATCAATTATATGTGTTGCTCATTATACCCCTGCCGATAAGGTAGCTATCCTTCGCGAAAGAATATAACATATGACTCAATATAAAAAACCCGTACCAAAATCTCAAAAAGAGATATCAAATAAACAGGTTAACCCATATATTAATCCTGAGAATGGAGAGACTCTGGGTAATCCAAATATACCATCTGAATTTCAACAATTTACACCCACAGAACAAAACGGTATAAATTTTAATAGATCAGAAAAATTATCATTTATAAATGATCATACTAAACCATTTTCAGTTAGTATACAAGATATAGATGAATCAGTATTATTTTATTTTGAAAATATTATTAGACCTTATGTTTATCAAAATGGTGTAAAAATACCTGTACCTTTAATTTATGGTGCTCCAGAAAAATGGAAATCTGTTCAAAAAGATGGGTATTATAAAGATAAAAATGGTAAAATTATGTCTCCTATTATCGTGTTTAAACGTGATGGTATGGAAAAAAATAGAAGTATTACAAATAAATTAGATGCTAATAATCCCCATTTATATACTTCTTGGCAAAAATCATATAATGCAAAGAATTCATATTCTAATTTTAATGTTTTAAATAATCGAGCACCAACACAACAATTTATAACTAATGTAGTACCTGATTATGTTACTCTAACTTATAGTTTTATAATACAAACATATTACGTAGAACAATTAAATAAAATTACCGAAGCTATAAATTATGCTTCAGATTCATATTGGGGTGATCCTGAACGTTTTAAATTTAAAGCTAATATAAATGGATATACTAATGTAACAGAATTAGCCCAAAATGATGATAGAATTGTTAGAAGTACTTTTACTCTTACAATGTATGGATATATAGTACCGGATACAATTCAAAAAGATGCTACAGCTATTAAAAAATATAATAGTAGATCTAAAATAACCATTGGAATGGAGGTAACAGATTCTGTAGCAGAAGTAGTAACAACAACAAATAGAAGAAGACCAACAAACCCAACATCATTTTTCCCTTCTGGAGGTGGTTCTGGTGGTGGTGTGGATCCGGTTACTATAACGTATTTAAACACGAATATACAAAAATTAGGCACATATGTTAACCCAACAACTATAACATTTAATAGCGGCTGGTTAATATCACCACAAGGTTTACCTCCAACATCTATAAATAATTTTACTTTATTCTGTAATGGTGCTTTAATAGAGCTAGCAGCTATAGTTTCATTTACAGAATCAGCAGGAGTAACAACATTAATAATAAATCCATCTGCTCTTGGATATAGTTTTAGCCCTACAGATGAAGTAATAGCAATAGGAAAATTTAATAGCTAATGGCAATAATCAAACCAGAACAACTATCCGCAGGATTATATAATATAAGTGGATCATTTTCAGGTTCATTTCATGGAGATGGTAGTGATTTAACGAATTTACCAACACAATCATTTGATACTGGTTCATTTATTACAACAAGCTCTTTCAATGCGTTTATAGGTTCATATAATACAGGATCATTTACTGGTTCATTTATTGGAAATGGTAGCGGGTTAACCAACTTACCAACACAATCATTTGATACTGGTTCATTTATTTTAACATCATCTTTTAATGCGTTTACAAGTTCAATATATTCATTTACTAGCTCAATATCTAGTAGTATAGATAGTTTAACTAATGCTACCTCAAGTTATATTTTGAATTCACAAACAAGTTCAATGTTTGTTTCAAGTTCAGTACATGCTAATTCCTCTTCTATTGCTATATCTAGTTCATATGCTTTAAGTGCAAGTTATGCATCTTCATCACAATCCTCTAGTTTTGCTACATCTGCATCTTATACTTTAAGTGCTTCATATTCATTAACATCTTCATACACACAAAACTCACAAACTGCATCGTATGCTTTACAAGCAGTAAGTTCGAGCTTTGCTTCAACAGCATCGTATGCTTTAAATATAACATCTACAATTGGAATGAGAGTGTACACAGACGACACCTTTATTGCAGAAGGTTCAAAAGGATTTAGACACATCGGCAGTAATTCAGTAATTTCAAAAACACGCACATTAGCCAACACTAACGGGTATATTGAAGTTGATGTGAAGAGAAATGGTGCCGTACTAGGTACTATTAGTCTATCAAACCAATCTTCATCAATAGACAATACCTTGACGGGTTGGACTACACAACTAAACACTGATGACCTAATAGAATTTTATGTTAGTCAATCATCTATATATATAACAGATGTATCAATATTTATTGATATACAATCAACATAATAAAATAAATAAATGAAAGCAGCAGTAGAACACATATTCACTGGCCCAACCGGATCTATAAGTGGATCATATGATTCAACAAAGACTTTACTAGGTTCACTAATGAAGCAATATACCGGTAATACATTGGATGAAAAATACGTCAGTACCAACCCATCAGCTATAATAAACCAAGTTGAGGTAGCAGGTCTAGCATATACAATGCCTCATGTAATCCAATATACTGATGATATTTTCTGGGTATTTGTTACAGCACAAGCACCATCAATCACTCGTAACGTGGGATTATATGAATTTAATAAATTAACATCCACAATCAGTTGGAAAGGTTTTATCACTATATCAGGAACAACTTTTGCAGGTACAAAAACACCTCGAGGCTTGAGAGGATTCGTATACAAACACACAACGGGTACAGTATCTACTTCGGGAGCATCTACTACCATAACTGGAGATAGTACAGGGTTTCAATCTGAAAGAATAGCCGTTGGAGCTAGAATTGGATTTAATACAACCGACCCTAATGACGTAACAACGTGGTATGAAATAACAGCAATTAATAGTAATACAGAATTAGTTATATCATCACCTGTCAATTTATCTCTATCTACTACATATGTAATTGAGGAAATTAGAATAGCATTAGCAACAACAAATTCTTTAACTACAATAATAAATGGTGGAGTAACTTTGATTAAAGGATTAAATTACAATACCTTCACACTAGGTGGTACCACTATCCCAGAGGCATCACTATCAACCCCAACAAATGTAGATAATATTCGAGCTAGTTATTTGTTAAAAGATCCATTAATAAATGGAGCACCTCAACAAACCTGCACATTTACATCAGGAACTCCTGGAACTATTAATGTAAATAACCACGGATTAGTAGTTGGAGATTTGGTTGTATTTACAACAACAGGAACACTTCCCGTAGGTATTACAGCGGCATCAACAATATATTATGTTACACCTACAAATCTAACAACCAATACGTTTACTGTATCAGTTACATTAGGAGGTGTTATAATTAATATAGCATCAGCTGGAACTGGAATACACACTGTCAACTCATCAACTGCATGGAACCCATGTGGATTAGGCAGTGATGATTTTATAAGCAATTCTCATCATGATTTATATCTGGTCCACTCAAATAATGCAACAAGTGTTAGAATAATTAAATATAATCTAAGAGCACCATTAACAGTTATATCAGGATACTCAACAAGTGCATTTATTTTTAAAACAAATAATCACGCAATAGTAGGAACAGCATCCCAAGTAAATAATGGTAGAATATTTACTGCATCTCATGGTGCTGCAAATGGAGTAAAATCACTATGGTTTGTAACAACGAATCGTATATACAGGTGTACATTATCTGGAATAACCCCATTAGCAACTGGATGGATTAGCGATTTTATGATCGAAATTCCCCCAGGAACTTCTACAACTTACTCTGCACTCTCAACAATGAGCCAGATTGATTACAGTGAGACTATTGATAGAATCTTTATTCCAACTACAAGTGGTCGATTTGGGGTATACATAGGTACTTACGATACTACTGGATTAATTCCTTTTGAGAAAATTATAGGTACAAATATTAATCGACTAAAACTATCAACAACCCCATCAGGTGCTGTAGATGGTTTATTCCCACAAGCAGCCGTGACTGTATGGACAGAGGGTGGATATATGTTTGTAATTCCAAATACTGCAGTTTCTGGTTTAAATTGGTTATATATATTCCCAATAGGAGCTGATAGTACATACGCTGCAAATACCAATCAACGAATTATCACACCTAAATTGGCAACTCCAAATGCATCTAAATTGTATAGGGCTTATGTAGATCACGCTGAATATATAGGTGATTATGGATTAGGAATCCAACCAGAAGCTTATAAATTATATTTTAGAACTTCAGGAATTGATGATAATAGTGGATCGTGGACGGAGGTGGGAAGAAATGGAGATTTAACTTCACAATCTCCAAATAACTTTATTCAGTTTATGTTTGAGCTGGATGTTTTAGGAGAGGTATGTGTTCCAACAAAGATATACGGCGTTAGTTGTGTATATGAGGATGGATCTCAGGATTCTCACTATGAACCTTCATTAACAAAGTCATCTGCGCAGAATAGACAATTTGCATGGAGGCAAACGGCACTTTGGGGAGGAACAATTCCCAACCTAAGAATGAGGTTATTTAATGTAGCTACTAATACAAATATTTTAGATGACAACATAACTACAAGTGCTTATGGAGTTTGGCAATATTCAACAGATGGTATTTCTTGGTTAGCATGGGACTCATCAGCGGATGTAATAGGAAATTATATAAGGTATACAGTAGATGGTGGTGTTATTGGAAATTTAATAACGGTGAGAGCCCTTTTAACACAAAACTAATATGTCAGAAGTCTTAACGGATATATTATTTGCAGTAACCGAGTCAATGGTAGGAGTCACATTTACTATAGAACTTCCAATTTCAGGATCTATAGGAAGTCCAGTTTTAATTGAATCACAGACAGTGTTTTTTGAACTTAAAATTTCTGGTGAAGAAACAATAAGTATAATTTAGAATAAGTACCTAGTGTTGTTTTGTATTTACAGAATAAACGCCATATTTATATAAAAATAAATTTGTAATAATAGATTTAATATAATAAATGTCTAATATATTATCCAAAACCGGAATAACTACAGGATACTCGGTAGATGCATGGCATATAACACAATCCATTGATGCTTTTACCGGAGATGTAGATTATGATATAAATGTATCCGGTTCTTTTACCCTAACAGGTAGTCTAAATATTGATGGAAATATGTATGGAAATACTTTAGGTTCTTCATCAACATCTGATAATGCAGATTATTCACTTCAATCATATTACTCTTATAATTCTTCAATTGCTGGATTTAATGAATCAGATTTTTTCACATTGCAATTAGTAAAACCAGAAATAGATTTAGCAACTTATACTGATTATTATATTGGGGTTGGTGAGTCTGGTGTTGGTTCAAAATATATAGGATTAGTATTACCAATTGATTGTTTTATATTGAGAGCATATATAAGTGCTACCACACAGATTACAGGTAGCTCACAACCACCTTCAATTAATTTATTAATAGATGAAACACCACTATTATTAACTGATGTAATTTTAGATTACTCCCAACATTATTCATATGGTATTGGGGGTATTTACACATCATATCTAGCTGGTACTCGTATATCTCTTCATATTCAAACTCCACTTTTCACCATATCACCACACAAAGTTACACATAATGTAATATTAACAATATTACCATATACTCTATAATGAACATACTATCTAACATAGGAATTACTTCTGGAAGTAAAGTTGAAGCATGGCATATTACTCAATCAATAGATGCATTCACTGGAGAACAAGAATATGACATATTCCTATCAGGCTCATTAACTATAACAGGAAGTTTAAATTTCACTCAGATTACAAATGATATATATGGTAATTCTTCAACATCAACCACATCATCTTATTCAACAGTTACCACCAATACCTCTTATGCTTTAACAGCCTCCTCAGCATTTAATCAAACTATAATTTTAACTTTTACCCACCCTCAAATTAATTTAGAAGCAGATACCAAATATTATATAGGAAATGGAAATATCACAACAACAGGATCATTTAGTCCATCGGCTAATACACCTACCCCAGCCGGGATGATATGTCCTGTAGATGGAACTATAGTGGGTGCTAGTATAACATCCAATAGTATAATATCTGGATCACTTACTTCATTAATTACTTTAGGAATTAATTTATATGATCAAAATTATACATTTGATGAATTCATTTATAATCCATATGTTTATAATAATATACAAGATATTGAAATTAATGTAGTAGAGGGGGATATATTAACATTTGAAATTGCAACAAAAACAGGTACTTTACCACAAGCAACAACCCATAATATCCATTTATATATTAAATCATACGTATAATACCCATTTTTATATTAAATAATGGCAAAAATCTTATCAAAATCTGGAATAATAGATAATAATACTATTAGAACATGGCATGTTACTCAATCAATAGATGCATTTACAAATGTAGAGGCATATGATATTACTATATCTGGTTCATTAACCATAATTGGAGACTTAAACCTAGATACAGATCCAACAGGAAATCTAATTGGAAATTCAGCACATTCTATATCCTCATCATATTCATTAAATTCATTATCATCACTCCAAGCAAGTTATGCTGATATATCAAATGATGTTACAGCATTCCAACTATACCATGGAGTATTTAAATACCCAGAACAATCCAAAGAATATTATTTTGCAATTGATATAGAGCCTATATCTGTTTTATCTCAATCATTAGATTATGTAGGAACAAATCTCCCAACAAAAGTAACCATAATAAGCGCAAGTTTAACTACAACAATTACAGGAACAACAGGGGGTCCTGATTTATCTAGATATAAATTAATGCAAGGTTCAACAACATTGTATGATTTTGGATATATTTTATCTCATAATAGTTGGGTCTCATCTATTATAAGAGGAATTAATATTGATGTAAACCCATCTAATAATCTTATTTATATGATTTGGGAAACACCAACCAATTGGGATATAGCTCCCACTTTTGTGTCTCATAATTTAGTTTTATATTGTACTCGAGGTTATAATCCTGTCTAATAATTATAATAAATTAATATAAAAATAAAATGGAAACAGTTACAGAAACCAAAGTTTTAAATCAAGAAGAATTTCAAATTTTAAAAACAATTCAAGAAGAAACACAATCATTGATTCTAGAATTAGGTGAAATTGAATTAATTAAAATTCAATTAGAAAATAGAAAAGAAAAAGCAAAAGAATATTTATCTGAGCTAAATCAAAAAGAACAAGATTTTACACAATCTATATTTCAAAAATATGGTACAATATCAATTAACCCAACTACTGGGGAAATTAATTTAATTTCCTAATTAATTTAATTGGGTTATTTAATATTTATAAATAAAAAACAATGGCAGAAGAAGTATTATTATCCCCGGGTGTAGCATCGATAGAAAATGATCAATCATTAATAACCCAACAACCTATTCAAGCAGGTGCTGCTATTATAGGCCCAACAGTAAAGGGAAGAGTAGGAATCCCTACTATAGTAACATCATATAGTGATTATATTAATAAATTTGGATCTACTTTTTTAAGTGGAAGTCAAACATATAGTTATTTTACATCAACATCCGCAAATAACTATTTTAGTAATGGAGGTAATACATTATTGGTAACTAGAGTAGCTAGTGGATCATTTACACCTGCTAAATCAACAACTATCCCAACATCAACTGTTGCTACTAGTGCATCTGTTATATTAAACTTAATAGATATAATGAGTGAAGCAAATTCTGTTGGTTCTAGCTCATTCTCGGTAAATGGAATTACATTTTATTTTACTGGTTCTAATGAAATTAATACATCTGCAACAATATATATAAATACATCTTCTTTTGCATCATCTACAATTGCAGACTATGCTGTTACTTCTTCTAATATATTTACTGTTAGCAGTTCTGTAGCACCTTATAATACTTTATTATCATTTATATCATCCGATTCTTCCACACCCAATATAATCTTTACCTATATAGGCTCAAATGGTTTTACAGGAAATTCCAACTATATTACATCAGGAAGTACTACAACATATTTTAGTGGAGGTACTAATATGGAAGCATTCATATTAGAGACATTATCTGAAGGCATTATAATGAATAATACAAGCCCACAAAACCCAGATGGAACTTTACCTTCAGGATCATCAGATAATTTTAGATGGCAAATAGTCTCTCCAAATATTGCAAATGGAACATTTTCATTATTAATAAGACAAGGAAATGATTCAACCAACTCACCATCAGTTATAGAAACATGGGGTCCATTATCATTAGATCCCCTATCACCTAATTATATTGAGAAAGTAATAGGTAATCAAACAAAAACTGTAGTAAACGATAATGGTGAATATTATATTCAATTAAATGGAAATTTTAATAATCAATCACGATGTGTTAGAGTTAAACAAGTAAATACTCCAACACCATCATATCTTGATAACTCAGGAGACCCAAAACCACAATATACAGGATCTATCCCTATTTTAAGCAGCGGATCATTTGATTCAGCAACAGGAACAAATATTCCTTCTGGAATAGGTAATTACTATGAAAATATAAATGATACTAATACTCAAGGTCTCCAATCAAGTGATTATATTGAATCAATTTCATTATTATCTAATAAAGATGAGTACAGATATAATTTAATTACAGTACCTGGATTAATTGCAAATTCAACATTCCCATCCCATGCATCCGCAATATCATTATTGTTATCTAATTGTCAAAACAATGGTAATTCAATGGCTATAGTAGATATAGCAGGATATGGATCAAATATATTACCCGTAACAACAGCAGCTGTAGCTTTAAATACATCATATGCCGCTACTTATTGGCCTTGGGTTCAAACTATTGACCCAGATACAGCCCAACAAATATGGGTACCAGCATCAACATTAATGCCTGGAGTTTATGCTTTTAACGATAATTCAGCTGAGGCATGGTATGCACCAGCGGGTACTAGTAGAGGTGTAATGTCTAATGTTATACGAGCAGAAAGGTATTTAACTCAAGGAAATAGAGACATATTATATCAATCAAATGTTAATCCAATAGCTACTTTCACAAATTCAGGAGTAACAGTATTTGGACAAAAAACATTACAAAAGAAAGCAAGTGCTCTTGATCGTGTGAATGTTAGAAGATTATTAATTGAGCTTAAAAATTATATTTCTCAAATAGCGGATACATTAGTATTTGAACAAAATACAGTTTCTACACGTAATAACTTTTTACTTCAAGTAAATCCATATTTAGGTTCAATTCAACAAAGAAATGGTTTATACAGTTTTAAAGTAGTAATGGATGAATCAAATAATACACCAACCACAATAGATAATAATCAATTAGTAGGTGCTATTTATATTCAACCAACAAAAACCACCGAATTTATTTACTTAACATTTAATGTTACACCAACAGGCGCTCAATTTTCATAAAATATTTAAGTAGAATATTCAAAAATAACATATATGTTTCTTTATATGAATATACCTAAATTAATATTAAAAAATGTTTTTGAACAAAAAAACAATATTTATAATAAAATAAACATAATATAAAATGGCAAATTTTCCCGTATCCCCAGGAGCAACTACAAGTGAAATAGATAACACATTCTTAACAGGGCAACCTGTACAAGCAGGTGCGGCTATTATAGGACCAACAGTAAAAGGACCTGTTGAATTACCTACTCTCGTTACTTCTTATGCAGACTATGTAAATAGATTTGGTGATGTTTTAATAAGTGGAAGTGATACATATTCATATTTCACTTCAATATCAGCTTATAATTACTTTAATAACGGAGGAACATCTTTAATTGTTGCTCGTGTAATATCTGGCTCATATACAGCAGCTACCAGTTCAGTAATTTCAAATTATTTGAACGTTGCTTCATCTTCATTTACATTACAAACATTATCTGAAGGCATTATAATGAATAGTACTTCACCAGAAGTATCAGGTTCACTAACATCAGGAAGTAAAGATAATTTAAGATGGCAGATTACTAACTCTAATACAGCATCAGGAACATTTAATGTTGTTATTAGACAAGGTAATGATAAAAATGTTGCCCCTACAGTTCTTGAATCTTGGAATAATGTTTCATTAGATCCTAATTCCTCAAGATTTATTTCCAGAGTAATTGGTGATCAAGTTTTAAAATATAATCCAACCTCTACTCAAATTGAAGCATCTACAGGTTCATTTCCTAACCAATCAAGATACATACGTGTTATAAATGTAACCCCATTACCAAATTACTTAGATAATAACGGAAATCCAGTATCAGAATACACATCATCCATCCCAATCAACGGGACAGGTTCATTTGGAGGTGCTACAGGTACTATAAAAGCCGGAGCTAATTTTTATGAAAATATTAACGGAACAAATACACAAGGTTTAGTAGCTGGTAATTATGATAATATGGCTAATCTATTATCTAATAGAGATGATTATCAATTTAACATCTTATCAACACCCGGATTATATGATACTGATTATTCTTCAACAATTTCAACTATTATAAATAATACACAATTGCGTGGAGATAATTTATATGTAGTTGATTTAGTAGATTATAGTAGCGGTATAACAGATGCTATTGCTCAAGCACAAACAAGAGACACTTCATATGCAGCTACTTATTGGCCTTGGATTAGAATTGCAGACCCAGGAACCGGAAAACAAGTATTCGTACCTGCATCAACTTTACTACCAGGTGTATACGCATATAGCGATAAAGTATCTGCTCCATGGTTCGCACCAGCAGGTATTAATAGAGGTGGATTATCTACAGTATTGAGAGCTAAAGTAAAATTATCACAAGCTAATAGAGATGATTTATATTCAAATAACATCAACCCAATTGCAACATTTCCAAGAACCGGAGTATCTGTATTTGGACAAAAAACATTACAAAAAGGTGCTTCAGCATTAGATAGAGTAAATGTTAGACGTTTATTAATTGAATTAAAAGCATATATTTCTCAAATAGCAGATACACTAGTATTTGAACAAAACACTATTACAACCAGAAATAACTTCTTGAGTAGAGTAACTCCATATTTACAAACTATCCAACAAAAACAAGGTTTATATGCTTTTAAAGTACTTATGGATGATTCAAATAATACTCCTGATATAATTGACAGAAATCAATTAGTAGGACAAATATATATCCAACCAGCTAGAACAGCAGAATTTATTGCTATTGACTTTATATTACAACCAACAGGTGCTCAATTCCCAGGATAAAAAATTGAAAAATAATTTAAAGGAGAGTGCAATTTATTGCGCTCTTTTTGTTTCCTATAATATGCATAATGAACCCCAAACGACATATTATGAAAAAATATACAAAATGTAGCCAAGAAAAAGAATATTTAAACTTTTATAAAAAAATCATCTAAAGACGGATATAACAATGTTTGTATCCCCTGTAGAATAGAATATAATAGCTCTAAAAAAGAAAATATTTAATTATATTATCAAGAAAACAAAGAAAAATATTAACATAGTAGTAAAAAGTATTACCAAAATAACCAAGAAAAAATTAAACAAAAAATCATCGAATATCAAAAAAAATCCAATAAAAACTAGACAATCCTGTAATAAATGGAAATCTAATAATAAAGAATATTTTAAAATATGGAGGGAAAATAAATGGAAAAATGATACAAATTATAAGTTAAGAATTTTACTGGGCAATAGATTAAATGAAGTCTTAAAGAAAACAAAACCTATAAAAATAGTAATATTATCCAACTTTTAAATTGTTATTTAGACGAATTAAAACAACACCTCAAAAATAAATTCATACCAGAAATTAATTGGGATAATCATGGGGTGGTGTGGGAAGTAGATCATATAAAATCATGCTTTAAATTTGATATGAATATTGTAGAAGAACAAAAACAGTGTTTTAATTATGTAAATCTTCAACCATTATTTAAAACAACTAAAATAGCAGAAAGTTTTGGATATACCAACCAAATTGGAAACAGAAATAAAAGTAATAAATAATGTTATTTTTCTTATATTTCATATATGTATCATCGATAAATAAACATTAAAATAAACATTAAATTACAATATTATGGCTATTCTCGACCCAAATGAGATTTTCTTTACGGCTTTTGAACCAAAACAATCTCATCGCTTTATTCTTTATATTGATGGTGTCCCTTCATATATGGTAAAAGGAATGTCAGCTGTTAATTTAGCACAAACTGCAGTTCCTCTTAACCATATTAATGTTCAACGTTTTGTAAAAGGAAAAACAACTTGGGGTACTATTGATTTCACATTATTTGATCCAATTACACCAAGTGGAGCCCAAGCTGTAATGGAGTGGGTACGTTTACATCATGAATCCGTAACAGGTAGAGATGGATATTCTGATTTCTATAAGAAAGATTTAACATTCAACGTTGTAGGTCCTGTTGGAGATATTGTTTCAGAATGGGTAGTTAAAGGAGCAATAATTACTTCAGCTACCTTTGGAGATTATAATTGGGATGATGATGGTACAGCAATTAATATTGCAATGACCGTTCAACCTGATTATTGTGTTTTGAATTACTAGCCTGTTAATAATTAACGAGCTACAAAAATAAAATTAAGGATATAGTAATCCGATTGTATTTTAATATCCTATTCGCATATGTATAATAAAACGAATAGGATATTTTTATGGAAAAAATGTAAATATTGTGGTTATATCACAGATAATAAAATCAAGTTTGCTAAGCATTGCTTATACACACATAAACTTAACAGATCAAATTACATTCTCCAAACCCAATATAGTGGAATAACCCCCACCTGCATTTGTGGGTGTGGAACTGCGATGAAATATAATCCTGTGTTAGGGAAATTCCCCTCTTATATCAAAAAACATCTTCACATCATCCAAAAAGGTAAAACCCAAGAAGAAATATTCGGTGATATGAATTCACCTAAAAGAATTAAAGCCATATCGGATGCAAGAAAAGAAAGATTTGCTTCTGGTGAATATGATCATATAAAATCCTCTATATTAATAGCAAGAAAAGACCCTGAATTGGGTTTGAAGATATCCAAAGGAACAAAAGGTATTCCCAAACCAAAACCTGAAGGATTTGGAGTTGGAAGAAAACACTCAGATGAAACTAAAGAGAAAATGAGTAAAACCGCAATTAATAAATGGGAAACCGGTGATATAGGAAAACGATCATACAACCAATCAAAATTAGAAACACTATTTGAAATTTTATTAGATAATTTAGATTTAATTTATATTAGATCATATTATGCTAAGGAAATAAAAGCATTTTACGATTTTTATTTACCTAAATTTAATATTATAATAGAAGTTGATGGAGATTTTTGGCATTCAAATCCAATGAAATATAAAGATGGACCTATAAGTAAATGTCAGATAAAAAATTATGATAGAGATAAAGTAAAGAATCAATGGGCTAAAGATAATGGATACAAGATGTTAAGATTTTGGGAATATGATATAAATAATAATAGACAACAAGTAATCCAAACACTATTAGACCATCTCAAATAGCCCAAATATATGAGGAGCTTGCCTATTTTAGGTAGGCTCTTTATCTTTTCATATATTTATATATGATAAATAAAGTTATAACAAAATAAAAATTATGAGTGAATTTAAAATTCCAACAGAAACAATCGAATTACCTTCCAAAGGTTTACTTTATCCTAGTGATTCTGAGCTAGCAAAAGGAACAGTTGAAATGTCTTACATGACCGCCAAGCATGAAGATATTCTTACAAATCAATCTTATATTAAAAACGGAACAGTTTTAGATAAATTGATGAAATCTCTTATTATATCACCTATTAAATATGATGAGTTATTGATTGGAGATAAAAATGCTATTATGATAGCTGCTCGTGTTTTAGGTTATGGAAAAGATTATACATTTGATTATGAAGGTGAACCTCAATTAGTAGATCTTTCAACTATAGAAAATAAACCATTACACGCTGAAATAGAAAAACGCAAGATTAATGAGTTTGAATTTACTTTACCCCATTCCGGCAACCGTGTAACGTTTCATTTTTTAACGCACAAAGATGAGCAGGATATCAACCGTGAACTTGAAGGACTTAAGAAAATAAATAAAGATTCTTCACCTGAGTTGTCAACTAGAATGAAATACATTATTACTTCAGTTGAAGGTAAAACAGAGAAAAAAGATATTAGAGATTTTGTAGATAATTACTTATTAGCAAAAGATTCTCGTGCACTTAGAGAATACATTAAAGAAATACAACCAGATGTAGACCTGACATTCTTCCCCAGTGAAGATGGGGTTGGAATCAATATCCCAATTGGGGTTAGCTTTTTTTGGCCTGACATTTGATATAGCACCCCAGGCTAGAGCCGCGATATTTACTCAAGTACATGAAATATGTTTTCATGGAAAAGGAGGATATGATTGGAATACCGTTTATAATATGCCTATTTGGCTTCGTCGTTTTATATTTAATAAGATAAATGAGTTTTACTCTAACGAAAAACAACAAATGGAGGATGCTAAAAATGGTAGAAAACAAAAAAGTTTAATAGATTCTTCAGGTAATATAAATACTCCTGATTTTGCCCAAGTAAGCCAACAATATAAAAGACCTGCAAAGTATAAATAACTTTGTAGGTTTTAATATTTATAATAAAATATCAAATGGCTGATACAAAAGGTCCCAACAAGCAAGATATTAATGAAATAAAAAATGCTTTAAGGGAAATTCAACAATTATATGATACTTTAGGAGGTAAAAATCCTTTTGCGGGAGTTGATAGTAAAAAATTAGCTAACTCTGCAGATGAGGTTAAAAGATTAAAAGATAGTCTCCAAGAAGCTAGAGAAGCCGTTAGTGATATGGAGGGTGAAGCTGGAGACTTATTCAAAAGTTGGAAAGCAATAGCAGATGAGGTTAAAGGAAATAGAAAAGTATTAAATGATTCTAAAAGTACTGTATCTAAAATAAATGATTTATCTCAAAGGATAAAAGATCATCAATCAAAAATAAATATACTTTCTTCAAAAGATTTAAATAATATTAAATCTAAATTAGAACAACATAAATCTACCCTTAAAGTCAATAAAGACTTTTTACAAACATCCATAGATGAATTAAATGCTAAAAAAATAGCAGGAACAGCAACGGCAACAGAACTAAGCCAGCTAAAAGAATCTGAAATAATCCATAAAAATATTACAGGAGGATTAGAAAAAGATTCTGGGATATTAGATCAAATTATATCAAAAGCCCAACAAGAAGCTAATTTTAGAAAAGAAATTGAAACAAGTCTAGGGGTTACCGGAGGTATACTTAAAGGAATGTCAAAAATTCCTATAATAAAAGATGTTGTAGATACTGAAAAAATATTAAAATCTGCAAATGATGAAATAGAACTTTCAGGATCAGGTGTAAGAGGATTAGGTGCTGGGTTTAAAGAAATGGGATCACAAATGAAAAGTGGTCTTTTAAATCCTGCAAATTTAGTTCTTGGACTTATAACCCAAATAGTATCTACTTTTAAAGATATAGATACTGGAGCTGCAAATATGGCTAAGAGTATGAATATAACATACTCAGAAGCTCTAGGAGTTCGAAAAGAACTTACCGAAATAGCTAACGCTTCATATGATTCAGCCGTTAATACTAGAGGATTACAAGAATCATTATTGGCTGTTAATGCATCCGTAGGTGCTAGAGTATCCCTAAATGATCAGGATTTAGTCACAATGACCAAAATGCGTGAGCAAGCTGGTATGACTAATGAAGAAAATATTGAGGCATTAAAGTTATCTCAAATAAATGGTAATTCAATAAATCAAAACAATATAGCTATTTTAGGTGCAGCTAAAGCATATGCTGGTAAAAATAAACTAGCAATAAATGAAAAACAAATACTAAAAGATGTTTTAAAAATGTCCGCATCTTTAAAATTATCATTAGGGGGTAGTGCTAAAAAAATGGCTGAAGCTGCTATTAAAACAAGACAATTTGGTTTAAATTTAGAGCAAGCAGAAAAAATATCATCTAGTCTTCTTCAATTTGAATCTTCCATTGAGAATGAATTAAGTGCAGAATTATTAACTGGTAAAGATTTAAATTTTGAACGTGCTAGAGGATTAGCATTAAATGGTGATACAGCTGCGGCAGCTGCTGAAATAGCAAAACAAGTAGGTTCATCTGCTGACTTTGCTAAAATGAATGTTATACAACAAGAAGCAATAGCAAAAGCAGCGGGTTTAACTAGAGATGAATTAGCTCAATCTTTAATAGATAGAGAATCACTAGCTAAATTAGGAGCTAAAGAAGGACAAAGTGCTCAAAATAGATATAATGAATTGAAAGCACAAGGAATGTCCGAAGCTGAAATAGCACAAAAGTTAGGATCTGCAGGAAACGCCAGAATGTATGAGCAACAAGGTATTCAAGAAAAATTTAATCAAACAGTTGAAAAACTAAAAGAAATATTTATGGGTGTTGCTAATGCATTAATGCCTGTATTTGATATACTATCTTCAATATTTAATGTTGTGGGTCCTATAGTGGGGTTAATGGGGCAAATGGTTGGATATGTAATAGATTGGGGAAAATATCTTTTACCTATAATAGCAGCATATAAAACCTCCCAATTTGTAAGTGGTTTAGTTTTAGGTATACAAGCAGCTATTGGAAAAGAACAAGCAATACAATCTGTTTTAATGGATCAAAATGCTACTAGAGCTAAAGCATATCAACTTGTAGAAAAAGGAACACTAGCAATAGAAACTGTAAAAAATGCAGTTATGGGTAAAGGAAATGTTATTAAAGCAGCAGGTAAAGCTATAGCTAAAAGTGATTTAGTAGTAAATATAGGTAAAGCGGCTATGGGTGTTATACAATCATTATCAAGTATCCCCATAGTAGGTTGGGCTTTAGGTTTAGCAGCAGCTGGAACAGTAGCGGCCTTAGGATACTCATTTATGAAAGGAAATGACATCATGTCCCCTGGAGAAGGTGGTGGTGGATATGGTAAACGTACATTGCTAGGACCTGAAGGAGCAATCCAATTAAACAATAAAGATACTGTTATAGCAGGAACAGACTTATTTGGTGGTTCGTCTAAAGGAGATGATGTAATGTCTGCTCCTAAAAGTCCAACAATGACCGCATCTAAAGGTGCATTATCTGTAAGTAATAGTACTGCTCCTAAAAAAGAAGTTAAACAAGACCCTAACGCAGGAACAAATGCACGTTTAGATGCTTTAATATCTGCAACAGGAAAAGTAAATTCTATATCTACATTGAAAATTCAATAACATTTAATATTTATAATAAAAATAAACAATTATGGGACTATTAGATAAATTAACAAACCAAGGATCAAGTTTAAGTGAATTTGATGGAACAAACCCACCTCCAGCAAATATTGATGTTCAAGGTTCAACTCTTCACTACCAATATTCAATTAATGGTGCTCCTAACATGACAGGATTTCCAACACCATCATTATTGGATCTAAATGGAATAACACCTCCAAAATATTTAGACAATCCACCGATCTAGGAAACCTTCATCATATGTATAATAAAACATATGATCGGAATATATAAAATAACAAGCCCTAGTGGAAGAATTTATGTGGGGCAATCTATTGATATTGAAAAAAGAAAAAATTGGTATGGTAAGTATATTAAACATTCTTTCCAAACTAAAATAAAACATTCAATTCAAAAGTATACTTGGGAAAACCACATTCATGAAATTATAGAAGAATGTTCTATAGACCAACTAAATGAAAGGGAAACATATTGGAAACAGTATTATCTTGATCAATTTGATGGTGATTGGAATATGGTTTTATTTTGTAATCTTCATGATAATGGAGGAGGTCCTTTATCTGAAGAAACTAAACAAAAAATTAGTAAAAATAAGAAAAACCATCCATGTTTTAACCAAGAATGGAAAAATAAAATAAGTAAAGGAAATAAGGGTAAAATAAGATCTGAAGAGACTAAACAAAAGATGAAAAAACCAAAACCAATAGATTTTGGAGAGAAAATAAGTCAAATATTATCTATTAATCCACCAAATAAAGGTAAAATTTTTACAAATGATCATAAGGAAAAAATAAGTAAATCACTTTTAGGTAAAAAAAAGACCCAACAACATAAAGATAACATATCTAAAAGTAAAAAAGGATTTAAATTTACTCAAGATCAAAAAGACAATATAAAAAATTCACCCAATAGAAACCAAAATATTAGTATTTCAAAAACTAAAAAAGGTGTTTTTTGTATAACAAACCAAACTAAATACAACAATATAAAACATGCTTCACTCATATTAAATATAAGCCCTACGCTAATACGAGATACATGCCTAGGAACCAGGAAATATGCTAAAGGATATGAGTTTCAATATTTATAATAAAATGAATTAAATGGGTCTTTTTAGTAAATTACAGAACGGTGATACCGTATTGAAATCTCTCAAGTTTGGAAATGACAGACCTGGAGGTGGAAATAGCGGACAACCATATATTAAGAATCCATTAATAGATGAACCGGGAAAATTATCTCGTGTTGATGATGATTTTCTTTTACGTGGTGGTTTAAGAGCACCAATCAACGCTGTTGAAGATGTTGCTAGATTAACCAAATATATGTTTGACTTTAAATCTCCAAAAGGTTTAATGTTCATAGCAAAACAAAATTTACTATCAAGAGTTTCTGTAGCTACAGAAGCAAGTATAAGTGCGGGATATGGAAATAATCCATCTAAAGATTTAGCTTGGACAAAATCACCATTAAACCAAGGTATATATAATCCATTATCTACAATACTACAAGCAGGTGTTGGATTTACGGGAACACATCTTAATTTATTAGGAATAAACCCATTTACCCCAATGACCGGAATAATACAAGGGGGTTTTCTTCCTGGTACTGGTTTAGTTAGATATGAAGATGTAGTAAAAGGAAAAACCAGATTAACTAAAAAAGTTATTAGTGAAAAGAAAATCCCAATATATAATCTCCCAAAATCAGTACCAAAAGTCGATTACAACCCCCACCCACACCCCACAGGATATAAAACTGAAAAAACATCTACAAGAATTCCTATAGGGCAATATGAAAATAGATTATTATATCTTTGGGAAAAAGATATGATTGTTACTGATAATGCTGGAGGCACAATATTAACATATTCTGGTGGTCCTGGCTCAGTTTTAGGTATAGGTAAAACTAAAATTAAATTTGCAGATCAAAGAACGGGATTGAATAATCCACTATCTGATACTGAATCTACTTACTTTTATAAAGGAGGTAATAAATTGCATGAATATGATTTTACACCAAATTATACAGGATTATTACAAGCTAGTATTGCTCAAGGACTAACATATGAAGAAATAGGTATAAAAGTCGATGGAACTTTAGGAGGTGAAAATAGTCCAAGACTCTATGGTCCTTCATACCCTAATTATACTTTAAGTAAATATAACCCAACGGGACAATCTTTAACAGGTTCTGGTGGATATCAGATAGGATTACAAAAACCAGGAACTGAAGTTAATTATGATAATTTATTAGGGGTTAGTAAACAACCCACTTCAATTTTAAGTGACTATTTAAATCCTCCAATTGATTCTAACTTTAAAACCTTAACAACCCAATCAGATTCTACATACTATTCTCCAATAGGAGATAAATTAAAATATGCATATAATAGACAACTAGTAACATCGTCAGTATTTGATGATTCTAACCAATCAGGCAATGCCAATACTTGGGCTGCTACTAATTCGAATGGTAAAATAATTCCTAAATATTCATCATATAATACATTAAGAAGAGATTTTACCGATAAACAAATATATGATGCCGGTGGAGGTCTTTGGGATAACTTTAATAAATATTATGGTTATGGTAATGGCCCTAGTGAACATAAAGATGGTTATTTAGCTGATCTAGATAAAAACGCGGGAGCTTGGAAGAATTCATCTGGAATATTAACAACTACTAATAATAATGCATATCCTGGAGGGATAGCACCTGATTTTAGATTAGTACCTAGAAAAATTAGAGGTTTATATTCATTACCTGTAGGGCAACAACCTTCAAAATCCCAAATCTCCAAAACAAATGGTAAAATTGGTGAAGATGTTGGAGAAATTTCAAATACCTGGATGACTGAAGGAGGATCTCTCTCACCCTCAGTTATAGATACAATATATTATAATAGCAATTCAACACATAAATCATCATTTAGAGAATCAAATCTCTTAGGGGGCAAAGATTTAATAGATTTTAGAATAACAGTAATAGACCCTAGAAATCCAAATACAGGAGCAATCCCTTTAAATTTTAGAGCATATATAGATTCATTTTCAGATTCATATAATGCTGATTGGAAAGGTCAAACATATATTGGTAGAGCAGAACAATTCTACAAATATAATTCATTTGGGCGGGACATATCGTTAAGTTTTAAAATCGTTGCAGATAATAAAGTAAATTTAGGTACTATGTATAGTCAATTAAATACCCTTGCCTCCTCACTTGCTCCAACGTATACTACATTTGGATATATGGCTGGGAATTTACATCAACTGACAGTTGGAGATTATATTTCTAATCAAACAGGTGTTATGAACAGTTTATCATATGAAATTATGAATGAATCTCCTTGGGAGATTGAAACTGGTAATCAACTTCCAATGTACATTGCTGTAACTATTAAATTTACACCAATCCATAACTTTAGACCTGAAATGAAATGGTCCGATGGAATTATTCACCAATTTATAAACCAAGCATAATGGCAAGATATTCATCTATACGAATAGTAAATACAGTTGAAAATACTAAAAGAAGATACGTAAATCTTAAATACCCTGAGATCACAACTGATTTCTCAGATATTTATGTGTATGTTACTAGAGGTGATAGATATGATTTATTAGCTCAAAGTTATTATAGTGACTCATCATTATGGTGGATCATTTCTAGAGCTAATCCTTCACAAACATCAGACTCACTCATACCCAATATAGGAGAACAAATTAGAATACCATCATCATCACGAATATCTACCATACTATCTCAATATGATATTCTGAATCAAAATATTTAAATAAAAAGTTATGGGGAAAATAATTGGTGAACAATTTAAAAAATATGTAGTTAACCAAATAAATCGAAGACAAGAAGCACACGGTTCAGGAATAGACTCTAATAGAAACATGGATCAATTGACATATCTAAACTCTAAAACAGCTTGGGTAAAGTTAGCATCTGGTGTTAGTATTCTTCCTGAAAGAGTAGAAACCGAAAATATGAGAAACGGATTTGCTTGGGATACTTTGGCTAAACAACATGTTTTATATAATGGTATTTCAACATTATTAGATATTGATACAAATAAATATACAGACTTTCTCAAACCTAGAGGAACTTCTAATTACAATAATAATGAAAATAATATATGGGGTACTCATTGGGGAACATATGATGTTAATGCATCTAATCAACCTGGAAGTGAATTTGGATTAGTTCCTATGCCTGGTATAACCAGTGTAGAGGTAAAGTGTATGAATAGAGGATCAATTCGAAAAGCAACAATAAATTTAAAATGCTATAGTCCTGAACAATTTAGAATAATTGATCTTTTATATTTAAGATTAGGATATACTGTATTTCTCGAATATGGAAATAGTTTATACTTAGATAAAGATGGAAAAATAGAAAAACAAGGATACACATTAATAGAATCAGAAAATGGATTTTTCTCTCCTAAATGGAAGGAAAAATCATATTCTTCTTTTCTTCCTATAGTAGAAGCATATAGAGCTAGCAAAATGGGAAATTATGATGGAATGTTGGCTAAAGTTGTTAATTTTAACTGGACATTTGCTCAGGATGGTTCATATGATATTACATTAGAATTAATAAGTTTAGGGGATGTTGTTGAATCTCTAAAATTAAATATTTCTCCATCATATAATATATCAAAATTTATAAAGGAAGCATATAATCTATACTCTGAAGATACGAGTAATGAGGAATCCTCAAAAGATTTAACATCATCACCCGCTAATAATATTATAACATCATATTTGTTTTTACAAAAACTTCTTTTAGATGGAAATATAAATACAACTGAAGGAACTTCTGGTGGGGAAAGAATTAAAAATAGACAAGTTACAATTAAGATAGGGAATGAAACTTTAAAAATGGGAGGAACATTTGTTACCCCACCAAAAAGTGGTGTTATTAAAATAGATCCTATATATACTGAAAGCGAGGTATTTGACACAAAAAAAGAATTGATTGACTTTATGATTGAAAATTATGAAGGATACAGAAATGCAAGTTTAGGCTTATTTGCCTCTAATGAAAATAATATAATGGCATTAGCATTTTCTTCAGATAATTCATATGTAATACAAACAGATTTTTGGGGAGTTGACTATTATGCAACTATAAAAACAATACCAGAAGAATTAAAATTAACAAATAATACAGCAACTAGGGGAGATGTAGTATATTTAAATTATAATGAAGGAGAAACAGATGAAGATGCTCCAATAAATGATGCTGGGTTTTATATGAGATGGGGCCATTTATTACAATTTATAAATGATAATGTTATATCTATAATAAAAGGTAGTGATAAAGGAGGCAAATCAACTAAAATTGTAGATATAGATTATGATACTTGGGGTAATAAAATGTATACTTTACCATATCAAGTATCCTTAGATCCTAGGGTATGTATTGTAAAATCTTTAGATGATATAAAAAATAAAAAATACTATCAAGAATTAGATCCATTTAAAAATGCAAAATTTGATTTTGCTTGGCCTATGAATATATATTTAAGTCACAATCAAATAATAGCTAGTTTAAATGAGAATTTAGATGAAAAAGGAAATGTTGCCCTTTTTGATTTTTTAAATTCATTATGCATTGCCATAAATAAGGCAATGGGTGGAATTAATAATTTAGAACCATTTTTAAATGAAGATGAAAATAAAATTTATATAGTAGATGCTAGTTATTCACCTGTTGTTAAAAAAGCTCCATATGAACTTCAATTATATGGGTATGATAAGAATAAAGATAAAGCGGGATTTATTCGTAATTTTAATTTAAAAACAGAAATCACAAATGATTTTGCCACTATGGCCTCTATTGGATCAACTGCAGGTGGGTATGTTAAAGGTACAGAAAATACTATGTTTTCTAAATGGAATAAAGGTTTAGTAGATAGATGGAAAGAAGAATATGAAGCTGCAGATGAAGAATCTAGACCTAAATCGGGAAGTATAGCTGAACCTAACAAAATGTATATTGAAGAATTCTGGAATAAAAGATACTCACCATTCGGTTATACCTTAATGGATATAGCAGATGATGGTTGGTTTGGATATGGAGATACAGCAGCTATGAACGATGATATAATTGATTCTAATATCTCTATAGTAACAGAATTCTATAAATATATTCAAGCTAAAATCCAAGAAGAACAGCAAGGTAAATATTCATCTCCTTCAAATGGTTTTATCCCTATTAATTTAGGGATAACCATGGATGGTATATCCGGTATTAAAATATATAATGAAGTAAATGTTAATACTAGTTTCTTACCTGCTAATTATCCCAATAGTTTGAGATTTATTATTAAAGGAGTTAACCATAAGATATCAGATAGTGATTGGGAAACAACTTTAGAAACTGTTGTAATAGCAAAAACTAATGATGAGTCTAACCCTGCATTAACTCAAGTAGAAATTAAAGCTATAATGGATAGACATATACAAGGGGGTGTTGAATCTAGTGGAGTTGGAAATGCTCTTACCACTGTTTTAGATAGTGTTGGATTTAACACTGGTGGTGGTTCTGGAGGTGCCCCGGGAGGTGCTGGAGGTGGTGAAGCTATTCCAAAAAATACTCAATCTGGAGTTAAAGCTACAAAATCAGATGGTAAAGGAGTAAAAACATATGGTACCCTTGGCCCTAATGGAGACACAAAGCAGCTAAGCCCAGATGCTTTAACTATTGATGGTATTAATAATATAGTTACAAACTCAGGGGCTTTAGATATCTCTATACTTAGAAAAAGAATAGTTGAAGTAGCAGCCTCATATGTAGGTAATCAAGAAGCACTACCTGCCCAAAACCCAGGATGGTGGGATGCAGATTATGAAGCTAAATTTAGACAATTAAAATTATATCCATGGTCTAGAACACAACCTTGGTGTGTTTGGTTTTGCCAATTAGTATGGAAAGAAGCATATACTGTAGGGAATAAGTTAGTCCCTAATGCAAGTGCAGTACCTGCATATACTGCTATTTATAAAAATATTTGGGATAACACATTAAAAAATGGAGCAAAAATAGGTGCAGGTGTATCTACTTGTAAAAGTAATTTTATAGCCCTAAATAAATTTGTTACCCTTAAACAAGTAATTAATGGAACTTATATGGTTGAGCCTGGAGATATAGCAGTTTATTCTTATAGCCATGTTGATTTAGTTATTAAACCATTTTATATAGGTAATAAACTTACAGGATACTCGGCTATAGGAGGAAACACAGGGAATGAAGATGCTAGAAATGGAGGTGAAACTAAATATTACTCATCAAAATCTCTTAAATCAGTTGTTGGTTTTTGTAAAGTTATCACCCCTAATAACATAAACAAAAAATATACTTAATAAATGTACTTTCCAAATTCACAAATAAAAACTAATCTTTACACTAATGGTGGGGAATACATACTGTCCACTACTAAAAAAGAATATAAAGGGTATTACTATAAATTATCCAACGGAAAATCATACACTGGAAAATCACCTAATGATAAACCTAACATACTTTTATCCCCCCAACCAAACACAAATGATACACCAAATTCAACACTACCAACATCTGATAACGATATCTCTATAAATAATTCAGTAGAAGAAGGATATGAAATGTACTCTTTTTTAAATTTTAAATTATATCCCCAAAATAAATCTTTCCTCCCTAGAAGTATTCCTCAATATAACCCAACTACCCCAATACAAAAAGATTATGATTTGGGAGTATTTCAAAGATATTTCTGTAAGAAAAATAATGAATTGATATACATTGAAATAGATAAAACCACATTTCAAAAATTAAATTCAAATAACCCTCAAATAGCGTGGGATTTATATAGTGCTTTATCTTTAAATTGGTATTTAACAGGTGATAAATCAAAAGTATATAATACTAATAAAAATTTATCTACTTTGATAGAAACACAACAAAAATGGCATGGTTTCTCTCAATACTTTAAAGACAAATATTTAAAATATTATTTGGAATCTTGAAAATAAAGTCGTATACTAAAACCATGTACTGGTTGATAGAAGATACGGATAATATAGAAATACTTACTAGAATGCAACTAGTGGAGGCTTACGTAGAAGTTATTCCATTATCCCCAACCATCCACCCCATGCAGAATCAAGTATCTTGCGTGTATATCAAACCGTTAGATAAAAGTAAGGGGTATATGGTGACAATAAATCATAGCGAGGCGTTTCACACATCATTTGATCAAGTTCAAACTTTATTAAGTTCAATAAAAAACATATACGTTATAGATAAAAAAGAATTCTTGCATTACTTTAATCACCATGCATGTGTATCCATACCCACTAAACCACCTACGTATATACGAGAATTAACTCAAGCACATAAATCCCTATACTACAGATATCCTTTAAATAAAGAAATCAACTCAATAGTTCCAATAGTTAAACACTATGAATCGTGTGAGCGTAACTTTAATAATTTAGAAAAATACATAAAAAATCCAACCAACCCATTCTACAATAATAAGGCATCCATCGTGTTTAATATAATAGAGAGCAGTGGGATTAAAGTGGATTCAACGCTATATAAACGCTACTTTGATAGAGACACCGACGGATATGTCTTTACACAATATAATTTAAATACAACAACTACTCGCCCCTCAAATACTTTTGGAGGGATTAATTTCGCAGCTTTAAATAAAGAAAATGGAGAAAGAAAATGCTTTATACCCCGCAACGATGTTTTTATTGAGATGGATATTTCTGCTTACCATCCTACCCTTCTTGCTAATATATTGGGTTATACTTTTAATAGCGATAATGTCCATGGGGATTTTGCTAAAATGTATAACGTTGACTACACCAAAGCAAAAGAGATTACGTTTAAACAAATTTACGGTGGAGTCTGGAAAGAATACGAAAATCTGGAATTTTTTCAAAAAGTAACAACATACACAGACCAACTATGGGATGAATTTAATTATGGGGGGCAAATTACTTGTCCCATATCTGGATATGTGTATAGAAGTAGTGAGTTAGAGAATATGAATCCACAAAAGCTTTTAAATTATGTTTTACAAAATCTAGAGACATCAACAAATATATGCATATTGTGGGATATATTAAAGTTGTTACGGGGAAAGAAAACAAAATTGGTTCTGTATGTGTATGATTCTATATTACTGGATGTAGATAGAACAGAAAAAGAAACATTGAAGGAAATACTAGAGATATTCAACAAATACAAACTACAAGTCAAAATAGTCTCAGGAAATAATTATGGAAATATGAAAAAGCTTTGTTAGTTTTTTGTTTGATTTTGTTTTTACAACATATTTATAGTAAAAAATGGATATACAAAAATGTACTACTTGTGGGGATGATAAATTAATTATATATTTTTCTAAAAATCAAAAACAGTGTAAAAAATGCAAAAAACAATATTATCAAAACAATAAAGAAAAAATTAAAGAATCATCTGGATTGAAGTATTTAAATAATAAAGAAAAATTATTATCACTTCAAAAACAATATTATCAAAACAATAAAGAAAAAAGAAATAATTATCAAAAAATATATTCCCAAAATATTCATACTGATATAAAAAAACAAAAAAACAAAGAATATTATTTAAAAAATAAAGAAAAAATTAAATATAGATCAAATGAATGGTTTAAAAAGAAATATAAAGAAGATGAAACCTTTAGATTAAAAATAAAATTACATCTTCAAATTATTAAATATCTACGTCAACACCAAAACATAAAAAAACTTCCGGAAATGTTAAAGTATAATATTGATGATTTTATCAAAAAAATAGGTTCTCCAAAATCCAATGAAGATATAGATCATAAAATCCCATTAAGTTGGTTTAAAGAAGGAACTCCTATACATGTAATATGGCATTTAGATAATTTACAACTTTTAGATAAAAAAGAAAATAGAAGTAAAAGTAACCATTTCTCTCACCCAGTATCTAATAGTTATAAAAAAATTATTAAAGAATATATAAAAGATAGATACAAATTACCATAATATTTGTTAAAATAATTTGGATAATCAAATAAATTTTCATATAATAATATAAAATAAGTTATGAATACATTTTTAACACCCTCTGACCATATATATAATATATACCCACAATCGGAATATGATTTCGATAATATATTATACTCCATGGCAAACAACAGGCTATTCTGTACTTTTACCCCAATTAATGAGTTAGATAACCTTATCTCTAGACTAACACAAAAATATAACATCATGTACAACAAGATGTTTGTATTACATGTTACAAGTAACGATGAATATGTTATAACTTATAATGTAGATCAGGGAAATATAAACGATATACCAGATAATACAATATTGGTTCATAGAAAAAAGGAAACCAATTCTTTATATACAATAAACGCACTAAATGAACTTATTAAAAGTTTAAATGGTGGAGTAGTAGATACAAGATTTGCCATCAATTGGCAACACTACAAAAATTGTATATTACTTACACAACATAACGAAATCAAACAACTAAACACAAGAATATTTAAAATTATTGAATTGTAGTGAAAAATCTATAAAAGAGCACAATTTCTTGCGCTCTTCTGTAACTTTTCAATATGTATAATCGACGAAAATTAATACGATGATACATACTACAAAAATTTATCTTGTAACAAATTGTTACGGAGATCAAAATAAAGTTTATATAGGTAAAACCAAAAATTGCCGGAAAAATAACCACAAGCAAACATATGGATCACAGATCATATACACTTATATAGATGAAGTAGAATCATTATATAGAAAAGATTGGGGGCCTCTTGAATCATATTGGATAGAACAATTCATTCAATGGGGGTTTAAAGTAGTAAATATATGTAAAAAAGGAGGAAGTGGAGTTGAATCTCATACAGAACAAACTAAATTAAAAATGAAACAACCAAGATCAACCTTTAAAAAAGGTACAGAGCATGGTTCTTATGGTATTCCTAAAACAGAGTACCATAAACAAAATTTAAGAAAAATAGTAACAAATACAGAAAATTTCCATAAACCAAAAACAGAAGAACATAAACAAAATATGCGCGTTCCTAAAAACCATGGAGATAAATTATCAAAGTCTTTAAAAGGAAAAAAAAGATCTGAAGAACAGATACAGAATATAATTAAAGGTCATGAAAAAAAGTTAAAGGTAACCAATATTCAAACAGGTATAATTGTGTTATATAATTCAATTAAAGACGCAAGTATAAAAATTAAAAAAAGTAGAACAATGATATGGAATTATATCCATATGTCAACTCCTAACACCAAAAATGAAGTTTGGGAATTTTTAACTTAACTTGGATTTTAAAAAATAATTTCGTATAATAAAGTTATAAACAAATAAATAATAAATCATGAATTTAGATTTAATTAAAAACAAACTGAGTGCCTTACAGACATCCGGGCAGAAAAAAGAAAAGGTAGATTATACCTTAACACAGTGGAAACCCAAAGGAGAAGGGAAGTACCAAATTCGCGTTGTTCCATCTAAATTGGACAAGCAAAACCCATTCAAAGAAGTATTAGTGCATTATGGATATTCTAAATTTCCAATTTATGCTCTAACAAACTGGGGTGAAAAAGACCCAATTGTTGAATTCGCAAAACAACTACGTGGAACTAATGATCGTGACAATTGGTCACTAGCTAAAAAATTAGATCCAAAAATGCGTATCTTTGCTCCAATCATCGTTCGTGGTGAAGAAGACAAAGGAGTTCGTTTATGGGAATTCGGAAAAGAAATCTACTTACAATTATTAGGTCTTGCAGAAGATGAAGATTATGGTGATTTTACAGATATCAATGAAGGATTTGACTTTACATTAGAGGCCGTTATGGGCGATATCGGTGGACGTCAAGGATTGAAATCATCAATTAGACCAAAACGTAAAACATCTGTATTATCAGAAGACATTTCTCAAATCGAGACATGGTTAGAAGACCAACCAGATATCTTGGAAATGCAATCTAAATTTAAAAAATCATTTGATGATTTAAAGGCAGTATTGACAAATTTCTTGAACCCTGAAGATGAAGAAGAAACACAAATGGAGCCTGTAAAGGACGAAACGGGTGTTAAAGAGGATTTGAAGAAGGAGAAAAAATCAAACTACAGTTTATCTGCTAAAAAAGAAGTAGCAAAACCTGAAGAAAAATTTGATGCCTTATTTGATGATGATGATGATGATATGCCCTTTTAATAATATAAAATAAGTTATGGCTAAAGAAAGAAAGTCATTGACAGAGGCCGCCGGAAAAGCAATGAAGGCGGCCTTTAGTCTCGACAAATTTAAAGAAAACAAAGGACTTGGAGGTAATGTCAAATTTAAACCTCAAGATTGGATTCCATTCTCACCTGCTTTGCAAGAAGCTCTATCTATCCCTGGATGTCCTATGGGTCATATTACTATGGTAAGGGGTCGAAGTAATACTGGGAAAAGTACTACATCTATTGAAATAGCAGTAAATGCACAGAAAAAAGGTGTGTTGCCTGTACTAATCATTACGGAAATGAAGCACGACTTTAACCACTGGAGAACTATGGGGTTTGAAATGACGGATGTTGTAGATGAAACAACTGGGGAAGTAATAGACCATGAAGGTTTCTTTATTTACCGAGATAGAAGCACACTTAATTCTATTGAAGACATCGCTAAGTTCATGATTGATATGCTTTCAGAGCAAAAGAAAGGTAACTTACCGTACGACTTACTATTCTTATGGGACTCAGTAGGCTCTATAGCTTGTGATATGAGTATTGAAAAAGGTACGAATAATCCAATGTGGAACAGTGGAGCTATCGCAACCCAATTTGGTAACTTTATTAACCAACAAATAGTACTATCTAGGAAGGAAAGTTCAAAATACACAAACACATTACTCATTGTCAATAAAACCGGTGTAGCACCAGCATTAACACCAATGTCACAGCCTAGAATGACTAATAAAGGTGGTGATACATTCTATTATGATGCATCATTGTGTTTAACTTTTGGGAATATCATGAATGCTGGTACCTCAAAGATAAATGCTATGAAGGACAAAAAGAAGGTTGAATTTGCTCTCCGCACTAAAATAGCATGTGATAAGAACCATATTAATGGAATTACAACAACAGGAACAATCATTTCAACGGTTCATGGTTTTATTAAAGATGATCCAAACACTATTAAAAAATATAAAGATCAATATTCTCACGAATGGGTTGATATCCTAGGAAATGGAACATATGATGTTGTAGAAGATAATAGTGAATGGAATGAGGGTTCAATGCCTACTAATATGTTTGGTAGTATTGATAATGATTTCGACAATTAAGTTTAACATTTTACAAATAGGCAATCGTTTTAATATTGTTTATTTGTTGTTATAGATAGTGTTTCAGTTTTCAAGGTATAAAAAAGATAGGGGTGAAAGTCTGTTCTCTGTAACCCGAAAGGCGTGGTTCTATCTTTCTGGAACATTAACTATAACTGATCATTTTCCATTCATTTCCTTACATTGTGTCATATTTATAATAAAATAATATGAAAAAATGTAACGCATGTTTAGAGAGTTTTGATTTAAGGAATTTCCACATTAAGAGATCTTCATCTGATGGATATAACAATGTATGTAAAGGATGTAAAAAAATTAAAAATGATATGTTTTATCAAAATAATAAAACATCCAAATTACAATATCAAAAGGATTATAGAGAGAATAATAAAGAAATTGTAGATGCTTATAAAAAAGAATACGGTAAAACATATTCTCCATTATATTATCGAAATAATAAAGATAAAATATTGAAATATAATCATCAATATCATACAGATAAAATGAAAACAGATGAAAATTTTAAAATAAAAAAGTTACTTAGATCAAGATTCCATCATGCTTTAAAGAATGGACATAAAATGAAATCAGTAATAGAATTAGTGGGATGTTCTATAGAAGAATTTAAATTATATATAGAATCCCTATTCTTACCTGAAATGAATTGGGAAAATCACGGGGATGTTTGGGAAGTAGATCATATATTACCATGTGCTTCATTTGATTTAACAATATTAGAAGAACAAAAATTATGCTTCCATCATTTAAATCATCAACCACTATTTAAAACAACAAAAATAGCTCAATCGTTTGGTTATACTAACCAAACGGGAAATAGAAATAAAGGCAAAAAAAAATAACTTATGAAAAAAGATTTATTAAAACTCCTGGATAACGTCCAAGAAAACAGTGAATCACCAACACCTGAACGTTATCTTTTAGTAGATGCATTAAATCTTTTCTTCCGCAACTTCACCGCAATAAACACAGTTAATTCTAATGGAGCTCATATTGGTGGTTTAGGAGGATTTTTTAGATCTTTAGGGGCTCTAACCCGTCAAATACAACCAACACAAATTATTGTAGTATTTGACGGGGTTGGTTCCTCAACTAATAGAAAAAACATCATCCCTGAATATAAATCGAATAGAAATGTTACTAGAGTAACTAAACATGAATTGTTTGATAATATGGAAGAGGAAGATGATGCCAAATATGATCAAATAGTTAGAATTATAGAATATCTAACAACTCTTCCTGTTAAAGTAATTACATTGCCTAATGTAGAAGCAGATGATGTTATTGCATATATGAGTGAAAAACTACCCCAATCATCAGAAGAAAGAGTATTTATAGTATCTAGCGATAAAGATTACCTTCAATTAATAACGGATCAAGTAATAGTATATAGACCCGTTGAGAAAGAATTCTACACTAAAAGCATAGTCAGAGAAAAATTCAATCTAGACCCAAGTAACTTTATATTATATAAAACATTAATGGGGGATGCATCAGATGCACTTCCGGGTATAAAAGGATTGGGTGTAAAATCGCTATTCAAGTTATTCCCTGAACTATCAACACATGATTTGACATTTGAGGATATCTTGGATATAAGTGAGGAGAAAATGGAGCAACACGTTATATATGCTAGAATCCTTCACGATGTGGAAATGTTAGAGAACAAATACAAAATTATGGATTTATCTAACCCAATGATGACGGATGAAGATAAAGAATATATTGATGCCTTTATCAAACACACCGAACTAGAACTACATTCGAAAGAATTTTTGAAGATGTATGAAGAAGATCAAATAGGTGGGCTTATCCGAAATCCTGAATTTTGGATTAAAGATATTTTCCAAAGTCTAGTGACTTTAAAATAAAAGAGTTATATATTAAAATAAATAAAAGTTATTAACAATTTAAAAAAATAAAAGTTTTGACTCTACAAAGTATAGACCAATATGGTCCCTCATTTCAAATCAAAGTTATATCATCCTTATTAACCCATAAAGAATTTCTTATAAATATACATGATATTCTAGATGGAGATATATTTCCATCCCAAGCACATAAATGGATTATAAATGAAATCATTAAGTATTATGATCGTTACCATACAGTTATATCCATGGATGTTCTAAAAACAGAAATGAAAAAGGTAACAAATGATGTATTACAATTATCGATTAAAGAACAACTTAGAGAAGCTTATAAAGCAAGTGATGAAGATACAGAATATGTACAAGAAGAATTTTCAACATTTTGCAAAAATCAACAATTAAAAAAGGCACTGTTGAATAGTGTAGATTTACTTAAAGCTGGCGATTATGATTCAATCAAATCAATGATTGAAAATGCAATGAAATCAGGGCAAGATAAAAATTTAGGACATGAATATAATAAAGATGTGGAATCAAGGTTTAGACAAGATAATAGAACTGTTATACCTACGCCTTGGCCCGAAATTAGCGACATGCTACAGGGTGGATTGGGAAATGGTGATTTTGGCCTTATATTTGGCAATCCAGGAGGTGGTAAATCTTGGTCTCTCGTTGCTTTAGGGGGTTTTGCCATTCAACTTGGATATAACGTAATCCATTATACTCTAGAGTTAAGTGAGGATTATGTGGGTAGAAGATACGATGCGTTCTTTACGAACATCCCTGTAAATAAAATTCTAGAACATAGAAAGGAAGTAGAAACAGTACTACCTGAATTGAAAGGTGAATTAATTATCAAGGAGTTTGTAACAGGTAAAGCAACAATTAATACAATAGAATCCCACATAAAGAAAATAACTTCTCTAGGAATCAAACCAGATTTGATTATAATTGATTATGTTGACTTACTTTCATCAAAACGTAAATCCTCAGATCGTAAGTTCGAAATTGATGATATTTATACTAGTACCAAAGGATTAGCTCGTGAACTTAAATTACCAATTTGGAGTGTTTCTCAAGTAAACCGCGCAGGATCCAAGGACGATGTAATTGAGGGTGATAAGGCTGCGGGATCATATGATAAAATGATGATTGTAGATTTTGCCCTTTCGTTATCAAGAAAGAAAGAAGATAAAGTTAATAATACAGGAAGATTCCACGTTATGAAAAATAGATATGGTATGGATGGTGTAACATTTAAATTAGACGCCGATACATCCACTGGTCATTTTACCATAACAGAAACGTATGATGAAGATGATGAACCTACATTAAAAAAACCAACACAAACTAACTTTGACGATTTAGATAAGAAAATGTTAGCAAATAAATTTTTTGAATTAAATACATAAGCTTATACATTGGATAGCGACTTTAATATATTTTTTCAACATGTATAATAAAATAATACTATGAAATCTTGTATAAAATGCAAAAATGTATTTGAAGTTAATTCTATCAATTTTCACCAAAGAAAACAATCCAAAGATGGATTTGAAAGTATATGTAAAAATTGTAAAAAAGAATATGATAAACAATATACATTAGCTAATAAAGAAACTCGATACGCTAAATGTAGAGAATGGAATAAATCGAATAAAGAAAAATTAGTAAAAACTACCCAAAATTGGATCCAAAATAACCAAGAAAGACATAAAGAAATTAAAAAAAATGCATTCCAAAAACATATGTTAAATCCTGAAAATAAAAATAAAAGAAGGGAATATGATAGAGAATATGTTAAACAAAAAAGACAAAATGATATAGAATATAAAATAAAAGATTCTGTAGGAAGTATAATAAATTACCATTTAAAAGAAAAAAAAAGTGAATCTACTATTGAATATTTAGGTTGCTCTATTAAAGAATATATTGTATATTTAGAAAATATGTTTTTACAAAATATGAGATGGGAAAATTATGGAATAATTTGGGAAATCGATCATAAAATCCCTCTTTCCTCTTTTAATTTAACTCAAGAAAAAAATACATATGAAGCATTTAACTATCAAAATACCCAACCATTATTTAAAACCACAGAAATAGCAGAAAGTTTTGGATATGTAAATCAAATTGGAAATAGAAATAAAAGTAATAAATTAATATAACAAATATGCCCTTAATAAAACCTCGTTTATTTTATAAACCCTTTGAATATCAAATTGCTGATGATTATTTTGAACAGCAGCATTCCGCTCACTGGCTTCCTAGTGAAGTCCCTTTATCATCTGATTTAAATGATTGGAAACTTAAATTAAGTGAGCCAGAAAAAAATCTAATAGGTAATATTTTGAAATCATTTGCACAAACCGAAGTCCATGTAAATGATTATTGGTCAACCAAAGTATCCTTATGGTTCCAAATCCCAGAAATCCAATCAATGTCTCGTGCATTCGCTGATTTCGAATCAATTCATGCAAAAGCTTATGCTCGTTTAAATGAAGAACTTGGATTAGATGATTTCGAGGCGTTTATGGAAGATGAAGAAGCAAAAGCCAAAATTGATCGTTTAGTAGAACTCCCAGGAAATACCTTAAATGAAAAAGCTTTATCTCTTGCAATATTTTCAGCGTTTACAGAAGGTGTTAATTTATTCTCATCATTTGCTATTTTAATGTCTTTTCAACTTCGAAACATGATGAAAGGTACAGCTCAGATTGTAGAATGGAGCGTACGCGATGAATCCCTCCACTCAAAAGCTGGATGTTGGCTATTCAGAACACTACTAGAAGAAAACCCAGATCTACAAACTTTGGAATTATCCCAATCAATATACGAAGCTTGTGACATCTCAGTAAGACTTGAATTTGACTTTATAGATAAAGCATTTGAAATGGGTGATGTTGAAGGTTTAAATAAAGACCAATTAAAAAACTTCATTAAAGAACGTGCTAACCAAAAATTAATAGAGCTTGGATTCCCACCACTATATAACGATATTGATCCAAATCTATTAAAATCAATGGAATGGTTCGGACATTTAACAAGTGGTAAAAGTCACACAGACTTTTTTGCTTCTCGTTCTACAGATTATTCTAAATCTACTGCGGACTGGAGCGATTTATAAAAACAAAATTATCAAATTACACGTAGACACAAGTATTTAAAACAACAAAAATAGCAGAAAGCTTTGGGTATACAAATCAAATTGGAAACAGAAATAAATCAAATAAATATGAGCAAAATTAACACAAACATTTTACATTGGAAACCTGGAGTTAATTTTCCTTTATGGTTAGACGAAATTGGAAAATCTATCATCTCTCAAGGATACCTACTTCCCGATGAGGATGTATTTGATGCTTTTAAAAGAGTATCTAGAGCAGCTGCTAAAAGATTAAAACGTAAAGATTTACAACCATATTTTTACGAGGCAATGACAAAAAATTGGCTTTGTTTAGCATCTCCTGTTTTATCAAATTTAGGTACAGAACGTGGTATGCCAATTTCATGCTTTGGAATTGATACAGATGATTCAATTGAGGGAATTGCAATGGCAAATTCTGAATTGATGCGTTTATCATCTCAAGGTGGTGGTGTTGGAATTGGTGTATCTCGAATTAGAGGTAGAGGTAAAGAAATCGCGGGTAACGGTACCTCTGAAGGTGTAGTTCCATGGATTAAAATATATGACTCAACAATTCTAGCTACAAATCAGGGCTCAGTTAGAAGAGGAGCAGCATCAGTTAACCTACACATTAACCACCCAGATATCGAGGAATTTTTAATGATTCGTCGCCCAAAAGGAGATGTAAATCGTCAATGTTTAAACATGCATCAATGTGTTGTTATCGATGATGATTTTATGAACAAGTTAGAGGAAAAAGAACCACGTGCTTTAAGACTATGGGGTGAAATTTTAAAAACACGTTTAGAAACAGGTGAACCGTATTTGATGTTTGAGGATAATGTAAACAATAATAACCCACAAGCATACAAGAACAATAACTTGAAAGTTTCAATGACAAATATTTGTGTAACAGGTGATACAAAAATTCAAATTAAAATTGGAGAAGAAACAAAAGAAATAGAAATCCAAGACCTTGAATTTACCCTCCAAACCAACCCAGAAGTATATATTTTAAGTTACAACCAAGAAACACTTGAAAAAGAATATAAACTTATCACCAATTTTGGAATGACAAACCCAGATGCAGAACTTTTAGAAATAGAAGATGAATCAAATGGATTTAAATTACAATGTACTCATGAACATAAAATATTGACAAAAAATAGAGGATGGGTTGAGGCACAACATTTAACAGAAGAAGATGAACTTGTTTATTAAGAAAGCTCGTTTTTACCATATTTATAACAAAATATATTATGGTAGGAATATACAAAATTATAAATCCCAAAGGAAAAATTTATATAGGTTCATCTAAAGATGTAAATAGAAGAAAAAGAGAATATGAATATTTAAGATGTAAACAACAACCTAAAATATATTATAGTTTAAAAAAATATGGGTGGGGTAATCATATTTTTGAAATAATAGAAGAATGTTCAATAGAAAATTTAAATAAAATTGAAATAAAATGGAAAAAACATTATTTAGAATTACATAAGGGTAATTGGAATAAAATGTTGTTTTTAAGTTTACATGATAGAGGTGGAGGCCCTAAAAATTTGAGTCATAAAAGAAAAATTAGTAAAGCTTTAAAAGGTAAACCAAAATCTCAAAATCATAAAACTAATATAAGTAATTCTAAAATAGGTAAAAAAAGATGCCAAAATTTTATAAATAATAGAGCACACACTTATAAAAATAAAATTATAGGTTTCCCTATATTACAATTTGATTTAAATGGTAATTTTATTAAAGAATGGGGAAGTTGCAAGACAGCTTCAGAAGAATTAAATATAAAAAAAGCAGCAATTAATATGTGCTTAAAAGGCAAACATAAAACATCAGGAGGATTTAAATGGAAATACAAGAACAAATAAATATTTTTATTAAACAACACTCTACAGAAAAAATCCCTACCTCTAAAGGTACATTTTTAGGATTACCCAAAAGTCAATCTACTAGAAATTTGGAGGTAGGAGATTATTTTTGTATATTTAATGAGAAAGAAGATCTATTGATTTTTATTCAAAAAGAATGGCAAAAAATATGGTTTTTAAATATTATAGAAGAAAATATAGTAGGTGAAATAGAATATAATGTTTTAACAGATAAAACCAATGTAATTGAATCTTCTAATAATTTTATTCATATTTATAACCATGAATTAAACCAATTAAAATTACAATTAAAATGAAAAAATTAGAATTAAAACAAATTATTAAAGAAGAATTACTTAAAGAATATTCCTTTAAAGTTACTCAACAGGATGGAAATACTGGGTATATAGATAGTGATAATATAGATAAATTACTATTTCAAATGTCTAAATTTTTAACAGGTTCCTCTAATGACTTTTCATGGAAAAAAATTTAACTCCTCAAGATTACAAAAACATAATTTTACTTATAGCTAAATATTTATCTAAAAAGAATCCTAATTTAAACGGGAATATTAATTTTTCTTAGGCTTTTTCTTAGATCTGTAGAAGAATATTATATAGATTACTATAATGCTTTTACCTCTAAATTATTTTATAATAGAAATAGAAAAGGAGTAGGTTATCCATATGGAAGAAAAAAACCTGAATGGCATAGCGAAAATCTAAGAAAGGCTCATTTGGGTAAACCTAAAGGACATAAAGGTAGAGTTTCTCCTATGAAAGGCAAAATACATACTTCTGAATCAAAGGAAAAAGCTAGATTAAACAATATAGGAAAAAATAATAAAGCAGTATTGCAATTTGATTTAAGTGGTAATTTTATTAAAGAATGGGAATCACAAACTATAGCAGCTCAATATTTAGGTAAAAAAACAGGAGCCGCTATTGGAGAATGTGCAAAAGGTAAAAGACCTACAATTTACGGTTATAAATGGAAATATAAAGAAAACTAAAACATGGGATTAAAAATAACAAAACTCCAAAGCAAAAAACCAGTATATGATATAACGGTACAGGGCAATCAAAACTTTTATGCAAACAATGTAGTAATACACAACTGTTCAGAGATAGCACTTTACACAGATCCATTACATTCATTTATTTGCTGTTTATCTTCTTTAAATTTGGCTAGATGGGATGAATGGAAAGACTATAAGTTTGAAAACGGAATGACTTTACCTGAATTAACTTGTTGGTTTTTGGAAGGTGTATTGCAAGAATTTATCGATAGATCTAAAAACGTAAAATTCATGGAAAATACATACCGCTCAGCAGTTAAAGGTAGAGCAATTGGTATTGGTGTTTTGGGATGGCATACGTTTCTACAAGAAAAAGGTATTCCATTTGCCGGTTTACAAGCAAATTCTTACACTCGAATCATGTCTCAATTTATTGAAGAAGGAGCATTGAAAGCTTCCCGTGACCAAGCAGAACTATATGGCGAACCAGAATGGTGTAAAGGTACAGGTTTAAGACATACACATCACCAAGCAATTGCCCCAACAGTATCAAATGCAAATATCTCAGGTGGTGTTTCTCCCTCCATTGAACCAATACCAGCAAATGTATTTAATTTAAAAACAGCTAAAGGTACATTTATTAAGAAGAATCCAACATTGGAACGTTTACTTGAATCTAAAGGATATAATATCGATAGTATTTGGGAACAAATTGCTAAAGATAAAGGATCCGTTATGGGCTTACCTGATCATATTTTATCTGCTGAAGAAAAAGAAGTATTCTTGACTTTTAAAGAAATCAATCCATACGAAATTATTCGCCAAAATGGTATTAGACAAAAATATATTGATCAAGCTATATCTTTGAATTTAACATTTGATCCTGCAGATACACCAAAATATATAAGCGAGGTACATAAGTTAGCTTGGAGAGAAGGAATTAAAACTTTGTACTACTGTCGTAGTGAAAGTATCTTAAGAGGAGATAATATATCTAGAAACGATGAATGTGTTAGTTGTCATGGATAAGTGAAAGTGATTATTAACAAAAATAAAAGTATCAAACCCCTTTAAAAGATTGCAAATTCATATATAAAATATAATCTTTAGATTCTTTGTATATTTATAATAAAATAATAGATATGTTGAAATTTTTAAGAAAGATAAAACGAAAATATTGGTCACCAACTCCAAAAACTTGGAGAAAAATAGGTGATGCTTTATTAGGTGTATCAGCCATGGGGATACCTGCAGTTTTAATGAATTATTCTTGGGTAGGTATAATATTATTTATGGTAGGAATTATAGGTAAATTTTTAACTAACTTTTTTACAGAAGGTGAAGATATATGAGTTTAGATATTAATAAAATTAAACAATTACCTCTTAAAGAAACAGAATATTTTAAAGAGGAATATATAAAAAATCAAATTGTATTACATCATACTGCAGGGAATTCTTCTGCAGTTAATGTATTTACTGATTGGAATAGAGATACAAGAGGTAGGATAGCGACTTGTATCTCTATTTCTGGGCCTGGATCTAAAAATTCATATGATGGAGAAATAGTACAAGGTTTTTCCTCTCGATTTTGGGCATATCATTTAGGTATTAAAAGTGATATATTTAAAGCATATGGAGTGAAACATCAAATCTTAGATAAAACATCAATAGGAATAGAAATATGTAACTGGGGTCAATTAGAATATGAAAATGGAAAATTCATAAATTATGTAGATAGAGAAATCCCTGCAGATCAAATAACAACATTAGATGAACCATATAAAGGATACAAATATTTCCATAAATACTCAGACGCTCAAATAGAATCTATTAAAAATATACTAATATATTGGAAAAATATATATCATATCCCATTATTATATGATTATGATAAAATGTTTAAAGTGAATGTCCCCGCTCTTAAAGGTGATAAAGGATTATATACCCATAATTCATATCGTAAAGATAAAATTGATATATATCCATGTCCAAGAATGATTAAAATGTTAAAATCAATATAGAATATAAAATTATCTCTATTACATATTTTAATTAAAGAACAATTGTCTAAAATATGAAAATAAATAACCTAAGATCTCTGATCCAAGAAGAGTTAAAGAAAACTCTAAATGAAGAATACGTTGACAAATATAAAGTTAAAGGTATTATCATTACAGATACTACAATTCGCCCACAACAAGAAATACTCTCAGATATCAGATCACTTACTGGAGTAACTATTGTATCTACGGTGGATTTAGATGGTGTATATTCACAGGAAAATGATAATTTAAAAGTGATATTGAATTTAAAAATAGATGGATACCCATTTATAAGACATGGTGGTTTTAGTAGAGAAAAAATTCAAGATATAATCAATAGTATTAAACGCGTTGAGGGGGTTAAATCTTTTACAGTAAATCCACAAAACATAACTCAAATGTAATATGGCAAAAATAAAATCAAATACTGAAGTTGCAAAAGGGGATACTAAAAAAACCCAACCCTGGAATCCATTCAACATCCAAGACATCAAAATTAAAATCCTCAAAGTTATATAAAAAACTTTATAAAGATCAGGGTTAAGTTGTAATTTTTAGTAAAATTTATCATATATAATCAAAACATATCTAAATCAAAGCTTGATGCTTTTAAAAAAGGAAAACAGATTATCCAATATGATATGGTAGGTGAATTTGTTAAAGAGTGGGGAAGTATTAAACATGCTAGTGAATCTTTAAATATAAGTAAAAGTAGTATTAGTAGTAATCTAAAAAAAGATATAAATCTGCAGGAGGATATATTTGGAAATATAAAAATATACTTTGATATTTAAATCTTTTTTTGTATATTCTAAGAAAATAAAGGTTATGTTATACAAAACAAACGATCCAAAAGTCATTCATCGAGAAATCAAAAAACTAAAACCATTAAATTACAATCAATTTATGTGGTGGAGACGTTTTGCATCAAAAAACACACCATTACCTAAAGGCGCTAAATTTTTTGATAAAATCAAAAATGGCGACTTTGAATTTTCACATTACTTCTGGCAAGCCCAACTTTGCGAGTTAGAAATCAACG
>Ga0316612_1000059_pt1 | contig 44775 bp, 33 predicted proteins | sample MIS2016226_MG_FD_207676 | JGI IMG/M metagenome (GOLD analysis project Ga0316612, IMG submission 207676) | Microbial mat bacterial communities from Middle Island sinkhole, Lake Huron, Michigan, United States - MIS.2016.226 | ecosystem: Environmental > Aquatic > Freshwater > Lake > Sediment... | reverse complement strand
GGAGCGCTGATTGGGGACCTGGTTGAATTAGCTTACAGGGGCCCTAACAAAAGTGTCCTTCTAACATGGGCCGAAAACACGCTGCTTGGGGCGATCTTAGGGTCTACTTTTGGAACCGCCATTTGCATGGTGACCCTTGGCATTAGTCATTTAGCCTCCCCTCTTCTGTTCTTCTTCGAAAGTTTATTCTTTGGCGTTACCAAAGGGGCACTTGTTGGGGGCATTATTGGTTTAGCTCACATGGGCCCCGATTTAGGCCGTTTTATGGGCTGTATCCTTGGGATTATCTTGACAACGGTTGTTGTCAAGGAGACGAACTCGGCCTGGCTAAATTTATTCCTCTGTTTGTTAGCTATCTCAGCCTGTACCGGTTCTGGCTGGTTGATTGATCAAATTATTAACACCTAAACTTTACTCTGCACAGCTTCTGGCAATTCACAGAGAGCGTGAATACACCTTTAGCATGAGTTTACAGCATTAGGAGAAAATCATGGCTGAACGTAACTTAAATAAAGTGCAATTGATTGGTCATCTCGTTGCGGAACCCGAAATGCGTTATAACGACAAGGGTGATGCAATCACTAACTTTAGTGTAGCCAGCGGTTACACTTGGTCGGGTGAGAACGAAGATGAGGAACACGAAGAGACAGAGGTTTTTCACATTACGGTCTGGGGAAAAAAGGGTGAGCTTTGTAATCAACACCTTACCAAGGATGTGCGGGTCTATGTTGAAGGTCGCCAGACGAGTCGCCCTGAAGATGCAGGTCATGGCGCAGGTAGCCAAACTAGTCGAATCATTGCCCAAGATGTTATTTTATTGGGTGACAAACGGGCTAAAGGCTCAGGCTTAGAGAAGGATTTGAACCGAATCCAAATCATTGGGCGCTTGGGGCGGGATCCTGAGGCTCGCAATACGGCCCAGGGCAAGCTTGTCGTCAACTTTAGCGTGGCTACGGGGGGCAAATGGCAAGATCGCAGTGGCCGCGAGATTGATGACACCGAGTGGTTTAAAATCGTAGCCTGGGATCGCCTAGCCGATATCTGCAAATCTTACCTCAAGAAGGGGAGTCGCGTCTATTTGGAAGGGCGGCTCAAAACGCGCAAATGGACAGATCGAAACGACCAAGATCGCTATACCACAGAGCTTATTGCACGGGACATGTTGATGCTTTCGGGGCGGGAAGGTGAGGGCGGAAGTGGCTCTTCCGCTCGACCAGAGCGGGAAGGTGAGGGCAGAAGTAGCTCTTATGCTCGACCAGAGCGGGAAGGTGAGGGCGGAAGTGGCTCTTATGCCCGACCAGAGCGGGAAGGTTCCCAAAGTAAGCCGCCAGCCCGAACCGATAGCAAGCCAGCCCCAGTTGAGCCTGAACCTCCTGCGCCAGAGCAGTCTGATTCTGAGGGCGATTATAATGATGGCGATATTCCCTTCTAAGCCTAAGCAAGACCACAATTTTTTGGTCTTGGGCGACGAACCAAAGCTGTTCGTCGCTTTACGGTTTGTTTTTAAGCCTATCCTAAAACGAAATTTGCAGTTTAATTGCATACTACTCAAAGTTCCATGGCTGTCAATTCACTCCTTGAGCATTTACGCAATAGTCTTGCCCGCCAGCATTTATTATCGAACAAGACTCTTATCGTAGTCGCGGTTTCGGGCGGGCCCGATTCGCTGGCGCTTTTGCATCTGCTTTGTTGTTTGCGGGCCGAAGGGGGGCCGCAACTGCATGTAGCCCATTTAGACCACGGTTTTCGCGGCGCTCAGTCGGCGGCGGAAGCTCAATTTGTAGCTCAAACCGCTGCTAAATGGAACATTCCAGTAACTGTTGGCAAGCGTGACCTACCCACGCTGGTCACCGAAAACCACCAAAATCGCCAAGCGGCGGCGCGGGCCGTGCGCTATGCTTTTCTGGCCGAAGTAGCGCAAGCGAATCAAGCTGAGGCGGTGGCGGTGGCCCACCAGGCTGACGACCAGGCCGAAACGGTCTTGTTGCACCTCTTGCGGGGCGCAGGCCCAGCAGGGTTGCGGGGGATGCAGAAGGTTGTGCCCTGGCAAAATTGGGGCCCCAAAATTGATGACCAAGACTTCTGGTCGACGCAGCCCTGCTTGATTCGTCCGCTCTTAGAGCGTTCGCGGGCCGAAATTGAGCAATATTGCCAAGAGCAACAACTTACCCCGCAGCTTGACCCTTCCAATACTAATCAGAACTATACGCGCAATCGGATTCGGGCCGATCTTTTGCCCCACCTTACGACTTATAACCCTCAAATCACAGCAGCTTTGCATCGCACGGCTCAAGTTTGTGCTGAAGATTATGCCTATTTTCAAACCCAATTGGAGAATGTTTGGCCCAAGTTAGCCGAAGTTGAAACTGATCTGATTCGGTTGCGCCCCAAAGCTTGGGCCAAATTGCACCCAGCTTTGCAACGTTATGCCTTGCGGCGAGCGGCTTCGCTTCTTTTGGGAAATGAGGAACTTAGCTATGACCAGATTGAGGCTGGGCGCAAAGCTACAACTCAAGGCCTTGGCTTTCAGCAAACCTTAGCGCAAGGCCTCTTTTTGCGCGTGGAATATGATTTTTTTCTGCTCACGCGCCGAACGGACATGCCTTTTCGCCCGTTCAATCTCGAAGATTTGCCCCAGCTTACGACGGAGGAGTTCGCGCTTACTGTCCCTTTCGTCGGCCAGTTTTCAGAAACCTGGGCGATAGAAACAGCTTTCGAAGTGCCGACCTTTACCCCTTTCAATTCCAACGAACGCTGGCGCTGGTGGGTCGCGCTTGACGCGAAACTGCTTGCTGGGCCCTTGTTTTTCCGCCGTCGCCGCTCAAGCGATAGCTTTCGCCCAGCGGGCGGGCGGGGGAGCCGTTCGCTCCAAAACTTTTTTGTGGATAATAAAATCCCCCGCGATTTGCGAGCCGCTTGGCCCGTTCTAGCAACGCCTATTGCGATTGTCTGGATCGCCGGCCTCCGAGCGGACGGGCGGTTTCTGGCCACTGCCGCTACGGATAAAACGCTCTGGATTGTGCTGAAACGAGAGCCTAATGCACCAAAACATTGAACGAATTTTATTGCCCACGGCGGAAATTCAGGCAAAAGTTCAAGAATTAGGCCGAATCATCAGCCACGATTATGCAGATGTCGAGGAACTCTTGCTGCTAGGCGTACTCAAAGGCTGCGTGATCTTTATGGTCGATCTGGCCCGAACCCTCACAATCCCCGTATCACTTGATTTTATGGCGATTTCAAGCTATGGTCAAAGCACTGAATCGAGTGGCGTAGTTCGTTTATTGAAAGATTTAGAAACCGACATTACTGATCGCCACGTTTTGATCATCGAAGACATCATTGATAGCGGGTTGACTTTGAGCTACTTGCAAAGTCATCTTCTTCGCCGAAACCCGGCCAGCTTGCGCGTTTGTGCTTTGCTTTGTAAACCTGAGCGCCAGGTTGCGGAAGTCAAGCTAGATTATTTGGGCTTTACCATCCCCAATCAGTTTGTTGTGGGCTATGGGCTAGATTATGCCGAACGCTACCGCAATCTCCCTTATATTGGCGTTTTGAAGCCCGCAATCTACATGAAGGAGAAAGAGGCGGTCTAATTTGCGCTGGCCCAAGCCCCGCGTTGGCCTCGCGCTGTTCTGATACATACTAAGTTACTGCAATTTGGGCCTTTCTATGGTATACTTCGCATTGTTGCTTTGTTGCATCCCCCAAAAAAACGGTGCAAGATTCGCGCCGACAAAAGCTCTGTATCACAAAGAGGCTCTGCCTCCAGGAAGGAATGGATTGTAAGCATGGGCGATAACCGCTGGCTTAAAAACAGCTTCGTCTATTTGATCATTCTCGTTGCGGCTCTGGCCTTGTTTTTCCAATACTTTGATCAGAATACGAATCGGAATATTGAAAAAGGGATTGCTGAAATCATCTCCGATGCTAAAGCTGGCAAAATCAAAGAGATTGAAGCGCAAGCTGGGGACGATCAAATTATTGTTACCTATAACAATGATGAAAAATATCGTTCACGCCTCGAAAGCCGCGATAGCGTAATGTCGTTATTAGCGGATTACGGCGTGAAACTGACTGTGGAGAACGATAAGCTCAAACCCAACGTGAAGGTCAGCCCGGCCCCGGCCTGGGGCAGCCTTTTGAGCGCCTTTACGATTTTGCTGCCCACGTTGTTGCTGATTGGCTTTTTCTTCTTCTTTATGCGCCAAGCGCAAGGCAGCAATAATCAAGCGCTTTCGTTTGGCAAAAGTCGCGCTCGGATGTTCGCGGGCGATAAGCCAACTGTGACCTTTGCGGATGTGGCCGGCCAAAGAGAAGCCAAACAAGACCTCACCGAAGTGGTCGAATTTTTGAAATTCCCTGACAAATTTACCGCTTTGGGAGCCAGGATTCCACGGGGCGTACTAATGGTAGGGCCTCCAGGTACGGGCAAAACACTCCTTTCGCGGGCCGTGGCGGGCGAAGCGGGTGTGCCCTTTTTCTCGATTAGTGGCTCTGAATTCGTAGAAATGTTCGTAGGGGTGGGCGCGAGCCGCGTGCGCGACCTCTTTGACCAAGCCAAACGCAACGCGCCGTGTATCGTCTTTATTGACGAAATAGACGCGGTAGGCCGCCAGCGCGGCGCGGGTTTGGGCGGTTCCCACGACGAACGCGAACAAACGCTCAATCAGATTTTGGTTGAGATGGACGGCTTTGACACCAACACCAACGTCATCGTTATTGCGGCAACCAACCGCCCAGATGTTCTTGACCCCGCGCTCATTCGGCCAGGCCGTTTTGACCGCCAGGTCGTTTTGGATGCCCCAGATATTCGGGGGCGAATCGAGGTTTTGAATGTTCATGTCAAAGGCAAACCGCTGGCCGAAGATGTCAACCTGGAAGTGATTGCCAAACAAACGCCTGGCTTTTCGGGAGCCGACCTGGCCAATGCGCTGAATGAAGCGGCGATTTTAGCGGCCCGCCGCTCAAAGAAAAAAATCAGCATGTCGGAAATGCAAGATGCGATTGAACGCGTGGCGCTGGGCGGCCCAGAGCGGCGCAGCCGCGTGATGAGTGACCGCGAAAAGCTCATCACGGCCTACCACGAATCGGGCCACGCGATTACGGCTGCCGCGCTGCCAAAAGGGAATAAAGTTCAAAAGGTGACAATTATTCCGCGGGGGCGAGCGGGCGGCTACACGCTTTATCTGCCTGAAGAAGAAAATCTCTCTTATCAAAGCGTTTCGCAGTTCAAAACTGAATTAACTGTGGGGCTTGGAGGTCGCCTAGCTGAAGAAATCGTTTTCGGCACGGAGGAAATCACGACAGGCGCGGCCCATGACATTTCCAGAGTTTCGCGCATTGCACGAGCAATGGTAACACGCTATGGGATGAGCGCAAAATTAGGCCCGATTGCTTTTGGGGAGAAAGATGAATTGATCTTCTTGGGGCGCGAAATTAGCGAACAACGCAATTATGGCGATGATATTGCGCGGCAAATTGACGAAGAAGTGCATCGCCTTGTTTCTGAAGCTTATGAACGAGCGAGGGCTTTGCTCCAACACTATCGCCATGTGCTAGATGATATGGCCAATACGTTGTTGGAAATTGAAACTTTGGAAGGTGATCGGCTGCGCGAATTGCTAGAAGGTGTGCCACGGGGGAGCTTTGATTATCGCAAAGATAATGGTACTGAGCAAGGGCTGCATCTAAACAAGGATCTTATTACCCTTCCTGCGCCAGGCACGATTGCCAAACCGCTTCCGACCTAAAACTCAAGGCTTTAGGCTAATTTGCAAAGCAGGATAAGGAAGATTTAACTCCTTGTCCTGCTTTTTTTGAGGGTTTTATGGGCGGCGCGGCTGCCCCAGCCGCGCCGCCCACCTTATCCCACATCCACTTCAGATTCAGAAAGTTTCTTTTGGGTGGTAGCTTCCAGCCCACTGCGATAAACTCTAGCCAAAACATCTCGTTTAAGCACTGAGGTTCCGCGTAAAACATCAATGCTCACAATTTTCGCTTCATTTCCATTGTGCATTGAAGCTTCTCTTTTCAAAGAAATGATGATTTCAGAAGCATCTCGTACTTCTTTCGCTGGTCTGGGATCAGCAATAATGATTTGACTTGGAATTTCTAAGAGACCACCCATAGCTCTTCGGGCATTGATAAAACTTAAACTCTTAAAAGGCTCATCCAGCAGAAGCGGAGGCGAATTTTGCCACGAAAGCGGACGCGAATCACTGCGGTCTTCCATTTGTTGAGCAGCAAAGAGGAAGCCGCCCATTAAGCAGATACTTGCCATCTCTTTTTGGCCCCCAGACAAGCGCGGATCTTGCATAGGGCGCAGTTGTTGTTCATCGTCAAACTTGACTCGTAGCTCTACAGTAGGGACAAATTCGCGGGTATCTGCAATATCTATAAAATCTCCTGGATCAAGCATATTTAGTTTTAAGCGAAATTCGATGCCTAAAGGCTTTCCAATCTCATTTGCCTGATCTTCCACTGTTTTAGTCGCAAGTTCCATCCCCTTTTTGAGGTATTCATAACTCACTTGAATCGCAGCTACTTGACTCTGATAGCTAGTGCGAGCAGCCTCCAGGCTTTCCTTTTTCTGCTCAAAATCCCGCGAGAGGAGTTGATATTCAATTTCGTCTCGCTCGGTTAAATCATCGTTACCAAGAATCCCTCGGCGCTCGCTCTCGTAATTTGCACTTTCAGCTTCAGCTTTTTCATAGATTTCTTCTTCATCTTCCACCATTTTCTTCATTGTAGCTAAGTTATCACCCCCATTAGCAGCAATTTGTTGATGAAAGAGGATTTCAAGTTGCACTTTATCGAGTATTGTCAATTCAGCCAAAGCCTTTTCGTGCATTTTGCGGCTATTCATACTCTTTCGTGCTATATCTCCGGCCTCCCGCACCTTCATTTCTATCTCTTTGAACTGTTGTTGCGCTTGTTCAATTTCATTTTGCAAGGTATAGCGCTGGTCAATCAGAGCATCGCGCTCCTTCTCCAACCGCTCAAAATCGGCTCGCCTTTCGACAATTTCGCCCTCCAATTCGGCTAAAAGTTGCTCAACCGAAGGCAATTCTTTCTGCGCCTGATCATATTTGGCCCGCTGCTCGGCTAATTTTTTAGCTGCTTCCAGGCGAGTTTGGGTTAAGCGGAAATCTTCCTGATGTCTTTCTAATTCCATTGCCGCTAAGGGCAAGCGTTTTTGCAGATAAGTAAATTGCATTTCTAAGGCTTTTGTGCCACAACACAGCACAAATTGCTTATCAGTTACGCGAATACTATAAGCTCGCTGGCCCGCATCAGAAACAAGTCCTCTTTTCGTAAAGACTCTGCGTCCGCTTTGCCGCGCCGCCTGAATTTGATCTGCTGAATCAGCCCGAATTTGACTGCCTAAATCGTCAATATGCCCTGACCATCGCTGATCTGCGAGTTCCAAAACTTCCCAAACTGTGCCATGTTCAGTTTGACGGACATTTTGAGCCAAAGGCCTGGGGACACAAATTCCAGGGCGATAGCCCAAATCCTCTACGATTCTCTGCGCTTTACTAAAGTCGGCAGGCGAAATCATGGCCCAAAAACGCCGTTGCCCCAGATATTCTTCGATTGGGCGTTGCCAAGACTCGTCTAAAATGTTGAGGACATCGGCTAAAAAGTTGTGTTCAACCCCAATTGCCCGCAAAGCCTGACTAAAAGCCTCGACATGCAAAGGCAATCTACGCTTAGATTGTTCACTTTTCAGTGCTTTTAAGTCTTGCTCTATCTCAGCTAACTCTTTTTGTGCGAGATTTCTTTCACCTAAAGCCTGTTCAAACTTAGGTTGAAGCGTAATAATTCGCGCAGACCATTCTTCAAAAGTCTTCTCAAGGGCCTCAGCAGGCGTATTATCAATCGTCGCTTGATGAAAAATCTGGAATTGCTTGATTCTTGCCTCGCGTGAATAGGCATCATTCCGCAGAAGTTGCTCTTTTTCGCGGCGTTCTTTCTCAAGTTGCGCGATTCGTTGACTCAAACTTGTCAATTCTTCGCGTTTAGCCGCAGTTTGGGCCTCGTGAGTCGCAAATTCGGTTTGAAAACTAAGCATGCCTTCTTCAGCTTTAGCCCGTTCCTTTTCCAAAAGCCGAATCGCAGCAGAATGATAAAGTCCTTTGTGAGTAAAGTAAGTTTCTTGAGCCGAAGCAAGCTTGGCGCTAATTTCTAAAAGCCTTTGATAGTCGTCCCGACGCTTTTTTGCCAATTCCAAAGCGACTTCCATACTTTGGGCATCGCTTTCACGCACTTGAATATCGTGAAATTGCTTGATTAAATCATTTCTCTTTTGGCCGTAATCGGTTTGTCTTCTTTCGTAGCCCGCTACCTCAGCAATACGGTTAAAAACCTCTGTATCTCGCAATTCAGTAAGGGCACTAATTTGTCCTTGGCGCATTGCTTGGCGATAAACACGCAAAACCCCTTCATTTACGCCCATTCGGCTCAGAACGGTTAAGTATTCTTCGCGTTTCTTGGTCGTATTGGTTGGAAAAGGCTCGGCTAAATTGTGAAAACCATCAATAAGATGATAAGTAGAACTTCCCCCTTTTTCATACTGGCGTACCAAAGTTACTTGATCAGAAGTGTAAGGTTTGGTATTGTTAGGGCCCCACAATAGCCCTTGTGCTTCGCCAAAATGCCGCACTGTCATGGCAACACTAAGCTTTGTACAGCCATCCCGTACAAGCGCACTGGGAATAATGCGCCCATCAACCTCTCTGGAACCTCCCAAAACAAAGTAAATGCTCAATTTGAGGGTTGTTTTGCCAATATAATTCGCTCCGTGAAGGATCGTAACCCCTAAATTGTTGACAGGAATAGTGTCAAGAGGCTTTTCCATAGGCAATTGATGCAAAAGTAATGGGCCACCTGAATTGCCTAAAGCCCCTAAATTTCTAAATTGAATGCTCTGAAGGATCATTGTTTGTAGATTCCTGCGGTTTTCCCTTATAAGATTCAAAGCTATAGAAGAATTCTTCATTAAGCAAAGCTTGTTTAATCTTTTCTGCCCCAGGCAAAGCTAATAAACGAGGGCCTGCTCGCAACGCAGTTGGGAGACCTTCTAAGTAGCCGAGGCGTTTGAGCCGCGGTAGGGCTAACTCAATTTGGTTCTTGGTTAAGTTGGGTAAAAGCTTCTGAATCGTTGAGGCATCAATGGTTATGGCCAATTTAGTTTCTTTTCCTGCTTCAGGATGACCATTTTGCCCAAGAGTACGCAGCTTTACGTGGATAAATATGGCAAGGATAATGGCTTTCATCGTTTTGGAAACCCATTCCTTATCTTCGGCTTCAAAATCTTCAAATTCTGGCAGGCCATAAACTAAAGCGACATTATGTTCAACAATTAACCCAAAGCCCAGCGCCGCCAGACGTTCTTCCAACACCTTGCGTAACTGTTCGTTGCGGAGCAATTCTTTCGCTTCGATGGTGGGCCGTGAAAAAAGTTGGTTTGCTAAACGCCTTAGATCTCGTTCAAACTCATCCATAAACCGATCTCCGCATTTGTAAGTTGTTTCACTTGCGCTTCAGAAGGAAAAGTGGTCGCTCCTGGCTTGAGAGTCAGGCCCCATTCCTCGCCTGTACGGTCTTTAAGCCATTCCAAAACATCGTCTAAAGCACAGATTCGCCCTGCCGTCATTGACCAATCATCTTCAGTAACGATGTCTATAATATGAGTGACAATATTTTGTTGGAGAAAATTCATTAAAAGCTCGACTTCGCCACCTTCGTCTTCATTCCACTGATAGACCTTTTCTTGCTGAACCGAAATCGTTGTGGTAGGCCCAGAATTAAGCAGCGCTTTAACCTCAAAAGTAGCTACTTCTTGATAGGCTTCCAGAATAGAATGCAAAGGTAATGACCCAAGAGCTACAAAACAATCTAAATTATTACCCCATTCAACGATTTTCTGCCAACCATTTTCGGTTTGGGCGTATTCGGTCAGCATCTTTTCAATGTTATCAAGGGGAATAACGCCCTGAGCATCTTGTTTAGAGCGATCTAAGTAGTAATTGGTGATTCGATAGGCTAAATTTTCAAAGGTATTTAAGATAATCCGCCCATGATTAAGCCAATAGACAATTTTGCCTGGATTAACACCCTCTTCTTGCACTAAAAGAGCAAATTCGCCAGAGTAATCGCGCAAAGGTTCTACATAAGCATGAATAAGCTCTAAATCAGCACTCGCTTGATCCAATTCAGCCCGAATATGGTCGCGCAAAGCATCTTCTAATTTTCGATTCAGCGCAATAAGGCCTGAAAGAATATCCTTAAAAGTCTGAAGTTGCTTTTCTAGGGGAGCATGAGCCGTTTTACGCAGTTGAATTAGATTGATATTGGTAACAATCGCTGAGGTTAAGCCTTCTTCTTCTTCAAAATCAAAGATCAAACGCAGAAAAGCTAGAATAGTTGAGGCAGTGGCTGTTAAACCATAGCGATAAGGTTTGCCATAGACCTGCAAAAGGCCTACTTTGTGCATTTTCTCAACGAATTTGGGTAAAGCCTCAATCTGGTGGGGCCAAAAAAGACGCTCTAAATCAGCAATTGAGGGCCATTCTGCTTGCCCATCGTGGTCTAAAGTATGAGTTTTGGCGGCGATGGTTTCAAGCAAAAAGAGCTTCAAAGCCCGCTGGCTGGCCGACCCTTGAAGGAGCCCCGCAAGAGCCTCAACCGTCAGATGCTGACTCTTTTGCACATATTCGCTGGGCAAAAAAACCTGAAAATCATCACTCGAATCGTCTTCAGTGATGGAATTTGCTTGATTAGCCAAAATGAGATGCTTGTTCATTGAAAAAAGTACTTCAGAAAGGAATACAATCCTCTTTAGCCTTTAATTCGGCGAAAGAATCTTTTGCCCAAACGCTAAGAGGCAACAATTGTTCGCCGTCCCATTCCCCAAAAAGCGTTACGGGATGCCCGCCACTCAGGGCCAGCATTTGCCAACCATTCAAATCTGAAGCAATTTTCAAGGGAATAATTTGCTTTTGGGAATCGAGTGCAAACCAAAGATCATCTTTTTGCCAGGGAATAACTTGCTGGAGCAGCATGGGAAAAGTTCTTAACCAAGGATTATGAGCTAAAGCAGCAACATAAGCAGCAACAGCCACTGTAAAATCGGGATAGCCAATGAGCTTAAAAGGTGAAGCAGGAGAATCAAAGCGTTGTTTTTCCTCAGCCCTAAGCGGATAAGCACTTGGATAGAAAACGATTTCGGCTTCAAGCTGCATGCCAACCAAAATAGTTTGGTCAAAAGCTGTATGGGGGAGCGCAAAACTCAAAAAGAGCGCAGTTTTTTGGCTCTTTTGCCCCCAAAGCCAAGTGCGTTTGGCCCGCAAATTATCTTCTAACTCCTCTTCATGTTGCCCAATGCAAAGCCAGCTATCATAAATGCCAACTTCAGCCAGAGCATCCTCTTTTTTCTGCGGCCAACCAATGGCTCCGCGAAGATCGGCTTGCAAAGCAGGCGGTAACGTTTCAAGATGTTTGAAACCCTCAATTAGCAGATATAAATGGCTAATTCGCTCTAATAAACTGTCCGCTCTAAGCGTGGCCAACGAGCGCACTTGGCGAGCCAAACCAGGAGCCTGCGCGTCAACCATCCGCTTCGCCACGTCGTCCCAAAAACGATAGGGCTTTTCCTGCACGGTAGCCAAGCCCTGGCGCACCAAATCGCACAACCATGTCTCTAATTCCTGACAGCCTGCGGCGACTTTGGCTTGACGCTCGGCGGCCCGCTTCGCTTGAGCGGCAGAATTTACGATTTGGTTGCTCTCTTGCTTCGTGCTGCGGGCTTTGGCGCTGCGGGCGCGGGCGGTCTGCCAGCTTGCGACCCATTCGGGCGGCTCGGTTGCGGAAAAGCGGGCGTTCGCGTTCGTTGTTAAGAGCAACAAACCTAAGCCATGTTTGCAGGGAAATTTGCGGCTGGGGCAAGTACATTTGAAAGCGGGAGGCGTTTCGCTGAGGTCGATCTGGGTTTTGTAAGGCTCTTTTCCACTTCCCTGGCATTCGCCCCACAGTAGCTCGGCTTGGCGACCTAAAGTCGCCCATTTACTTGGATTCGCTAAACTTTTCCCGTTCTTAGCCGATGCTTCGTCGGGGGCCAATTTCAAAATTTGCTCGGCGGTCAAAACTTCGGCCATTTTATACCTCCCAAAGCGGTGGCGGGGCTAACTGCGCTGCTATTGTAACGCAAAACGGCTAAAAGCGAAAGACGGGCCGCTTGCGATAGTTCTCGCTACATGGTAGACTGCGAAAGTAGTAGATCTAGCAAAGAGTGTTAAGAAATGTCTAAATCAAAGCCTGTTAAACCCGAATCTCAGGTGGCCTATACGGGGGAAACGATTCCCGAAATTCGTTTCAAACCGCAAGATTTTCCGCCTTTGCCCAAAAAAACGAAATCCCCAGTCTTATTTCGGAAGACTCCGCAGCAGGTTGTGCAACCTAAAAGCTATCAACGCTCAAGTTTAACCATCTTTCTGCACCGTATCTGGTTTGGCTTGCGGCTGCTTCTCTTAATAGCGCTCCTTCTCGTGCTTGCGGGAGGATTTTCCCTTTATCAGCAAGTGCAAGATTTGGCTAAAGTCGTGGTTTTAGATGATGTACGCCCCAATCCTCCACTTGCAAGCCCCTTTTTGGGCGGCATAAACCTCTTAATCATTGGAGCCGATGAGCGACCTGATAGTCCTGAAGAGGGAATTCGCAGTGATACGCTTATTTTAGCGCACATTGATGCGGCTGGGCACTGGCTGAATCTGCTTTCTATTCCCCGCGATACGCAAGTCGAGCTAAAAGATGTGGGAATCAGTAAGATAAATGCGGCTTTTGGGCAAGGTTATGCGTTAGCAACTGAAATGTATGGCCCAAAGGCAACGCCTGTTCAAGGTGGTATGGCTTTTTCTGCCCAGACTGTTGAGCAATTTTTAGGTTTGCCAGACCGTGGCTTGCGCGTAGACTATACTTTACAAATCAGCTTTACTGGTTTTGAAGGTTTGATTGATGCGCTTGGCGGTCTTATGATTGATGTTCCAACGCAGATCATTGATGAAGAATATCCAACCGAGGATTTTGGTACAAGGAGAATTGAGTTTCAGCCAGGCTTACAGCGCATGAATGGGGAACAGGCGCTCATTTACGCTCGAACTCGCCACGCCGATAGTGATTTTGAACGTTCTTTGCGCCAGCAGCAGGTTTTTCAAGCTGTCACGAAGGAATTGCGGGCGAAAGGTTTGCTGGGGCAGCTGGCTACTTTGCCCAAAATTCTGGAAAGCTTCAAGGGAAAGAAGGGGCAAAATCCGCCCTTACTTACAACCCTTCCCATAGGTCGGTTGGATACTTTGGGGGGGTTGGCGATGCTGGCCAGCGATTTTAATCCCAAAAATATCGGGCAGATTCGGCTCAATCCCGCTGAAGTAGAGATGATTGAAGAAGGTACAAATCTAATTTGGGATAAAGCGGGCGTGCGGGAACAAGTAACAAAGTTGCTTAACCCTCCCCAAAATTCTACTCCCGCTGGAAGTAAGTAGCAAGTAAGTAGAAGGTCAGTTGGGGCGCGGGCGGCTATGCCGCCCGCGCCCCCTTCTTCCAACCATCCAACCCTTCAACCCTTCAACCCTTTCCCTCTTCAATCCCTTCCCCTCACAGCCGAACAATCAATTCTAGCAGTTCCCGCCGATAAGTTTCGCTCATCAGATGTTCCCACGTCTGGGGAAGGTCAGGCAGCGCTTGAGCGCAAGTTGTCTCGCAACTGGCAAGATAAGTCTCAAAGAGTTGAAAAGTTTCTCCAGCGGGAGCAAAAGTAGCAATGAAGGTACGAGTTTCAGCCAAATCTTGCAATTCCCCTAATTGCTCCTGAAGGGTCTGCAAAGGTTTGAGAACCTGCGTCGTTTGGGGCCCAAAAGCTTCCGCAAAGATCTCCAGTACATAGCGCAACCGCTTGCCCGTAATCCGTAAATCATGCAAAGCTTCTTGCTGCGGCAGGTTTTCAAGCAGCGCTTTGAGCTTGGCAACGTCCCCTTGGCAATTTGCAAAGGTCTGAAGGGTAGCCCCTGAAGCAAGGGTTTCGTGCAAACGTAACGCTTCGTAGCTTTGCCAAGTAATGCTTCCCGCCACATCCCGGATCTGGAGCTTTAGCTTCCAACCTTCAGCTTTAGCCGTGATGAAGTTAGCAAAGGTCTGCTTGAAGGTCGCGTGTTGGGGGGATTCAAGATACTTCACAAGGGCCGCCCAAGCTATAGACCGATCATGGTGAAGGGCCGTCTGGAGCGCTTCAAGTTCGCGGCGCTGCTCCTGAGCCAAACTTTTAGTAAACTGGGTTAGCTGGGCGAGAAAGACATCATAGCTGCGAACCTTGCCTAACCTTTGGGCAAATTGCTGAATCTCCCGCCGAAATTTTTGCACTTGCTTAGGCGGAGCTACCGCGCTAATAATCAGCAAGATCGCCCGTAACCGCCGCGAAGCAACGCGCATAGCATGGACAACTTCTGGGTCTTTATCCGCAAAGACCTTCTGTTCTTCGCGCAGCATCTGCTGAAAATGATGCCGCAACAAGCGTCGCCCTACTTCAGTAAGAACTTCTTTGGTTGGCGAAGGAGGGAGCAAAGGTTGAGGCAATTGAGGTTGCTCTTTGGAAAGGTTAGGGGTTAGAGCGATCTTGACCTTCACCTGTTGCTTAAAGACCTCTAACCATAGGTCAGCTTTCTTGATCGCTCGTGCTCCGTCCTCTGCTGCTTGAGGCCCCTTCAAATGAAGGATTACTTCTCCCTCCTTCACCTTACATGCCGTAAGCTGCGTCGTTTGGGTATGGGAAAAGTCAAGCCCGTCAGCCACCCGCAAGATAGCTGCCAATTGTAAGACCAAAGTCTGGGCCTTTGGCCGCAGAGCTAAGTAAGTTACTTCAGCTTCAGGATGCACCTTCTTGCGATGGAAAGCAGCTAAACATGCAACAAGCGGAACCTCCTCTTCAGCTAATTCAGCAATTTGGGACTCAAGAATAAGATCCCGCCCCGTAAGGTGATGCAAACGAGGGTTACTTGCCAAGCCTAAGTCGTGAAGGAGGGCCCCAACCTCCAGCAGGTGACGGGCCCGTGGGGGAAGGTCATGGAGGTCTTGCATCTTAGCGAATAGTTGCAAGGCTAAAGTAGCTACAGAGCGTCCATGAGCCAAGTCAACTTGATGCTGGGCCTGAAGTAGTTCGATCTTCACTTTTATTATCTCTCCTGCTTTGGTCTAAAAGGGCTAGACCATGCTCTAGCTTAGAACGGTTCTCAAGCATAAGGGGCATGTTTTGGGCTTGCAAAGCCGCCATCAACACATCAAGGTCACTGCGATTTCCCACTAAGATTAGTTCAATCTCTACTTCGTAAAAGCTCTCTTGCAAATGGCCTACACTAACCGTGCTACTATCCAAGCTGATTTCGGCAACCGCTTGCCCATGCCGAATAGCCAGAAGGTGCTGCCGATTAGTCGTGATGGTGCAAAAGGGTTGGAGAGGTCGTTCCCCGATGAGATTCATGACCTTATCCTTAACTTCACTAGCAGGCCACGTCTTTGGGTCGTAATCTTGCGCTTCGACTTCCCACTCCCCCCGTTGATGAATTCCTCCCTCGACCCAGCCTGGCCCCTTTAGCGTAACAACTGAATTCCCTTCAACCTCCCTCAGCCGCAGCCCATAGTAAGCAGATCGTAATCTCCCGTCGGCTGTATCATAGTAAGTATTGAGCTGATCTTCAGCCTGGGGGACGACTTGCAAGGTGTAGGGGCCAAGGTGGGAAAGAGCCACCAGTGACTTGAAAACACTGGGATCCATAACGTGAAACTTCGCTTCAGTCTCCATAGTTTTCCTACCTTTGTTAAAGAGAAAAAGACGCGCTAGAGTCAGTATAACACACTTTGCAAGGCTTCCCAAGTGAAGACCCAAAGGGCGACAAACCCCTTGGGCTTTTGGCAAGCTTCTCTTTTAGCTGGCTTTGCGATGAGCTACTTGCGGGAGAGGGATTGCAACTCTACTCGGTGCATAGCCTAACTGCTGCATAATAGCGGCTTTGCTTTGCGGGGCCTGGCTCCGCAAGATAAGTTGCCCCTTTACTTCCCGCGCCTCCACTCTTCTAGGCTCTGGATTAAGGCAATGGTGCGCTCCCCCACGCCCTGCTATCATCTGCTGATAGGCCCCCGCCCCACAGACCGCTACCGTCAAGCCCTTCCCCGTCGCAGGGAGCAGTAACGGTTCTTGGTGGGGGCGAGGGTAGAGATCATCTGAATCACATGTCCGCCGCCCCGCAAGCCTCACAGGAGTTACAGGCGCATCCCAATCGTCTAGGGGAAGAACTACAAACTCCTGGTCTTCGACTAAAAGCATATCGGGGAAGCTGACCATCAAGCTCCCATTCAGAAGATACCAAGCAGGTGCATCTTGCTGGCCCGCTTTGACGTGCCCTACTTCAAAGAGGAAGAGGCTATGGTTGGCCACCGTATACCGCCCAAACTCCCCAATTAGGTCGGGCATGGGAACGTTATAGTCTTGGCAGACCAAGCGCATTTGAGCCATCAGACGGTGCATGAAAGCAGCATAGTCAAACTTGAAATCTAGCTTATACCCAGAGGTCGGCATCCCGCCCCCAAAGTCAAAGTAGCGCAGGGAGGGAACCTTCCGCCGGAGCTGGCAATAGGCAATCATTGAGTCGTGGAGGAGGGCTAAGAAATGGTCACTATCTTCGATCTGTGTGCCGACCATGGCATGGTACAAAATAAGGCGATGTGGGCTACCTTCCAGCTGCTTCACAACATCTTCTATTTCCGCCCCAGTCAACCCGAAACGGTTGTTGCCTAGATGATTCCCGGCCCGGTTGCCAGCAGCCCTTTCCCTTACCCCAAAGGCTAACGGTAATGGGCAGTTTCGCAGTTCCTCTAGCTCCTCAAGGTCATCGAGAATCGAGAGGACATTGGGATGCCCCGCCAGCCGTAAGTTAAGAATCGCCGCTAAGTAATGGGGTTCCTTTGACCCGTTGCAAAGGATCAGTCGCGCTTGGGGTAAGAGACCCTCTTCCCACAGGTAATGGGCAATCTCAACATCATTTGCTGCTGAGGTCTCATAGTGGGCCCCCGCAGCTAAGGCCGTCTGGACTACCTCGGCGGCAAAGTTAGCTTTGGTAGCATAGGTGTAGAGGAACTTCCCCCGATAACCCGTTGCCTCACGGGCCTCCTGGGCCCAAGCTTGCATCTGGCGAATCTGCTTAGTAATCTGGGGATAATAGACTACTTCCAACGGTGCGCCATAGCGGGCCACAAGTTCATTCAGATTTAGCGCATCCCCAAGGTAAAGGTTGCCTCCCCGCCGACTGAGGAAGTCAGTCAAGGGGCCTTCACTCGCTTGGTGATAGCGTGCTTGGACATAGCTGGCAAAGGTTGTTTCATTCAATTGTACCATACCCTCCAAAGGCATTCAGATCGAAGATCAAATCAAGCCGCACAAAGGTAGCCCTATAGGCTCATGGCCGATAGGGAACGCAGCTGCCGAGACAAGTTTTAAGAGGCCGTTGCGAATTGGAAAGGGGCGATCAGGTGAAGTTACCGAAGGCAGGCCTCCCTAGCAGGAGGCGCAGGAAGGCCCCCGCACCATGGGTTTGCGGAGGCCTTTATGCAGAGGGCTATAAGGGGAAGCGTCTTAGTAGAGGAAGACAGCCCTTTATACCAGACAGAGGCTCCTGCCAGGGTACGGTTGGTGAGTCGGGAAGAACCTATCGCCGTAAACTAAATTGTCATTACCGTCCATACCGTCTCCTATTAGCTTATCTGGAAGATTAGCAACGCCGCTCAAAAATACAATTCGCTAACGTTAGGCTAACCCACTCACCAGTCACGGTTGAGAAAGAGGCTCAACCGTTAGTGCCAGATAAGAACGAACCCCAAGCTGTTTTTCAAGCTGCGGCTCGCAGTATACAACTAAAACCTTTGGATGTCAAACGCCTTGCTCAGAGCGCCTGGGGAGTTTCGCTAGAAAACTACACGCTTGGCTGCCTCAAGCACTAAGGAAGTGGTCATCATGTTCCTCTAAATCTCGCAGGGTAGCTTCCCAGAGAGCCTCCAGATCAAGTGGTTCCCCTTGGCGGCGGCTAAGAATCTGCTTTGCCAAGGCTTTACTCTCCTGTCGCCAGATCTCCCATCCTTCCTTAGATAGCCCCTGCTGTTGACTCTGCTGCCATTGAGTCAACCCCTTTAGAAAGATGCCGCGCAGAATGTCGGGCGATATCTGTTGCGTAGCGATCTCCGCTACAACCACGTCGGGCAGGTCAAGTGTTAGAATAGGCATGACTTTAGCTCCTTTTACAATTTGAGATGGATTCTAACATAGGAATTTGCCCAGTGCAAACGACTCAATGCCCCATCCTTTCCCCCTCCCCAGCCCCATCCTTTCCCAGTACCTAGCCCTGCCCTAAGATATTGCTCTGCCCTAACACTTTCCAATTCGTTCACTTAGTGGTAAACTGTTCTTAGATCCGTATCAGTCTAGCTGCCTGACTTACTTGAGAATACCACTCTGATACGCTTCAAGCTATCAGTCTGATACGTTTGCGACTACCATCTTGACCTAATTGAGACAGGTATCTAGGCTTAATAGTTTGGAAGAGCTAGACTTGATAGTTTGGAAGAGCTAGACTTAATCGTCCAGAAAGGAAAGCACTGCGATGTTACGAGGCGATGTTGGAACGGTTGAATACACGCTGATTCGTACCGGCCTAGCGCGGGAGGGCGAGCCGATCTACTCCTTTCGCTTGGTGAGTTGCCCCACGGTGGGGCTGGATTCCTTAGCCCAAGCGCTCGCCGAGCGCACAGCCTTAAATGCTACAGATGTGAAAGCGGTGATGGAGGCCTTGCCCACGGAAATCATCACCTTGCTGGCCAGCGGGAAGGCGGTAGACCTGGGCCACTTAGGCCGCCTCTTGCCGACCTTGAAGGGCAGTACCACCGACCTCCAACACACCTTGAAGAGCAGCGAGGTCGCCCAATTCAAGGTTGTCTTTCGCATGAAGCAAGCCTGCCAGACCAAGTTGCGGCAACTCGTGAGCTTTAGCCGCGTGACCCATCAAGTTACCCCCGTCATTTCCTCCCTCTTTGATGTCAATACTGAGCAGTACGATGTAGGGGCCGTAGGGCATCTCCTGCGGCTACGGGGTGAACGGCTCAACCTTGACAAAACCAAGCCCGAAGAAGGGGTCTTTCTTGGGGGGTTACGGGGGGAGATCTATCCCCGTATTGGCAAGACTTGGCTTGAGGTTCTAATCCCCGAAGGAGTCACCTTCCCTGCCTCCGTCGAGGTACGGGCGACCTATGGGAGTACCACCTTACGGGTGGGGGTCGCCAGTACGGAGCTTAGGGCGGCTGAGTTGACTTAGGCCCCTTAGTTCCCTTAGGCAAGCTCAGTCCCGCTGGTTGAGCGTGCCGAAACCAGCGTTCCCTTCGGCAAGCTCAGGGAACGGGTGGTTCCCTTCGGCAACTTCGGCAAGCTCAGTTACCACTCAGGGAACGGGTGGTTCCCTTCGGCAACTTCGGCAAGCTCAGTTACCACTCCGGGAACGGCCTCGCTGGTTGAGCTTGCCGAAACCAGCGTTCCCTTCGGCAACTTCGGCAAGCTCAGTTACCACTCAGGGAACAGGTGGTTCCCTTCGGCAAGCTCAGGGAACGGGCAAGCTCAGGGAACGGGTGGTTCCCTTCGGCAACTTCGACAAGCTCAGTTACCACTCAGGGAACGGCAATCTGTGCTATAATCTATCATGACCACCACGGTGGTAAACTAGAGTCAAACTCAACCGTAGCTAGAGGCTGGGGCGGGCGACCAGCCGTAGGTAGCCCTGCCCCTCCCGCCCTGCTCCACCTCTAGCTTCCCTAAGAAAGGATTAAGGATTTCAAATGTCCAAACACCAAGCCTCTAAACAAGCCATCCCTGGCAAACTTCGTAGCCTATTTGATAGGGCGGAGAAAGCCGGCACCCGCTACGAAGCTACCCACAACCTTGCCGACCTTGACCAAGCGCTTGCGCTCTATAATCAGATCATCCAGCACCCCACCTTTGCCCAAACCCCCAAGGAATTCCAGGCGAAAGTACAGTGGAATACGGCTTTTGCACTCGACGACCACTTTGAACGCATGGGTGATAGCTCTAACCTGGAACAAGCCATCCTTTATTACAAGCAAGCCCTGGAGGTCTTCACGCGCCAGGCTAACCCTGGGAACTGGGCAATGACAATGGGGAACCTGGGGAATGCCTACCGTAATCACATCCGTGGGGACACAGCAGAGAACCTGGAGCAAGCTATCCTTTATTACAACCAAGCCCATGAGGTCTACACGCGCCAGGCTAATCCAGGGAACTGGGCAATGACAATGAATAACCTGGGGCTTGCCTACGATAATCGCATCCGTGGGGACAAAGCCGAGAACCTGGAGCAAGCGGTTAAGTGTTATACGGAAGCCCTGGAGGTCTTCACGCGCCAGGCTGACCCTGGGAACTGGGCAATGACAATGATTAACCTGGGGGTTGCCTACGTTAAGCGCATCCGTGGGGACGCAGCAGAGAACCTGGAGCAAGCGATTAAGTGTTATACGGAAGCCCTGGAGGTCTTCACGCGCCAGGCTGACCCTGGGAACTGGGCAATGACAATGGTGAACCTGGGGCTTGCCTACGATAATCGCATCCGTGGGGACAAAGCCGAGAACCTGGAGCAAGCGGTTAAGTGTTATACGGAAGCCCTGGAGGTCTTCACGCGCCAGGCTGACCCTGGGAACTGGGCAATGACAATGATTAACCTGGGGAATGCCTACCAAGAGCGCATCCGTGGGGATACAGCAGAGAACCTGGAACAAGCGATTAAGTGTTATGAGCAAGCCCTGGAGGTCTTCACGCGCCAGGCTAATCCTGGGAACTGGGCAACCACGATGATAAACCTGGGGCTTGCCTACAGTAATCGCATCCGTGGGGACACAGCAGAGAACCTGGAGCAAGCGATTAAGTGTCTTGAGCAAGCCCTGGAGGTCTTCACGCGCCAGGCTAACCCTGGGGAATGGGCAATGACAATGATGAACCTGGGGATTGCCTACGTTAAGCGCATCCGTAGGGACACAGCAGAGAACCTGGAGCAAGCGATTAAGTGTCTTGAGCAAGCCCTGGAGGTCTTCACGCGCCAGGCTATATGGGCATTGACAATGATGAACCTGGGGAATGCCTACCAAGATCGCATCCGTGGGGACACAGCAGAGAACCTGGAGCAAGCGATTAAGTGTTATGAGCAAGCACAGGAGGTCTTCACCCGCCAGGCTAACCCTGGGCAATGGGCAAAGACAATGATAAACCTGGGGAGTGCCTACGTTAAGCGCATCCTTGGGGACGCAGCAGAGAACCTGGAGCAAGCGATTAAGTGTTATGAGCAAGCCCTGGAGATATTGACTCCCACAAGCCACCCCCAAAAATGCCTTGATACGGCCTCTTATCTTGGCTATCGCCTATATCGCATGGGACGTTTCAGTGAGGCCCGCAAGTACCTTGAGATAGCGCACCAAGCCATCCAACAGTTACGGGAGGAGATCAAAAGGTATGAGAGAAGGAAGGAGCTTTCAGAAGGGACTGTAGCAGTCTATGCCCAATTGGTCTTCTGTTGCCTCCACGGGGGCGACGAGGTGGCAGCCCTAAACTATACGATGGCGGGGAAGGGACGGGCCTTTGTGGACTTGCTTGCCCATACGCCTGAAGACTTCCAGACCCTCCTTAGTCGGGACCCTAAGCTAGAGCAAGCGGCCCAGCCCTACCTCGCGCTGCGGCAAGAGGTGGATACTTTGCTCCTCGAACTGACGCGGGCCGGCAATGCGGAACCCCAACCCCTGGAGGTTCCTTTGAGCGCGGCAGCGGAGGAGGAAAGGGCGACGCAGCAAGCCGCCAAGTGGAACCAGTTAGCCCAGCTTCAAAGCGCGTTAAGCTCCCAGTGGGAAGCGCTGAGTCAGGCTTATCCCCTCCTGACTTCCACGGCCAGTGCGCCTGCCCTTGACCTGCCCAAAGCCCAGACCTTAGCAGGGACGGTGGGGGCTACCTTGGTCGAGTATTATCAGCATGCTGAAGGGTGGGGAGCCTTCGTGATCACCCCAACGACCTTCCACTATATCCCGCTGGCAAAGCTCACGGAGGAGCAGTTAGCAGAGATGTTGAAATGGCTCGAAGACCTTAAAGACCCTAACGCCCGCAGCCCTTATAGTATGGAAGGGGCTCTCTACCCTTGGTACGAAGCGATCTTTGCGCCCTTAGCGCCGTATATTCCTGTTACTGCGCCCGTCATTCTCGCGCCCCATGGCAGCTTGCACCTCTTACCGTTAGCGGTAGCGCGGCACGAGCTAGACGAATACGACCCCCCAAAGAACCCTTACTTGCTAGAGGAGTATACCTTAGCCTTTGCGCCCAGCCTAAGTGCCTTGTGGGTGGTGCAGCAGCAAGCCCAAAAAGCCCAGCAGAAAGTGGTGCAGCCCGTTGCCCAAATCCTAACGGTAGCCTACCCTGGGGCCGACCCGCAGGATCGATTCTACCTTGAAGGGGTTGTCCCGGAAGCGGAAGCGGTAGGGTTGCTTTTTCCCGCTGCGAAGGTAGAGCAGCTCCATGAGGCGAAAGCTCAGACTAAAGCAGTTATAAAGGCGGCCAAAGGGCGTAATCTAGTGCATATCGGTTGTCATGGGGACTTTGATGCTTCGCAGCCCGATGCGTCGGGGTTAGCTTTGGCGGATGGGCACTTGACGGTACGGGATATTGTCAGGGAGTTGCGGTTAGAAGAAGCGCAACTTGTAACCTTAGCGGCCTGCCAGAGTGGGCAACTTTCGCCCAGCCTAGCGAATGAGGGCACGGGGCTAATTCAAGCCATGTTGACCGCAGGGACTCCCGTCGTGATTGCCAGCCTGTGGTCGGTGGATGATGCGGCGACAAAGGTCTTGTTTGGGGCGTTCTATCAAGGGCTAAGTGAGGGGCAAGCGGTGGCGGTAGCCTTGCGGGAAGCGGCCAAGGAGGTACGGGTGCAGAAAGGGGCGCATCCCTTTTATTGGGGGGCCTTTCAAGCGAATGGGTTAGCCTTGGTGGCCCAGCAGGAAGGTTTGCGGTTCCCTGTTGTGAAGCCTCTTGTAGAGGCAGGTGGAGCTAATATTGCCAGAAAGGGATTCAAAGGTCAAACTATGGACAATCTAGTCGAGCGAGCCGAGCGGTTGTTAGAGCAGTTAGGGCGGGACAAGCCCGTAGTGAAGCTGCTGCGGGAAAAGGGCGAAGGGGCGATCTTTCTAGGGCGGTTAGACCAACTGATCGAGCAAGTAAGTAGCGTAAATGAGTATGCGGAACTGTTGGCGGTAGCGAGCGAGATTCAGCGGATGTTCGAAGAAGTAACGGCCTTGCGGGAGCGGTTTATTCCCATAGGGCTGGATGTGGCGGAGGTACGGGCGGTCCGAGAAAACAGTCTCAAGGTCATCTTAGCGACAAAGGCAGCGGCTCCGAGTGCGGAGTATGTAGCGGAACGGAAGCCAGAGATTGAGAATAGTCTCAAGGGGCGGCGGGCGCGATTTAAGGCGTTGTTGGAGGGGGAAGGGAAGTAGAGGGTTGGGGACGTAGGACAGGTATCCTACCTGTCCCGTAGGGGAGGGGGTTGGGAACGTAGGACAGGTATCCTACCTGTTCCGCAGGGGAGAAGCCTGGGCAACGGAGGCGACCCCTGTTGCCTAATCCCCACGGCTTGTCCCTGACCTTTGCGGTTTTCAGAGACCGCAAAGGCCTATCAGGCCGCAATAGCGCAAGCTCTAACCTTAATAGGGCAAACCCTAGCCTTACCGCCCTCGTTCCAAGACCTCTTAATCTGTGTTAGCATTAGCGGAAACCCTTAGGCAGCAAAGGAACTTAGACCATGCTTACCCTGCAATTTACTTGTCCCGAAGATTTACTCGCGGCGGTCCCTGATCACACCCAAAGCTCCCTGGAAGCTCTGGCGCGGGAAGCCTTGCTCGTCCGCTTGTATGCGGAAGGAGCTATTTCCTCTGGGGAAGGGGCCCGCATGCTAGGTCTCTCGCGCAGGGCCTTTCTCAACCTCCTTGGGAAGTATAACGTTTCGATCTTCGATGAATCAGCAGAAGCAATAGGTATAGAAGCCGAGGTCCAACTTGCAATGGCCGCCAGTCGTTTCCAACACTAGTCCCTTGATTAACTTAGCTGGGATTAACCACCTTCATTTGTTACCCCAACTCTATACGACCATTAACATCCCATGTGCTGTGTTAGCGGAATACCAGACAGGAAAGGAGCCTTCAACACCCGATCTTACTTCCTTCCCCTGGCTGGAGATTATAGCAATTGAGAAGCGAGATCCATTGGTTGCCTTTAGGCTTGATGAGGGAGAGGCTCAGGCCATCACCCTAGCCATCAAGCAGAATGCAAGGTTACTTCTCTTAGATGAGCGAAGGGCCCGAAAGGTAGCAAGTCAGCATGGCATCCCCATTATTGGGACGCTTGGGATCTTAGGGGCTGCAAAGCGCCTTGGCTTAATCTCGACCCTGCGACCCCTAATTGATCAGATGATGGATCAAGGGCGCTACATAAGCCCTACCTTACGGGCCCAAGTGCTGCGTTCAGTAGAGGAGTAACCACTTCAAAAGCTGCCCCTTCGCAAGGGCCAACCTTTGTGGTAAACTAGAGTCAAACTCAACCGTAGCTAGAGGCTGGGGCGGGCGACCAGCCGTAGGTAGCTCTGCCCCTCCCGCCCTCGATGCCCCCGACCTTTGCGGTATTTGAGACCGCAAAGGTCTATCAGTCCGCAATAGCGCAAACCCTAACCTTTAATGACAATAGACTTAATGAAGAGCTTGCCTTGTAATGAATGAGTCAACAATGAGGTTTCGCCTTTCTCAACATGCCCAGCAAATGATGGAACGTCGTGCTATTCCTCAGAACATGATAGACCTAGTATTGTATAATCCCCAGCAGATCATTCATGACGAAGAAGGAACCGTTATCTACCAATCACAACTTGCCTTTGGGGAAGGAAAAATAGTCCTCTTGCGAGCAGTTATTGCTACTGACCGTGACCCTGCTGTTGTGATAACTGTCTACTATACGAGTCAGATCAAGAAATATTGGAGAGTACCATGAAAGTAGCGTATGATGCTGAGGTTGATACCCTTTGGATCAGTTTCAGTGAAGCCCCCATAGTTGATAGCGACGAGGCAGAGGTAGGGATAATCTTTGACTACGATGCTGAAGGCCATATTGTCCAGATCGAGATATTGCAAGCTTCCAAACGAATTGGCAAAACCTACGCTGCAAAGTATAATGTAGGTTGGGAAGTTACTGCTAATTTATAAGAAGTCTAAGGAACTCTAATGAACCTTGCTCATCGAGCCTCTCTTATCGCAAACTTCTACGTTGAGTTTGAACATGCTATGCCTCTTGCGGTGTGGTTAGCGCAAGCGTTAGCGCTTGGCCCGCTCCCCAATGATACCTGGGATAGCCGTGATACTAAGACGCGGTTAGACGTATTCACGCATCCAGGGGCGCATGATACGAAGATCATCCAATTGGTCTTAGATGATGTTGCAGGTGAAGGGGCCCAATCCCGTGAAGCTGCCGTTGCTTGGCTGGATGCTCGGCAACGCCTAGAAAACGCTCGCCATGAAGGTGAATCGCTGCGGGAGAAGCTGGCTGACCTTGACAAAAAGGAAATGATCTGGGGCTATACTTTGATCTACCAAGCGGTGCTGCGAGATAACAATCTTCTCGCAGAAGATTTGTACCCAGAAGCCCGTCAGCTTTTTAGCAGCGAAGTTCCCCAGCGGATCTTAGCGGATGCAAATCTCCCTGGGGGAAAGGTCTGGCTGGTAGATCTTCCCCTTCCTTCGCAAGAAGAGTTAGGGGGAAGTATCTACCTTGCCTTAGCCAATGTTGACGGGAATGATGCTTTAATGAAAGGTTTGGTGGGCAAGGGAGCCGCGTTGCTTCTTCCCGACCTCATTGCCCACAAAGGTTACTCGCGCAAGCGCCAATATGCTGCTGGGGATTTGCGAAAGCAGTACAAAGAGTTCGTCAACAAATTAAATGCAACTGCTGAACAGACCCTAAATTCAAAGGATTCGACCCCCACCGAAGCAGACTTAGAGAATCTCAGTACGAAAACAGGCAATTTGCTAGGGATGCTTTCTTTCTTTAATGGGATAAAGGTTGAGTTGGGGCAACAAATCACTAACTATGAGCAATGGAAGGGAGGAATAAGTGAGGGAACTTTAGCGGATTTTCAGCAAGCTTACCTTGCGACTAGCTCCCGTGAAGTTGAGTTGTTAATAGAGTTAGGGCGTGGGGCCTTTGAGATGACTCGCATAACTGTAGAGGTGATAAGGGCCCGTTTAGCGCATGTGGCCGAGGAGCGCGAGAAGCGGGTCGAGAACTTTATTGGATGTGCTGGGTTGTTGGCTGGATTATTCCAGGTTGCACTAGCTTTTGCTGACGCTGATTCACTAGAAAAGACATTCAGAAAGTTAGTTGCTGTTTGCCTCACTATATTGATCTTCTTTTTAATTTTGTTTGCCTGGCGAAAAATGCAGCGTCAAAAGTAGGGGGCTAAACGCTGTGCGCCCCAGGCGGCTATGCCGCCTGGGGCGCACCCCATCCCATCTTTACTTTCCTTTGGCTTCGTTCCTCAGAACTGCTTTCTCGCGCTTCCGAATCTCGCGCAGCCGCGTGTTGACCGCTTCCCGCACAGGTTCAAGGTCTAGATCATCGAGCGTAAACGACCTTCCCGCTCGCGCCAGCGTCACGCCCCCGATGGGCGAAAATTTGACCGTTAGCGTCTTGTTGCGTTCGACGGCCCCCTTCTGCACGTAGCTGTTCAAGGATTCGCGGGCATCGAGCAACACGGGCAAAACGGTTCCCCCTTCCAGCGTCGCCAAGAAGGTGTCCAAAGCTTCAATAGCTTGCTGGGCCAACCGTTGCATTTGTACCTCGGTCTCTTTAAGTTGTACCGTCATCCGTTTCTGTTCTTCCTAAGCTGTCCCTGGGGGTCGCTCAGGGAAATTTGCGAAAGTAAAGCCTAAGCTCTCACGCCCAAACTCAGCCCGTAACGCCACACGGGGTGACTCACCGTCCTTGGGCGCACGTCGCAGATCGTTCCAATTGGTTGCCCGGCGCTGGGCAATTGAAGGAGCGAACCTTCCTTCAAAAACCAGACCTTTGCGCGGAGTTGGTCAATAATCCCAGGTTCAAGGCTGTGAAAGTAGCCTCCAACCGAAACTAACTCATACCGGGCTTCTGCGCCCAACACGCCAGCGGCCAGTTCGTCCTGACTAGGCCGATAGCGACTCAGCAAGACCATTCGCTTAGGATTTTTGGGTTCGGGCAAAGTCAACGCGACGGGCCCGCTCACCGTAAATTGTCCCAGCCCGCTACTTCGTTTGCCCCCCAAACCGCTTTCCCCCAACTCCTGGAGCAATTCCCCAAACTCTTGAGCCGCACCTTCAAGGCGCTCCTGGCATAAAACCGCCATCCCACAACCTTCTGCAAAGAAGACCTGCTCAATTTCATACGCTTCGTTTGTCCGTTGTTCGCGGTCTACGATGCTGTGAGCCATTCGCTTCTTCTGCCAAAAGGGTTTATTCTGCCAGATTTGCCAAAAGCGTGTATCAGCGATGACTTTTTTGTTAGGATTATCATCGCTATGAGCAATCCAAACGCTATTTTCCAGATACAATTCGCCTTTTGAAGTTCCTTTGGCTGGCAAATAAGCCTTCAGACCTTCCAAATCCTGCTTGAGCAGAAGCTCAAAGATCGTTTGCGAAACATATTTGACCTTTTTGAGCTTCTGTTGGAACTTTTGTTGCTCAAGCGGCTCCAGCGCGGGCAAAGGCAAAGGGAGCAACGGGCGCGGAAAGAGCAACACATTTTCGACATAAGGCAAACAAGAAGAGAGAAGGTAGGGCGGCTCCAGGGGCTGCGCCGCCGAAGCGTTTGCGGACGGGCGAAAGAAAGGTCTGTCCGCCACCAAAGCCGTCGTCAAGAGGGCACTGTAAAGCGTGTCAGAGGGGCAAAACTCGCTGCTTTCTTCCAACCCAAGCCCCTGAACGCCAAAATGAAAACTTCCCTTTGGGTTGAGTCGATAGAGATACGTTTGTCCCACGAAAGCCTCACTTTACCAAGTCTGCGAGTATTTTTTGCCACTCTTCCTGCATTTCGTTTAGCGTTGCCGCTTCCCGAACATCCTGAAGATTATTATAGGCTTTGTTCATTCGCATTCGCAAGGTCAAAGCGCTAAAAACAACTTGCCCGCTTCCACGTGAACCCTGCCCGCCCAGATAATCTTCTTCGACCAAATTCAACGCTTCCAGCACGGCGCTAAAAAGTTCTAATTCTTGCTGATCCTGGTCGCGTTGGTCGTATTTGTACAGGCTAAAGGTCAATTCGCCAGCGAAAATTGCACCTGCGGGCACACGCTCTTGTTGACGCGGCACAGTTGCTGAATTCACCCGATCAATCATTGCTTCCCCTTTGATCTCCGTAAAAGGTAATTCGGTGGGTAGCTCTTTCAATTGATCAGCACTAGCCTTGGTTAAGAAGGCATCCCGTACAATTAAGCGGGAGACTTCTGAAAACTCGCGCTCGCCTGGCAAACCAAAGGTTCGACAGACTTTACACGCCCGATAATCGCGCCAAGTTTGGCAAGTGTGAATGAAAATTTGCCCAATCCGCTGATTTTGCGGCACGCCAAGCTGCTTTTCCAGTTGCGAACGCATTTTGCCGCGCAGCGACGAGCCAGGAATATAGGGTTGATCATTCAGCGGATTGCGAAGAACGTGATGATCTAAATGACCAATTGCCACATTATTGGGTGAACCGCCAATGTGCAAACCCGTTTTTGCGGTGAGCGTGAAGTTTAGGAACAGTCGTCCCTGAAGTTGAACGATTCTTTCTGGCATAAACTTTGCTTTCTATTGCTCTCTACCCCCAAAAGCCTTGTGATAGGCGAGGATAGCCTCAAAGAAATCCACAAAATTACGCAAACGAGCCGGATCATTGCCGATTAAAACCAGGGCCCCCGTTAGCACTTCCTTCAGTGAGTTAAGCGGCCCCTGATTGCGTTCGCGCCCCGCCAGATAAGCCAACCGTGGCTGGAGCAGAGCCAATTCGCGCTGGGCCTTGCGTTGCTCCGCCTGGTCGGGGCTTCGCCAAGCGCGTTCAATGCGCCGAATCGCGCCAACAATCCCCCGAATCTGACTGGTCGTAAGGCGATTAAACGCTAAAACCTTGCCTAATCGTTCAGCATGTTTGACCAAAGCCTCGTTATTGCCTTGTTCAATAATGGTATTCAACTCTTCAGGGGTGATTAAGCTTGGTTTTTTATCCGTTGCTTTCGGGATGGTCACTCGCAAACTCCTTTCGTGTTGCCCGCAACGCTAATTGAGTCCATTGGGTAGCTAAACCGAGTTGCTCAATAAACCGCAAGCCTTCATTAAATGGATTTTCAAGGCCATTCAATAAAGAACTTTGAATTTTCTGCACTACTTTTCGCGCAGAAAAATCGCGTTGAAAGTGATTTTCAGTCTTTTTCAACTGTAATGCCCCGTGCCAACACCATGGTCCATAGAAAAACTTACCGTTCTGCGCCGTTTGCAGATATTGCTGATAGAGTTGTTGACAGGTTTGCAAGAGAAAATTTGTCGCTTGCCTTTCTTGGCCCAAATTATACAATTCCGCTTGCAGTTTGCAGACCGTTTCAAAAGTGTCCCAGGCGACAACTTGTTCCAACCAACAAAGGGCATTTTTCCCCTCTCGCGCTTTAGCCTGTTCCAAAGCCTTGTCTGCCATTTTCATAGCTTGCGAAAGCATGGTTTGAGGCGTGAAAAGACTTATCCCTGCCGAAAAATGCAAAATGGGATGAGCATTGGTGTATTGAGCAAAATCTTGGCGGATTTGTTGAGCAAGTTTGGGCAAAAGGGCCCAATTCCCAACGATAAGTAAATCATCACCACCGCTATAAATACACGCAGCTTGATCCCCATCTTTTTGCTGTTGATTAAATTCATTGCATACCTGGCCAACCCAGCCTTCAAAGAACATTTTAAGCGTCTCGCTCAAGGCTAAAGCCGCTCCCAAATTATTCTTTGGAAGCCCCATGCGAAAAATCAAGCCTAAATCATCAAGATCCATTCGCAAAATGCCGAATTGGGGAAGCGAAGAATCCTCTTTGCACCACTTTTCGGGGTCTGGAGCCTTAGCCAAAAGCGTTGCTAAATTCAAATTTGGTTTAGCCAGAGGCCGAAAACCTTGCACTCGCCGAATCTTAGCGCTGGGCAAGGGTTGCGAATTGTCTTTAAGGGCTAATGCTGTTGTCCATTGGGTCGCTTCTGGAGCCTGAGAAACCCTATTTGGGCCTATAAGCTGGACATTCAGACCTAAAGCGTGCAAAATTGTAAGCCAAGTCTGCCGTTGCGCTTTTTGGGAAAGGCTTGCTTCTGAAAATGCTTGATGCTTAGAATGATGAATTAAAAGCCATTCAGCCTTGCATAGCTGCTCACTTAAATCTTCAAAGCTCTTGCAAAGTCTACAATAAGAGCCTTTAGACCGATCTTCTTCGTCAAAAAGTTCAAAATCGCCTTCTTTGCCCTGATAACCACAAATCTTACAGAAATGCAATTCTTGTTGCGGTTCAAAGAACTTTTGCAGAAGGTCGAGCGGCAAATGGGCTAAAGCTTGCTTTTTGGCCTGCGCGACAGCATCATTCGCAGAAGAAATTTGTGGCCAAGGTGCTTCGCCAAGAGCTAAAGTGAGTTCACCATGCAGGTTATTGAGGAAAAAGGCTCTAAAAGCAGCTTGTTGCGATTGAAGCCACTCTTTAATTGGTTTGCCAGCGAGGTTTTTAGGCAAAAGAAGCGTGAAACTACCGCCACCGCAAGTTAGCAAGTTCGTAAGCGGTAAGCCAGCCTCGCGCAAAAGATATTGGGCACAAGCTTCAGTGAGCAATTGGAGAAAGAAAGATCGCCCAGCCAAGGTCTTAGGCGCATCTTCGGCCCTGAGCGCTGCGAGAAATTGCTGAATTTCACCGAGATCGCCTTGCAACAGGATTAGTTCATTCTCGCCCAAGGCTAAAATAGCCGCGATAGCTGCGTGAATTCGTGCATAAGTATAGAGCGAAACCGCTTCCAAAGGCGAAGGTAAGCAATTGCCATAGCGTTGAAAGAGATAAAGTAAGTCTTCCAACCGCACAGCCATGATTGTTTCTGGCACTAAACCTGCGTCTTGTTGCAATTGCCGCTGCGGAAGCAAGCGCAATTCCTCTTGGAAGAGCAAAAGCGGGTCTTCATCCGTTCGCAAAGCCGCTTTAGCTGAGTCTACGGGAAAGAAAGTTGCCCGCTCCAGCCGCAAGGGAGCGCGAGGAATATAAGCGGGCTTCGGCGCGGCTCCTTCTAACAGCTTAAAACACGAAAGCAATGGTTTGGTCAAATCTAAAGCGGGTAAAATCTCCGCTGCCGCTTCGCCTTGAGCCAGCCAAGCTGCGGAGCTAAGGTGAACAGAAGTTTCAAAGAGCGGTTCCCCTTGCACCTTCTTCGCCCAAGAGCGCAAGGTTGTCAACGCCGCTTCGGTAGCCACTTTGCTCATAAGTGCCGTCGCCCTCCTTTTCGCAAGTCCAGTTTAAGCCAGGCAAAATGCCGAGCCACTGCCGTCGGCGGCCAGAAATGTCTAGCTCTTAGTGTACCACAAAGAGCGTGCTTCTTGCGTCAAATGCCAGAAAAGATTAGAATAAAGCACCGTTCAATAAACTAAGGAGTTTCCATGGAAGAAGATCAACAGAATTATCCAGGGTTGGTCGCCCCTGAAATTCGGATGGCCGACCTTGTTCTGCCCAACCAAACTAATTATTACCGCACGATGTTCGGCGGGGATGCAATGGCGATGATGGATAAAGCAGCAGCGATTGCGACCCTGCTTTTCTGTCGCCAGCCGATAGTTACCGCCTCCACAGAGCATATTGACTTTCGCCAGCCCGTGCATGAAGGGGACATTATTGAGGCGCTGGCTCGCGTTATTTATGTTAGCCGTTCGATGTTGGTTGTGCGCGTGCATATCTATGGGGAAAACCCAATGCAGAGCAATCGGCGACTCTGTACTACAGGTCATTTCAGTCTGGTCGCCGTAACACCCGAAGGAAAGGCGATGCCCGTGAAAACTAAGCTTTTGTTGGAAGATGAGCAAGCCCGTGAGGAGTGGGAAGTGGGCCGCAAAATCCATGAAGTAATCCAGGCTCGCCGCAAACGATGAGATTTTTCCCAAAATGTTTTTGGTGGGCCCTGAGCGTGCTGCTTGGGGGAAGCTTGGTCGCCTGTGGCTTGCTAAAGCCGCAGCCAGTGCAGCCTCTCCCGCCACCAGCTACTGCCACCAGCTTGGTCCTCGTGCCACCGCCTCCTGCGCCTGCTTCGCCTTCGCCCCTGCCAGACTCAGGTTGGCAAGAGGCGGAGCCAGGGTTGGCCCTGCGCCGCTTACACTTCTTTCAAGAGCAGAAGCTGGTCTTGATGAGCATCGTTCGCATTGATCCCCACCTCTTTCGCTTTCAAGTGGGTTATCGCCCAGAGAAACCGCTTTCCTTAGAGGCGTGGGCGAACCAAGCGGCGGCAGTAGCGGGGATCAATGGAGGGTTCTTTGATCAGGCTAACCAAGCTACGGCCTTGGTGATTAGTGGTGGGGGAGCCAGCGGCACGAGCTATCAGGGGCAAGGCGGGATGTTTGCGGTGGATGTCCAGGGGAAAGTCGCGCTGCGCTCGCTGGCCGACCAGCCTTATGCCCCAGATGAAAATCTCCAGGAAGCCTTGCAAGGTTGGCCCATCCTGATCAAGCCTGGCAGCATCCTGGCTTACACGAACAACGAGGATAAGGAGCTAGATCGGCGCAGCGCAGTGGCGCTTGACCAGGCCGGGCAGGTCTTACTGATTGCTTCCTGGGGCAGCCCCTTTACTCTGGCCGGCTTTGCCCAATGGCTTTCCCAAAGCGACTTAGAAATTGATGCCGCCCTCAATCTTGATGGCGGCTCATCCACGGGGCTTTACCTTCAGAGTGGGCCACAGCGCGATTATATCCCCGCTTTCGTGCCCTTGCCCCTCGTGCTTTTGGTCTTACCGCAATGATCTCCCAGTTTAATCCGCTTTAGTTTCCGTCTCAGGTGGCCCAAACCGAACTTCTAGCACCCCATCACGGAACTGAGCTTTCCGGGCTGGGCGTTCGGCCAGCGTCGTCGGTAAGATTAGGTCGCGGCGGAAGTTGCCGATCTCAACAAAGAGTTCATCCCCCCGTTTAACGAGCGAAACCTTCCCAAGCTCGACGTGCGGGAGCGGCATCCGCAAGACATATTCCTCCCCTTGCAGGGATATTTCTTGCGTCTTCCCGCGAAATTGCACTTTGACCGGGTCGATATTCTTAAAGAGGGCATTGCCAACCATTGAGAGATCGCTGACTCCCCGAATATCACGGGCATAATGGGGCGATTGCCAGATCGGGAGCGGGGCAAAGGTATCATAGATCTGCTGGAGATAGCCCTGCTGAATCTTAGTCAACTCCTGCATAAACGCACCTTCCGCAGCGTCAGCAGGCAGGACGCGATTCAAGACCACGCCGTCTATCGGGTAGCCAAAGAGGGCTAAATAGGTCGAGGCTCGCTGCGCTTCCTTCAGCACCATGCGCTCAGGATTGACGACCAAGCGGTAGGAACTAATCTCTGGGTCGGTGAGCGTCTCGCGCAATTCCTCTACGCCCTCCGTCAGCTTCTTGAGCGTATCAATCACGTTTACGGCTGGGATCATCGCTTTGACCAAGGGGCGCACGGCCTTCATGGTGGTCGGCTCCCAATCCATGACCCGCGAAGCGTACCACTGAAAAGTCTCCGGCATCGTGAGCAAGCGGACAGTCTCGCCCGTCGGGGCGGCATCCACAATCACCACGTCAAAGTTGTCCTCACGGGCTTGCCGCCGAATGTGTAACAGACTAACGATCTCCTCCATCCCAGGGATGATCGCCAGTTCCTCCGCCGCGACTTCACTCATCCCTTTGCGCCGCAGCAAGGTCGCAAAGTAATCCCGCAGCTGCCCCCAATGTTGGCGCACTTCGTCCAAAACATTGATTTCTTGTCCCCAAAGGCGTTCACTTAACTTGGTCGGCAAGGGGCCCAGTGGGGTATCAAGCGCGTCAGCTAGACTATGAGCGACATCCGTGCTGACCACCAACGTGCGATAGCCCAATTCGGCGGCTCGCACTGCCGTCGCGGCGGCAGTCGTGGTTTTGCCCACTCCGCCCTTGCCCAGATAGAGAATCAGACGCATTTCAGCCATTGAAAAGGAATCCTTTTGCTTTCTATTCCCAAAGAGGGGGTTTTTACGCCATTGGCCGCATTGTAACACGATCATGCAATGTGTTCAAATGTCCCGTTTGGCCAACCTGCGAAACCTGCACCAGACGGCTCCAGCGCCCAGATTGCAGGGTTGTGTAGTGGTTTGCCAAGGGTTGTATGGAGATTCTAAGGCGCTGGGTGGCTCACACAGAGAGCCGAGAGCGAGCCAAGAGCCAGGTCTGGTCTGGCCGCAGGTCTTGGTCGAGGTGCTAGACTTTCTAGACTGCCAGGTGGCCAGCCACGATACACGATAATAGTGGCTCTGTGGCAGCTTCAGGGCGGCGAAACTGGCCCATGGCCCCAAAGATGTACCCCCCTCGCGCTCAGGGTACGGTTGTCAACCGCACGGCTCTATGCTAGAATAAGCTGGCTGAATGGTGTAGAAAACTTAAAATCAAAGGAGATAATTGTAGAATGGTCGAAACTAAACAAAGTGCAGCCTTAGCCTCTGTCATTTCCAGTGTAATTCTCACGGTAGTCAAGCTTTTTGTGGGGATCACGACAGGGAGTTTAGGGATTTTAGCCGAAGCAGCCCATTCCCTTATCGATTTGATGGCCGCCGCCACGACGCTTTTCGTGGTCCGAATTGCCGACATCCCGCCAGATGAGAACCACCCTTATGGTCATGCTCGGGCCGAATATCTTGGAGCGTTAGCCGAAACCATTTTATTAGTCATCACGGCGGTCTGGATTCTGTGGCATTGCTTTGAACGCATCTTCATTCACCCCGAAATGCCTGAAATAACGGTTTGGTCATTTGCGGTAATGATTCTTTCGCTCGTGGTAGACTACACGCGGGCGGGGGCCTTAAAGCGGGCGGCGGAGAAGTTTAAGAGCCAAGCCCTGGCCGCCGATGCGGCCCATTTCACGAACGACTTGCTGAGTTCCGCGATGGTCTTAGTGGGCCTGAGCTTTATTGGCCTGAGCAATTGGCTCCCCTTGCCGGCGTGGTTGGTCATTCGGGCGGATGCTTTTGCAGCGGTGTTGGTGGCCCTGATTGCGCTGCACGTTTCGTGGGAAATGGGGCTGCGCGCAGTTCGGGCCTTAATGGACGATGTACCCCGCGACCTTAACCAACGCTTAGTAAACCATATCATCGCGCTCCCCACCGTGACCACCACGCCTCCGCCTACCGTCAGGACGCGCTTTGTGGGGAATGAAGCCTATGTTGAGGTGACGGTGGGGACGGCGCGAGACCGTTCGCTGGCCGAAGCGCATCAACTAACCGAGGAAGTTGAACAGGTTGTGCGAGCCGATTTGGAAGGGGCCCACGTTCTGGTGCATGTCGAACCGACCCGTACCATGGGCGAACCGCATACCACTGCGATCTATGCGGCAGCGCAGCGACTGGGGTTGCGGATTCACAACCTTGACTTGTACCAAGTTGGGGCCGAGTTGCAATTGGGGCTGGATTTGGAACTGCCTGGCGCGCCGACGCTGGCCGAAGCGCTCAAATCAGTCGCGGCGTTGAAAGCGGCGATTGGGGCGGAGTTGTCTGACGTGTCCCAGATTACGATTCACCTGGAGCCACGGCGGGATGAAATCCAAACGGCCAGCCCGACCAAAGAGCTAACCGCGCAGGTCGCGGAAACCTTGAAGAACTTACCTGGAGCGGCCCCCGTGAAGTATCTTCAAACCTTCACCACTGATGAGGGCCTGATTATTGCTTTGCATTGCCTCTTCCCCACCAATTCCTCTATCGCCGACATTCACGTCGCTATGACCAACTTAGAACGCACGTTGCGCCGTGCTGTGCCAGGCGTTGCACGAGTGCAAATTGAGCCGCAGCCGTTGGGCTAATCTAAAGAAGCAGCCAGGTCACTGACGGTCAATTGGGGCAAACCATTTTGCGTGATCTGGCTGCAAACTAAAACATGGGTGGTGAGCCAGCTAAGTTTGGCTTTCAAATCATTTTGAAGAAAGGAATTTTTTGCCTTCTTATCCTTCCTCGGTCTTTCTTCTAGCCAAAGGACAGCTTTAATCTTTGTTTCTCTCTTGCAAAGTGATTCAATGTAAGGTCGCCATTCTCCAGGACGTTCCGAAGTGTGGTAGAAACCACAAATAAGAGCTAAAGTATCGCGCATTTTCTTGGCAACTTCCTGAGGCAATTCTTTTTCATCAATCTTTCCCTTTCTATAATCCTTAACTTCAATCAGGTACAAACTTCCCTCATAGATCCCCACAAAATCTAGCCCCATAGTTTCTTTGAAAAATCTCTGCGATTCGACGAAATCAAGATGCTCGTCATATTTGATAACCTGCCAGTTATCACTGAAAGTAAATAAAAACTCCCCTTCCTTAAAACTCTTCATTCCTCAGCATCCCCCGACTTATTAAAAAGCGCTGCTTCGCGTTCATAATGGGCAGAAAACTCTGCTAAAATTGGATTGTTTTGGATTTCAGCAAGAGAATTTCCCTCTTCAACCACAACACCTGATTTACGATCTGGCTTGTGAAAAGCGAAAAACTTAATCTCTACCTTTGGCTCAGTGGGATATTCTGCGAGGAGCGAAAGCTCATGGCTTAGAAGATAATCGTGAGTTGCGATAAAAATCTGCATACCTGCGGCTGCAAACTTTTCCAAAAGCTCCGCCACCTTCACAATCAATTTAGGATTGAGATTAGCTTCAGGCTCATCCCAAAACAAAATGCTATCCTTCGTTAAAGAGCCATTTCGCAGCAGATAGTAGAGCGTACCTAATTTGCGATAACCGTCAGCAACGAGAAAGACATCTAGTTTGCCTTCAGGTAGATTGAAATAAAAGCGATTATCTTTTTGAAAAACAACGTTTTCTTTTTTCCAATCTTCACCTGCAATAATTTCGCGCAGAAGTTTCAGTGGATCAGAAATTTCGCTATAATTTCTTAGCGGTGAGGCATTCAAAGCTAAGGCAAGGTCATAGTATGTTGCGTCAAAAGCTAATTCTCGCTTCTCATAAGCCGCAATAAATCCTTCATTGATAGACAGAAACTCTTGAGAGGGTAAGAAGATAGTTTGAGCAAGGATTGGAGGTGGCTCAGGCCGCACATCTTTTAAGCCTGGCCAATCAATTGATTCGCCAGAAGAGTCAAGTGAAAACACTGTTTTCGCACATTCTAGTCTCATTATACAATCTAAATTAGTTTTTCGCTTAAAACCATCTGTCTCTCCTTGCTCAAAATCACTTTTCTTCTCTTGATTGAAAATGCCATGAAGCTTACGAGAAAACATAAATCCAATTTGTGATAAAATCTTTCTAAATTCTGTTTCTGGGTATTTCTGATGAAACTCCTCAAAAGTCTTGATAAAAGTATAAATCACCTTCATTACGTGTGTTTTGCCCGTAGAGTTTGTCCCAATAAAGACATTAATCCCTGGCGAAAACTCAAAATGGGCTTCTTCAAAGGCGGTGAAGTTTGCAAGCGCCAGCTTTTGAACTTTTGAGGTTGAATTAGCCATAGCGCAAACCTTTCTAAAAAAAGAACCCCCTCTTTCAATACCACGCTATTCATAGCGGAGTTAAAGAAAGAGAGGGTTTTAAGTGGTGGAGATGAGGGGGTATCGAACCCCCTGTCCGAGAAACTCAATTGCAGATATACTACAAGCTTATCTTATTGTTTAATTTCGCTCATGGGCACACAATAAGCAAAGCAACTCATGAACTAACCTGTAATCTTAGCCCAACCCTACCAAGTACTTAGGCTGGGAGCGCCCGACTTGCTGACATCTGACCCCTCACCATCGAGTGAGTGAAGGCAGACGCGCTACCTATGTCTAGGCAGCGAGTGCCATTCCCGTGTGGGCCATTGGCCGCATCCAGGAACCGGCAGCTACTTTTGTTTTGGCAGTTATTGCCTTTGCCCCTTTAACGAGACTGGGCGGCTCGGCTTGCAATCTACAACCTTCATCCCCCGTCGAATCCATGCATCCCCGTGTCTGGTACAAAGCATAGCACAAGTTTCGTATGGAGTCAAGTCTTTTGGCCAAACTTTAGGCTGCTTTAGCGAATCGCGCTAAAAACTCTTGTCTTCTGAATGGTTTTAAGCTACAATAAGCGATAGCTTTTGGGCAAACCCCAAATGGGGCGTGGCCCCTAAAAAGCCGCCATCTTTAGGCCGCACCTGGCCCGCTTTTCGCTATTGGAAACTTGTTTGCAATTTCGGAAATTATGACAACAACTCAACTGCCATCAACCACCGCCGACCAAGCGGCTGCGCCTTCCTCGCGGGCTTGGCCAGCGGCTCTTACCGCCCCCTTTACCACGATTACGGTTGAACAATTTGCCTATCTCCTTTTGGGACTGATCGCGTTGCTGGCTCACCTTTGGGGGTTGAGCGAGCGGGCGATGCACCATGACGAGACGCTTCACGCCTACTATTCTTGGAACATTTTTACAGCTAAGGGCTATATGCACGATCCACTCTTGCATGGCCCTTTTCTTTATCACTTTGGCGCGTTGCTCTATTTGCTCTTTGGCGATAATGATATGACGGCGCGGCTGGGAGTTGCGCTCTTTGGCACGGCTTTAACGCTCTCGCCCTACCTGATTCGGCGCGAATTGGGGCGACCAGTAGCTTTAATGGCCGCAGTTTATCTGCTAATTTCGCCCTGTTTCCTCTATATGGGCCGTCTTTTGCGTCACGATATGTATTCAGTGCTGTTTGAAATGTTGGTTTTCATCGGCATTGTGCGCTATACCACGACTCATCAAGCGCGGTGGCTCTATCTTAGCGCAGCAGCCTTTGGTTTTATGTATGTTAATCAGGAAACAAGCTATCTTTTCCTCTTGATTATGGCTGCTCCCCTCACTTTACTTTTCCTTTGGCGCGTTTACAAGCCTGGAATTGCCCTTCTAGGCTTTTTAGCTCTTGCCTTAGTGATTCTCGTCTTTGTCTTGCCTGGTCAAGCCCAAGTAGACGGTTCGCATAATGCGGTTCGAGATGAAAAAGGGCAAATGAAATTTACTCCTGGCCCGATTTTTGGCTGGAAACCGCTCGAAACCAGTGATAATGGCTATGCACTGCGAGTTCGGAACCGTTCAGATAATGATGGTGGGCGTTCGCTCCTTGAAAATATTGGTGAATACGCCAAAGATTTGTGGAAATTTGTAAGTCATCCCGCGCTTCTGACCGCAAAAATCCTATCTCTGCTTGTTTTAGGAAGTTTGATCTGGCTGATCTGGTGGCGCAAAGGGAAAGATAAACTCACTGCCTGGCAACGCGCTCGGCAAACCGAGTCACCGACCAGTGGTGGTTATCATGCCATAGCTGCCTATGCCAGTCTTGCCAAGAATTGGCGTTGGTTGTTCGCTTTGAGTATCTTTTTGACAATCTACATTCTCTTTTTCACTGCTTTTCTGAGCAATATGCTTGGGATAATCACTGGAACGACAGGTTCACTGCTCTATTGGCTGGCGCAACACAATGTTGAACGGGGAAGCCAACCAAACCACTATTATCTCGTGCTTTTAGGCATCTACGAACCGTTACCGCTATTCTGGGCTATCATTGGTACTCTTAGCATTGGTGGTGTTTGGTTTTGGCGTTGGTTGCAAACCAAGCAACTTAAACAACCAAAATTAGCGCCTCCACGCCTTCCCTTCGTTTTCTTTACTTTGGTTTGGTGGGCGGTAGGCGCTTTTGTCATCTACTCGTGGGCGGGCGAAAAAATGCCCTGGTTGAGTATTCATGTTGCTTTACCCCTTGTTTTGCTTGGCACATGGTCTTTCCAAAAGACTATTGAGAACCTTTCTCAAGGTTCTGGAAGCCAAAGCCAAGGGAAAGTAGCTAAACCTCAAACTGAAACAGAGATAAAACTGCTTTCTGTTCCTACTTTGGTCTTTGGGGGAGCTTTTGCTACCATCACGGGCCTAAGTTTTGTCTTACTAACGGTTTATTTCAGTGCCGCCAAACCTAAAGATTTGCCAGGTCTGATTATTGGGTTAGTTTTGCTGGCACTGTTTGCCATTTTGTTTGGCGCTGCTGGGTTTAGTTGGGGCTGGCGCTGGGCAAGTCGTACTTTGCTCGTCTGTTTCACCCTTTTAGGCTGCCTTTTCACCTGCCGCAATGCCTATCGTGCAGCTTTTCTTTTAGGCGACACGCCCCAGGAAATGCTCATTTATACCCAGACTTCGCCCGATGTTCGGCGAGTCGTTCGCCAACTGGAAGAGATTTCCATTCAGCAAACCAGTCGTTTGGATATGGCCATTTTGTATGATAATGAGACGGTTTGGCTTTGGTATATGCGAAATTTCAAAAATGCAGTGGCTACGGGGGCCCAATTATCTACTCCGCCTGCTGAGAAAGTTCAAGCGGTCTTGATGTTGCAAGAAAACTTAGATCGAGATGCAACGACCAGAGAGAATTTACGCGATTTTCGGGTGCAAAAACTACCTTTACGCTGGTGGTTCCCCGAAGATCAGATTTATCGCTTGCAAAATAAATGGACTGATGAGCCGCTTGACAATACTTCGCTTTTGGCGCGGCTGCTCCGCAAACCTTTTGAATATGAGACCGCGAAGCGGCTTTGGCAATTTCAGATCTATCGTGAACCTCGTTCGCCGCTTGGCTCCTCAGATTTCGTCGTTGCCGTTCGACCCACAATTGCAAATCAGCTAGGTTTGGGCATGGGAGCCGAAACAAAGTAACTCTATCGAATTGAATCGAAAGTAAAGCTATGGCTACTGAGATCCTTTCCCCTTCACCGCGACAATCATTACTGGAAAAAGCGATTGTCTTACCCCAATTTCATTGGGAATTTATTGGCTACGTGGTGATTATCATTCTAAGTCTGCTTGCCCATTTCTGGGGCCTGAGTACGATGGCCATGCACCACGATGAATCGATTCATGCTTGGGCCAGTTGGAATTTCTATACAGGTCGGGGAGGTTTTACCTGCGCTAATGGGGGTTCTTCAGCGACTTATTGCTATGATCCTGTCTATCATGGGCCAGTCCTCTACTTCCTAACCTTCTTTTCCTACTTCCTTTTCAACGATGGCGACTGGCAAGCTCGCCTTCCAATGGCTTTAGCAGGGTCGACAATGGTGTCCTCTTGCTGGATGCTTCGGCCCTATTTGGGGCGACGGGGCGCACTTTTGGCCGCTGTGCTGGTCGGTTTTTCCCCTTCCCTCCTCTATTTTACGCGCTTTGCCCGCCATGATGGGTTGATGGTTTTGTGGGAAATCTGGATGCTAATCGGCTTCTTTCGCTATTTAGAAACAGGAAAAGCCGCTTATCTCTATCTTTTAGCCACAAGTATTGCGCTGGCTATTGGGACGCATGAGCTTTACTACATTTTATTCTTTATCTTTGGAACCTTTATCGGCCTCAGAATCTTAGCAGAAAGTCGGTTTACCCACTATTTAGACTTTGCGCTCCTGGCAATTCTTGCTCTGCTGGGCATTTTGATGCTTTGGAATCCCTTATTGCCCATTGGAAAAGGCTTGTATCTCGGCGAAAAGGCTTTTCTGGTTGGTTTTATCCTTGCAGCAGGCTGGCTGGCCCAACGAGCTTTGAGCAATCAGCATTTCTTTTGGCAACGTTTAACCGACCTTTGGAAGAATCAACGCCTAACGCTCTGGGTCGCAATTGGAATCTTGGTAAGTATTTACCTTGTACTCTATACAACCTTCTTTGCTTACCCTCGTGGCGCAATTGATGGTCTCTATGCAGGTTTATTCTACTGGCTTGGCAGTCAGCACGATTATGCCCGTGGCGATCAGCCTTGGTACTATTATCTAATGCAGCTTGGGATTTATGAACCGTTGAGCATCGCTTGTAGTTTTGGAGCGACGATCTACCTTATTCGCAGGTATATGCGCCAAAAAAGCGAAATCGATCAGAAAGATGCTGAAACCAACGAAAGTAAAACGCAAGCTGTGTCCAGTGACCAGCCGAAAAGAAAAACTCGCTTTCTGAAAGCCATCAGCCGTGGGCGGAGCAATCAGGCTTTCCAAACCCTGAGCAGCCATGAACTGGCCACTGCGACTTTCCCCCTTTTCCTGGTTTTCTGGTTTTTCAGTACCTTTGTTGCTTTTTCTTGGGCAGGCGAAAAAATGCCCTGGCTGGTTTCGCATATCGCGCTGCCTGGCAACCTCTTAGCGGCTTGGTTTTTGGAACAACTCTTGCGAATTGCTCAGGAAAAGCAAAAATCTTCAGAAACTTCGCTTGAAACCCCTGAGAAGCCTAAAGATAGCTTCCAAAACTGGTGCTGGATGCTCATACCACCGCTTGTTTTTACTTTAATCGTTCTTCTGTTTGTGAGTTTTTGGCGATTAAGCGCAAATACAAGTGGGCAAGCGGCGCAAACAAATTTGTTGCAAGGGCTGGTTCCTTTGATCTTCGTTGGGGGACTCGTTTATGCACTGCTTTCGCTAGGCAAAGTGCTGGGCCTAAAGCGACTTTTAGCCGTTACGGCCTTAACGCTTTTGACGCTTTGCGGGGCTTATATGCTGCGGGCAACTTCCTTAGTCGTTTATGCACATCCTGATACCCCGATTGAACCCCTTGTTTACACCCAAACCTCCCCCGATGTTCCACATTTTGTCGAGGACATTCGCATTTTAGCGATTAACCAGACGCGCAATCATCGCACAGCAGACGATGTCGCGGGTGGCCTAAGTATGCCTATTGCGGTTGACAGTGGCGGAAAAGATGGCGATGGCTCTCTGGCATGGCCGCTTCAATGGTATTTGCGTAATTTCCAAAAGGTTCTGTGGAAAAATGGCAGTACCTTTGCAGCTAAAGACCTTGAAACACAACTTCCTGATGGTTCTAATGGTTCTGTGCCAATTGTAATGCTTTATAAGCCACATGTTACCGACGAAGTGCGAGCTATCTTGCAAGATAAGTATGTGCAGCCTTATGGCGAAACAAATGTCTTTAATTGGTGGTTTCCTGAAGGGGACAAATGTAGCCCCGATAAGCCAGGCTACAAACAGTTCTATTTCAGTGCCTGGACGGCCAAAGATCGGGTTACGGCTGAAGCGCCAAAAGGCTGTGGCGCAGCCGCCAAAACAACGCAATTTAGTGCGCCCTGGGCCCCTGTGATCTGGCCCCTTCAGCCCCAAAATTGGGAAACTTTGCGAAAATACCTTCTCTACCGCGATCTCCCAGGCGACTTGACTCCAGGAGCCCGCGAAATGGAGATCTGGGTTCGGAAGGATTTGGTGAGCAGTTTTGGCGAGCAGGGGCCAACTAAGGCAAGCAGCACTTTTCTCCAGCTACTCGCCCAGCAAGCCCTTGGTTCCCCTGACCAACTGAATAACCCTACGGGGCTTGTTATGGACAACCAAGGGCTAATTTACGTTGCGGATACCCAGAACAATCGCATTCAAGTCTTTGACCCAAATGGCAATCTTGTTCGGACATTTGGCAGTTTGGGGCGCGGCGAGGGCCAATTTAATGAACCGCGAGCTTTGGCCCTTGACCCAGCAAACAATCTTTATGTTGCGGATACCTGGAATGCGCGGATTGTCAAAATGACGCGGGAAGGGCAATGGCTTAAAACTTGGGGGATGGGCGAAAAAGAGATTCAGAGCGGGCGCTGGGCTACGATTACGGAGGGCACTGCGGAGGCGAATGCTGCTAATCCGCTAGGCCTTTTTGGCCCGCGAAGCGTAGCCGTAGATGCCAAAGGACGCGTCTACATCGCCGATACGGGCAATCGGCGCATCGTGGTGACGGATGGCGATGGGAATTTTCTCTATCAATGGGGTTCTAACGGCAGCGCAGCGGGGCAATTTAATGAGCCAGTTGCGGTTGCTTTGGATGCCAGTGGCAAAGTCTATGTGGCTGATGTTTGGAACAGTCGGGTGCAAATTTTTGAACCTGGCGCGGATGGCAACGTCGCGCCTGTGCCCCTTGTCACCTGGCAAGTAAGCGGCTGGAAGCCCAATTCCTACGATGACCCGTCGCTGGGAGTCAGCCCTGCGGGGCAAGTCTACGTTAGTGTCCCCAACCAGCAGCAAGTCTTAGTCTTCACGCCGCGTGGTGAGCTTACGCTGCGCTGGGGCAGCGCGGGCCAAGATTTGGCTTCTTTCGATTTGCCGAGCGGCATTGCGGTGGGGAACGAAGGAAGCATCTTGGTGGTTGACCGAGGCAATGCCCGTGTTTTGCGCTTCCGCCTCCCAGAAGTAAAACCAAATAGCTAAAACTGCAACCTTTTGAAGAAATTAAGAGCTTAACTAGCGTGACCAACTGGTTGCGCTAGTTTTTTCTCTCTGTTTTTGAAGCCCTAGATTCGGTAGTCCTGGAAGGGTAGGGGCCTTTGGGAGTCTTTTTGGCAACTGGAAGCTAAAGCCCTTGGCCTTCTGAAAGCTTAACTTTCCCCCCTTTGTAGTAGATTTACGTTTCTTGCTAAA
>Ga0316612_1000058_pt1 | contig 45024 bp, 51 predicted proteins | sample MIS2016226_MG_FD_207676 | JGI IMG/M metagenome (GOLD analysis project Ga0316612, IMG submission 207676) | Microbial mat bacterial communities from Middle Island sinkhole, Lake Huron, Michigan, United States - MIS.2016.226 | ecosystem: Environmental > Aquatic > Freshwater > Lake > Sediment... | reverse complement strand
TATGATAAAAGAAAAAACTAATTCTACCTTAACCCTTGAAGACTTCAAAACTGAAGTTTTAAAAGACTACAAAATTGCCATAACTAGCAGAGAATGTAGCCTATTAGGACGTAAAGAAGTGCTAACTGGCAAGGCAAAATTCGGTATTTTTGGAGACGGAAAAGAAGTCCCTCAACTAGCCATGGCGAAGTTTTTCAAAAACGGTGATTTTCGTTCGGGCTACTATCGAGATCAAACTTTTATGATGGCTATTGGCGAATTGACACCACAACAATTTTTTGCGGGTCTTTATGGTCATACTGATATTTCTCAAGAACCTATGTCGGCGGGAAGGCAAATGGGTGGTCATTTTGTAACCCACAGTTTAAATAATGATGGTAGCTGGAAAGATTTGACAAAACAAAAAAATTCTAGTGCCGATATTTCTCCAACAGCTTCACAAATGCCAAGAATGTTAGGTCTTGCCCAAGCATCTAATATTTACAGAAGTATTCCAGAACTTGCCGATAAATCTAATTTTTCTCTTGGCGGAAATGAAATTTCGTGGGGAACTATTGGTAATGCCAGTACGTCCGAAGGTTTGTTTTTTGAAACAATTAATGCGGCCGGAGTTCTGCAAGTTCCTCTTATTTTGAGTGTTTGGGATGACGAATATGGAATTTCTGTTCACGCAAAATATCAAACCACAAAAGAAAGTATCTCCGAAATTTTGAAAGGATACCAAAGAGATGAAACCCATAATGGCTTCGAAATATTGAAAGTGCAAGGTTGGGATTATCCAAGTTTGATAGAAATATATCAAAAAGCTGCTGATTTAGCTCGCGAACAACACATTCCAGTTTTAGTTCACGTAACCCAACTCACACAACCTCAAGGCCATTCCAGTTCAGGATCGCACGAAAGATATAAAGATGCTAACCGATTGCAATGGGAAAGAGATTTTGACTGTATTCGACAAATGAAATTGTGGATGATTGCCATTAATATTGCTTCAGCAGAAGAAATTGAAGAAATTGACTCAACTACCAAAAAAGAAGTATTAGAAGCCAAAAAATTAGCATGGAATGCTTTTCTTAATCCCATAATCGAAGAGCAACAAAGTCTTATTCAATTGTTAGAAAAAATTGCTCCTTCAAGCAAAAACAGTGATAAAATACTTAAATTCAAAACGAATTTGAGCAACATAAAATCGCCTTTGAAAAAGGAAATTCTCAGTACAGCTCGAAAAGTTTTGCGATTAGTAATTAATGAAAATGGTCAGGAGGAATTGTCTTCTTGGATTACAAAATATTTCGAAATAAACCAACCAAAATTTAGCAATAATTTATATTCAGAATCCAATTTGAATGTTTTTTCGATAAAAGAAGTTTTGCCTCAATACGAAGAAAATGCCAAAGAAGATACTGATGGACGAATGATTTTGCGCGATAATTTCAATGTTCTTTTTACACAACACCCCGAAGTTTTAATTTTTGGAGAAGATGCAGGAAGCATTGGAGATGTCAATCAAGGATTGGTTGGATTACAGGAAAAATTTGGCGAAACCCGTGTAGCCGATGTGGGAATTCGTGAAGCATCCATCATTGGTCAAGGAATTGGAATGGCATTGCGAGGACTTCGCCCGATAGCTGAAATTCAATATTTAGATTATTTATTGTACGGAGTTCAAATTTTGAGTGATGATTTGGCTACTTTACAATATCGAACTCTTGGAAAACAAAAAGCCCCTCTAATTATTAGAACTCGTGGTCACCGATTGGAAGGGATTTGGCATTCTGGTTCCCCGATGGGAATGTTAATAAATGCACTAAGAGGAATTCATATTTTAGTGCCAAGAAACATGACCAAAGCCGCTGGTTTTTATAACACTTTACTAGAATGTGACGAACCAGCTCTTGTTGTCGAATGTTTGAATGGTTACCGATTAAAAGAAAAAATGCCGTTGAATTATGGCGAATTCAAAACCCCAATCGGAGTGGTTGAAACTATAAAAGAAGGCGCAGATATTACTTTAGTTTCTTATGGTTCTACTTTGAGATTAGTAGAAATTGCGGCTAAAGAACTGATGGAAGTGGGCATCGATTGCGAAATAATTGATGTTCAATCTTTGCTTCCTTTTGATGTCAATCAAGATATTGTGAAAAGTTTAGCCAAAACAAATCGATTGTTAGTCATTGACGAAGATATTCCAGGAGGAGCTTCGGCATATATTTTACAAGAAATTATCGAAAATCAAGATGGTTACAACTATTTGGATAGTAAGCCGCAAACCTTAACTGCCAAAGCCCACAGACCAGCTTACGGAACTGATGGCGATTATTTTTCGAAACCATCTATTGAAGATATTTTCGAGAAAATATATGCTATGATGAACGAGGTTAACCCTTCTAAATTTCCAGTTTTATATTAGAAAATAGTTGTCAAATCATTTAAACCATTAATTAAGAAAATTAAGTTCTAGTCCGCTTAATAACCTTCACTTTCTTAATGGTTTAAAAAACAAGCTAAATGTTCACACTATTTCCAGTAGAACCAATTCATTAATATAACAATCAAATAAATTACTTCATAACCTTAAATTTTTTCAAATATTTATCCATAACTTCATTGATTTCAGTAGAAATAGCAAATCGATAATTGAAATAAACATAAGCAATAGTCATTAATATCGATTTTAAAATAATCGAAATAATAGGATTAAAAGGGAAATCCCAGAAGTAAAACACCACAAACAAAATAAGCGTTAAAATAATTGAATACAGGGTTTGTTTGGTAAAAGGATACAAATCTAATTTTTTTACCACAAAAAGTAATTTCGCCAAACTATATAAAGTAATCGACAATAAAGTGGCAAATGCTGAACCAATAATACCGTAAATTGGAATAAAAATCATATTCAATCCGATGGTTAAAACTACCAAAAGAACACCTAATAACAGTACAGTTCGATAATATTTGGTATTGAAAATAATGGCGTTATTATTCCCTAAAATCAAGTCAAAATATTTAGATAAACCAATCATAAAAACCACCATTATACCACCAGCATATTCGGGAGGAACCATTTCGTAAAGCTTATTGATATTGACAAAAATTCCCAGCATCACATAACCACCAACCATTTGAAGGTTAATAGAGGTTTTTTTGTACAAGATATTCATTTCGTCATGCTTGTTTTCATGCATCAATTTTGCTGTAATTGGATACACAATTTGGTGCATCGAACGACTCGGAACCGAAATTACCAAAGCAATATATGTCGCAACCGAATAATAAGCGATATTTTCGATATTCATATATTGGTTTAATATCATTTTGTCTCCATCTAAAAGTAAATTGGCAACACTTCCCGACAAAATAATGTAAAAAGTATAAACCAAAACAGCTTTAGTGTTTTTGGGAATTTCTAACTGAAATACAGGTTTTTGAATACTAAATGCATAAAACATTGTTACTAAAAGTGCCAAAAAATAAACAACAGCAGTTGCATAAACAAAGCCTTCGACCGTAATCCAATTGTAATAAACTCCCATTAATAAAAGCAATGAGGCAGTTCTTAATCCTACTTCTTTAATGAAATTTCCAAAAACCGAGTGCATGTGAACCCGCAGCCAAGCATAAAAAATCTCGAAATAAGCCATACACACACCAATGAAAGGAATAAGCCAAATAAACTTTTTTACAATAATATTCTTTTTAGATAAAAACATTAAAATATCATCAAAAAAGTAAAAACCTACCAATAACATTGGAATTATTATCAAAAAGGGAAACAATACCGTGAAAGATAAAAACCGAGATCTTTCCTCATTGGTTTCATATTGTGAATAGAATTTGACCAAAGTATTTTGCATTCCAATAGCGAAAATGGGCATAATTACATTAGCACTCGAAAGGATATAATTCGATAAAGCATAATAAGTTGCCCCAAGAAAAACCGGGTACAAATAAATAGTATTAATTCCACCAATGGCAAAACCGATGTAGGTGATTATGGTGTTTTTGAAAGACTGATTTAATACTATTCCCATTGATGAGGTTAGAAGTTAAAGGTTAATGGTTAGAAGTTTTAGCAATTTCTCAGTCAAACTTTTTCTTGAATATTGTTGCAACCCAACTGCATTCGATTGTAGTTTTCCTTCCAAAAATTGATTATAAAAGCCCAAAAGTACACTTTTTAGTTTCATTTTCTCGGAATAATCAAAGAATACGCCTGTGTTGGTATGGGTAATTATTTCGGCAAAGTCGGAATCCTTGGGGCCAATAGCAATAATAGGTCTGCCAGAAACCATATATTCAAACAATTTTCCGGGAATAATACTTTTGGTATCCTCAGAATTAATTTCTATAAGCAATAAAACTTGTGATTTTCTTTGATGGGCAATTGCTTCGGTATGAGAAACATATCCCAAATTATTCAAATACAGATTCAAATCGAATTGGGTAATCGTTTCCAAAACTTCCTGACTAACCGCACCAATTAGTTTTATCTCTAAATGTGATTTGAAATCTGGAATTTCATCAATTAATTCGACCAAACATTCCCAAAATAGTTGAGGATTTCTTTCCGAAAGAAAAGAACCAATGTGTGCCAAAGAAAATTTAGTATCTAATGTTTGTTTTGCAACATTTTCGGTGTCATAACCGTTTGTAATTACAGCAATTGGCTTATTTGTAATGGCTTGAAATTCGGTTTTTGTCGTGTTGCTCGTTACTATAATAGTGTCGGCAGAATTCAGCACTTTACATTCTAAATCTTTGTGTTTATTGGCAGCATAATTCGACAATCGCAAAGATTTGTGATAGCCAATGGTTGTCCACGGATCACGGAAATCGGCAAACCATTTTACGTTTAATTTCTGCTTTAATTCCAGTCCAATGAGATGCAAACTGTGTGGCGGTCCGGAAGTAACAATCGTATCGATGTCATTCTCTTTTATGTATTTTTCCAAAAATGCCACCGAAGGTTTTACCCAAAAAACACGTGCATCGGGAATAAATAAATTGCCTCGAATCCAAAGAAAAACCTTGTCTAAAAAAGATTGCTTTTTCTGATTTGGAATAATTCCCGAACTGATTTTTTTGGTTTTATTCTTCGAAAGGAACGAAGCCAATTGATAAGGTTCAAAGATTTTATGTTTCAAAATAATAGCATTATCCGAAACTTCTTTTACCAAGTTCTCGTCAACAATAGGATAGGTAGGATTCTCAGGAATATAGACAATGGGTTGAACGCCAAAATCAGGTAAATATTTTACGAATTTCAACCAACGCTGAACACCTGGCCCACCAGCTGGAGGCCAATAATAGGTGATTATGAGGAGCTTTTTGGTTTTAAGTTTCAAGTTTTGTAATATTGAATTATCAATCTCTGTGTATTTTTTCAAGTTCCTCAATATCCAATAGATCTTTTGGGCGATTTGCAGCTTTTTTGGCAATGATTAAATTTTCATAATCTAAAAAATATACTTGAACATCATTTATTTCAGTAATTGTGGCTTGTTTCATCAATTCCCTAAATGGCTTGTTTTCCAAACCTTTAATCGAAGTCATTATATCAAGTCTTAAGTTGAAGTTTAAATTTATATCTGTCCAACCTGCAATAAATTGCATTGTCAAAATATTTTCAAAATCACCTATTCCTAATTCTTTTAAGGCATTTCTTAAATTTTCACGATTAATTAAAGTGTCTTCAATAATAATATCTATATCTCCTGTGTTTCTTCCGTAACCATAAATGTTAACTGCCAAACCACCTATTGTTAGATAATTAACATTATTTTCTAAAAGATATTTCCAGACTTGGATAATTTGTTCGTTCATTTTTTTGAATTAGCATTAAAAGTTACTTTAGCATTTTTAACCAAATAAGAAAGTTCCATAATCGCAATCATTTTTTCATATCGCTTTTGGTAAGACATTTGCTTAATTTCTTCAATGTAACGTTTCTCGTTTTCCTCTGGTGGTGCGTGATGTAATTTTGCTTTTTCCATATTAAAACTTTAGCAATCAAAAATTGTTAGTCAAAAATCATTTTTTATTTTCAACATAAATCCCACCACCCAATAATAACAACATTCCAATAAAACTGAAAAGTGTAATCATACCTCCTGTTTGTACTACTTTTGGCTCAAACTTGAACTCTATGGTATGTCTTCCTGCTGGAATTTGCAATCCTCTTAGAACATAATTCACTCTAAAAATTTCAGTTTCATTTCCGTCTATGGTCGCCTTCCAACCGTCTTTATAATAGACTTCTGAAAAAACGGCAAATCCGTCATTTTGATTAATTGAAATATATTTTAAATAGTTTGGTTTATATAAATCTAAATCAAGTGTTGCCAATGAATCTTTTTGAAAAAACTGAGAATCACCTTCAATTTTTGTCATTGTTCCAAATTCTAAATAATTTATTACAGCGATATTTTTAGAATCTAATTTTCCCAATGATTTCATTTCCTCGTCAGCTGAATTCACAGCTTTTAATTCTTTTACAAACCAAGCATTTCCATTGGCATTCGGATTAACAACAGGAACCGAAGCACCAGTCGAATCCGTTTGAATAATATATTTCACATTCAACATATTCAAAACCTCAATATTATTTTTAGCAATTTGATAATCGAATAATTGTTGCATTCTTCGGGGTTTCACCGCGCTATAACCACCAATGGATTTATGAAAATAGGATGATCTGGCGCTCGAAAGATTTCCATCCACCTCAAAAACTCGGTAATGTGTTGTGTCTTGCAAAATCTGAACATCGGCAGGTGTTTCCTGAAAAGGAACTTCGACTTCTCTTTTGCTCACAAAATCTGTTGCATCAACATAATTTTTATCGACAAGAACCAAATCAAAAATCATCACTAATCCTACGAGAATTATGGCAGTATTTTGTGCCAATTTATTTTTGACAAACAGCCATAAAACCCCAGCCACAATTAAAATAAAAAATCCCGAACGCAATAAATCGGCTGCATATAAACTTTTTCTATCTTCGATTAAAGCATCTATAAATCCTGTTCCAAAAGCTTTATCTTGTCCTTGACTGAACAATTGCAACAATTGATCATCCATTTGACCCTCAAAATCAAACGAACTTCTAATTAAAAACAGTCCAATTATTAAACTAAAAACAGTTGCCGAAGCTTTCCACAAACTCGTCCATTGTTTTTCTCTTTCTTGGGTAAAAAACGACTGAAAACCCATAATCGCTAAAACCGGAAAACAAAGTTCCAATATTACTTGAATAGACGAAACTGCTCTAAATTTGTCATACATTGGAACAAAATCGATGAAGAAATCGGTAACTACAGCTAAATTTTTACCCCAAGACAACACCAAAGAAAATAAGACTCCAGCAAGAAAAACATACTTAATTTTGCGTTTGTCGTGGTACAATCCTAGAATACCTAAAAAGAAAATTACAATTCCAATGTAAGCAGGTGCTGCAACTATGGGCTGCTCACCCCAATAGGTAAAACCGTAATTTTCTGTAAATTGTTGGGCTTCTTCTGGCGAGGCTCCGTATTGCGTCATAAATTTGTAAACACTCGAATCTGAATTCAATTTTTCGCTATTCCCACCACCAAAAAGTCGGGGTGCAATCAAATTGAAACTTTCGGCAATTCCGTAACTGTATTCGGTAATGTATTCACGAGACAAAGCACTGTTTCCAGTTATTTTTGAACCATCTGGATTTAAAGTCAATTCACTTTTTCCACGCGTACTAAATTTGGCATATTCGGCTGTCGCCAATAAGTTAGTTGCATTGGCACCAATTGCAAAAATTCCTGCAACAGCCAAAACACCAAAAGAAGTCAAAAGTGACTTAAATTCTTTTTCTTTTATTGCCAAATAAATAAAATACCCCGAAAGTACCAACAAGAACATCAACAAATAATAGGTCATTTGAAAGTGATTGGCGTTGATTTCTAATGCTACGGCAAACATCGTTAGCAATCCCCCCCAAATATATTTCTTTTGGAAAACTAATATAAAACCTGCAATAACTAATGGCATATACCCAATGGCGTGGGCTTTGGCATTATGACCAACTCCGAGAATAATTATCAAATAAGTAGAAAATCCGAAAGCCAGAGCTCCGAAAAAAGCTTTGAGTGGATCAATTTTTAAAACCAAAAGCAATCCATAAAAACCTAGAAAATACAGAAACAAATAATCGGCAGGACGAGGCAAAAACCGAATAGCATCGTCAATCATCCCAATATAATCGTGCGGATATTTGGCTCCCAATTGATAAGTTGGCATTCCACCAAAGGCTGAATTGGTCCAAAAAGGTTCCTGATGTTCTGAAGCTCTAAAGTCGTTTTGCTCCTTTGCCATTCCGGTGTATTGCGCAATATCCGATTGCGAGATTTGTTTTCCCTGCAAAACAGGATAAAAATAAATAAGGGAAATCAATACAAATCCAACTAGGACTAGGGCGTGCGGATATAATTTTTGAAGTTGCTTCATTTTATAATTTTAGAATTCAGATTTTAGATTTTAGATTATTTAAAAATATCCTTTCTTTATGTTAATTACCTTTTTGAAAGCCCCTCCTTCGGAGGGGTTGGGGAGGATGGATTTGGGTAAATTTAATCTATTTCCTCATAATCAACATATTCTCCTACTTTTTTGGTTTCGCGAGGTTTTTTGGCATTGGCAGTATCGATTATAATTTCGTCATTATTAGCAGATTTTTGCCAAGAATTACCTTGAGCATATTGTTGCTGTTTTTGGAAATTTTCTCCTGCTTTTTCAACTGCTTTTTTCACTAATATTGGCAAAAACAATCTTGCCAAAAATTTTATAATATAGTAAATAGCAATGATATAAATTAAAGTCCTTATAAATCCAGTAAAAGAGGCTTCTTGCATAATCGAATTAATTTTCGACAAAATTAACAATTCCAACGTTCAAAATTAAAATAACATTCTTAAATAAATAATAAAATATAGTACATTTGAAATGCGTTATGCTTTTTAACCAAAAATAAAAATATGTGTAAAATCAAAACCCTAATCATAGTAGCATTTTTTATGTTTCCATTGATGCAATATGGACAATATACTGACCAAATTAATTCGAATAGACCAGGCGAAACGATGTCCGCTTTTGCAGTTGGAAAATCAGTTATTCAAGTAGAATCTGGCATTTATGGCATCAAAGAAAATCACAGCATCCAAAATTATGATGCCAATGGATTTGGAATTGATATGACCCTAAGATGGGGATTATTTATAGAGCAACTGGAGTTAATTGCCGATTTACAATACCAATATGAAGTGTTAAATCCAGCCATAGCCTTTCCAGAGCGATCCGCTTTCAAGCAAACCGTTTTGGGTGCGAAATATCTCATTTATGACCCTTTCAAAAATTACGAAAAAAACATCAATGTTTACAGTTGGAAAGCCAATCGTTCATTCAATTGGCATCAATTAATTCCTGCCGTTTCTGTGTTTGCTGGAGCTAATTTTACAAATCCAAACTACAATAGTCCTTATTTCAATTCAACACAAAATATTTCTCCAAAAATTGCTTTAATAACCCAAAACCATTTGGGTGATGGAAGTTTGGTTCTTATAACCAATATTATTGCTGATTACATTGGAACTGATTATCCGAGTTATGGTTATGGAATTACGTTGACAAAAGGATTCAACAAAAAATGGTCTGGATTTATTGAAAATCAAGGTTATATGAGTGATTTTTACAGCGATGCCATAGTTCGTTGCGGAGCAGCCTATTTGATTCACGATGATTTGCAAATTGATGCATCTATTAGTAAAAGTTTAAAAACTACCCCTTCGATGTTGTATGGAGGTGTTGGACTTTCTTGGCGTTATGATGCTGGTTACAAAGAAGTTCGAATGAAAGTAGATACAGGAGATTCGGATAAAAAAGCAAAAAGAAGAGCTAAGAAAACTAAAAAAGGATAAATTTTCAACACCATACAATAACAAATGATTACCATAAAAGAAGCCGTTACCAAAAAGGAAATGACAGAGTTCGTGAAATTCCCTTTTTCCTTATACAAAGACAACAAATATTGGGTACCGCCCATCATCGCCGATGAATTGGAATCCTTTGACAAAACCAAAAATCCCGCTTTTGAAAGTGCCGAAGCTTATTTTTATTTGGCTTTCAAAAACAATGAAATTGTGGGAAGAATTGCTGCCATCATCAACTGGGGCGAAGTCAATAACCAACACAAAAAGAAAGTCCGTTTCGGTTGGTTTGATGTTATTGATGATATTGAAGTAACCAAAGCTTTATTGGAAAAAGTATATGAATTGGGACGAAAAAACAATTTAGAACACATAGAAGGACCAATGGGTTTCTCCAATTTGGACAAAGTAGGCGTTCTCACCGAAGGTTTCGACGAAATGGGAACAATGATTACGTGGTACAATCATCCTTATTTTGCCAGCCATTTGGAGCAATTGGGATTTGTAAAAGAGAAAGAATACATCGAAAGTATTTTTCCGTTCTCGAATGTAAAACCCGAATTTTTCTCGAAAGCACAAACCTTAATCAAAAAACGTTATGAACTAACGAGTTTGACTTTTACCAAAACAAAAGACATTATGCCATTAGTGGACAAAATGTTTGATTTATTCAATAGCTCGTATGCCAATTTATCTTCTTTTGTCGCCATCACCGAAGTTCAAAAGGAATATTTCAAAAAGAAATACATCAGTTTTATCAATCCAGAATACATCAAATTTGTGATGGACAAGAACAATGATATTGTAGCTTTCAGCATCGTGATGCCGAGTTTTTCGGAAGCGTTGCAGAAAGCTAAAGGCAAACTTTTCCCTTTTGGATTTTATTATTTGCTCAAAGCAAGAAAACACAGCAAAGACGTGGTTTTTTACTTGATAGGCGTTCATCCCGAATACCAAAACAAAGGCGTAACAGCCATTATTTTCGATGAATATTTCAAAACTTTTAGCGAAAAAGGAATCATCAACTGCATCCGAACCCCTGAACTGGAAGACAATCACGCCATACATAATTTATGGAAAAACTTCGACCCAAGAATTCATTGTAGGAGAAAAACGTTTATTAAGATGCTTTGAGTTTGCAGATGGCAGGTAGAAGGTAGAAGGTAGAAGGTAGCAGGTAGAAGGTAGAAGGTAGAAGGTAGCAGGTAGCAAAAAAACGAAAAAGCCTTGAACAAATAAGACCTTTTCGTTTTTTTTTATACATAGATGTTTAACATCCTTAATCTGAAATCTGAAATCTGAAATCTGAAATCTGAAATCTGAAATCTGAAATCTGAAATCTGAAATCTGAAATCTGAAGCTAAGCATCCAAATCAACTGTAGTCCTGCTAGCGATTTCTTTGTAAGTACCGTTTACCAATTTTTCACGAATCGCTTCAAAAGAAGTAAGCGTTTCAGAAATATCATCTAATGTATGCGAAGCAGTTGGTATCACTCGCAACAAAATCATCCCTTTTGGAATAACAGGATAAATTACAATCGACAAGAAAATGCCGTAATTTTCTCTTAAATCATTTACCATCACCATCGCTTCGGGTACACTTCCCTCCAAATAAACAGGAGTAACACAAGTATTAGTGTCACCAATATTAAATCCTTTGTTTCTCAAACCATTTTGCAATGCATTTACGTTTTCCCATAATTTGTCTTTCAATTCAGGGTTATCACGCAACAATTGCAAACGTTTCAAAGAACCAATAGTTTGTATCATTGGTAATGCTTTGGCAAACATTTGAGAACGCAAATTGTATTTCAAATAATCAATAATATCTTTATCAGCGGCTACAAAAGCACCAATATTCGCCATCGATTTGGCAAAAGTCGAAAAATAAACATCAATATCGTCTTGAACACCTTGCTCCTCGCCTGCTCCAGCACCTGTTTTTCCGAGTGTTCCAAAACCGTGAGCATCATCAACCAAAAGACGGAAATTGTATTTTTGTTTCATCGCTACAATCTCTTTCAACTTTCCTTGTTGACCACGCATTCCGAAAACACCTTCGGTAATAAAAAGGATTCCTCCTCCTTGTTCCGTAGCCAATTTTGTCGCGCGTTGCAGATTTTTCTCCATACTTTCGATGTCGTTGTGCTTGTAGGTAAAACGTTTACCGCTATGCAAACGAACGCCATCAATAATACAGGCGTGAGCATCTACATCGTACACAATCACATCGTTTCTGGTTACCAAAGCATCAATAATAGACACCATTCCTTGGTATCCAAAGTTCAACAAATAAGCCGATTCTTTCATGACAAAAGCAGCCAATTCTTGCTCTAATTGCTCGTGATAATTGGTATGACCACTCATCATTCTGGCACCCATTGGCGCTGCTGCTCCAAATTCTAAAGCTGCATCCGCATCGGCTTGACGCACTTCGGGATGATTTGCCAAACCTAAATAATCATTCAAACTCCAGTTCAACACCTCTTTTCCTTGAAATTTCATTCTTGGTCCTAAATCACCTTCTAATTTTGGAAACACAAAATAACCTTCTGCTTGCGAAGCCCATTTTCCTAATGGACCTTTATTGTTTTGAATTCTTTCGAATAAATCTTTTACCATAATATATTGTAGTATTATATATTTTTTTGAAGTTGCAAAATTAATTATTTAAAATTTATTTTAGTCTAGAAAGCAAATTTATTTTCAGGAGCTGTTTTCATCCATTCATTTTAAATGAAGAAGTGATTTACTAAACTCTAAAAATAAAGATAGTATGAAGTAAAAATAAAATATCTATATTTCAAAAAAACCTCAACTGTTTCGTGACATAGCACTCAATTTAAAGTAAAAACTCTCAAGTTTCCTTGAGAGTTTTGTTATAAAATTATACAAAAGTCGCTTAAGCTTTTCCAGCAGCTGCAATCAAATTCAATGCAGAACCTGCAACGAACCAACCAATTTGACTATCATTGTAAGTGTGGTTTGCCAAGATAATATCTTTAGTTCCATCAGCGTGAACAAATTCTAAGGTTAATGGTTTTCCTGGAGCAAAATCTATTAAATCTACAAAGTTAATCGTGTCGTCTTCTTGAATTTTATCGTAATCCGCTTCGTTAGCAAAAGTAAGTCCCAACATTCCTTGTTTTTTCAAGTTGGTTTCGTGAATACGAGCGAAAGATTTTACCAAAACCGCTTTCACACCTAAGAAACGAGGTTCCATTGCGGCGTGTTCGCGAGAGGAACCTTCACCATAATTGTGGTCACCCACAACTACCGAAGCTATTCCAGCCGCTTTGTAGGCACGAGCCACACCAGGCACTGTATCGTATTCTCCAGTCAACTGGTTTTTAACTGAATTTGTTTTCTCGGTGAAAGCATTTACTGCTCCAATCAACATATTGTTTGAAATATTATCCAAATGACCACGGAAACGCAACCAAGGTCCAGCCATAGAAATATGATCGGTGGTACATTTTCCGAAAGCTTTTATTAATAATTTAGCTCCCAAAATATTTTTACCGTCCCAAGCTTCAAATGGTGCTAAAAGTTGCAATCTGTCTGAGGTTTCAGAAACTGCTACCACTACACTACTTCCATCTTCGGCAGGTGCTTGGAATCCGTTATCTTCAACCGCAAAACCTTTTTTAGGCAATTCATCCCCATAAGGTGCTGTCAATTTCACTTCTTGGCCTTTATCATTAATTAAAGTATCGGTTAAAGGATTAAAATCCAAACGCCCTGAAATGGCCAATGCAGCCACCATTTCTGGTGATGTTACGAAAGCGTGCGTATTTGGATTTCCATCGGCACGTTTAGAAAAGTTACGGTTGAAAGAGTGTACGATGGTGTTTTTTTCTTGCTTGTCAGCACCAGCTCTATCCCATTGTCCGATGCAAGGGCCACAAGCATTGGTAAATACTTTGGTTCCCATTTTTTCGAAAGTGGCGATAATTCCATCTCTTTCGATAGTATATCTAATCTGTTCCGAACCTGGATTGATACCAAATTCCGCTTTTGGACTAATTCCTAATTCAACTGCCTGATTTACAATAGATGCAGCACGAGCCATATCTTCATAAGAAGAGTTGGTACAAGAACCTATTAATCCCCATTCCACTTTCAAAGGCCAACCGTTTGCAGCAGCTTCGGCTTTCATTTGAGATACTGGAGTTCCTCGGTCTGGAGTAAAAGGACCATTAATGTGTGGCTCTAATTCCGATAGGTTAATTTCGATTACTTGGTCAAAATAAGTTTCTGGATTGGCATAAACCTCAGGGTCTGCGGTTAAATAAGACGCTACTTTATCGGCAGCATCAACCACATCTTGACGACCTGTTGCCGAAAGGTATCTTCTCATAGATTCGTCATAACCAAATGTAGAAGTGGTTGCTCCAATTTCGGCTCCCATATTACAAATAGTTCCTTTTCCTGTACAAGACATCGATGTGGCTCCTTCACCAAAATATTCAACAATAGCACCTGTTCCACCTTTTACAGTAAGAATATCGGCTACTTTTAGAATTACATCTTTTGGTGCAGTCCAACCTGATAATTTACCAGTCAATTTTACCCCTATTAATTTTGGGAATTTCAATTCCCAAGACATTCCTGACATTACATCTACTGCGTCAGCTCCACCAACACCAATAGCCAACATTCCCAAACCACCAGCATTTACAGTATGTGAATCGGTCCCAATCATCAAACCTCCAGGGAAAGCATAGTTTTCTAGAACGATTTGATGAATAATTCCTGAACCTGGTTTCCAAAAACCAATTCCGTATTTATTGGATACAGAAGAAAGAAAATCAAAAACTTCTTTTGATTGAGTATTGGCCACAGCCAAATCCTTTTCTGCTCCATTTTTTGCTAAAATCAAGTGATCACAGTGCACGGTAGTTGGCACAGCAACCGTTTTCTTTCCAGCGTGCATAAATTGTAACAAAGCCATCTGGGCCGTTGCATCTTGACAAGCCACTCGGTCTGGGGCAAAATCAACATAATCGACACCTCTTGAAAAAGTTTGAGTTGGTGAACCTTCCCAAAGATGATTGTACAAAATTTTCTCAGTCAAAGTCAGCGGGCGTCCTACTAATTCACGTGCTTTATCCACACGAGTTGTCATATTGGCGTACACTTTTTTAATCATTTCAATATCAAAAGCCATAATTTTTAATTATTAATTTATATATTATTTTCGTTATAATTATTTCTAATTTATCAACAAAAATGAAGAAATAATTTTAAGGTTTGCAAATTTAAGAATTTAAGATGAAATTATTGTATAAAAATCAAAAATGCTCATTCAGAAAATTACAAATATCAAATATAGATTATTGGCAATTTATTTTGATATAATAATAAAATTCGGTTATATTAATTATGAATTTAACAATATTAAGCCTAATTTTAAAAATAAACCTTGCTCCAAAATAATTAGTATTCAAATTAAACTAAAACCATTTTCTAGTAAATAGTTGAATAAATTTATCTGGATTGAGCGTGACCACAAATCGTATTTTTTCATTGTAGTGAGGACGAGAAATTTCCCATCCGTTGCTAGAATAGATAGGGAAAAATAATTCAAAATAATCAGTCAATAAATTCAACCGAATGCCACTATCAAAGAGAAATTTTCCCTTTTGATTCTTGCTTTTTACAAGACCAATATCGCTGTAGGCTTCAATCCAATTCCAAATTGAATAACTTCCGTTGATGGTTGAAATCCATTGGTTAGCAAAAGATGGAGTTAACTTCGATTTAAAACCACCTTCGGCCAAAATAAATTCCTGACTCGCTAAGCCTGATTGTGATGTTCTGCCAAGATAAGCGTAGTCAAAAAGATAATCTGTGGGTCGGTCTAAAGCAAAACTATAAAAATCGGAATTGCTTTTGTTGTATGTAAACACTCCTGCATACAGTCGCAGATTGAGTTGGCGATTGTCTTCAAATAGTTTTCGGTATTGCACATCGGTAGCAATTTTACCAAACTTACCAGAAAATTGAACATCTCCCATAAAGCTAATATGATTGGTAAGTTCTGTCCTTGAGTTGATATATTTCATATCAAAAACCGAATAATCCTGTAGCGAACTATCAGCAACTAATGCACTTTTTTCTCGATTTATAATCACTTGACGAAAAAGCAGTAGTTGTTTTCTATTGTCTCGATAATCATCATTATTGCGAAATTGCATCAAAACCATTGGATTTATTTTCAAATAGGTAGCATCCGGCGCATAATGAAAGTAGTTACCACTAATAGAATATCGTAGATTGAATAAATTACTATCACGATAATCTTTGTTAACCATAAAAATAGCTGAACCCGTTATTGTTTTTGATTTTAAAGCATAGGTAGGATTGATATCATACACAAAAGGTCGGTTCAGAATGGTCTTGTTGTGGAATCGCATTCCTGGCGAAAGACCGTCATATACATTAAATGTCAATATCGGGGCATATATGATTTGGTTGTAATAAGGGTCTTCTAAATCCTTGACAAAAGCAAATTTAAAAGGACGACTATTTGGAAAAAATCCTTCCAATTTCTTCCAATTATTTCTCAAATTGAACTCAGGAACTTCATTTTTATAATTGATAATAATTTTGTTGGCCTGATTTCTTTCTAGGGTATAAATGCTGTCATTTAATTTTGGTTCTATCCATTTTTCAAAGACAATGGATTTGTTTTTTATCCCGTAAATTGGAATTGGCACCGCAATATTAGTCTTGTTTTTCAACGAAAATGAAACACTATCTTTGGTTTTTGAAACATTGGTAAACTTATAATCTATAATTTCTCGAGAATTAATAATCTTTTCGAAAAACCAATTTATATCTTTTTTGGTCTTTGATTTTATAATGGATTCAAAATCACTTGCCCCACAAATCTTTTCAGCATTTCGTTGATTAAATTGCTCAATACTATTAGACACTATACTGTTTCCAAGATAATTATCGAGATAAATTAAACTCAATCCAGCCCTATATTTACTTGCAATTTGCTCGTTGAATTTTATCAAAGTGTTTTTTGGAGCTCCAAGTGGTTGGTCTAAATTTTTTCGAGCCATCAGCAAATAGAAATAACTGTATTGTTCGTTGAAATCAAGATTTAAAAGATGAAATCCTTTGAATAATTTAAAACTCGAAATCCGTCCTGTCATCTTACAATTAGGATAATTTTCTTCAATATATCGCATCATCGTATAAACCTGAATTCCATCATAAATCCAGTTGTCTTTTCTGGGGTCTAGCTTCAAATTGTTTTTCAGATAATTGTTCAAATAGGTTTTCAAAAATTTAATTTCATAGAGAAATTCATCGGGAAAAGGCACCAAAAATGCAGGCATTTGATTGAGTCCATAAAACGGATTACGGTCATAATCAGCTTGTGAAACAATAATTTTTTCATTGTGGGCTTTTCCAATTAAATTATTGGTAAAATTTACTACTCTATCAATCGCAATTGCTTTTTGAATCTCATTTGCTTTGAAGCCTTTCAAATTTGTCAAGACTTCAACGGAGCTATTTTTGAAACTATGAAAACTGGATTTCGCTTCTAAATAAATGCTAAAATCGGTTCTTCTTTTTCCTTTCAATTTATAAATAGAAAAATTTTCAAATTGGGTGGTTTGTTCTTCATTCAAATCAGTAGTTAACTCTGTTTTATTGACCTTTTTACCAGACAAGTTGTTAATTCTTAGAATAATATCAAAATCAGAAACTGCATTTGCAATATCGTCTAAATTCAAATTATTGTAGGTAATAAAATCGTGATTTTCAAATCGAGCTGGAGTTAGAAACCAATTTTTCAGATAGATTCCGCCTCTTTCAGAATAACCATAATGGGTAAATTTATCACTAGGAACTTTGACAATATAAGTCAGATGCAAAACTGTTTTTTGGTTGGGAGCCAATTTTTTATCTAATTGAACCACAACCAAATCTGGATTTTTTTCGGTTCTTTCCCAAGAAAGTTTTGTTTTATTAGTTGTCGAAATGTTTAAATTAGTTGTATTACCGCGCTCTTTCTCTGAAGCCAAGTGAAATCCTCTATAAAACTCGTCCGAAAATCGTTTTGCCAAAGGCGATGTTTTTGAGGAATAGGCATTGTTCCAATCATTCAAAACAATCTTCGTCAAAGTATCTTCCGATTGATTAAAAAACTCAATTTCCTGATAAACAGTCAAAGTTTTTTGTTCCATATTTACCTCAACATCTAATTGGGAATGGTGTTGCCCATATTGTTTTGCCGAAGCAAAGAACAAAAGAATAAGTACACTATTTTTATGAAATGATTTCAAGGTATCGTTTTAAATTTCGAAAGTAATTTTAGAAATGTTTAAAAGTTAGGCGACAAATCGTATTTTTTGTAAAATTTATCCAAGACATCAAGTACTTCGTCTTCGGTATCTACAATTTTAAATAAATCCAAATCGGTGGCATTTATCGTCTTTTCTCTTTCAATCATAACTGTTTTTATCCATTCAATTAATCCCGACCAAAAGGCAGTTCCTACTAATATTATGGGGAATTTTCCAATTTTTTTGGTTTGGATTAGGGTCATCGCTTCAAACATTTCGTCTAATGTACCAAAACCACCTGGCATAACTACAAAACCTTGCGAGTATTTCACAAACATTACTTTTCTAACAAAGAAATAATCGAAATTGAGGTTTTTATCACTATCAATAAAAGGATTAAAATGTTGCTCAAAGGGCAATTCGATATTCAATCCCACCGAAGTTCCTCCGCCAAGATGCGCCCCTTTATTGCCTGCCTCCATAATTCCCGGACCACCGCCGGTTATAATACCGTAACCAGCTTTACTTATTTTGTAGGCAATTTTTTCCGCTAATATGTAATATTGGTCTTCTGGTTTTTTTCTGGCCGAGCCAAAAATAGTCACGCAAGGACCAATTCTCGCCATATTTTCATAGCCATTGACAAACTCAGACATAATTTTAAAAATTGCCCAACTGTCATTGCTGCGAATCTCGTTCCAAGTTTTTCTTTTCAGTTTATCCTGAATTACTCTATCCTCGTCGTTATCAAAATCTTCTAATCTCATTTTCGTGTTTTATTCTTTAAAGCTTCCAGCCTTTTTTAAAGCTTCCAGCCTTTTGAAGGCTGGAAGCTTTTGCTAAACTAATTCTTTTTTCAAAAACTGTGCAGTATAACTTTTTTTATTTTTAGCCACTTCTTCAGGAGTTCCTTTGGCAACAACTTCTCCACCACCTTTTCCGCCTTCAGGCCCAATGTCGATAATGTAATCGGCTAGTTTAATAACATCCAAATTGTGTTCGATAATCAGGATGGTATTGCCTTTATCGACCAATTTATTAATTACTTCCATCAACACCCGAATATCTTCAAAATGCAGTCCCGTTGTGGGTTCATCGAGAATATAAAACGTATTTCCAGTATCTTTTTTCGATAATTCTCCAGCCAATTTGATGCGTTGCGCTTCGCCACCCGAAAGGGTTGTGCTTTGTTGACCCAAGGTAATATAACCCAAACCAACCTCTTGCAAGGTTTTCACTTTTCGATAAATTTTAGGAATATTTTCAAAAAACGGAACAGCCTCGTCGATAGTCATATTCAACACATCCGAAATGGATTTTCCTTTGTATCGAATTTCTAAAGTTTCCCTATTGAAACGCTTGCCCTGACAGGCTTCACATTCTACATAGACATCGGGCAAGAAGTTCATTTCAATCGTTCGAACTCCCGAACCTTCGCAGGTTTCGCAACGACCGCCTTTGACATTGAAACTAAAACGACCCGCTTTGTAACCCCGAATCATACTTTCGGAAGTCATTGTGAACAAGTTTCTGATTTCGGTAAAAACTTCGGTATAAGTAGCCGGATTCGAGCGTGGTGTTCGCCCAATCGGACTTTGGTCAATATCAATCACTTTGTCGATATGTTCCAAGCCTTCAATTTTTTTATAAGGTTGCGGTTTTTTGACACCGTTAAAATAAAAGGCGTTCAAAATAGGGTAAAGGGTTTCATTAATCAAGGTCGATTTTCCGCTACCCGAAACTCCGGTCACGCAAATCATTTTGCCTAAAGGCAATTCTATCGACACATTTTTCAGGTTGTTTCCAGTCGCTCCATTCAGTTTTAGGAAATTTCCGTTGCCTTCACGACGTTTTTTTGGAATCTCAATTTCCATTTCTCCGTTCAAAAAAGAAGCCGTCAAAGTGTGGTCTTTCAAAATTTCGGCAGGTGTTCCTTTGCTGATGATTTCGCCACCGTGTTTTCCTGCTTTTGGACCAATATCAATCACATAATCGGCACGCAAAATCATATCTTTATCGTGTTCGACCACAATTACCGAATTGCCAATGTCGCGCAATTGTTCCAAAGAATGAATCAATTTATCGTTGTCTCTTTGGTGCAAACCAATGCTTGGTTCGTCCAAAATATACAAAACACCAACCAACTGCGAACCAATTTGTGTTGCCAATCGAATGCGTTGTGCTTCGCCTCCAGACAGTGATTTTGAACTTCGGCTCAGGGCCAAATAATCCAAACCTACGTTCATCAAAAAGTTCAATCTATCCTTGATTTCCTTAATAACTTCCGTAGCAATCGTTTTTTGTTTATCGGATAAATGGTTGTTCAAATCCAGAAACCAAGCCGTCACATCTGAGATATCCATATCACACAATTCGGTAATATTTTTCTCATTGATTTTAAAAAACAAGGCTTCCTTTTTCAATCTGGAACCTTCACAAACTGGGCATTTCACTTCGTCCATAAATTCCTTTGCCCAACGTTTTATCGTTGTAGAACCACTTTCATCATATTGGTTTTTGATGAAATGCGAAATACCCTCAAACTCAATTTTGTATTCTTTGGTCACGCCCAAAACTTTCGATTCGACCGAGAATTTTTCTTTTCCACCGTTCAAAATCATTTCCATTGCATCTTCAGAAATATTCGCAATTGGGTCGGTCAATTTGAAGCCGTATTTTTCGCCAATGATTTCCAATTGCTTGAACATCCAGCTGCTTTTGTATTCGCCCAAAGGGGCAAAACCGCCTTTGTTTATTGAAAGTTTAGGATTAGGAATTATCTTTTTGAGGTTGATTTCATTTACCGTTCCCAAACCTTTGCAATGATCGCAAGCTCCTTTTGGCGAGTTGAACGAAAACAAATTGGGTTCTGGATTTTGATAGGAAATTCCAGTTGTCGGACACATTAAATTCCGACTGAAAAATCGAATTTCATTCGTGTCTTGGTCTAAAATCATCAACACATTTTCGCCGTGATACATCGCCGTAGCAATGCTTTCGGTCAGCCTTTTTTCATCAGCCCCCCCCGCCCCCAAAGGGGGAGCTACTTCGAGGCGGTCAACTAAAATTTCGATGTCGTGGGTTTTGTAACGATCGAGTTTCATTCCAGTAGTAATGTCTTTGATTTCGCCATTAATACGCACTTTCAGGAAACCTTGTTTGGCAATTTGTTGGAATAATTCGGCATAATGTCCTTTTCTGGCGCGAATTATTGGCGCCAAAATATTGATGCGTTTTCCAGCAAAATCTTGGGTAATCAAATCCTTGATTTGCTCATCGTTGTAGGAAACCATTTTTTCGCCTGTGTTGTAACTGTAGGCATCGGCAGCACGGGCAAAGAGCAAACGCAAGAAATCATAAATTTCGGTAATGGTTCCAACGGTCGAGCGAGGACTTTTACTGGTGGTTTTTTGTTCAATGGCAATCACGGGCGAAAGTCCATCAATTTTATCTACATCGGGACGCTCTAAACCACCCAAAAATTGACGGGCATAAGCCGAAAAAGTTTCTACATAACGGCGTTGTCCTTCAGCATAAATAGTGTCAAAAGCCAAGGATGATTTTCCCGAACCAGAAAGTCCAGTAATCACCACCAGTTTTTCCCGAGGAATGCGGACATCTATATTTTTGAGATTGTGTACTCGCGCACCCAAAACTTCTATGTTGTTATCGTTTTCTATCATAAATTTTGGCAAAACGCAAAGTTACAACAAATGACTTCGATTTACTATAACAGTTCGTTAAAGCTCGGATTAGATTTTTAGATTTCTATAAACTTTTGTTCTTTTATTTTGTAAACAATTTTGTTTACATTTGTGCTATGCGAAATACACTAGAAATTATAAAAGGGGTTCATCCAGGGAAATTCTTGGAGCGAGAATTGTTGAAGCAAAATATCAACAAAAGGCAATTTGCCATTGCTATTGGCGAGCATCCCCAAACTTTAGGAGCTATTATTAAGGGAAATCGAAGAATGAATGTGGAATTGTCTCTTAAAATAGAAGAAAAACTACAACTAGAAGAAGGTTTTTTGATGACGCTACAAGTTTTCTATGATCTAAAACAGGCCAAGAAAATAAATCAACTAAAACCCGATATTTCAAAATTGAGTAAAGTTTTATTTTGGGACACCACCTTTGATAAAATAGATTGGCAACAAATGAAAGTAGCGGTAATTAAACGTGTTTTTTCAAGGGGAACAGAAGAAGAAAAAGAAGAAATCACCCGTTTTTATGGGAAAGATGTAGTGGAAAAAATCAAATTAATAAAACACCAATTATAGTCTATTTTGGAAAATTTGCATTGGAATACGGTTTCGCCTTTACTCAAAGAAATTCTACTCGATTTGATGCAGGAGGAAATTTTTTCGCCCTTTCGACTCGTAGGCGGAACGGCTTTAAGTTTGCAAATTGGACATAGAATGTCGGTTGATATTGATAAGTTTACTAATGCGGATTATGGATCTATTAATTTTGATTGTATCAGAAATTTTTTCAAAAACAAGTATGCTTTTTATAGTTCAAGTCCAATAAATATTGTGGCTTTTGGAACCTATTTTAAAGTTGGTTATTCCGAAAAAGATTGTATAAAAGTAGATTTATATTACACCGATGATTTTGTTTTTGAAGAACTTGTTGTCGATACTGTTCGGATGGCTTCTATTGAAGAAATTATTGCAATGAAACTAGATGTTGTTTTGCGTGGCGGACGAAAAAAAGACTTTTGGGATTTGCATTATTTCCTCAAAAGTATTCCTTTTGACGAAATGATTCTGTACTTTCAAAAACGGTATCCTTACAATGATGATTTCATTAAAATTAAAACAATGATTGTTGATTTTACAGCTGCTGATTTAGATTTTGAACCCAATTGCTTGCTTTCTAAAAACTGGGAACTCATTAAATTAGATTTTATGGAAAAGGCTTTTTAAAATCGAAGATTTTTATACAGAAAAATAAAAAGATGCACATTTTACCAAATAGCTTTTGAATAAACCATCCAGTTTTTGGACTGGGTGAAATAAGCAATGTTGCTTCAAAGCATTAGTAAGTTACTTTTATTGAAATTGCTTTGGGAACTATTTGCAAAGGCTGAGTATATAAAAGTTAAGACACAAACATTATTCATTTTTTGTTAGCCGCTTGTTTTTTATAATAATCGGCTTCGAGTTGGTTTATTTCTTTAACAAGTCCTTTGTTGATTAATTGCTTTATTCCTCCTCTGGGAAAATAATCATAAGGAGCTGGGTAAATCTCATAAAACAAGGTATGTTGATTTTGTTCGTGAAATAGAATAACAGCATATCCTATAAACTTTTTATTCCCTTTCATTTTGGTAAATTGGTAAGCAATCACTTTATCCTCATTCAAATACTTTCCTTGTTTTAGTTTTTTTAGGTATTTTTTACTGACTTCATCAATGATGATTAATCGGTGCAACTTATTCAGTTCAGGCGCATTTTTCCATGCTTCTTTTGAAGAATTAACAGAATTTTCTATATCAGTAACGACATTATAATAGTTAGATTCTTGAATAAAATCGACACGTTTTATCACAAGATTGTCGTTTGATATTTTGCTAATTATTTCCTTTTTATCAATAGATTTTGAGCAGGATCCAACAATCAGGATTATTAAGATGTAAAGATAATTTTTAGTCATATTTTTAATTTTCTGGGCGAAAGATATAAATAAATTTTGATTGAAAGTTATTAATGATTTTTTTAAAATGGATTACCTAAAGAGGCTAAATACTTAGGTATGCAAAAAAATTAATAGTAAGATAAATTGATTGAGATAACCCAAAAAAAAACGCTAACTTAAAGCTAGCGTTTTCGCTTTCTTTTTTCGATATAATCCTCAATGGCTTCTTTGGTAGTGTACCAATTTCTGCCTTCTTTGTAGGCATCTATTTTTCCTGTTCGAGCCAATAAACTTATGTATTCTTGACCATAAGGACTATTTGGTTCACTTACAATGTCTGAAATTATTTGAAAATCGGTATTGTTATCAGGCATCGCATTCAAATAGATATTCAAGCTGCGTTCCAAGGCTTGGCACATCAAAAGCATCAGTTTTTGATAATTGCCATTATTGGCTTGATTGAGAGCTTCGTAGTATTTTTTTCTATCATTTTTAAGTATGATAGCTGGCGGAAAACCACAACGCATCAATAATAAATTCATAGCCAGTCGAACCGTTCTCCCATTTCCATCAAAGAAAGGATGTATCCAAACAAGTTTATGATGAAAAATGGTAGCCAGTTCAATATCGTTCAATTCTAAAGGATTGGTATTGACAAAGTCAATCAACTCATCTAGCAATTCTGAAACTTTATTGGCGTTTGGCGGAACAAAATTAGCTCCTGAAATGCGAACGCCACCGTTTCTAATGCGTCCAGCAAAATCCTCTTCGATGGAGCGTAAAACCAAACTGTGTAACGAAAGAATATCAATACTTCGCAAAACATAATCATCATTAATTATCGAAAACAAAAAATCAATGGCTTTGTCATGATTGTACGTTTCAAAATGTTCTCGTAGCGATTTGCCTTTGATGGTAATTCCTTCTTGAAGCACCATTTGAGTTTCTCTTAAATTCAAGGTATTTCCCTCGATGCTGTTGGAATTATAGGTCCATTCTATGGATAAACTCTCTCTGATTTTATTCAAAGCAATGTTGGGCAAAGGCCTGCTGGATTGCAAATCTTGCTTTTTTTGGTACAATCTTTCAAAGGTTGATTGAAACTCTGGTCTATATTCTAAATTTATTTTCCACATAACCCAACAAAGATACAACTAATATCGGATAAATACAATTTTTATTTTATCCGATATTAAAATTTAATTGTTTTGATTTGTTTTGAGATTTTGAATAAAATTATTTATCTATTTAAAAGAATGAAATTAGAATTTAAAATTTCATAAATTCAATACAACAGAAAAAGGGAACATTCTGCTTTGAATTATGCAACTTTTGAAGAATATATACCAATAACATTTATAAAATAGTCCAATAGTTTATGGTATAATGCCGATATAGTATGAAAATAGTCCATTTTTCATGGACTATATTGAATACATAATCGGTATTACAATCAAAATAATTACAAAAATGAAGCTAACTTAATGTGCAGTTTGTATTTGAAATCCACCTTAGGATGCAGCTTTGAGATTGAAGTAAGCCTGAAACAAAATGTGTGGTTGGTTTGCGATTTGAATTTTTCTTAAAGATCTAATAGATTTTAGAAAATTGTTAAGTCTGTGGGTTGCAAACTAAAGGAGAATTTTTTACTATTTAGTATAATTTACATTAACTTATCAATAATCATTTCTTCGGTAATTCCTTCGGCATCGGCTTTGTAGTTTTTGATAACTCGGTGACGGAGAATTCCTGTGGCAACAGCTTTGACATCTTCGATATCTGGAGAAAATTTTCCGTTGAAAGCAGCGTTGGCTTTAGCGGCCAAAATTAAATTTTGTGAGGCTCTTGGTCCTGCTCCCCAATCGAGGTAGTTTTTCACAAATTCGTTCGACAAAGGATTGTCGGGACGGGTTTTACTGACCAAAGTTACCGCATATTCAATCACATTATCAGCCACAGGAATTCGGCGAATCAGGTGTTGAAAATCGATAATTTCTTGAGCCGTAAACAAAGGATTTATGGTAGAAAGTGAATCGGTAGTGGTACGTTTAACGACCTGAACTTCTTCTTCAAAAGAAGGATAATCGAGCTTGATAGCAAACATAAAACGATCCAGTTGTGCTTCGGGCAAAGGATAAGTTCCTTCTTGTTCAATGGGGTTTTGTGTTGCCAATACAAAATAAGGCAATGCCAATTTATAATTGTTCCCAGCTACAGTAACCGCTCTTTCTTGCATAGCTTCAAGCAAAGCAGCTTGGGTTTTGGGTGGCGTTCTGTTGATTTCATCAGCGAGAATAATATTCGAAAAAATGGGTCCTTTGATGAATTTAAAATGGCGATTTTCGTCTAATATTTCGCTGCCCAAAATATCGGAAGGCATTAAATCGGGTGTGAATTGTATTCTTTTAAAATCTAATCCAAGCGCTTGCGCCAACGTATTGACCATCAAGGTTTTTGCCAATCCAGGAACTCCCACCAAAAGTGCGTGTCCGCCAGAGAAAATACAGAGCAAAATTTGATCTACGACCGCATCTTGCCCCACGATAATCTTAGCGATTTCGGCTTTGAGTTCGTTTCGTTTTTGAACCAAGTGGTGTATTGCTGCTACGTCGGACATTCTTGAAGTTAGAGGTTAGAGGTTAGAGGTTAGAAGTTAGAATCAGTCTTAATACTTAATACTCAAATCTTAATTCTTAATACTTAATACTCAAATCTTAATACTATTTTTTCAACCAATTATTGGTAAAAACACAATCCCTGTATTCACCATTAATTTTAATATAGGAATCTTTGATTTTATCATCAAACCATTTTCCGATGGCTTTGATTTGTTTTTCTTTTAAAGCTAAGTCTTTAATTTTTATGTAATCCTTGGCGTAATCAGCTGTGTGCGAATCTATTCTGTTAGTAACAGTAATTATTTTAAATTTTTTCTTGCCCGATTGATCTTCGTCCATTAATGGAAGAGAAATTTCATTGTCTTTCAAATTAGACACCTGACTGTATAAAGTAGGATCCATTTTGGTCAATTCAAAACGAGTATCTTGAGTTTTTGGGTTGATTAAAGCACCCCCATTTGTTCTTGTCTCTTTTTCATCCGACATTGTTTTGGCGGCTTTGTCAAAAGTAATTTCTTTGTCAACAATCCTTTTTCTGATTAAAGCTATTTTTTCTTTTGCTTCTTTTAAATCCTCAGAATTAACAGATGGTATCAATAAAATATGGCGCAATTCTATGTCTTGTCCTTTAATTTTTTCAACATAAATGATATGATAACCAAAGTCCGTTTCGAAAGGGGCTGAGATTTCTCCTTCTTGTAGACTAAATGCTACTTCTTTAAACTCTTTTACAAATTGGGTTTTTCTATTCATTTTGTAATATCCTCCTGTGGCTCTTGATCCTGGGTCTTGGGAGTACAAAACCGCTTTGGTTGCAAAGCTGGATTCCCCTGCTTGAACTTCCTTTTTGAACTCATTCAATTTATCAATCACTTTTTGCTTCTCGACATCTGAAACTTTTGGTGTTACAACAATTTGAGCTACTTCCATCTCGGCACCAAAAACAGGTAAATCGGCAGTTGGTATTTTTTTGAAAAAATTACGAACTTCCTCAGGTGTAATTTCTACAGCTTCAACGATTTTTTTTTGCATTTCAGAAGTAAGTTTTTGCTCCTTTAAAACATCAAAAAAATAGGTTCTAAAATCTTCTTCAGAGTTTTTCTTGTAATATTTAACCACCTTATCCATCGAACCTATTTGTTCTACCATATAGGCCAATCTTTCTTCCATCATTGATTTTACTTCAGAATCGGTCACTTTTAAACTATCCTGCACGGCTTGATGGGCATACAATTTGTCTTCCATTATCTTTCCTAATATTTGACATCTTGTAATATCTTTTATAGAACCACCTTGACTTGAAATTTCCAAATAGGATTTATCAATATCCGAATCCAATATAAGATAATCCCCTACTTTTGCAATGATACCATCAATTTTTTGTTTTTTTATTGTATTCACTTTTTTGATAGTGTCAACGGTATTTTCTTTGATAATTTCTTGGGCAACAGCAATTCCTGTTGAAAATAGTAGAACAAAAAGAGAAAGGGCAATTTTATTATTTAAGAATTTCATTTGTATTGATTTTGAAAGCATTATTTCGAGATTATAGAATATATTATTTAAAAAAGTTCAAGTGTAAACCTTTCTATTGCATCTAAAGCAAAATAAAACGATTCAAATATACACTTTATGAATCGAAAAACAGAAAAGTTTTAACCAAAAACAAAAATAACAATTCAATTATACAATACAAGTTTAGTAGGGAGTATTAACAAAACTTTATAGACATCTTTTGAATTCTTTGGCTAAGATTTATATATTTTTACGGATAAATTAATGAGAATTATGAAATTAAATCTACCTGTTTTTTTCGTGTTTTTAGTGTATCAAATTGGATTTTCACAAAGCGAAAAGCTGATACAAGGCAGGGTTTTATGTGATGATTTTCCGCTTCAAGGCATAGAAATAGTGAATTTAAATACCAAAAAAAGTACAAAAACTGATAGTAATGGTAGATTTAGCATTTCGGCAAAAGCAGAAGACATGCTTGTTTTTGTTTCGGAAAAGTATGATTACAAAAGATTGCTTTTAGACCAAGAGTTTCTTGCTAAAAACAACTTTACCATTTTATTGACTCGAAAACCAGAGCAACTTGAGGAAGTAGTGGTTACAAAAACACCTTTTAACTCTAAAGGGCTTTTTAGTCAAGAAGCTGCTGATGAAATAAAATTAGAAAAGGAAAAATATAGAAATAGGAACGTTTATGACGGCACTATCGAAAATGGAGCGGACTTGATGAGGATTGGTGGAATGATTTTAGATGTATTCAAAAAGAAAAAAGAGGTCAATAAAGAACCCTTTTCAAAAATTGAATTCAAAGAACTGGCGAAATCCAATTACCCAGAGAATTTTTTTATTAATTCCTTAAAATTAAAACCGAATGAAATAGCTCTTTTTCTTGAATTTTGTGATGCCGACCCAAAATCTAAAACAGTTTTAGAAAACGCAAATCCTTTAAAATTTATGGATTTTCTGTTTGTCAAAAATGTTGAGTTCAAGAAATTAGCAGCATTGGAAAAACATTAAAAAAAAGCCGTCAAAATTGACAGCTTTCTTGAAAATAAAATTCAAATTGTAAATTTAATTTTTTAGATTTTCCACAAATTGATCAAACAAATAAGCCGAATCGTGTGGCCCTGGACTTGCTTCAGGGTGATATTGCACCGAGAAACAGTTTTTGTTTTTCATCCTCATTCCCGCAACCGTTCCATCATTCAAGTGAAGATGCGTGATTTCCATATCGGGATGATTGTCAAGTTCTTCTTTATTGACTGCAAAACCGTGATTTTGAGAAGTGATTTCACCTTTACCCGTAATTACATTTTTAACAGGATGATTGATTCCCCTGTGACCGTTGAACATTTTATAGGTAGAAATTCCGTTTGCCAAAGCAATCACTTGGTGTCCTAAACAAATTCCAAATAAAGGTTTGTCGTTTGCCAAAATCTCTTTAGCAACTTCAATTGCGCTAAAAAGCGGGTCTGGATCGCCAGGTCCATTGGATAAGAAATAGCCATCTGGATTGAATGAAGCCAATTCTGAATATTTGGAATTGTATGGAAAAACCTTGATGTAACAATCTCTTTTAGCTAGATTGCGAAGGATATTGGTTTTTATTCCTAAATCTAAAGCTGCTATTTTATATTTTGCATTTTCATCTCCAAAAAAATAAGGTGTCTCGGTAGAAACTTTAGAAGCTAATTCTAAACCTTTCATATCTGGAACTTTTGCTAATGCAGCTTTCAGTTCTTCGATTGGTGTGCCATCAGTACAAATTACCGAGTTCATTGCTCCGTGATCCCGAATGTAACTTACCAATCCGCGAGTATCAACGTCAGAAATACAGATTAGGTTTTGTTTTTTGAAATAATCTTCTAAGCTTCCGGTAGCATCTTCACGAGAATAATTGAAACTGAAATTTTTACAAACCAATCCTGCAATTTTGATGCTATCTGATTCGATTTCTTTATCATTTACTCCATAATTCCCAATATGAGCATTGGTTGCCACCATAATTTGACCGAAGTAGGAAGGATCAGTAAAAATCTCTTGATAACCTGTCATTCCAGTATTAAAGCAAACTTCACCAAAAGTAGTTCCTGAGATTCCGATAGATTTTCCGTGGAAAATGGTTCCGTCACTTAATAGAAGAATAGCGCTTTTTCGTGTTGTGTATTTCATCAGTAGTTAAATATTGTTTATTCCTCACCCCCAGCCCCTCTCCGAAGGAGAGAGGAGGCAAGCATAAAAATTTTTATTTGCAAATTTAAATTTTAACGCAAAGATTTGCAAAGATTTTGCAAAGTCATTTTGGGCAAAAAAAAAGGACAAACTAATAAAAGTTTATCCTTAATTTTTATTGAATGATTATTTTCATCATTATGCTTTTTCCTCTGTTGGAGTTTCGTCTTCGTTGTCGGCAGCAGGAGCTTCGTCAATTACTTCAGGAGTATTTTCTACTTCAGTTACTGTTTCTTCTACTTCTGCAACTGGAGTAACAACTTCAGCCACTGGTGCTTGTTCTGCAACTTCATCAGCTTTTTTAGCTTTACCACCACGACGGCTTTTTGCTTTTTTAACTTCTTTTTTTCCTCCGTTGTAAAGTTCATTGAAATCTACTAATTCGATCATTGCCATATCAGCATTATCTCCTAAACGATTTCCAACTTTTATGATTCGAGTGTATCCACCTGGACGGTCTCCTACTTTAGCAGCTACGTCTCTGAACAAGTCAGTTACAGCATATTTGCTACGTAAGTATCCAAAAACGATACGACGGTTGTGAGTCGTGTCAGCTTTAGATTTTGTTATTAGTGGCTCAACAAATTGTTTAAGCGCTTTTGCTTTAGCAACAGTAGTGTTAATACGTTTGTGCTCGATTAGAGAGCAAGCCATATTAGCAAGCATAGAACCTCTATGTGCAGTCTGTCTGCTTAAGTGATTGAATTTTTTTCCGTGTCTCATGACCTATTTTTTTAATCTTCATCTTGCTACAATCCGCTTTGGAGAGCAAAATATGAAGTAATTTATTCTTTATCTAATTTGTATTTTGCTAAGTCCATACCGAAGTTCAAATTTTTAATTGCCACTAGTTCGTCTAGTTCAGTTAAAGATTTTTTACCGAAATTACGGAATTTCATTAGGTCGTTTTTATTGAAAGACACTAAATCTCCAAGTGTATCCACTTCAGCCGCTTTCAAACAGTTTAAAGCTCTAACAGAAAGATCCATATCTACAAGCTTAGTTTTAAGCAATTGTCTCATGTGAAGTGATTCTTCATCATACGATTCTGTTTGTGCAATTTCGTCAGCCTCAAGCGTAATTCTTTCGTCAGAAAACAACATGAAATGGTGAATTAAAACTTTGGCAGCTTCGGTAAGGGCATCTTTTGGATTGATAGAACCATCAGTTTTTATTTCAAAAACCAATTTTTCATAATCTGTTTTTTGCTCTACACGGAAATTTTCAATGGCATACTTCACATTTTTTACGGGAGTAAAAATAGAGTCAGTAAAAATAGTTCCAATCGCAGCATTTTGTTTTTTGTTTTCTTCAGCAGGAACATATCCTCTTCCTTTTTCGATAGTCAAATCGAAATGTAATTTGATTTTAGGGTCCAAATTACAGATTATAAGTTCTGGATTCAGAACGCTAAATCCTGTAATAAATTTCTGGAAATCGCCGGCTGTTAACTGATCTTTACCACTAACAGAAATAGTAACTGATTCATTATCGATATCTTCTATTTGACGTTTGAAACGTACTTGTTTTAGATTTAGGATAATTTCGGTAACGTCTTCAACAACTCCTGAGATAGTAGAAAACTCATGATCTACACCTTCGATACGAACCGATGTGATTGCATAACCTTCTAATGCTGAGAGTAAAACTCTTCTAAGTGCGTTACCCACTGTCAATCCATAACCAGGTTCTAAAGGTCTAAATTCAAATTTACCTTCAAAATCGGTTGAATCGATCATGATAACTTTATCGGGTTTCTGAAAATTAAATATTGCCATAAATTTCGACTAAGTCAATTATTATTTGTTGTACAACTCTACGATTAATTGTTCTTTGATATTTTCTGGAATTTGCAGTCTAGCAGGTACAGAAACAAAAGTACCTTCTTTCAATTCATTATTCCAAGTAATCCATTCATAAACGTGACTTGAATTTGATAAAGAACGCTCGATAGATTCTAAAGATTTAGATTTTTCACGAACAGCCACTTTATCACCAGGTTTAAGGTGGTAAGAAGGGATATTAACCACTTCACCATTTACGGTTACGTGACGGTGAGAAACGATTTGACGAGCACCTCTTCTAGAAGGAGCGATACCCATTCTAAAAACTACGTTGTCTAATCTTGCTTCACATAATTGTAATAAAACTTCACCAGTAACCCCTTTAGTAGCTGATGCTTTTTCGAATAAGTTTCTGAATTGTTTTTCTAAAATACCATAAGAATATTTAGCTTTTTGCTTTTCCATTAACTGAACAGCATACTCAGATTTTTTTCCTCTTTTTTTAGCCATCCCGTGTTGTCCAGGAGGATAATTTCTTTTTTCGAACGCTTTGTCGTCTCCGAAAATTGCTTCGCCAAATTTACGTGCGATTCTTGTACTTGGACCAGTATATCTTGCCATTTTAAATTGTTTAAGATTGAGATTATGAATTCAGGTCTTATCCTTCGATAATCGTTGTTCAATCTAGGTTATACTTATTAATTTTAGATTTTAGATTTTAGATTTTAGATTGAAAAACTTAACAAGCAAAAATCTGGAAACTTAAAATTTATACTCTACGTCTTTTAGGAGGACGACATCCGTTGTGAGGCATTGGAGTAACATCGATAATCTCAGTTACTTCAATTCCACCATTATGCAAAGAACGAATCGCAGACTCACGTCCGTTTCCTGGTCCTTTTACATATACTTTTACTTTTTTAAGTCCAGCTTCTAACGCTACTTTACTACAATCTTCTGCTGCCATTTGGGCTGCATACGGAGTGTTCTTTTTAGAACCTCTGAAACCCATTTTACCAGCCGATGACCAAGAAATAACTTCACCTTTTTTGTTTGTCAAAGAAATGATGATGTTATTGAAGGTAGCAGAAATATGAGCTTCTCCCGTTGATTCAACGATAACTTTACGTTTTTTTGCAGTTGCTTTAGCCATATTACTTATTATTTAGTTGCTTTTTTCTTGTTGGCAACAGTTTTTCTTTTTCCTTTTCTTGTTCTAGAGTTGTTTTTAGTTCTTTGTCCTCTTAACGGAAGACCAGATCTATGACGGATACCTCTATAACATCCAATATCCATTAAACGTTTGATGTTTAAGGAAACTTCTGAACGTAGTTCACCTTCAATTTTGAAGAAAGATACGGCATCACGAATTCCGTGAATTTCATCATCATTCCAATCTTGAACTTTTGTATCTTGGCTAACTTGAGCTTTTTCTAAAATCTCAATTGCTCTACTCTTACCTATTCCGAAGATGTAGGTTAAAGCGATAACTCCTCTTTTGTTTTTTGGGATATCTACCCCTGCTATTCTTGCCATAACTATCCTTGTCTTTGTTTAAATCTAGGATTCTTTTTGTTGATTACGTATAATCTGCCTTTTCTTCGTACAATTTTGCACTCGGCACTTCTCTTTTTAACTGATGCTCTTACTTTCATTTTGAATATCTTTAATATCTATAAGTAATTCTTGCTTTTGACAAATCGTAAGGACTCATTTCTAGTTTCACTTTATCACCAGGTAATAATTTGATGTAATGCATACGCATTTTTCCAGATATATGAGCAATTACTATATGTCCATTTTCTAACTCAACACGGAACATTGCATTCGACAACGCTTCGATGATTGATCCGTCTTGTTCTATTGCTGATTGTTTTGCCATAATATTAAGCTACTGCTTTTCTATTTTTGCCACTTTTCATTAAACCATCATAATGTTTGTTCAACAAATAGGAATTAATTTGTTGAATCGTATCGATTGCAACTCCAACCATAATTATCAATGATGTTCCTCCAAAAAACATTGCCCAAGATTGTTGAACATCCATAACACTAACTACAATAGCTGGGAACACAGCAATTAAAGCAAGAAATAATGAACCCGGGAACGTTATTAGAGACATCACTTTGTCAAGAAAGTCTGAAGTTTCAACTCCTGGTCGAACACCTGGAATAAAACCTCCACTTCTTTTCAAATCGTCTGACATTTTATTGGTAGGAACAGTAATTGCAGTATAAAAGAATGTAAATACAACTATTAAAGTCACAAAAACAAAATTATACCAAAAACCAAACATATCACTAAAAGTAGCAACTATAGATTGTGAAGCATCTGATTTTGACAATCCTGCTACAGCTGCTGGAATAAACATAATTGCTTGCGCAAAAATAATTGGCATTACACCTGCTGCATTTAATTTTAATGGAATCCATTGTCGTTTACCGCCCATCATATCTTTTTCGAAATCACCTGATGTTGTGCGACGCGCATATTGAACAGGAATTTTTCTGATTGCCATTACTAACAATATACAAGAAATAATTACTAATAACCAAACAATAATTTCAACTACCAACAACATTGGACCACCGTTGTTATTTGTAACTCTAGCGGCAAATTCTTGAATAAATGCTTGTGGAAATCTTGCCAAAATACCTACCATAATTAATAGTGATATTCCGTTTCCAATTCCTTTATCGGTTATTTTTTCACCCAACCACATTGCAAATATGGTACCTGTAGTTAAAATAATCATAGAAGAAAAAACAAATTCAATAGAATTATATCCTAATAAAAATGCAGTTTTAGGTAATTGATTGTAAAGATTATAGATGTAACTAGGTCCTTGAACTAAAGATATACCAATGGTTAACCAACGCGTAATTTGATTAATTTTCTTTCTACCACTTTCTCCATCACTTTGCAATTTTTGCAAATAAGGAATCGCAATTCCCATTAACTGAACCACAATAGAGGCAGAAATATAAGGCATAATCCCCAAAGCAAAAACTGAAGCTTTAGAAAAAGCACCTCCAGAGAACATGTCAATTATGGAGCCAAGTCCACTTTTTGTTTGCCCAGCTAAACCTGTTAATTGTGTAGCATCAATACCTGGAAGGGTAACGTGAGCTCCAAAACGATACACTAAAAGAATTCCTAATGTTAGGATAATTCTATTTTTTAGCTCCTCGATTTTCCAAATATTAGCTAATGATTCAATAAATTTTTTCATTTTTATCGAAAGATTAAAGGGTTACAGCTTCTCCACCAGCCGCTTCGATAGCTGCTTTTGCAGTTGCAGTAAATTTGTGAGCAGTTACTGTTAGTTTTGCTTTCAATTCACCTCTTCCTAAAATCTTAACGCTTTCATTTTTAGTAGCCAAACGATTTGCCACATACACAGTCATATCAACTGCATCAGTTACGATACCATTATCTACTAATAATTGAAGTGTATCAAGATTCACCCCTTCGTATTCTTTACGATTGATGTTTGTGAAACCAAACTTAGGTACACGTCTTTGAAGTGGCATTTGACCACCTTCAAAACCAATCTTTTTAGAATAACCAGAACGAGATTTTGCTCCTTTGTGACCACGTGATGCAGTACCACCTTTTCCAGAACCTTCTCCTCTACCCAATCTTTTATTTTGATTGTGTGTTGACCCTTCAGCAGGTTTTAAGTTACTTAAATTCATAACGTATTTGTTATTTAAGCTTCTGTTACAGAAACTAAGTGTTTTACTTTATTTATCATTCCAAGGATAGCTGGATTGGAATCGTGTTCTACCACTTGACCCATTTTACGAAGACCTAAAGCTTCCAAACCTCTTTTTTGAGTTTGAGGGCAATTGATTTTGCTTCTTACTTGTTTTACTAATAATTTAGCCATAATTTCCTTGAATTAACCTTTAAAAACTTTTTCTAAAGAAACGCCTCTTTGTTTTGCAACAGTATAAGCACTTCTCATTTGTAATAAAGCATCAAAAGTTGCTTTTACCACGTTGTGAGGATTTGATGATCCTTGAGATTTTGACAACACATCGTGTATTCCAACTGACTCAAGTACTGAACGAACAGCTCCACCTGCAATAACTCCTGTACCGTGTGAGGCTGGAATTAAAAATACACGTGCTCCACCAAATTTACCTTTTTGTTCGTGAGGAACAGACTGACCATTCAAAGGAATCTTAACTAGATTTTTCTTGGCATCTTCTACTGCTTTCGCAATTGCTTCAGAAACGTCTTTAGATTTTCCTAATCCGTGACCCACTACTCCGTTTTCATCACCTACCACTACAATAGCAGAAAAACCAAATGCTCTACCACCTTTTGTAACTTTAGTAACACGATTTACACTTACCAAACGATCTTTCAATTCAAGTCCACTTGGTTTTACTAGCTCTACATTCTTGTATTTACTATTAGACATACTATATTAGAATTTAAGTCCAGCCGCTCTCGCGCCTTCCGCTAATGATTTAATACGACCGTGATATAAATAACCTCCTCTGTCGAAAGTTACTACTTCAATCCCAGCTTTTAACGATTTTTCTGCAACTAGTTTTCCAACTGCTGTTGCCACTTCTACGTTTGTACCTTTTTTTATTTCTTTTTCTCTTGAAGAAGCAGCTAATAAAGTAACTCCGTTTACGTCATCAATAAGTTGAGCATAAATTTCTTTGTTACTTCTAAATACAGAAAGTCTTGGATTAGTAGCTGTACCACTAATTGTTTTTCTAATTCTGAATCTGATTCTCTGTCTTCTTTCAGGTTTTGTTAATGACATAATGTTATTTTTTACGCTGATTTACCTGCTTTTCTTCTTAATACTTCACCTACAAATTTAACACCTTTTCCTTTGTACGGTTCTGGTTTGCGGAAACCTCTGATTTTCGCTGCAACCTGACCTAAAAGTTGTTTATCAAATGATGTTAATTTCACAATTGGATTCTTTCCTTTTTCAGATACAGTTTCCACTTTTACTTCTGGAGCTATTTCTAAAATAATATTGTGTGAAAATCCAAGAGCTAAATCTAATTTTTGTCCTTGATTTGAAGCTCTATAACCTACTCCAACCAATTCTAATTCTTTAGTAAACCCTTCTGTTACGCCTACAATCATATTATTGATTAAAGATCTGTACAAACCGTGTTTAGCTCTTTGGTCTTTGTGATCAGAGGATCTGTCCACTTGAACTTGATTTCCTTCAACTGTTACAGTTACATCTGAATATTCCTGTGTAAGTTGACCATTTTTTCCTTTTACTGTAATGATACCATCTTTCACTTCTAAAGTTACTCCGGCAGGGACTACAACTGGATTTTTACCTATTCTTGACATCTCTTATAAGTCTTTTAATTAGTATACGTAACAAATTACTTCACCACCTACATTCAATTGCTTGGCTTGTTTCCCAGTCATAAGACCTTTTGAAGTTGAAACAATTGCAATTCCTAATCCATTAAGGATTCTTGGGATGTTTGAAGAACCTGAATACTTACGTAAACCTGGTTTACTAATTCTTTGGATATCTTTGATTACTGACTCTTTAGTATCTTTATCATACTTCAAAGCGATTTTGATTGAACCCTGAACGGTGTTGCTCTCAAATTTGTAACTTAAGATATATCCTTGATCAAATAAGATCTTAGTTATTTCTTTTTTTAGATTAGATGCTGGAATTTCGACAACTTTGTGGTTTGCAGCCACAGCGTTTCTAACTCTCGTCAAATAATCTGCAATAGGATCTGTGTACATATTTATTGATTTGTGGTAACGGTTTTCGACAGAACTATTCTATTGAACCTGAAACCAATTAAATTCTTTTTGTAAAATGTATTGCTGTAAATTGTATAGTGATTTTTTACATTATACAATATACATTTATACAATATACCCTTTTTACCAAGAAGCTTTTTTAACTCCTGGAATTAATCCGTTGTTTGCCATTTCACGGAATGTTACACGTGAAATACCGAATTGACGAATATATCCTCTTGGTCTTCCTGTCAATTTGCAACGATTATGCAAACGTATTGGTGAAGCATTTTTTGGTAATTTTTGCAAACCTACTGAATCTCCAGCTTTTTTCAAAGCTTTTCTTTTCTCAGCATATTTTGCTACCGTTTTTTCTCTCTTCACCTCGCGGGCTTTCATTGATTCTTTAGCCATGTCTTAATTCTTTTTAAAAGGTAAACCTAATTCAGCCAATAACGATTTTGCTTCTTTGTCCGTAGCTGCCGAAGTTACAAAAGTAATGTCCATTCCAGATATTTTATTTACTTTGTCAATATCAATTTCAGGGAAAATGATTTGCTCTAAAACACCAAGATTGTAGTTACCTCTTCCGTCAAAACCAGTAGCTTTAATTCCACTGAAATCTCTAACACGTGGCAAAGCTGAAGTAACAAGTCTGTCTAAAAACTCGTACATTCTTTCTCCACGCAAAGTAACTTTTGCTCCGATAGGCATCCCTTTTCTCAATTTGAATGACGCAACGTCTTTCTTTGAAATTGTAGATACTGCTTTCTGTCCAGTGATCTTTGTCAACTCATCAACTGCATAGTCAATTAGTTTTTTGTCAGATACAGCTGCACCAACTCCTTTACTCAAAACGATTTTTTCCAATTTTGGAACTTGCATTACGTTTGTGTATCCGAATTCCTCTTTAAGAGCAGAGATCACTCTGTTCTTATATTCTTCTTTTAGTCTAGGTATATATGCCATTACTATAGTACTTGATTAGATTTTTTTGAAAATCTCACTTTCTTATTTCCTTCTATTCTAATTCCTACTCTAGTTGTTTCCTTAGTTTTAGGATCAATTAGAGAAATGTTAGATATTTGTATAGAAGCTTCTTTTTTTACAATACCACCTTGAGGGCTTTTTGCACTTGGTTTCGTGTGTTTTGAAACCATGTTTATACCTTCAACAATTGCTTTATTTTTCTCTTTGTACACACGTAATACTTTGCCTTCAGCACCTTTATGGTCTCCGGCAATTACTCTTACGATGTCACCTGATTTTATTTTTAGCTTTATCATCTTAAAATAATTAAAGCACTTCTGGTGCTAATGATACAATTTTCATGAATTGTTTTTCACGAAGTTCTCTTGCTACTGGACCAAAAACACGAGTTCCTCTCATTTCTCCTGCAGCGTTCAAAAGAACACATGCATTGTCATCGAAACGAATATAAGAACCATCGGCTCTTCTCACTTCTTTTTTGGTACGTACAACAACTGCAGTTGAAACAGCTCCTTTTTTTACGTTTCCGTTTGGAGCAGCATCTTTGATAGAAACTACAATCTTGTCACCAACAGAGGCATACCTTCTTTTGGTACCTCCTAAAACACGGATAGTTAAAACTTCTTTTGCTCCCGTATTATCTGCTACTTTTAGTCTTGATTCTTGTTGTACCATAATTATTTAGCTCTTTCAATGATTTCAACTAACCTCCAACATTTAGTTTTACTTAAAGGACGCGTTTCGCTAATCCTTACAGTGTCTCCAATGTTGCAGTCGTTATTTTCGTCGTGTGCATGATACTTTTTAGTTTTCAACACGAACTTACCGTATAGTGGGTGTTTTACTTTTGTTACTTGTGCAACAACAATGGATTTATCCATTTTGTCTGAAGTAACAACCCCAACTCTTTCTTTTCTTAAATTTCTTTTTTCTTCCATCTTTAGAATTATTGTAATTCTCTTTTAGTAAGTTCTGTAGCTAATCTTGCAACTGTTCTTCTTACGCTTCTAATTTGAAGCGGATTCTCAATTGGAGAAATAGCGTGAGCCATTTTTAAGTCAGCATACGCTTTCTTAGTTTGGTTCAATTTTTCTTGCAACTCAGCTGCAGAAAGATTTTTTATTTCTGATTGTTTCATAATATATAATTAATTATGCTTCGGAATCTCTAGCAACGATGAATTTTGTTTTACAAGGAAGTTTTTGAGCTGCAAGACGTAACGCCTCTTTTGCAACTGACAAAGGTACTCCTCCAACTTCAAACATTATTCTTCCGGGTCTAACAACAGCAGCCCAATACTCGACTGCACCTTTACCTTTACCCATACGTACCTCAAGAGGTTTCTTTGTGATAGGTTTGTCTGGAAATATTTTGATCCATAATTGTCCTTCTCTTTTCATATAACGAGTTGCAGCAATACGTGCAGCTTCGATTTGACGTGAGGTTAAGAACATTCCATCTTCATGAACAGATTTAATACCAAACATTCCATTAGAAAGTTCGTGCCCTCTTTGAGAGTTCCCTTTCATTTTACCCTTTTGTACCTTACGGTATTTTGTTCTTTTAGGCTGTAACATTTTTCTTTAATTTAAAAATTTACTTTCTCTTACGAGCGTCTGGTTTTCCACCTTTATTAAAAGGTTTTCTGTCTCCTCTCGGAGCATCACCACCTTTACCACCACCAGTTCCAGATTGTTTTTTATCCATTCCTGCAAGCGGAGAAAGATCTCTCTTTCCATAAACTTCACCTTTCATGATCCATACTTTTATACCCATTCTACCATAAGTAGTATGCGCTTCAGCAAGAGCATAATCGATGTCGGCTCTGAAAGTTGATAGAGGAATTCTTCCTTCTTTGAAACCTTCTGAACGTGCCATCTCAGCTCCATTCAAACGACCAGAAATCAAAACTTTGATACCTTCTGCGTTCATACGCATTGTAGCAGCAATAGCCATTTTGATTGCACGTCTGTAAGAAATACGGCTTTCGATTTGACGACAGATGCTTGTAGCAACTAGATACGCGTCAAGTTCAGGTCTTTTTATTTCAAAGATGTTAATTTGAACCTCTTTGTCAGTAACTTTCTTAAGTTCTTCTTTCAACTTGTCTACCTCTTGCCCACCTTTTCCGATAATAATACCAGGTCTAGCAGTAGTGATAGTAACGGTTACAAGTTTCAAAGTTCTCTCGATGATTACTTTTGATACACTAGCTTTTGATAAACGAGCATGAATGTACTTTCTGATTTTGAAATCTTCGGCCAATTTATCACCGTAATCATTTCCACCATACCAGTTAGAGTCCCATCCTCTGATGATACCAAGTCTATTTCCAATTGGATTTGTCTTTTGTCCCATCTTTATTAAATTGCTTGAGTGTTATTATTAATTGATCCCAACACGATTGTTACGTGGTTGGAACGTTTTCTTATTCTGTGTGCGCGACCTTGTGGAGCTGGACGAAGTCTTTTCAACATCATTCCACCATCTACTCGTATCTCTTTAACAAATAAACCAGCTTCTTCCATATTAGCGTCAGGGTTTTTTGCTTGCCAGTTGGCAATTACAGATAAAACCAATTTTTCTAATTTTCTTGAAGCTTCTTTAGAACTAAATCTTAAAATATTTAGTGCTCTCTCTACTTTCTGACCTCTTACTAGATCTGCTACTAAGCGCATTTTTCTAGGTGAAGTAGGGCAGTTATTCAATTTTGCGAAGGCTAGAGACTTGTTGGCCTCTTTTCTTGCATCTGCTGTTTCTCTTTTACGAACTCCCATTGCTTCTTATTTTTTACCTTTATTTTTTGCTCCAGCATGACCTCTAAAAGATCGAGTTGGTGAAAACTCTCCTAATTTGTGACCTACCATGTTTTCTGTTACGTAAACGGGTACAAATTGACGACCGTTATGAACTGCGATTGTTTGACCAACAAAGTCTGGTGTAATCATAGAAGCTCTAGACCAAGTCTTTACTACTCCTTTGCTACCTTTTGCAATGTTTTCCTCAACTTTCTTTTCTAACTTATAATGAACGAAAGGTCCTTTTTTTAATGAACGTGCCATATCTTATTATTTCTTTCTACGTTCTACAATATACTTGTTACTCGGGTTTTTCTTAGAACGTGTTCTATAACCTTTAGCAGGTATACCGTTTCTAGATCTTGGATGTCCTCCAGAAGAACGTCCTTCACCACCACCCATTGGGTGATCGACAGGGTTCATTGCAACTGGTCTTGTTCTAGGTCTTCTTCCCAACCATCTTGTTCTACCTGCTTTTCCAGATACAACTAATTGGTGGTCTGAATTAGAAACCGCACCAATGGTAGCCGAACAAGTCAACAAGATTAATCTTGTTTCACCAGAAGGCATTTTGATGGTTGCATATTTTCCGTCTCTTGCCATTAATTGTGCGAATGTTCCAGCAGAACGAGCGATTACAGCTCCTTGACCTGGTCTTAATTCGATACAAGATATTACAGTTCCAAGTGGAACTCTACTTAATGGTAAAGTATTCCCAATTTCGGGTTGAGATTCAGGACCGGAAACTAATTTCTGACCTACTTTCAATCCGTTTTGAGCAATAATGTATGTTTTCTCACCATCAGCATAAGCTAACAATGCGATAAACGCAGTACGATTTGGATCATATTCGATTGATTTTACTGTAGCTGGAATTCCTTCTTTTGTACGTTTGAAATCAATGATACGATATCTCTGCTTGTGACCACCACCCGTGTAACGCATGGTCATCTTTCCTTGACTATTTCTACCTCCAGAGTTTTTTATCGGCGCTATCAAAGAGCGTTCCGGCTTATCAGTTGTAATGGCGTCATAACCATTCACAACTCTAAATCGCTGACCTGGGGTAATAGGTTTTAATTTTCTTACTGACATTTTTCTATCTTAGATATTGTTGTAAAAATCAATTGTTTCTCCTTCTTGTACTTGTACAAATGCTTTTTTAGCAGCATTTGTCTTTCCACTGATAAGTCCACTTTTAGTGTATTTTGTTGTTCTATCTGGTCTTACGTTCATTGTGTTGACACTCAAAATAGTTACTCCATAAGCAGCTTCGACAGCTTTCTTAATTTGTACTTTGTTTGCTTTTTTGTCAACAAAAAAACCGTAGCGATTTAAAACTTCACTTTCTTTGGTTACTTTTTCTGTTACTATAGGTTTAATTATGATACTCATCTCCTATTATTTGCTTAAGTTTTCTTCAATTACTTCTAAAGAACCTTCTAAAAGCACTAAAGTATTAGTGTTTAAAATTGCATAAGTACTTAATTCTAAACTACTTATCACGTTAGAAGCCTTTAAATTGCGTGACGACAAATATACATTTTTATTCGAATCGCCCAACACAAATAAAGATTTTTTATTTTCTAACTCTAAAGCTTTCAAAACATTGATGAAATTCTTAGTGTTTGGTGTTTCAAAACTGAAGTCTTCCAATACAATTATGTTTGATTCTTTTGCTTTAATTGAGAAAGCCGATTTTCTTGCCAAACGTTTCAAGCTTTTATTCAATTTGAATGAATAACTTCTTGGTCTTGGTCCGAAAACTGTTCCACCACCTTTAAACAATGGATTCTTTGCACTACCCGCACGAGCAGTACCAGTTCCTTTTTGTTTTTTAATCTTACGAGTACTTCCTGCAACTTCAGCTCTTTCTTTGGCTTTGTGCGTTCCTTGACGTTGGTTAGCAAGATATTGCTTAACATCAAGATATACTGCGTGATTGTTTGGTTCTATACCGAATACTGAATCAGAAAGTTGTACTTTTCTTCCAGTATCTTTTCCGTTGAAATCTAATACTTTTGCTTCCATTACTTCTGAATGATTACGTAAGAGTTGTTACATCCAGGAACACATCCTTTGATAACCAGTAGGTTCTTTTCAGTCACTACTTTTAAAACTCTAAGGTTTTGAACTTTTACATTGTCTCCTCCCATTCTTCCAGCCATACGCATTCCTTTGAATACTCTGGATGGATAAGAAGAAGCACCTACAGAACCTGGCGCTCTCAGACGGTTGTGTTGACCGTGAGTTGCTTGTCCTACACCACCAAAACCGTGACGTTTCACAACCCCTTGAAAACCTTTACCTTTAGATACACCTTGTACATCTACAAATTCTCCTTCTTCAAAAATGGATACGTTTATCACGTCTCCTAATTTTTGTTCTGTTGCAAAATCTTGGAATTCAACGACTTTTTTCTTAGCTACAGTTCCTGCTTTGGCAAAGTGACCAACGGCCGCTTTGGTGGAATGTTTCTCGTTTTTGTCATCGAAACCCAGTTGCAACGCTTCATACCCGTCAACACCTTTGGTTCTGACTTGGGTAACTACACATGGACCAGCTTCGATAACGGTACAGGGAATGTTTTTCCCGTTCTCGTCAAAGATGCTTGTCATGCCAATTTTTCTTCCGATTAACCCAGACATAATTATTAATTTTAGATTTTAGATTGCAGATTTTAGATTGCAGATTGAATAACTGAAACCTAAAAACCTTAATCTGATTATTAAATTTAGATTTCAGTTATTAGATTTCAAATTTGAAAAATAAAGACGTCAATCTGATTTTAGATTGTCCATTTTAGATTGCAGATTGAATAACTGAAACCTAAAATCCTTAATCTGATTATTACTCTTATTGATATAAAAAACAAAAGGTTGAAAATACGTTTCAACCAGAATTGTATTTTTACCGTTTTTCCCTCGACCGCATCGGTGGGACATGTTACTGCTTGGCTCTATTATTGGAAAGCCACCAACTCTTTTGGATTTTTTTGTTGATTGACAACAATACATTCCTGTTTTATTGGGGTGCAAATATACGTTTTATTCTAATATAAGCAAACTAAATAAAAAAAAGAATTTACTTTTTTTATTGTGCTTTCAATATTGCCCTGTTCGAGTTCAAAACCAGGATTATACAATTCATTTGTAATTTAAAATAGTTATTTATTGGTATCCTCACACCCAGCCCTCTCAAAATGAGAGGGAGGCGAACGCAGAAAAAAGGTTTAGATTCTGATAGTTATCTCAAAAAATAATTTTTTAAAAAATGTTCAAAAAAAAACCTGCCAGGGTTTAAAACCAAGACTGTAAGGAACTTGATTTCATATTTTGAAAGAGCATAATTTACTGGGGTCTCCGCCACAGTGAATTATTATCTGATTAATAATTTCGTTTTGCAATTGATTACAAAACGATAT
>Ga0316612_1000057_pt1 | contig 45067 bp, 43 predicted proteins | sample MIS2016226_MG_FD_207676 | JGI IMG/M metagenome (GOLD analysis project Ga0316612, IMG submission 207676) | Microbial mat bacterial communities from Middle Island sinkhole, Lake Huron, Michigan, United States - MIS.2016.226 | ecosystem: Environmental > Aquatic > Freshwater > Lake > Sediment... | reverse complement strand
TTTTTATCGGCAACGGTGTTGTATAATGTTTGAACAATTTTATTGGAAAAACGCTTTTTTTGATGATCGTTCATAATAATTACTTGTTCCCAATAATCGGCTACTTCGTTTAGCCCATAAGACTTGGCAATGTAAACCAAATTCAAAATGTCTTTCTGAAAACAGGATCCTCCAAATCCAACCGATGCTTTGAGAAACTTAGGACCAATTCGGCTATCCATCCCTATTGCTTTAGAAACTTCATTGATATTGGCACCTGTTTTTTCGCAGAGTTCGGACAAGGCATTGATTGAAGAAATTCGTTGGGCTAAAAAGGCATTGGCCGTCAATTTCGATAATTCTGACGACCATAAATTGGTAGTCAATATTTTTTCAGGAGCGACCCAATTTGAATACACCTCGACCAAAGCCTGGATGGCATTCTGTCCCTCGACAGATGGATCTCCACCGATTAATATTCGGTCAGGATTCAATAAATCTTCAACAGCCGTTCCTTCGGCAAGGAATTCTGGGTTTGACAAAATTTGAAACTGCACATGTTTTCCAGTATTGTCTAAAATGCTCTTGATAGCCTCGGCAGTTCGAACAGGCAAGGTCGATTTTTCGACTACAATTTTATCATCTTTGGCAATTTTGGCAATTTGTCTAGCACACAATTCAATATATTTCAAATCGGCGGCCATTCCTTTTCCTTTACCATAAGTTTTGGTAGGAGTGTTAACCGAAATAAAAATAATTTGAGCCTCGTCTATTGCCTTTTCAACATTTGTTGAAAAAAACAGGTTTCGTCCTCTTGCTTGTTTAACAATATCACTTAACCCTGGTTCATAAATTGGAATATTATTGTAATCTTTATCATTCCAAGCTGCAATTCTATTGGCATTCAAATCGACTACTGTTACCTGAATATGTGGGCATTTTTGTGCTATAACCGCCATAGTTGGGCCACCAACATATCCCGCTCCGATGCAACAAATTTTAGTAATTTTCATGTTCTATTTTCTGTATAATTGTATTCTGTATATTGTATTCTGTATTCTGTATATTGTATATTGTATATTGTATATTGTATATTGTATATTGTATATTGTATATTGTATTCTGAAGTCCTAAACTCCTAACTCCTAACTTCTAACTCCTAACTTCTAACTTCTAACTCCTAACTTCTAACTCCTAACTTCAAATTCTTCCAATACCAATCTACTGCCTCTTTCAATCCTTCTTGCAAAGAATATTTTGGATGATAACCCAATAATTTTTTTGCTTTTTCGATGCTTGCCAGCGAATGTGGAATGTCTCCAGCTCGATTGGGACCATATTCGATAGCAACCTCTGCAATTTTTGGATTGTATTGAGATAAATATTTTTTTAAATAATCAACCAAATTGTTTAGGGTATTTCGGTCGCCATAAGCGGTATTATAAACCGTATTTACAGCGAGTGGATTTTGGGTGGTTATAGCAAGTTCATTCATTAAAATCACATTGTCAATATAAGTAAAATCACGCGAAAAATTGCCATCTCCGTTTATTTTAGGGCTTTCGAGTTGCATCAACTGCATTACAAATTTCGGAATTACAGCAGCATAAGCTCCATTTGGGTCTTGTTTTCGTCCAAAAACATTAAAATATCGCAATCCTATTGTTTCCAAACCATAAGTTTTACTAAAAATTTCAGCATATAATTCATTGACATATTTGGTAATAGCATAAGGCGAAAGCGGTTTTCCAATTACCTCTTCTACTTTGGGCAATCCTTCTGAATCGCCATAAGTTGAAGAACTTGCGGCATAAACGAAACGTTTTACCTTGGCATCGCGCGAGGCTACCAGCATATTCAAAAAACCAGAAACATTAACATCGTTTGAGGTAATGGGGTCATTGATAGAACGAGGCACTGAACCCAAGGCTGCTTGATGTAAAACATAGTCTATACCTTTTACGGCATTTTGACAATCTTCTAAATTTCGAATATCGCCTTCTATCAGACAGAAGTTTTCATTATTGATAAAATCGCTTAGATTATGGCGATGTCCTGTGGCAAAATTATCCAAACAAACTACCTTATGACCTTTGGTTAAAAAATAGTCACACAAATTAGAGCCAATAAAACCGGCTCCACCTGTAATTAATATGGTCTTTTTTGTTGCTACTTCCATTGGTGTTTATTGAAAAAAATCATTGATGATTTAATTGTTTTTTAATGACCTTTCAAAAGGTACACGTTGCAAAATACTTCTTCCCAAAGTTACCTCATCGGCATATTCTAACTCATCCCCGACTGCTATTCCTCTTGCAATCGTTGAAGTCACAATATCGCAATCTTGTATTTGTTTAAAAATATAAAAATTGGTGGTATCGCCTTCCATCGTTGAACTTAAAGCAAAAATAATTTCACTAACACCACCCAATTTTACTTTTTCGACCAATGAATTGATTTTTAACTGACTTGGTCCCACACCATCAATGGGCGAAATCTTGCCTCCTAGAACGTGATAAATTCCCCTGAACTGTCCTGTATTTTCGATGGCCATTACATCGCGAATATCTTCTACAACACAAACTATCTGATGATCTCGTTTTGTATTGGAACAAATTTCGCAAACTGCCGCATCAGAAATATTATGGCAACTTACACAAAACTTGACTTCCTCACGCATAATTGATAAAGCTTCCGACAAAAAAGTAGTTTGCTCTTTGGGTTGTTTTAGCAAATGCAACACAAGTCTCAAGGCAGTTCGCTTACCGATTCCAGGTAATTGTGCCACTTCGTTGACTGCATTTTCTAAAAGCTTTGATGAAAATTCCATAAGTGCAAAACTACTGATTTGTTTTAGAAAAGTTAATCAGTTAAAAAGGTTGATCATTTAAAAAAGGTTAACCGATATACGATTAACCAATTATCCACTTTTTATTTATTTAATATCTTTTTAAACCACGGTTTTTTAGTTATTTCAAAACCACTATAACCATAATTTCCGTAGCCATAATCGCCATATCCATAGGCACCATAACCCTTACCGAGTTTTGTATCATTAAGAATTATGGCCATATTAGGTAATTTATTTTCATTGTATAAAATTTCTGGAAAATGCAACATCCGTTTATCCAAATAATTGGCTCTTACGACATATATAAAGGTGTCTGCATGTTTTGAAATAACTAAGGTGTCCGAAACCAAACTCACTGGAGGTGTATCAACGATAATATAATCGTATTGTTTTTTAAATTGTTCAAATAATTCTGTTACTTTTTTACTCATTAACATTTCTGTTGGATTTGGAGGAATATTTCCCCCCAAAAGCACATCAAATGCCTCATACCCTTTCATGGAGATAATAAAATCGGATATAGGTATGTTTTTTGTCGATAAATAATCTGTCAATCCTTTTCCATCGGAGGTGGTGACATATTCGTTCAATTTTGGTTTTCTAATATCCATCCCAATCAAAAGAACTTTTTTTCCAGAATGAGCAAAAATAGAAGCCAAATTGACCGATAAATAAGTTTTGCCTTCGCCTGGAATTGTTGAAGTTAAAAAGACACACTTGGCTAATCCATCTGGGACTTGGGTTAGCATATAGTCTAAATTGGCTCTCACAATACGCAGTGCTTCGGCGGTACTGGTTCGACTTGTGGTGTCGATAATTTCGTTAGGAGACAACGATTTAGGAACATCTCCTAGAAATGGAATGTTTAGTTTATCGGTAATATCCAAACGAGTTTTTACTTTGGTATCTAATAATTCTTTGAGATATAAAATTCCAAACGGAATGAGAAGCCCCAAAAATAATGCGACCAAATAAATGATATTTTTTTTAGGGGAAACCGGACCTTTTGACTCTTTAGCGAGATCAATAACTCTAGCGTTTGGCGCAGTGGCAGCCAATGAAATTGCTGTTTCTTCTCTTTTTTGAAGTAAATACAAATACAATTCTTCTTTGACTTTTTGCTGTCTGGCGATTACTCTAAAAAGACGTTCCTGAACGGGGATTTTTTCTATTTTGGATTCTAAAAGTCCTTCCTGTCCTTTCAAATTTCTTCTTTGAATATTCAAATTGGATTGCAAACGCATTAAACTTTCTTTTACATTCAATTTCAGTGAACCAATTTGTTGGTCTAATTTTACAATTGCAGGGTTTGATAGTGTGGCCGATTTCAAAATTCGATTGCGTTCCAAAACCAATTGATTATAGGAATTAATCAATTGTAAAGCGTCTTCTTGTCCAGTTATGAGGTTTGAGGGTAGCAAATCGGAATTGGTGCTTTTTTTTATAAAATCTAGCATCGAAGCCACCACATTCAATTGAATTTCATTCTGAACACTCAATTTATTGTATTCGCTAGAACCATCAATAAATAATTTAGCTTCAGATTCAATATCGGTAAGACCATTCGATTGCTTGAAATTTTCGACATCTTTCTCAACCCCATCTAATTCTTCTGTGATCAATACCAATCGATTGGCTATAAATTTTGAAGTGTTTTCGGATATAAAATTTTTATCGGCAGCGGCAGCTTCATTATAGATTTGAATCATGGCGTTCAAAAAAGTTTCTGCTCTTTTGGCATTGGGATCTGTAATAGAAATTTCTACCACACTACTGGTTTTACTTATGGGATTTACCTTGAGTCGCCCCACATAACTTCCTACAACAGCATCTAATGGATTTACTGTTACAAAGATTGATTTTTCTTCATTAATTTTTGGAGAGTTCAATCCAATAGGTTTTGTGATGATTAAATCTCCACTTCGAGTTGGGATTAATTCCCCATATCTAAATTCTTTTTGGTTGCTTAATATAGCTGGGGTGTAATTTTCTAGTTCTTTGTCTTCATCAACAATCAATCGGAATGTTTGAGCTGATAATTTTACAAACTCAAAATGCATACCCTCTTGATAAAAATTAGATTTCAGGTTTGTAAAATGCACTTCAATTGGAGCATTTTTATAAACATCAAGACTGCTAATTCTTCCTTTTTGTATAATTGAAATGTTTAATTCAAGTCTTTTTACAGTACTTTCAACTAAGGTTGCCGACTTCAATATTTCTATTTCATTATCTACATTACTCTTCATAGCACCTCCCAATCCCAAATCGGAGAAGGCAGATAATTCAGAGAGCATACCTCCTTTTTTTTCGTCTTTAACTAATATGGTTGTTTTGGCTTGATATTGAGGTGTAGCATATCTTAAATATACATAAGCAATGCTGAGGCAAAGAAAAATGCCCAAAGCAAACCAAGTCCAATAAACAAGATATTTTTCGAGAAAGTCTTTAATATTAAAGTCCTCGTCTTGATTGTCGTCTGACAGTATTGTAGTGTTCATATATAATTAATTTGTTGTAGAAACAACTAGAGTAATAATTGTTATTAGTAAAGAAGTAATAGAAATAATTACCCCTGTATTAGTGCCAATGGCAGCTCCATTAATTTTGGTTTTATTGGGTTCTACATAGATTACATCGTTTTGCGACAGATAGTAAAAAGGAGAATTAATAAAATCGGCTTTGGTAATATCGATTCGATTGAAGGTTTTTACTCCATTGACTTCTCTGATGATAAGAATATTATTTCTTTTTCCATAAATTGTTAAATCTTTAGCCATACTAATGGCTTCGATAAGAGTAACACGATCTGAATTAAAAGTATAGATATCGGGAGCAGTCACTTCGCCTTGAACCGAAATTTTAAAATTCATTCTTCGGAGATTGATGATGGGATTTTTGATGTAAGAACCAATACGGGTTTCTAATAATTCCATGAGTTCGGATCGCGAAAGTCCTCCAACTTTCAATTTTCCTAAAATTGGAAAATCTATAAATCCGTTGGTATCTACTAAATAAGTTTGTAATGATTGCTGTCCGGCTAAGCTATTATTCCCTACCGAAGGAACGCTAACTGTTGACATATTGAAAGGCATTGCCGATTCTGGATCTTCGGCCGAAACGATAATGGTTAATAAATCATCGGGCTGAAATTTGATTTCGTAGGTATTCATTTTTTCAGAAGAAGACAAACTATCTATATTCTGATAATACACTATTTCTTTACTGGGTTTACAAGAAAATATAAGAAAAACCAAAAGGAAAGGAATTGTCTTTTTCAATAAAAAAAAATACTTCATATAATTATAACTTTTAAAGTAGGCAAATATAAACATTTACATCTTAAACAATTCTGTTTTATTGATTTTTAGAACAATTAATCAATATAGCGGTAAAAAAAATTATTGATTAATCAAACTCCAATAATTACACTAATATGCCTCTTTTTCACCCTCAAACACATTGACTATAGTCATCCAAATAATTTTTAAATCCAAGATAAAACTCCAGTTTTCGATGTACCAAATATCGTACTCTACACGACTTTCCATATCGGCTAGCACTTTTGTTTCACCTCTTAATCCGTTTACCTGAGCCCATCCTGTTATTCCAGGTTTGGCATAATGGCGTACTAAAAAATTATCGATTAATTCTGAGTATTGAATCGTATGTGATAACATGTGAGGTCGTGGTCCTACTACCGACATATTTCCTAAAAACACATTAAAAAATTGAGGCAATTCATCCATACTGGTTCTACGCAAAAAAGCTCCCACTTTTGTAATTCGATTATCATTTCTTGTGGCCTGTGCAACGTCTGCCAAATCATTGACATACATTGTTCGAAATTTATAACACGGAAAGGGTTTATTGTCTCTACCAGAACGTTTTTGGATAAAAAATGCTGGTCCAGGAGAGTTTATCTTTATAAATAGAATAATTATTGGGAACAACCAAGTAAATACAAAAACGATTACAAATATTGAAAAACAAAAATCAAATATTTTTTTTGTAATCCTATTTAGGGTAATCTCCAGGGGTTCCGTGCGAAGCATCAATACTGGGATATTACTGTTGCCGTAAAATGAAACCTGAACCCTGTTGGTTTTTGTGTATTGTTGAAAATCAGGTATATACCTAATTCGAACCATGTAGCGCTCACAAATTAAGGTCAGTTTGTTGATGATTTCAATTTTGTCGATATGCAAGGCTACATATAACTCGTCAATATTTTCCTTGCTCAAATAGGATTCAACCTCATCCAAATTGCCTAAAATGGGGGCATTAATTTCTGTTCCATCGGTTTGGTCATCAAAAAACCCCATTACTCTGAATCCATAAGTAAGGTCTTTTGACAAAATTCGGTTCATTCGTTCTCCTGTAGCATTCGCCCCAACGATGACCACTTTTCTGAAATTATACCCTTGAGACCGAACATATTTTAACAATTTCATAAAAAATATTCGGAAGCCCACTAACAAAACAAAAAAAGTAAGGTAGAAATAGAACATTCTCAAACGAGACACACCATCATAATTTAATACTATAATGAATATGGCAATGATAGCCAAATGAATCAACAACATTCGAATAGTTCGATAGAGTATGGCTTCTATTAGTTCGGTTCGGATGATGCGATAGGAATCTTTGTTCAACAACAACATAATCCAAATTACATTGGTCAATAAAGAAATCGCTTTGACTCCCTCATTATGTATATTGTTTAATATGCTTAGGGAGCCGTATCTGAACATAAAGGAGAGAAAAATAGCGATATTCAACAATACTATATCCCAAATAAGAAATCCTATCTTATAGTATCGAGAAAAACTGTATGCAGAAAGTCTTTTTAATACAGACATGAATAATGTTTTTGGATAATTGAAGTGATTTAATTTGATACCTTTTGATTTTTATTAAGACTTCACAAAATTAGGTATTTAAAACTATACAATTTTATGGTTTTGACTTTTTTTTATTACTTTTTTTATTACTTTTTTGCTATTCAACAAAAAAAATAGTAACATATAGAGGGGGTTATTCGGTGGCTAAAAATTCCAAATTCTAACTTCTAACCGAACTTCATCATCCCAACAAGGTCTTTAAAATACTGAGGACTCCACAGTTCCATAACATTAGAATCTTTAGAAATAAATCGAACAAGATCATCTTTGACTCTCTTAAAGTCAAGAGAATCAATTTTTTGATATAATAAAATAATAACTTGCTCTCTAGTAATCGAAGGTGCTGTTATAGATTCGCTATCGGTGGCTCGTTGCTCAAAATGAGAAAGACTCAAAGGCACACCATTTTTTACATACCACTCAAAATCAAACCAATCCCTGCCTTTTACCCTGTTTTTCCACTTTCTAAAAAGCAAAGCATGCAACTTTCCTGCAAATAGACACGGAAGCGTGAAACAATGTACATAAAAAGAAAAAGGTTTGAGTAACAATTTATTCTCTGTTTCAAAACCTAAAGGGGGCAAAGTGTCCACCTCTAATTTAATTTTTATTGAAGGTAAAGAGCCTATATGTAGTTGTGGATAAACGGCTTCCAACTGGATTTCTTTCCAAATTGTATCCGATTTAAGAAAAGTCGAATTAATACTTGTTACACCCGATTTCTCCTTTTCAGTAATACTCACCTTCAAACCTAGCGACTGAAATTCTTCCAACACAGCATCAAGGTAAGGAGCCAATTTGAAGGATTCATCTTTTTCCAAAAGAGAAAAATCCATGTCTTCAGAAAACCTTGGCAATCCATAAAAAATACGCAAGGCAGTTCCTCCATAAAAGGCTGCGTGCTTATAGAAACCTGCTCTATAGAGGCCAGCAAGTGCAATCTCCTGCATCATTTCGCGAAGTGCATTTCTGGTGTCCTCTATTGATTTTGGATTGTAGGAATCAAGCCATTTTTGAAGCATAAGATAAAATCATTTTAGAAAGTACTACTAAACTATTCGATTTTGGACATTGCAATACACAATCAGCTAGTAAACTAGCATTCATGGTATAAAAGGAATTCATATCTAAACGAAGATCCTCTTCTAAAAACTGTGTTGCTTGTCGTACACTTCTCAAATTAAGTCCTCGCGTTTGAATAATTAAATCGCAGAGGGCTTTTTCAGGCGAAGCCATGATAACAGTCTGCAAAGGAGTAAGTTGTACTTGACATAAGCCAATAGAATACCCATTTTGTGGCACATGAAAATAGTAGAAATCGCCTAAATCAGTACTGAAAACTTTACTTTTACGGGTGGTAATACTGTTGATAGTGATTACTTTTTCAGGAATTAAACCCCAATAGGAAAGTGCCGATTCGGTCGAAATATAACTGGGACCATAGAGATGATTGGCCAATAAAAAAAGTTCAGGATGTAGTGTATTTATTTTAGTTCCCGCAACATAAAGCCCCCTTTTCAACTGATAAAGGTATTTACCCTTGACAAGTTCCTCAATTTTATCATACGGCCGTTTGAAATCAACTAGCAAAGGCAATAAAGCTTGGGTTGAAATTGGCAATTCGGCAATTTTGGCTATGGACTCCTCGATCTTCATAATGACAAATATAAACATCTAATTCGGAAATATTCCGAATTAGATAACTTTTTTTTACATAAAAAAGACGTTTTGTGAAATAACAAATAACAAATTCCAAATGACAAATTCGAAACCCGAAACTTTTTAGGGGTAAACTTCTAATACAAAAATCCAAACAACCATAATGGAATTTTGTTCTGAAAACCATATTCAATAGCGTCTGCGGCGATAAAAGCATTTTCAATGCCTTCAATTTGTTTAATCGATTTATCCTTCCCTCCTATTTCGAAAACGTATTGCTCATTGACCAAAAAATCACCCTTGCTTGAATACATAACCTTATGTTTATAGGCAAGTTGATTGGCAAAAAATGTTTCACGAACGTTGCCAGTATTAGCAGCTTTTGAAGTTAATGCATACATCAAATTTGTATTTTCCAAATACACTTTAAGAGGTTTCTGGAGCTTACTAATACCACCCGACTCTTTAAACATATTAATCGTAAGACCTATTTCAGCCAAATAATGAAAATACATAAGCAAAGTACTCCTGGCTATCCCCATCTTTTGACTCAACTTTGTAACATTAGGAACAAAAGGGACTGATTCGGATATAATTAGCAACAATTGTTTTATTTTATGAACATAAGCCATATCCAAACCGCGCAACAAAGGCAACTCAATTTCAAGCATCATGTTAATAATCTCCTCCAAACGAGGCAGGTACAAATCCAATTCTTCCTTATAAAAAGGGTAGTATCCCTGCTTAAGATACCTATCAAAATAGTGCAATGGTTTGACCTTCGAATGAATCAAAGTGGCTTCTTTTGCATGATTACTCAAAATAGACTCTAAAGTCAATTTTGCAAAAGTTTGTCCCGTTTCAATACTAAGATATTCACGAAACGAAAGCCCTTGCATAGTATAAGTTATGGACCTCCGACTCAAATCAGCTCTAGCGTTCAATATATGCAACAAGGAAGACCCTGTAAACACGACTTGAAGCATCGGATAATCATCATAGATGTTTTTCAACTCCTGAGACCAATTATCATAGCGATGTACCTCATCTAAAAAAAGAAATTCTCCTCCTTTTTTTACAAAATTATCCACTAAATCGACCAGCGTGTTATTGCTAAACCAAATGGAATCTAGCGAAACATACAAAACCTTATCTAAATTTTCTGAATGATGTAATTGTATATGTTGCAACAGTAAAGTGGTCTTTCCGACTCCTCTTGCTCCTTTAACTCCAATTAAACGAGCTTTCCAATTGATCTCTGCCTCTAAACTCCTGACGAAATCCGTTGAAATAAGACTTAATTTAAAACGAAATTTCTCAACCAACTCTTCCATATTGTCTTGTTTACAATACAAAAATACCAATTTTTGTTCGATAAGCAATACAAAAATACAAATTATTGTTAGTAGTAACTAACAAAAAAATTGTATCTATTTTGTATTAATTACTTTTACCCTGTCATCCTTAGCTTAAGCCTGCCGAAGATCTACTTCCAAATAACAAAATCAAAATTCCAAATTCCAATCCTGAAGCTTCGGACAAAATCAAAATAATGTCTTTATAATCAAGGCTTTATACTTAATAATCAACTCTTAAACTCTTAAACTCATAAACTCATAAACTCATAAACTCTTAAACTCTTAAACTCTTAAACTCATAAACTCATAAACTCTTAAACTCTTAAACTCTTAAACTCTTAAACTCTTAAACTCTTAAACTCTTAAACTCTTAAACTCTTAAACTCTTAAACTCTTAAACTCTTAAACTCTTAAACTCTTAGCTTTCTCCTTCAAAACCAACCACACAAAAACGGGCCCATAATACAGATACCGTTTCCACAATCGTTTGGGTTCTTTGATGAGGCGGATGAACCACTCCAACCTCATATTAATCCAAAAAACACTAGGACGTTTTACTGTGCCAGCATAGAAATCGAAAACTGCCCCTATGGTGCAAATTATTTTGGTTTCTAATTGTTCTTTGTGAGCCTGAGCCCATTTTTCTTGTTTGGGTGCGGTCATTCCCACAAAAAGCACATCGGGTTGAAAAGCATTGATGGCTTCTAGCATTTTTTGATTTTCATCTGGGGTAAACTCTGTGGCGAAAGGTGGCGAGAAAGTTCCGACTCTGATATTGGGAAATTCTATTGCCAAACGCTCTTTAATTTTGAATAAAGTACTTTCGGATGAACCCAAATAAAAGCAACTTCCCTGTCTTTGGTTCAGTTCCTGCAATAAATGAAGATGAATATCAGCACCCGCAATTTTCTTGATTTTTTGTCCCGAGAGCAAGCGAACCGCTGCAACGATTGCCATACCATCGGGCAAGAGAATATCCGAAGCTTGCAAAGCCACTTTGAATGTGGCATCCTGCTGGGCAACACAAAAAGAATATTGATTGAGGGTGTTGATGAGGGTTTTTGAAGCAAACCCAATTTGTTCTAGATTACCGCTGAAGATAGGATAGTCTAGGAATGAGGTGATGGGTTTAATGTCGGTCATTATTTACTTATCACTTTGTTATAAATGGCTTCAAAATAACCCAATTGTAATTCTGGGGAATAATTCGATTGGTAATTTTCAAAAGCATTATTACGCATTTTTTCTTTTTCTATTTCTGAAAGAGAATTGAAACGATTTACTACCGCTTTCAAATCATTAACATTGCCTGGCTCAAAATGAAACCCATTTTCTCCATGAACAATCATGCTCGACATGGCACCTAAATTAGATGAGATTATTGGAGTTGAACAAGCGAAAGATTCAATTATCGTTAAAGGCATTCCCTCGTACCAAATAGAAGGAAAAACTAAAGCATTACAGTTCTTCAATTGATTTAAAACACAATGTTTATCTAAATTCCCTATGTATTCAATGTTTTTACACTTATTACTGCATTCTTTGACAAAATCTTCTAAAGGACCTGTGCCTGCAATTTTTAACTTTAACGATGAATTTTCAAAAGCATTTATAAGAAGTTTTATGCCTTTTTCTTCTGATAGCCTACCGATGAATAAAAAATAATCTTCACGTTTTATATCATCGAAACCTTTAGGTAAATAGGTAAAATTGGGTTTAATTGTGAACTTATTAGCATCTACTCCTAGTGAGGAATTCTTATACAAATCAACAGCAAAAGGTGTCAAACAAACGTATTTATCAACTTTGTTCCATGTTCCAATCTTTTTATGAAACCAGACAACAAAAGCTAACCAAAAGGTTTGAATAAAAGAATTTCGATATACTTTTTTTTTGACAGCTAGCCAAGGGAAGCTTTTGTTCACGCTATCGGTGAAAAGGGCATTTTTATGTAATAATAATGCTGATGGACATAACAATCGAAAATTCTGTATGGTCATTACAACAGGGATTCTATAACGATTACAAGTTCTTACTATAATAGGACCTGCCGCAAAATGCCAGTTGTGTATATGAATAACATCTGGGTTAATTTCTTTAATCTTTTTCGCTAAATTGTTTGAGGCGGATATATTCCAAATTGAACAAAGAAACTGAAAGAAACCTATAATTCCTTTTTCGTTTTGAAAGAACAATGTTTCAACTTCATAGGAGGCAGAAAGTAATTCTTTTTCTTGTAAAACTGTTGTGTCTTCACCTCCGAAATTTTGATATTTGGTGTGGATTTGTAAAATTTTCAATTTCTGAATAGTGAATTAATGATTTTATATTTAATTCTAGAAACAATAGAATAAGGCTTAATAAATTGGCGAATTATTTTTGGATCCAGCTGATACTCTTTAGAAAACTTGAATTCCACTTTGTTCTCAACATCTAATTTGGTTTCATACCGATTAAACTTTTCTTTGGTATTAGTTGCCTTTGAAGAATTAAAACCAATATTGACAATTTTTGAAACAAAAGGATGAACCGAAAACAAATCGTTTTTAAATTGATGGTAAGACCAGCGAATAGCCCAAGAATTAATTTTTCCTTTCATTTGACGATCTAACATTTGCGATTTATCAGACCCCATTTTATCAAAATTACTTCGCAAAGTTTTATTTTTTTTAAATTCTAAATAATCTTTAACTTCCCAATCAATAGATTTCCATCTGTTTTCCCAAGTTGCCCATCCCCAACTTGAAGAACGCAAAGTAAAATAAACATCGGAATCAGATTTAGTATTCTTTATTGGAATACTAAATCCTGTAATTGAAAATATTTTGGCTTCATATTCATAAAAATCCAAAGCATCATTCATGAAATTTAAAAAGTTGGGACTGCAAACTAAATCATCTTCTAGCACAATCACCTTTCCATATTGATTTATAACTTCCGTAACTCCTTCGATTATTGAATTGGCCAATCCCTTATTTGTTGGCGATTCGTGTATGGTAATTGTTCTAAAACCAGTTATGGTTTTGAGGTAAGCCCTAACTTCTGAAATTACAACATCATCATTTGTGCCTTTTGTACCATCGGAATAGATAACTAAATCACTAGCTGAAGCAAGTGAATTGGAGAGCAAGGCTTCTAATGTTTGTTTTAAAGTATCAAGCCTTTTGTATGTAAAGAGAACTATTGGAGCTAGTGTCACGGATTTATATATAAGTTAGAAATCTGTTCACCATTAAAATTCAAAATTGTAGCAGGTATGCCTCCAACCACTGCATTGTCAGGTACATCTTTCACTACTACAGCATTCGCTGCAACAATAACATTATTACCAATTGTGACATTGCCTATAATTTTAGATCCTGCAAAAAAAACGCAATTATTTCCAATTATTGGAGAACCTTTTCCACGAACCGACCCTATCGTACAACCTTGAAATATAGTAAGAAAATCACCAATTACAGCATCAGAATTAATCACAATAGAACTATAATGACTAAACTGCAAACCTTTTCCAACAACCGTTTGATAAGGTAATTGAATACCATAACGAATTTGAACTCTTTTATATAAAAAAAAGAAAGGATAAAATAACCATTTATTTCTTTTACTTAAAAATTGAGTTAATCTAAAATAAAAACAAATTTTAAAAGAATGATTAGTAATCAAATAACGAAAAAAACTAACCATATTTAGTAAACCCGAAATGTCAACTCTTTTCAAATCAGATTTCAAATAATTTTTTAATAATTTTATAGACATAATTTTATAGACATAATTTTATAGACATAATTTTATAGACATAATTTTTTAATTACCAATAACACCCATCTTCTACTTTTAATGCATTTTGTATTTTATCTTTATCATCTGGAAAAACAAAATAGTCATTGATGATATCTTTGAAATTATCCAATTCCAGCCATCTTTTGCCTTTAATACCAAACAAGATTTGTGTGGGACCACCAAGATGAACTGCTTTTTTTCCCAAACGTTTTACGTGAGCGGCAAGCGGAAATCCATAAGCACCACAACCAATAATAGCGATGTCGAAATCTTTTTTATCAATTTCAGCCTTCATAAAATCGAGGGCTGCAAACCAATCAGGAAAAATGGAATCAGTACCTGCCACTGTCTGAACTGCCTTGATTGTTTCGAGCGACTTAAATTGAGGCAAAACTTGTTTGTTTGAAAATAGCAATTCACGATTAGTGTGATACTGCTTTTCGATGGTGGTGTTAAAAGGATGAATGACCAACACTTTCTTGTTCTCTAAAACGGCTGTCCACGGATTTTCTTGCATATAAGGTTCTAATGCCCGCAACTCGACTCTTTTCATTGGAAAGTGTTTTTGCAAAAACCGTTCTTCAATGCGCCAACACCCTAAAACATCCAACAATTTCATATCCTCGTACATCATTTCTGAAAATTCACGGATTGTTTTTTCGTTTGAAGGAAAAAAACCTGATAACATTTGCATATTAGTAAACACTCTATTTTTAATTAAAGGCTTAATTATATAAGGTGTTTTGGGATACAAAATGGCTTTAATCTCGGTCGATCCAAATCTGGCTATCATTGATGGTTTGTCTTTTTCTAATTCTTCCTTGATAATGGCAGAGCAAATCACACCTTTTGTGGGCGGAATATAAAGAATATCCTTGATTATTTTGTGTGTTAATTGCGAAAGTTTACTGCTCATTTTTTGATTTTTTAATATATCATATTCTGTTTAATACTTTGGAAAATAAACGATTTATTTTATCCATAATTGGGGGAATATAAGACGAATATGTGTTGATATGAATGATTTTGTGGCTCTAATAATACCAAAATATTTTAAATTGTATTTAAAAAATATAAATGGTTCGGCTGAACAAAGAGGTGAATAAAGATTTTTAAACCTGTCTTTTAAACTGGTTTCAAGCAAACACCATTTAGGTAATCCATTTATATTACAAGTACCAACAAATTGCCCTGTTGAATAGGAAAGTACTTGTTTTTTCTTTGCTCTTAAACTATACTCGTTATCACCAATAGCATGACGATAAGTCCAATCTAAATTTCCTACTTTTTCATAGACTTCATGGGGTACCAAAACACAATTTCCATTTATAATATCGGCAATTTCTAATTTATTATTAGGAAAATTAATTTGGTGTTTTTTATTAATAATTTTACATCCGCCATAAGTTAATATTGTTGGATCACTTGGAGATTGAATACTACCGCAAATTATACTTTCAAAATTGGTTTCATCAGCTGCATTTAGCATATTGAGCAAACCATTTTGAAGCAAAAAAGTATCATCGTTTAACCATAAATAAGCATCGAAATTTTCTTCGAATTCTATTGCTTTTTGCCATGCAGTAAACATTCCTCTATTCCAGTAGAGTTCGCCATTACCTTTTGTAATATTAACTTTTGGAAAATGTTTTGCAATTTCAATGCTTGTGCCATCCGTAGAAGCATCATCTACAAGAAAAACCTGAACGTCAAAATCTTTTCCTAATCCATTTTGTTCATATAAATGATTCAAACATTTCAGAGTTAATTGAACCCTGTTGTGACAAGCCATTAAAACTGCTATTTTTGTTTTCATTATAATTATGATTCAATAACTTTAAAATATTCTTGTCTAATTGACTCCATTGAAAATTTCTTTTGCATAAAAAGATAGCCTTCTTTTTTAAATTCATCTATTTTATAAGGATTGTCTAATAATTCCAATAAATAATCTATTGATTCCTCTGGGCTTTCGGCGATATATCCTGACTTTCCGTGCAGTATTATTTCTGGACTTCCTAAGGCAAATTTAGTTGTAACTACTGCCAGTCCCCCTGCGGCAGCTTCGCCAATTACTTGAGGATAAGCATCGAAACGAGCGGGTAATATTAATATATCGTTCTGTTCGAAAATTTTTTTATGCTCGGGAGTTCCATAACTAATGTTAGTTAGTATTTCGACACCCTCTATTTTTAAAGATTTGTTAGAGGTTAAAATTGTCAATTTACATTTTGACTCTAATCTGTTTTGCCAAGCATCTTGAAGTATATCTCCACCTTTTCGTTTCCAATCCCCACCTATGAATAATACCCTTGGCAATATTGGCGTTTTTCTTGGGAATATACTTAAATCATCAATTAAAAAAGGGGCAGGAACTTTATGAATTTTCGACATTTCAATTCCATAAACGCTATGTATGTTTTCAATAGAAGCATCAGTCCAACAAAATATTTTATAACATTTTTTTAAAACCATTCTATGAGCATAAAAAACAATATCTTTTTTTATCTTGCTTCCATAAATTGAAGGCCTTAACGACCTAGTCCAATCTAGAACAACAATCCCTTTGGTGTTATTCCAAGCGCCAAAAGAAAATAAAGCGGGACTCAAGTTTTGAAATAATATAAAGTCCCCATTTCTTGAAGCCATCTTTACCTTTCTTCTTAATTTCAAAGAAGACTTTAATCTATACCAAACGCTCTTAATGAAAGTGATTTTAACTTTATCTTTAAGGTCAGAATGTTCAGCTGCGAAACGAAAAAAATTCATTTTATCAGAAAACATTTTCATTAAATTGACTTCTAAAGTTCTATTTCCAAGATCTACAGGAAAAGTAACAAATAGTATTTTTTTTTTCATGAAACTTTATTTTCGTCCCAAATTTAGCAAATATTTGGGACAATATTGTTGATGTTTTGGGTTTTGGTCTCGAAGCCTCTTGATTGGTTTAAACTAAATAATCTCGCCATTCCATAATTGCTGCAAAAATAATTTCCAAGGCATAACGGTAATAGCACCAATAATCCTCATTTGTAGATTATTGCTTACAACAATCCATTTATTTACTGCCTATTCTTTTGAAAAACTTCGTAATCCTTTCAAATGATGCGATTGAACATTGTTTGTTGCTTTTACTTCAATGGCTACTTGATGGTTTGCTAATTTCAGCTTTTAAATCAAATTATCAGTATAATCCAAACCATTACTTGAATATATCGTGATAATCTCAAGTACAAATACAATTAAAACCTTTCTACTTTGTCAAAGTTTAGCGTAAGTCATAGAGTGAAAATTGCATCTTTAAAGTCGGTTCCGATAGCTATCAGAATTGCGGAGTTAGACATTGTTCAGTTTATTTTTTCCTATTTGACAATGTCTTGTTAGCAGTGTTATATTTTCGCCATTTTTGAATTCAACATTTTTGAGAAAAACTCTCTTTGTTCTTTAAATGTTAAATCTTTTATTTGTTCATATAACTTTGCTTGTATTTCATTTTTCATTTTAATACAATCGAAATCTTTCTCTTTTTTTAATTTATTCGTTTTTATCGGTCTCGCGATAAATTAGGAGCAATACCCATAATCATTTACTTGTGTTTCAAGAACTTTTTTCATGGGAGTTTCATATATAGGTTTTATTGTGTTTTTCTATTTTCCAATACTTATTTGCAGATTAGGTAATTCAACTTGTAATTTCACGGTTGCTTTTAATGCAGAAAATACACGCATTAAAGTGTCGATAGTTGCATTACTTGCATTATTTTCTAATCTTGAGATTTGGGCTTTCTGAACTCCTATTAATTTACCCAAGTCTTCTTGAGTGAGTTTTCGTTCTTTTCTGGTTTCTTTAATTGCACTTCCAATTAAATCCATTTGCAAATCATACTCAAATTTATCTCTATTTTCTGTTCCAATTTTACCAACAATTTTGTCGGTTACTTCGTCTAAAGTGAATGTTTTCATAATTTATTTATGTTTTATTTTTCTTCAAAATATTTAGTTCTTAAATTTTTTGCTTTTTCAATTTCTTTTTTTGGAACTTTGCTTTGTTTCTTAACAAAGCCGTGTGTAGCAATTACCAAAGTTTTTTCTGAATCAGTTTTATCCCAAATTGCTAATAATCTGTATTGTAATTTTTGATACAATGTCCTAAACTCCCATATATCATCTTCTAATTTTTTAAATAATTCTGGATCATTTTTATTTTCAGATTTACGAATATTGTAAATTATTTTTTCGGAATGTTTAACTTCTATAGATTTTAAATACTCAAACACTTCTTCCAAAAAAATTACCTCAAATTGTTTTTCCATTTATTTCTATTTAACATTTACAAAGATAAAAAAGTTTCGTTAAATAGAAACTATTTTTGGCGTTTTTTTATTTTAAATATCGACTAACAATCCATTTATTGACTGTATATTCTTCTGAAAAACTTCGTAATCCTTTCAAATGATGCGATTGAACATTATTTGTTGCTTTTACTTCAATGGCTACTTGATGGTTTGCTAATTTTAGCTTTTAAATCAAATTATCAGTATAATCCAAACCAGTACTTGAATATATCGTGATAATCTCAAGTACAAATAGAATTAAAACCTTTCTACTTTGTCAAAGTTTATCGTGAGTCATAGAGTGAAAATCGCATCTTCAAAGTCAGTTCCGATAACTATCGGGATTGCGAAGCTGGTTATTTTTACACTTTTTCTCGTGGCAGAAAAAAACCTTTTATACAATTTGGATTTAGTATTGCTATTTGGATGTGATTTTTGTCTCTAAATCCTGCAGTAGGGTATAACTCATTACCTTCAACAAAAACTCCTCTAACTGAATCAAATGGCTTTAATCCATTGTCAGTTCTAACTTGATGAAGTAAGTTAATCACTGCACAATCTAACTGTCTCCAAAGATTGTCGGGGTTATTAATTTCAGGTTTTGGGTTTGTATTTTTTAAAATCTCCCAACCCGATGATTCTTGAAGTTCTATGTAATAGTCATAGGCATCTTTTAAGAGCTGAAGACTATAAAAGTCTGTTAAATCTAAACAATGTCCTAAATCTATAACTGCACCTAAAACTGTTGGTTTAATTATTTTGGGTTTGTTTTTTTGAGGGTTATGATGTAAATTTTCAATGAATTGTTTTGCCCTTGATGGACTATATTCCCAAAAATACATTCCTTTTCCTAACCAATCATATTTGTTTTCGCTTGGTTTAAATTTTATTTTTTGATGTAGAATATCGAGAGCAATTTCTTCATCACATCCGTGAAAACCAAGAATTAAGCCTGACTTTGTTGAGTACATATATCCTTATATACTTTTTTCAAAGTGCCTTTTTCAGTAAATATACCAGCTCTAACCAAAACAGAACGAGCTTCTGCTTGATTATTTTTTATTTGTTTTCTTTTTTCTTCTATAAGTTTTTTGAAAACATTATACTCTGTTTTACTCATAACATATATTATTTAAGTATTTTACAAATCTACAATAAATTTTAATCTAAATTACTTCTGCTTTTGCTTTTTAATCTACTAACTTTTTTAAACTGTTTGTCCTGTTTACATTTAATATAGTTTTGCCCATTTTGTCGAAGTAGAAACAACACAAAAATGGGAATATCAACTTTGATAAAGCTCAAAACTTTGTCAAAGTTTAGCGTAAGTCATAGAGTGAAAATCGCATCTTTAAATTTAGAAAAGTAAAAACACTCCAAATCAGATTTGACAACTTTTTAAAAGTTGTCAAATCTAATCATTGGTAGGAAAGACAAAAGTTGCAAATGGATAACAAAATTGAATCATTGTGTGGTAACTGCTTTATTGTAGGTTAAGGGATTGTAACGCTTCTTTCTAGATAAAGGTTTTGGCTTTTCGAAAATTCCCCAAACCCACAACCTGAATTCTTGATTGGTCATTTTTCGGAAGGATTCTGAGAAACACATTCCTATCATAATCCAAAGGAAAAAAGTATTGAGACTAAAATTATTTACATCCTCTACCCACGCATACAACCACCGAAAAGCTACAAATAATCCTATAATTTTACTAAAAATATTATTGGATTTATTTATCGCCATATATGATGCTTTGTAAAATACCATGAAATAAAGGAAGACTCCAACCAGTCCAGTCCAAGTAAACACATTAAGAATTCCCACTTCATTACCTAAACGTTCCCCTCTTTTATTCATATCTCCTTCACCAAAATATTCAGAAATGTTGCCTCGAGCAGGGCTTCTGCCTATCCACCAGGAGTCATATACTTTGGCAGTTTGTAATACTTCGATATATAAAAAAGTGCGTGAATCTGCCTTGAGATTATCCTCTATTTGTTGCCCTTTTTCATCTGTTCTTATCTCAGTATAATCACCCTTAATGTATTCGTCCATTTTTAAAACATTAAAATCTCCATAGACAGCAAGAGTAAAAAAAAGAATTGGAGCAACAATCAACATCAAACGAACTATCTCAAAAATCTTAGATGAAAGCACATGTCTGAAATAATAAAGTAAGCTTAACACAATAGGTACTCCAAATTTTATCACATTAGAACGAGCTGTAACATCTGCAATAATAACAAATAGTCCCACCCCCAAAACAATCCACCGCCAAGGCTTTTTAATAATTGGAAAAAATAGTACCAAAAAACTTATTGGGACTAAATAAAAACCATAAGCATCTGAAGCAATTAACACAAAAAATACCAAAAAAAGTGGTAGAGCATATTTTATATATTTCTGTATGACTGCTTGTAAAAGTGTTGTGTTGGTGGCTGAATAAGCAACGATAGGCAACATTAAAGCCATGACATTTGCTACCAATGCTTTCCAATCCCAATAGGTTTCAGCAATAAATAAACCTCTAGATAGACTGAATACATTCCATAACAAATAAAAATGAACCCAAACCATTATCCGTTTTTGATTCTTGTTGAAGAAGTATTTCCTGCCTTGCCAAAAAAGGAATAAAATATAAAATTGTACTATCCACCAAAAAAAAGTAACATTAATGAGGTCGATTACTTTAACGCTAGGCTTAGGATATGGCAACACCGTATAGAGAGTAATTCCAAGTATGGTATATGGAATAATACGACTGAGTCTTTGAATTTTTGTTGTCAATTATATTTTTTTTATAAACATTGCTGGATTCCCTGCCCAAATTTCGTTTTCAGGAATGTTTTTTGTAACCACAGAACAAGCTCCTACAATAGCATTATCACCAATACTAACCCCTTTTAAAATGGTGGTGTGAGCACCAATAAAAACATTGTTACCAATGATTACCTCTTTTTTAATAGCACTATTTCTGTCTAATATTTTATCATTTCGTATTAAAGAGTCAAGACTATGAAAATCAGTATCATAAATTACTGTGTTACCGCCAATTACCGCATTGTTTCCAATCGTGATTTTATGATTACAAATTATGGCGGTGGCACTCATTCCGACGTTTTTTCCAATTTCTAGTTCTCCTTCTACCCAAAAGATAGTTTTTTGTTGTCTGCCAATAACATTAAAATTATGACCACTATTTATGGATAAATTTTCACCAATCCTAACCTTTCCTCTTCTTGTAACATCTACTTTGAGGATTCCATGTACCTTTAATCCCTTTTCAAAATAAATCCCATTGAGGTAAAATTGAAGTTTTGCTATTGGGGTATAAATTGGCGATTTTATCATTTGAACCAACTTACGAAAACCTTTATATAGAGTACTAATTATGTTCATTTGTCCTAGTTATATATTGTACAAATTTACCATTCTTTTAAGATGTCATTATAATATTTTAGATAAAGCTTTACTATAACTTCTGCCGAAAATCTTGATAGCGTATTGTTATAACATTTAAGTGCAATTTCTTTATAGGTCTCTTGATTGTCAAATAGTTGAATAATTTTGTTCTTTATCGCTAAAGGGTTGCTCACATCAACTAAGAGGTCCGAATTATCAATAACCCAAGGAACCGCTCCCGATTTTTCTCCCCCAATGGCTGGAATTCCTTGACTCATAGCCTCTATCAAAACTACCCCGAAAGACTCTTCTAAAGAGGTATGCAATAAAACGTGAGCATCGCTAATCTCTTTCAAAAGCACATTGTGAGTAACCGATCCGTGAAAAAAAATTCCGTTTTTTTCAATTTTTTTACAATCTTGATAGGCTAAACCTCCTACTTCTGTTCCATTTCCATACAAATGTAAACTAGCTTCTGGAAATTCTGCTTTAATTAATGCAAAAGCTAGCAAACCAACTTTTCCATTCTTCAATTTATCCCAACCATTGGTAATCATTATTATTTTTGGAGAGTCGAAAGTAGCTAACCTGTTTTTTATTAAATCAATTACTTCAATTTTAGATAAAAACACCGCAACAGGATTGGGTATAACTTTTACTGTTTTGCACCTTGTTTGAACATAGGACAACATATAAGGAGAAACTGTAGAAGCAAATCTAACTTTTCTCAAAAGCCATTCAGACATGAACAAACGCCCCAAACGATAGGTGTTTTTAAAATACTTTGCCACTTGAAACGCATTGTCATGAACGGTTATCAAACAAGGCAATTTTGTTTTCAAAGCTGCTCCAGCAAACTCATAAGACCAATGGGCGTGAATAAAATCGGGTTGATTATCAAGAACTACTTTTGCCATTAGTTTGCGTTCAAAAGTATAAAAATCTACTATCCTACCCAATTTTCCATTATTAAACCTAATGGAATGTTTGCGTGCGGGAACAACAATCCACTTAAAGTTACCTACAGAAAATTCTCTTACCTTATAATTATTATCAATAGCTACGGTAGTTGTAATTGCTATGACTTCGAGCCCTAAAGCTAACAATTCTTTGATTAGAATTCCGATAAAAGGTGCACCGTTATAACCTTCGGGCAAAATATCTAAATCAATATCTGGCAAAAACTGGGTTATAAAACTTTTGTGAGATGGGGCTAAAATGGCTATTTTCATTTTTTTTGTTACCAATAACAGGCATTTTCTACAATATTGGCATTTTTAGGTTTACTATCATCACTTGGATAAATCCAGTATTCATTCATTAATTGGGCATAATTATAGATGGGATTATAATTAGAATTTTCCCATCTTTTCCCCTTTATTCCAAACAATAACTGTAAAGAACCTCCTACATGAACTGCTTTTTTCCCATTTCGCTTTACATGAGCCGCCAATGGGAATCCATAAGCACCACAACCGATAAGGCAAATATCATAATCTACTTTGTCAATCTCAGCTTTCATGTAGTCTAAAGCCTCAAACCAGTCCTTGAATTCCGTTTCTTCTTCAGCTAAACTCTGTACTGCTTTTATGGTGATCAATTCAAAATTGGGCAGAATATTATTTTTAAATAGCAATTCTCTCTTTTGATACTGTTGCATTATATCATTCGCAAAAGGATGTACTACCAATACTTTTTTTTCTTCCAATGCTTTTGTCCATGGAATATTAGAAAAATAGGGATTTAATAATTCCAAATTAATTTTCGGACAGTTCTTTAACTCTCTTTCAAACAATTTTTCATCAACCAGCCAAGAACCTAAAACATCAACTTGAGGCATATCCTTTATCATCAACTCGCAGAATTGTTCGATTTTATCTTCTTTGGCAGGAAAAAATCCACTCCATTGTTGCATTTGGTTAATGATATTTTTCTCCCACCACCATTGTTGAGCTTTACCGCATATATAGTCTAAATACTTTCCTTTATTATTTTTAACTCCTAAATAATTTTTCAAACAAAGGAGTTCGGTACTACCAAAACGGGCAATCATACAAGGCTTGTCAGACACTAAAGCATCATAAATAATTTGAGAAGCTATGTCAGGATCTTGTTCACAAACTGGTTTTTCTGGAGTCTTCCCAAAAGATTTTGTGTAAAGTTTGCGAAGTGCTTTGAGTGCAAAAATGGAAAGTTTATTCATTATATTCTATATTCTATATATAATTGTGCAAATTTAGAGTATTTTAATGTGCAAATTTAGAGTTTTTTATTGTGCAAAATATGATGTTTTAAGTTTCTAATTTAGCTTATAACTTATAGCTTTTGGCTCATGGTCTATAACCATTGCGCTAAAGTCTATTTAATTTTGAAACCTCAAAACTGCCATCATTTTCAACTAAAATCCAATCATCTGTATCAGGATAGCCATGCCAAAAATCTTTTGGACAAACCTTGATGCCATTAGACAACAAAGCGGGTTTGTAGGAAAAAGAACTTTTGCTGGTAATGAGCAAATCAGCCTTGACCAAATTCAAAAAAGAATCTTGAACATTCATATCCAAACAAAAATGAAGATTTTCAAATTGTTGAAATTCTGGAAAATCGCTTATCCCTCCTTGAGAAAAAAGATAAATTGCAATTGGTTGAGTCGTTTTTATATTATCCTCTACTGTGCGTAACACTTTTTCGAAATAATCATTGCTTTGCCAACGCATCTGCAAATTTGGATTTTTATTTTCTTGCCCCATAACAATATCCCCTCGTCGAACTTGAATGGCTATGTTGAACGATGTATCATCATAAATCAATTGGTCATTTTTTCTTGCTGGAGCAGTATGAAATTTTTGTTTGATGGCTTGCATAACACCAAACTGGTCTTTATAACCTTGATCTTGCTCGGCGATGAAAACTACTTTCTGTTTGGAGTAGGAGGCTATTATTTTTTTTTGCAACGCTATTTCATTCTCATTGAATTCGTCAAATAACGGAAGGCGTACTATTTTGTAGCCGTTTTTGATTAAGTCAGTAACAGCAATTTCTCCCTCGCCAAAACCCAAAATAGACTCCCATTTAGGGTCAGAAAAAGGACTATGTGCAAATTGCAATCCAAATTGTTGTGCAAACCAATATCCCGCAATCCAATTCGCCATTTGATGACCAATACCCGCACCTGGATTGGGTTTTGCAGCATAATAATTGATATTTTTTGTTATCCTATTTTCATTTGAAAAACGATAGTGCCAATAGGATTTGTAAATTTTGGGGTAAAAGGATGTAGGTCTAAACTTTCTAACAATGATAGCCCAAATACGATTACCGACTTTGTATCTAAATTCAGAGAATTTCATATTTATTACCTGAATTTTAATAAAATCAAACCAAAGGAACTTCTTAACTCAACTGGAAATCTTTTTAATTTTGCTTTAATTTTATTAGTGATTGTTTGCTTTCTGTATTCAAAAAAACCCCTTTTTGCATAATCTATTTTAATATTATGCTTTTCACACAACGGTACCACTTCCTTAAACCATTTTCCTCCAATTACAGCTGTAAAAATATAAGGAATTATTTCAAAAGTATTTAACTTAACCCAAGACTTATTTACAACATAAAAATTATGTTTTAAGATTGATGCTCTTTTTGAACCCCACCATTCAAAATTCCAAGCTGATTCATAATTCCGAATATACTGTTTCAAAACATCCCTTTTCCACAATGCTGCTTGACAAGAAATCCTGTCTTGATGTTTTTGGGGTATTGTCCACAAATTATCATATTTAGATTGCTTTTCGGCAGGAGAACCTTGATCTGTCAAATGAATACAATCAATCTCATTATTATCTTGCATTAGTTGTACAAAATTTTCAATAATATCATTTTTAACATTATTATTCAAAAAATAATCTTCTTGCATGTAAAGTATCACTTCACTATCAATACTGTTTAAAGCTCTAATAAGACATTCGCTCCAAGTGATTCGAGTTTTTGGAGTTGCTAAGTTATTTTGAACAGAAATTATATTTAATCCCGGATAGGAGAAAACTTTGGTTTCAGTATTTAAATAAATTTTACCTGAATACTCTGGCCAGTATTTTTTAAATAAAGTAAAGAAGGGCAACCAACAATCTTCAAAACTGTCTGTTGTGTTTATTAAGATAGAGAAGTTATTTTTCATTAGATATATTTTCTATATTATAAATGAGTGACATAAGGCTTTTAATGAAATAATAGTTCAAGCAAATTAATATATTTAGTCCTCTTTAAAATCAAACACTTCATCCAATTGAGAATAAACTGCTTCTAAAGAAAGCATTTGTTTAGCATATAGCAAGGCATTGCTCCCCAATTCCAATCTTTTTTGCGAATCATTCAATAATAATTCAATGGAGCTTGCAAATTCTTTAGGAGCATCTGCTATAATACAATGTTGCCCTGATTCTAACCCTCCAAAACGAACTCCAACTGAAGTAGAAACTATTGTCGCTCCAAATGCTAATGCTTCAATTCCTTTTACACTCGTTCCTGTAGCCGATAGCATTAAAAGTGTTACCACCTTACTATTGTTATAATACTCATCAACTTCGTTTACAAATCCTTTTAAAGACAAATTTATCTTTGAACTATTTAAGTTTTCAGTTTCAATATAATCACAAATTGAACCTACTACACATAGTGATATAGGTTTTGAAAAATATTGTGAAACCTGATTGAAAAACCACTTTACTCCTTCTTGAGTAGCAATAAAATTTGAGGCAATAATTAAGCAATCAAATTCTTTAGTCTTGAATGTTGAGACTGGATGCTCTTTAGGCTCAATTCCTATAGACTCAATTTTGGATAATTTATTCTGTAAAGGTAAAATTGAATAATACTTTTGATAATCGGATTCAGAAATAGCAATTATTTTATCATATTTTGTTAAAATTTCAATTTCTGATTTTACAAATTCCCCTTTTTCTTTAAAACCTAATAATAATTTTTGCAACCAAGCACTCTTTCCTTTCATTCCATATTTTCTATGCATATCAGTGAAGATGTCTTGTGTGTCAAAAATGGAGACTGTACCCTCCGGAATGAAACTAACCAAACCTCCAAAATTATTTCTAGTATTTAAAAAATAATCTGTTTTAAAATCGTGAACAACTTTTGCAAAGCCATTGCTTAAATATTTGTTCAAAAACAAAGGAGAATCAAATTTTGGATATCTACCTATAATTAATTTATAGGCTAATTTTTGAATAGAATACAGTTTAGGAAAACGATGCTGATGATTATCAATCAAAAATAAATTAGTACAATATTTTAAATGCATTTCGATTACATCTTCAGAAACATCCTTTCTATTTGGTATTATAAAGTTTACCGTTGAGAATCTCTTTTCGCTCCATCTAATTAATAGATCCATTCGTTTAAGGTATCCAGTTCCTGCCGGATAAACGAATGACATAAAAAATATATTTATAGATTTTTTAGGTAAATCATTATTATTTAACCTTCCTTCGTATTTTATGTAGCTCATTCTCTTCAATTTACTTTAACTTTTTCTTAAAAAAATTAGCATAACTATTGTGTCATTTTTTATTAATTAAAATGATATGGGAATCTCTAAAAACTCAAATTTTCAAAATTACTCTTCCATAAAATCAAGTCCTCACAGGCATGGATTTTCAAAAAAAGGTAGTTTTTAGAGGTTCCCATATGTGATTTATCCTAAAGATTATAAAATTATCTTTTTATTAGTGATTTTAGATAATTCATTTTCCCTTGTATTAAACTTCTAATTTTAATCCTTTCATTTTGACTTAATAACATTTTATACATTAATAATATTGCCATTGGATAAATTATAATAACAAGTAATGCTGTTATCAATAGATTGTTATATTGAAAAAGATTGTTGTCTAATAACATCTTTTCTAATGGAATCCAAATAATCGGTATGAACAAAAAAGAAACAAGATATTTCCATTTAAAAAACTCTGCTAAGAATTCCTTTTGAAAGTCAAGTAATTTTGTTCCTTTATAAAACAAATAGAAACAAGTAGGTATATTTGCTATTAAAGTAGCCAACATAACCCCATGCATACCAACAGTCTTGCCAAGCAATAAAGAAAGCGAAAGGTTTAAAAGCCCTTCAAACAAAGCAAAATAACTCAACATTTTTATTTTTCCTACAGCCATAACAAAAGCATTTGGAACGTGTGCTAAAACAATATTACCAGCAAGAAGTCCACACCATAAGGTCATAGGTTGAGCCAAATAATTTTCTTTACCCACCCAAAGGTTAATTATTGATTCTGTACAAAATACAATACCCCAAATCATTAATACCGTTAAAAAAAATGTGATTCTAAATAAATATAAAAAGGAAGTTCTTAATTTATCCATTTCCCTATTGGCATACCAAATATTTATGGATGGTGTAAAATTATCTGTAATTTTTAAAATAAATTGATTTAACATATTACCTGGTTGTGCAGTCAAATAATATATTGAAACCGCTACTGGTCCAAATAGTGAGCCTACTACTAAATAGTCTGTCGAAAAAACAAGTTTTATAGCAATTGTAATTAAAAACCCATTGAAACTAAAAAATAATATTTCTTTAAACTCGTCATTTAATGAGAGTGAAAATGTGAGTTTTAATTTTCCGATTTTTTTATTAGAGTAATAAAATTTCAGTATAATTGCAATAAAAGAACTTATAATTTGAGAAGCAATCAAACCAATAATAGACCATCCTATAATAACAAATAAAATGGCTAATACAATTTTTATAAAATTAGCAATTGCATCAATGATGTTTTGTTGTGCGAGGTGATTTGTTGAATACAAAATACCATTATAGAATGTCCAAGGTGAGGAAATAATAGACCATAAAGCTAGAACCCAGAGTCCAATCCTCATTTCTCTAGCTAGCTGATTAGAGAAATGAAATAAATCTTGAATAAACAGACTAAGCAAAATATAAAGACTAGCCATGACAATATTTTGCAAAATAGCAACAGAGCGAAACATATTGCTAGTTTTCACAAACTCTTCAAAACTTACAGCATAAGATTGCGATATAAATCTTGAAGACGAAAAACCAATACCCAAATCTACCAATGCCACATAACTGATAACCTGCAATAAAATAGCATAAGCTCCCATGGTTTCCTGACCAGCATATTTTAAGACCATTGGTGACAAAAAAATTCCCAATAATATATTCAGAATATACTGAAAATAATTTGTGAAAATTCCAAAAGCAATCGTTTTTTTATTATTCAGCATTTACTTTCTACTATTAAACATTCTGATGTATGATACAATCTTGATTCCCAAAATCTTATATGCCATTTTAGTTGGTAATGATTCTGTTTTTGAAAGTAAAAATTTATTATTTACAACAAAATATTGCAGTGCAAAGTCATTTAATTCTTTTCTGCCAAATAAAACCAAACTACATAAAACATCAAGTTGTTTTTGATGTTTTAATTTTCCAATTTCAAATTTTATAGTATCAATTGAAACTAATTCTAAATTAAAAGCCATATTTAAAATGTTTGCAGTAACTCGGAATTCTTGACAGAGCTGATCAAACTTGTTTTTACTAATATTTGAAGTTTCAGATTGACTATGTTGGTGATAAGTGGTAGTTGGTGCGGAACAAAATACCATTGGATACTTCAATGCAATTTGAGCCCACCAATATCGATCAAATGCCCATGCAACAGTTGCCTGTAAATAAGAGTCTGAAATGGTTTTGAAACAATCCCTTTTTATCATTATAGCTGCAGGTGAAACAGGATTTCCCCCTAAAAAATAATGCAAGTTTTTACCTGGTAAACTCACATGGTAATCCTCATCAATTTCATCAAAATATTCATATTTCCAATCACTTATTTTTCCTTCATTATTAATATAAGTAGCACTAGAATACATTCCTAATGAAGGAAATTGGTTGATTGCTTCATTTGCTTTAAATAAAAATTCTTCTCCTAATTCATCATCATCACCTAGCAATACAATATATTTTTCATCCCCAATTTCTGTTAATGCTTTATACCAATTTCTGACCATTCCAATGTTTGATTCATTCCGAACATAATGTATTTTATCACAAAGAAACTCCTTAACAAAATCATTAGTATTATCCGTAGATGCATTATCCAAAATAAATAGATTCCAATTGGCATATTTTTGATTTTGGATTGAATTTATTGCTCTGTCAATAAAGACTCTCCTATTAAATGTTGGTATTACAATATCGAATGTATTCACTTTGCTCTATTTTAATTTATATCTAGTCAATCCTTCTTCCAAAGTTATCGAGGGTTTCCAATTTGGAAGTCCAAATCCTTTATTCCAAACGGTCATAACTTCTCGTTTTCTGTAAGGTTTGCCTCCCCAAATTACTTTAATTTTTTTTCCAGAAACCTTTTCAAATAATTCAATTACTTCTTTTAATTTATAGTTCCTATCATTTGAAACAGCATAATAATGACATCCATGATAATCTTTAGTATCTATTAACTTTGATCCAACATAAAAAGCTTCACATACATCATCAATATGAACTAAATTTAAGAATTGTTCTCCTGGAGACATATTCAACTCAATTTTTTCGTCTGCAAACTTATTAAGCAAATTAATTAGTTTGGGTCTTGTATCGGTTTCCCCATAAGTGTCAAATAATTTCAAAGTAATCACTTTAAATCCTTTGGCTTGAACATAATATTCTATTAAAGATTCAAAAGCTTGCTTAGTAGCTGCATACAAACACACTGGATTATAATCCTCATTATTGTAGTGCTGCCAAGATGTTCCTGTATTAATTAATTGTTTTACCCCTGACACTTTCATAGCTTCCAATAAATGAAGACCAAAAGTAATATTACTTTGAATTAGTGAATCGATTTGATGTGATTCGTGTTCTGCAATAAAATTGGAGGCTAAATGAAAAACAGTTATTGGCTGAACCAGATTAAAAAAGTCGATTAAATAGCCAATCTGATTATCATATCTGAAAATTTCGACTTCATTCTCAATATCGCTAAGATTTGATATATTAGAATCTGTTCTAAGAATTACATAAATTTTGAAATTCTTTTTTAGTAAGAACCGTACTAAATTTGAACCAACAAAACCAGTAGCTCCAGTTACAACAATATTTTTCATCATTAAAAAGGATTATTTTCACAAAAGGAATCTAATGTCATAAACTCTTTGTCTCTAGCCGACATAATTTCTGCAGTGGTTTGCCAGTCAAAACCCAAGGAATCAAAATGAATTCCTTGATCGGACTTTGAATCATATTCTGTTGCCACGTTATATACTGTAATGGTATTATCTTCCATCGATTTGAACCCATGCGCCAAACCTTTAGGAATAAATATTGATTTTCTATTAGCTGCTGATAACTCAACGGAAATGTGTTTTTTGTAAGTTTGCGATTCTTTTCGAAGATCTACAACAACATCTATAATAGAACCAACAGGAACATAAACTAATTTTTCGTGATCACTAGGCGGCAATTGAAAATGCATTCCTCTTATCACCTCTTTTTTTGAAATAGAAAAATAAGATTCTCTAATCTCAAAATTTAGACCCACATCCTCAAAATTCTTTTTGTTGAATGTTTTAACAAAAGTTCCTCTTTCGTCTTGTGCCACAAAATTGTTAATAATGTAAACTCCTTCTAAGGCTGTTTGCTCTATATTCATAGATTAAAAATTCAAACCGAAAAATTCTTCCATCTTCTCGACTACAAAATCCAAATGATCGTTGGTCAACGCTGGTTGAACTCCTATCCAAAACGTATCATTCATGGTTTTATCCGTATGGGTTAACTCACCCACTACACGGTATTCGATATCCTTGAAGTAAGGCTGTTTCGTTAAATTTCCTGCAAACAACAAACGAGAACCAATTTTGTGATTGTCAAGGAATTTTAATAAATCCACTCGGTTAGAACCGCAATTGTCTTTCAAAGTAATTGGGAAACCAAACCAAGAAGGATTGCTATTTTCTGTAGCAACTGGCAAATGAATAAAATCTGTTAAGGTTTGTAATTTTTCCTTCAAATAAGTAAAATTTTCACGACGACGGGCTATAAAAAAATCTAATTTATCCAATTGTGCCAAGCCACAAGCCGCTTGCATATCGGTAATTTTTAAATTATATCCCAAATGAGAATATACATATTTATGGTCATACCCATAAGGCAAATCACCGTGTTTTTGTTCAAAACGGCAACCACAAGTATTGTCGCAACCTGGTGCGCAATAGCAATCACGACCCCAATCCCTGTAAGATTCTGCAATAGATTTTAACTCAGATGAATTCATAAAAACGGCACCACCCTCGCCCATTGTCATGTGGTGTGCGGGATAAAAACTTAAAGTTCCAATATCGCCAAAAGTGCCGCATTTTTGACCATTGTATTCAGCTCCAAGAGCATCACAAGTATCTTCTATCAACCAGAGATTGTATTTTTTACACAGTTCGGTTACCTTATTCAAATTAAAGGGATTACCCAAGGCATGAGCCAACATAATCGCTTTGGTTTTTGGTGTAATTGCCGCCTCAATTAAATCGGCATTAACGTTGTGGGTGTGGATATCAACATCTACAAAAACAGGAATGGCTCCAAATTGCACAATAGGATTTACAGTGGTAGGAAAACCAGCAGCTACACCAATCACCTCATCGCCTTTTTTAACCGCTCGATCTCCTAATTTAGGGGATGTTAAGGTGGTAAAGGCTACTAAATTGGCAGAGGAACCTGAATTCACAGACAAACAATATTTAACGCCCAAAAAAGCAGCTAATTTTTTTTCAAATTCTGCATTAAAGCGTCCGGTGGTTAGCCAAGCATCTAAAGAAGCGGCCACCATATTTTGCATTTCTTCCTCTCCTAACAACTTTCCAGATGGAGGAACAACGGTTTCACCTGCAATAAAAGGGGTTGAAGCATAATTTATAGCGGCATATTTTGATACTAAACCAGCTATTTCTGTTCGTAAATTTTCTAATTGTGCTTTCTTTTCCATTATTTGATCTTCTTATTTTAACCCGATGTGGGCAAATTTACATTTATTTTATTTTTATAAGCTAATATTGGCTGGAATTAATACCGTCCTGAATTCCATTATTTTTGTTTTTGGGCGGGTTCTCGATACAATTTTTAAAGCATTACGCTTTTTTTTATTTATCACCATTTGTGAGCTTTAAAAATCACTCGAACTGACGAACATTGTTTAATAATCAAACACGTCTCTTCGAGTGATTTTGAATTGTAATGCGACAGCTTTACAATTTAAAATTGTATCGAGAAGCTCATCATCTACTCTATGAAGCACTATAGTTCGCAATTTCTTGCAAACACTTTTCATTCATGTTCTTGCCATCAGTCCAAGCCTGATGCCAATTTACAATGAGATTGAGGGTGTATTCTAAATTCCATTTGGGTTCCCAATGCAGTTTTTGCTTTGCTTTGGAACAGTCTAGTTTTAAAAAGCCTGCTTCGTGTGGGTTATTGTTTTTATCTAATTCCCAAGAAGCACCTTTGCCCCAAGTAGCCACCATTTTATCTAAAATCCAATTCACAGGTTTACAATCTTCTTCTTTGGGTCCAAAATTCCAAGCTTCGGCATATTCTTGACCGTATTGATATAAATGTTCCGCTAAAACTAAATAGCCTGACAATGGTTCCAATACATGCTGCCAAGGTCTTGTGGATAAAGGATTACGCACCACAACTGGTTTTGATTTTTCAAAAGCTGAGAGAATGTCGGGTATCAATCGGTCATCTGCCCAATCACCACCACCAATCACATTCCCAGCTCTTCCAGTTGCCAATGCAGCACTATCTTTAGTATTAAAAAAGGAGTTTCGATACGCTGAACTAACTAATTCGGCACAACCTTTACTACTACTGTAGGGATCGTGACCACCCATCGGTTCATTTTCTCGATACCCCCAAGCCCATTCCTTGTTTTCATAACACTTATCCGTAGTAACTGATACAATGGCTTTTAAATGGGGACAATTTCTAGCTGCTTCCAACACATTCACTGTGCCAATAACATTGGTAGTATAAGTATCTACAGGCTCGATATAAGACAACCGCACCAAGGGCTGGGCTGCCATGTGGATTAAAATATCGGGGTTAAAAGATACCATACTGTTATTTAAAACATCCAAATTTCGGATGTCTCCAATTTCAGATTCCATTCCATCCGCCACCCGAGCTTCTTGAAACAAAGACGGAGAAGTTGGCGGTTCGAGTGAATATCCTTTTACTATTGCCCCCATCGATTGAAGCCAAAGTGACAACCAGCTTCCTTTAAAACCGGTATGTCCAGTCAAAAAGACTTTTTTTTCTTTCCAAAAAGAAGGATTTACTTTTCCTTTTAGTCCTTCCATAATTTCCAAGGTGCTTGATTACTATCCCATAATTCCTCCAAATGTACTTTATCTCTTAAAGTATCCATAGGTTGCCAAAATCCTTCATGCTTGAAAGCCATTAATTGGTTATCTGTAGCCAATCCTTTCAAAGGACCTTGCTCCCAAATGGTGTCATCTCCACTTATTCTATCTATAACTTTAGGTGATAATACAAAAAAACCACCGTTTATCAATGCTCCATCTCCTCTAGGTTTTTCTTGAAATTGAAGCACCTGATTGTCCACAATATCCAAGGCACCAAATCGTCCTGGAGGATAAGTAGCAGTAAGGGTAGCATCTTTACCGTGAGCTTTATGAAAAGCTATTAATGTAGCGATATCCACATTGGCAACACCGTCGCCATAAGTAAAACAAAAACTTTCTTCATCCTTCAAATACGGAGCTACTCTTTTAAGTCTTCCACCAGTCATAGAATCATCTCCAGTATCCACTAAGGTAATTGTCCATGGTTCCGCTCTTTCTTTATGAACCTCCATTTTGTTGTCCTTCATATTAAAAGTAACATCGGATTGGTGCAAAAAATAATTGGCAAAATATTCCTTAATGACATACCCCTTATAGCCACAACAAATAATAAAATCAGTAATACCATAATGAGAATAGGTTTTCATAATATGCCATAAAATAGGCTTTCCTCCTATTTCTACCATTGGTTTTGGCTTGGATACGGTTTCTTCACTTAATCGTGTTCCTAAACCTCCTGCAAGAATTACTGCTTTCATAATTTATCTATTAATACTAATTAAACACTGTATTTATATTTTTCTATCACTTTAAAACTAAGTTCTAGAAGAAAAATTCCTAAACAATTTCCCCTCTAAGCAACCCGATAACTCATAACCCTTAACCCTTTCAATCAATTAACCGATTAAGCAATTAACCGATTAACCCCTCTACTAACTACTAATAAAAGCATCTGAATAGAATGAATCTTCCGCCAATCCGTTTTTAAATGCCAATTTCATTGCATCCTGAATCATATTTTCTGAACCACAAGCATACAAAACACTATCGGATAAATCAATCGGCGTGGAAAGAACAACATCTTGAACATAACCTTTCGCTCCTTCCCAATCAGTAGTACTTCTACTCAAAACAGGAATAAAATGCACCTCTATATTGTTAAATTTTGGACTCCAAAATAAATCTTCTTCTGTTCTGCCTCCAAAAAACAAATAGATTTTTTTGTCTTTAACCTCAGAATTTTTTTCATCGAATTGTTCGAGAATAGCCTTAACAGGGGCAATTCCGGTTCCAGTTGCTAAGAATACTATATTTTTTTTAGGAGTGTTTCTATAAAAAAAAGTACCTATTGGCCCCTCTATTCGGAGAAGATCATTGATCTTAGCTTCATCAAAAAGATAACTACTAAACTTACCACCTCCATAATTTTTTATAAAAAAAACTAAATTTGAATTTGAATTCGAGTTAGCAATAGAGTAACTCCTTTTGTAGTCCCCTTTGATAATATTGATATACTGCCCTGACAAATAACGGAATGAAGTATTGGGCGGAATTCGCAATTTCAATTCTATTACATTCGATGAGATTGAAGTAATCTTATCCACTTTTGATGGTATTGTTCTAATTTGCTCTAATGAATAAGCACTCAAATCTTCAACATCAAGCGTTATATCGGATGTTGGAGTTCGAACACAAGTTAGAATAAACCCTTTTGCTTTATCTTCGTCACTTAGTCCTGTTTCATCGACAGTAGCAATTGAAGTTCCAATAATAACTTTAGCTTTGCAAGACTGACATCGACCTGTTTTACAACTATGGTCTAGAGTAATATTTTCTTTTTGAGCACCACTCAAAATTGTGTCTTGGGAAGCACACAAAAAATGGATGTTGTTTTTAAGGCTTATTTTAAACATTTTTTCTAATGAACTAAATTTACGTTCCAAAGTTGCTCTCTTCAATCATTTGCCAAGCTACTTTATAGTATTCGATATCGCCTGTTGGGGTTTTGCATAAATATAAATTATCAAAAGTAACTAAAAATGCAAGTTTTGATAATTTTATTTTTTTTCCTAAAATTGATTAACCTGTTAGAAAAGTTTAATTGGTTAATCGTTTAATCGGTTAACCGCATAATCGTTTAACTGCTTAATTGGTTAATCGATAAATTGTATTAACATTCATAATAGTTCTAAAAAAATACATTTCTTCTAAACGATTAACCGATTAACCTTTTCTAAACGATTAACCTTTTCCTAATCGATTAACCTTTTCCTAATCGATTAACCAATTAACCTTTTCTAACCGATTAACCTTTTCCTAAACGATTAACCTTTTTTTAAACGTTTAAACTTCTCCTAACCTAAACCCAATCCTACATCAAAAAATCTTCAAAATTATCTCGATGTATCACTTTAAATTCACTTCCAGTATAAGTTTCTAAAAATAGTTTAGGTATTTTAAGTTTGGCATTGGGATTCCATTTGAATTCAAAAGCAGTCAAAAGGCCGTCTTGTTCTTCGATATAATCTATTTCTTTTTGTTCTTTGGTTCGCCAATACCAGGAATTGACCCATTTTTGTGAATACTGAATGTATTTAACTCGCTCAGAAATCATAAAATTTTCCCACAAAGCTCCTACATCAGTTCTGTGTTCTACTTGATTAAAGTTAGCAATCAGAGCATTACGAATACCATTATCGTAAAAATAGATTTTCCGACTTTTTTTAAGTTCCGAACGAAGGTTTCGGCTAAAAGAACCTAATCTGAAAATAATATAGGTTTGCTCCAATACTTCTATATATTTTTCGACTGTTTTAGCGTCTAGACCCGTGAGTTGTGCCAATTCATTATAGGAAACTTGAGAACCTACCTGATAGGCTAATCCTTGCAATAACTTGACAAGACCTTCTGGCTTCTTGATTTGTTCCAACAAGAGTACATCTTTGTATAAATAACTATTGGACAACTGTTTCAAAATTTCTCTCTCTAGGCCTGCATTATTGACTACTTCTGGATAATATCCATAAACCATTCTGTGAGCCAAAAGTCTCTTTTCTTCTAATAATCCATGATGAGTAACCATTTCTGCAAAAGACAAAGGAAACATTTTGTATTCCCACTTGCGACCTGTTAAGGGTTCGTTGAGTTTATTGGCTAATTCAAATGAAGAACTCCCTGTAACAACCAATTGAACTTCGGGGATTTGATCAGTTATGAGTTTCATTCGCAACCCAACATCTTGAATGTGTTGTGCCTCATCGATAATAACTATTTTCTTATTACCAAAAATAGCCTTTAATCGAGTTGCCGAAATGGTTGCAAATAGGGCTTGTATATCTACTTCATCTCCATTGAGCCATAATACTTCATCCGAATTTCCAAACAGCATTTTCAATAAAGTGGTCTTACCAACTTGCCGAGCACCCAATAATATTATGGCTTTCCCTGTATTAATCTTGGTTTTAACTAATTTTTCACGTACTCTTTCAATCATAATAAAAAATTATAAGCAACAAAAATACAACTTTTACGGATTATAATCCTGAAAAATAGCAACTTTTACGGATTTGAATCCTGAAAAACTCAATAACTTCAAGATTTACTATTTGATTGTACCGTTTATGATGGGGTTGATTGGTTAATTGGTTAACTGCTTAAACGATTAACTTTTTTCTGAACGATCAAACTTTTCCCAACCGATTAACCGATTAAACTTTTCCTGGCCGATTAAACTTTTCTCTAAAGAGATACCCTTATTTATAACCCAATCTTTTTCTGTTTTCCCAGTTTTTTTGTTCTGTTTTTTTATCAAGAAATTGTTCCATTACAGTATATATTTCCATCAATTGCACATCATGTTCCCCAAGTCGTTGTTCTAAATCATTTTTTAATTCCATAATTTGTTGGGAAATAGTACTTTGTAAAGAGATTGTTTTTCTAATTTCTACAAAAGCACGCATTATGGCGATGTTAGTTTCTACAGCCTTTTTAGATTTTAAAACTGTGCTTAGCATTGCAACTCCTTGTTCGGTAAAAGCAAATGGAGGTTGCGGACTAAATTTTATTGATTCAGGTAGGTTATCACAATTTGTGATAAGCTCCTGCCATTCAATTTTATTGAGTTGAAACATGAAATCATCGGGAAATCGATATTTGTTCCTACGCACAGATTGCTTCAAACTTCTTGTCTCAACATCATAAAGTAATCCTAAATCGAAGTCAAGCATAACTCTAACCCCTCGAAGTTCATAAATTTTAGATTGATAAACACTTAAGTCCATATATTATTTTTTATGGCTATCCGTTACTAATACCAAAATAAAGATTGGCACACAGACCTGTCTGCCGACAGGCAGGTGACACAGATTTTAACAGATTAAAGCGGATTTTTTTTAATATAATTCGCAAAATATTCTCAATTAGCGACTCGAGACCAAAGGTCGAACTGGCGAAGCAAAATCAGTTTAATCTGAGTAATCTGTGTGCTGTTGTTTTTAAATTTAGTCCGCTTATCGGACAGTCATCTTGTTTTTTATACTAAACTGTCCAATTGTGAATTGGTTAATTGTTCCTAATCAGCTAAATTTTTCCTAACCCATTAACTTTTTTTATCCCTAATCTAATTTACCCAGTAATTCTTTGGTACCAATATTTAGTTTTGAAAAAGCGAACCATTTTTTGCCTAAGTCTTTGAGCGATGCTCCAATGTGATATATTTCGGTTTCATCAATGATCAAAAAACGGTCGTGCGATTTGGTAAATTCTTTTACTTCAATGGGTTGATATTGTTGGTCAAAACGATCCAAATCTAACTTTAATTGTTTGGAAATACTTTTTGTATAAATAGTAACTCGAACTCCTTTATTGCGTTTTGAAAGCAGCATAAGTACTGATTCGTCAATATAATTATCGAAAAGGATTATCGTTTTTGTTGCCGATTTTATAAGTTTGGAAACAAAGGAATGGGCATCAAATATTTGTCCATCGTAGAAAATGCCTTGATTGGGGGGAAGATTTGTCTTCAAAATCAAATCAAACTCAGTATTTTTATTTTCAATCAAATTTACTTTTCTTTCTAAAATATCAATTCGATGGTGAATAGCATAACCTTTGATTAAATAGTTTTTTAAAATTTTATTTGCCCAAATACGAAATTGCGTTCCTCGTTGCGATTTGACACGGTATCCAACCGAAATAATTACATCAAGGTTGTAAATTTTAACTTTCCTATTAATCCTTCTATTCCCTTCTTGTTGAACTGTCAAGTATTCCTTGACAGTTGAAAATTCATCAAGCTCCCCTTCTTTGAAAACATTATTAATGTGCAAACTGATATTCTGTTTTGATGAATCAAACAACTCTACCATTTGCATTTGCGTTAGCCAAACAGTTTCGTCCTCTATCCGAACCTCGATATGGCTTGATAGCATTTCTGACTGATAGATAACTATTTCGTTGTGCATTATTTTCTATTGAGAGTATTATGTAAAGCTATTTATTAACTTATGAATTGATTAAACGTTCTAAAACTTTAAACTCTTAAACTTTAACCCCTTAAACCCTTTTTTATATTTGTCTCTTTAATATTTCCAAATCACTTGCCACCATTTCTTTCACCAATCCAGCAAGGTCATATTGAGGTTCCCAACCTAATTTCTTTGATTTAGCAGGATCACCAATCAACAAATCTACTTCGGTAGGACGGTAATATTGTGGATCTACTCTTACTACTACGGTTCCGATTGGCAATTGATAATCAGGATGATTACAAGCTGCTATTTTGGCAATTTCATTTTCATTTTCGCCTTCAAAGGCTAATTCGATTCCAACTTCGGCAAAAGAATAACGCACAAAATCACGGATGTAAGTAGTTACTCCTGTTGCGATGACATAATCTTCAGCTATATCTTGTTGCAAAATTCTCCACATGGCTTCTACATAATCTTTGGCATGTCCCCAATCGCGTTGTGAGTTCAGGTTTCCTAAATACAAACAATCTTGTTTCCCCAAAGCAATGGCAGCAGTGGCCATTGTAATTTTGCGGGTAACGAAAGTTTCTCCTCTTCGTGGCGATTCGTGATTGAATAAGATGCCGTTACAAGCATAAATATTGTAGGCTTCCCTATAATTTTTGGTAATCCAAAAACCGTATATTTTGGCAACACCATAAGGCGAACGTGGATAAAAAGGGGATTTTTCGTCATAAAATCCTGCTGCGTTTTTATTTTCTGCCAAACCTCCATACAATTCCGAGGTCGAAGCTTGATAAATTCTGGTTTTCTTTTCGAGACCTAAAATTCTTACTGCTTCTAATATTCTTAAAGTTCCAATACCATCAACATTTGCCACATATTCGGGAGAATCAAACGAAACTTTTACGTGCGACATGGCCCCAAGATTATATATTTCGTCGGGTTGCACTTCTTGAATAATTCTTATGATATTGGTAGAATCGGTCAAATCGCCGTAATGCAACTTAAAATGAATATGATTCTCGTGTTGATCTTGATAGATGTGATCTATTCTTTGAGTGTTAAATGACGAGGCTCGTCTTTTAACTCCATGAACATGGTATCCTTTTTCTAATAATAATTCTGCTAAATAAGATCCGTCTTGCCCTGTAATTCCTGTAATTAAGGCTGTTTTTTGTTTGGTATTCATAATTGTTTGATGTTTGTTTATTAATTTGGGTAACTGGTTGATTGGATAATTGGTTAACTGGTTAATCGGTTAACTGCTTAATGGTTAACTACTTAACCGATTAAACTTTTCCTAAACGATTAAACTTTTCCCTTTAAATTGTCTTTATTATTTATTTGAAACTTATAAAGTGCATTAAGTTTATTTAAAATCGCATCCAATTTTATCCGAAGTTCTGTGTATTTCTCTTCATTAATATATTCCATATCTAATGCTGTATTCAAATGATCTATTGTTTCTAAACCTGTTGAATATGACATATTCGTAAAATGTGCTTGATCAAAATTAGAGGCTCGTCCTGAACCCTCTGCTAAATTTGCTGAAATACTAGCTGATGATCTATTAATCTGACTAATTAATTCAAATCTTTCTTCTTTAGGAAACAGACGACTAGTTAATTTTATATCAATTTTATACTTCCTAGCCAATTGGTACACTTCTAATTTTTCAGAGGAATAAATATGGTAGCTCATTTATATATAGTTTAATTGGTTAATTGGTTAACTGGTTAATTGCTTATAAATGCTTAATTGGTTAACTGCTTAATTGCTTAATTATTTCTGTCAAATTAACCTCTTCCTAATCAATTAAACAAATAACCAATTAACCTCTTCCTAACCGATTAACCCATTTTCTAAAGCTCCACTTTTTTTACATTCTCGACATTCTCGACAAACCAGTCATAAGTCATTTGGATTCCTTGTTCTAAACTCACTTTGTGTTTCCAGCCCAAATCGTGCATTTTTGAAATGTCCATCAATTTGCGAGGTGTTCCATCGGGTTTGGTGGCATCCCAAATAATTTCGCCTTGGTGTCCTGTTATTTTTTGTATCGTTAAAGCCAATTCTTTGATGGTCAAGTCTTCGCCGGTTCCAATATTATACAAATAGTAAGGTAATTTATTTTCTAAAGCAAAAACTACCGCCTGAGCCATATCATCTACAAACAAAAATTCACGCAAAGGTGTTCCGCTCCCCCAAAGGGTTACAGGCGCATGATGATTTATTTTTGCTTCGTGAAATTTGCGCATCATTGCAGGTAACACATGAGAGGTATTCAAATCGAAATTGTCAAAATTGCCATACAAATTGGTTGGCATTAAACTAACATAATCTTTGCCGAATTGTTTGCGAATGGCTTGACAAGCTTTTACACCTGTAATCTTTGCAATAGCATACCATTCATTAGTAGGTTCTAATTCCCCAGTCAAAAGGTATTCCTCTTTCAAAGGCTGAGGTGCTAGTCTGGGATAGATACATGAACTGCCCAAGAAAATAAACTTCTCAACGCCTGATTGTAATGCTGAATTGATAAGATTATTTTGAATGAGCATATTTTCCATAATAAATTGATACGGAAAATTATTATTAGCCAATATTCCACCTACTCTTGCTGCAGCATCAATAACTACATCGGGTTTTTCTTTATTTATAAAAACTTGAACTGCCTGTTGGTTTCGCAAATCTAGGTCTTTGCTCGACATTCCAGTCAAATTAGTATAACCTTTGGCAACTAAGGCTCTCCAAATAGCTGAACCCACCATCCCTTTGTGACCTGCAATATAAATTTTTGATTTTAAATCCATTTTAATTCTATTTTTAGATTGTAAAACTTTAGTTATGATTCGTCTTAACTTAGAATGTTTTAGTACTAATTGTCAACAAAACCTTACAGCTTCGCAATACCAACTCACTAAATTGCAAGTGGATATAATCAATATTAAATCATTGCAAATGTATAAAAAAAACCCATTTTCAAGCTATAACACTATACCAATTATGGAAATATATTGAATATAAATTTCAAAGACCAAGTGCAAAATTTTTCATACTTTAGAGAAAAACAGTAATTATTTAAAATCAAGATAAAGTTTTTTGTTTTTTTACCTTTCCAATACTATAATTTTGAGGAATAAATTTAGTTTCTGTCTCCACATTCAAGGAAATAAAGTTAAAGTTCTTTGTTTTTCTCATTATTTTTGTCAAATGAATTCACTTTTCCAATCTGAACCCATCGTTTTCGATTTGCCTTATGCCACAATCTTGTATTATCGTCATTTTTTCGACAAAAATGAGGCGGATGATATTTTCAAATATTTAACAAATGATATTCCGTGGCAACAAGACGAAATTCGAGTTTTTGGAAAAATACATCCTCAACCCCGACTGACGGCTTTGTTTGGAAATGAAGGAAAATCCTATTCTTATTCCAATATCAAAATGCAACCACATCCTTGGAATCTACTTTTGCTAAAGATAAAATCACAAATAGAAAATGTTTGTAAAACAAAATTTACTACAGTTTTACTCAATCTGTATCGCGATGGAAAAGACAGTAATGGTTGGCATGCCGACAATGAAAAAGAATTGGGTATCAATCCAATAATAGCCTCTGTCAGCTTTGGAACTGAAAGAATTTTTCAAATGAAACACAATACAATTCCAAATTTAAAACAAAACATTTTGCTTGAACACGGAAGTTTATTGGTAATGAAAGGAACAACTCAACATTTTTGGAAACACCAAATTCCGAAAACTTCAAAAAAAATTAATGCAAGAATTAATCTAACATTTCGTGTTATTGAATAAAAAATCAAAAAAATTAGTAGATTTGAAAACCAATAACTTATTCTATTTCTATGAATGAAATTATTACTTATTTCTCTTCAATTCCTTCCTCACACAGGAGCCTAATTCTGGTTGGCGGAATTTCACTTTTTTGGCTTATAGAAAATGCCTTCCCATTATTTAAGTTTTCTTATAAAAAATGGCAACATGCAGGAATAAACTTTTTTATGACCTTTACAACTATAGTCATCAATTTTGCTTTAGCCTTTATTTTATTAGCCACTTCCAATTGGACAATAGACAATAATTTTGGTATTTTACAATGGTTACCAGCAATGTCGCCTTGGCTTTATGCCTTAATAGGTTTGCTTTTATTGGATTTTATTGGAGCTTATTTAGTGCATTTCATCGAGCACAAAGTCAAATTTCTATGGCGTTTTCACTTGATACACCACACCGATACTTGGATTGACACCACTTCTGGAAATAGGCATCATCCGGGCGAAAGTGTCATTAGATTTGCCTTTACCATCCTGGGAGTTTTTATTGTTGGAAGCCCAATGTGGATGATTTTTTTATACCAGACTATTTCGGTTGTTTCTACACAATTTACTCATGCTAATATTGCTCTTCCCGAAAAATTAGACTCGTTTTTGAATTATATTATTGTTTCTCCCAATATGCACAAAGTACACCACCACTATAAATTGCCTTACACAGACAGTAATTATGGCAATATTTTCTCGGTTTGGGATCGCCTTTTTGGTACATTTATGCATCTCAAAAAAGAAGAAATTATTTACGGAATTGATACTCATTTGAAGCCTGAAGAACACAATCGGTTGAATAATTTATTGAAAATCCCCTTTCAAGAAGGTTATCTTTCAAAAAAATAGTCAAAAACCCAAAAAAATTTGAGTTAAGATAAAAAGTAATTATTTTTTTTATTAATATTGGTCAATGATTTAATAACTAAATCGTCCAATAACTAACCCTTACTAAAATTGAATTAATTTTCACCTAATGAAGAAGAGTAACCGCACAGAATTAAATTGGGAACAAACAGAAAAACTTGTTACGTTTGCCTTAGAAGAAAGAAACCCATTTGAAAT
>Ga0316612_1000056_pt1 | contig 45447 bp, 33 predicted proteins | sample MIS2016226_MG_FD_207676 | JGI IMG/M metagenome (GOLD analysis project Ga0316612, IMG submission 207676) | Microbial mat bacterial communities from Middle Island sinkhole, Lake Huron, Michigan, United States - MIS.2016.226 | ecosystem: Environmental > Aquatic > Freshwater > Lake > Sediment... | reverse complement strand
CTTTTAGAGACCTCAATGGCTTTTCTTACCATAACCACTGGCTCCGAAATCTTCTGATTGCTTCTTCCCTTAATGGTAGAGGTATCGGTACTTTTATCAAACACAAACTAATTTAGAATCAGTATCGATGGACTCAGCGATATCGCTCTTTAGTGGAACAAATTCCTAGCATTTCTTATATATCTCCACTCACGAATAATTCAGAACTTAGCTACATCAGTCCACAGTTGAAGGATCTTTTGGGCATACCAGCTTCAGAATGGAATGCAGGATTTTTTAATAGTTGGGCAGAATATGTCCATCCCGATGATCGCGATCGCGTATTGCGAGAAGTCATCAAAACTATAGAGACGGGTGAGCCTTTTTGCTGTGAGTATCGATTTATTACCCTTGAAGGTAAAATTGTCTGGGTGCGAGATACTGCGCGTATTGGCTTAGCCACTGATGGAAAAACCAAGGTTCTGCGTGGTTCTGCTTTTGACATTAGCGATCGCAAAGAAACTGAACTCAGGTTTAAAGGTATTTTTAATAATACTTTCCAATTTACTGGACTACTCTCCATTGATGGAACTTTGTTGGAAGCAAATCAAACAGCGCTAGATTTTAGTGGAGTGACCCGTGATCAGGTCATCGACAAGCCATTTTGGGAAGCCTATTGGTTCTCGATTTCTGAAGATACGAAAACTCGTTTGAGAGAGTCAGTGAAACGAGCAGCACAGGGGGAATTTATTCGTTATGAAATAGATAGTTATGGTGCTGGTCAGGTCGTGATAACCATTGATTTTTCGATTCGTCCTCTCAAGAATGAGTCAGGGCAAGTAGTTTTACTAATTCCTGAAGGGCGAGATATTAGTGGTAATAAAGCAATTGAGAATGCCTTGCGAAAAAGTGAATTAATGCTGGCGAAAGCTCAAAAAATTGCCAAACTAGGTAACTGGGAATGGGATGTTGTCAATGATGAAATTACTTGGTCAAAAGGGCTATTTCATATTTTTGGGCGCGATCCTGAGTTAGGAACTCCTTCCTATGAAGAACTATTATCGCTGTATGTGAAAGAAGATCAAGAAAAGCACAATCAGGCTGTCCAGAGAGCAATTAGAACAGGTGAAGCCTATTATATGGAATTGCAGATACGGCAGGATGGTAATTCCTGTAAGTATATTGAAGCGATCGGTGATGCTGAGTATGATAGCAGTGGAAAAGTAGTTCGACTGTGTGGAACAGTTCAAGACATTAGCGATCGCAAAGCGATCGAAGCAAAATTATTACAAAGTAAAGCTTTACTCCAATTAACGATCGAAAATGCTCCTATTGGTATTGCCACTTTTGATTTGGAAGGTAAATTCTTGAATGTCAATCAAAGCTTATGCCAAATATATGGTTATGCGGCAGAAGAGTTACTGAGCATGACCGCAACAGAGATTACACACCTCGACTCAATCGATAAAGCCTTGACAGCATTCAATGCTTTGGTCGGCAACATAGCCCAAAATTTTCGCCTTGAGAAGCAGTATATCCATAAAGATGGTCATGTGATTGACGCAATCAGTCAGGTCAGTCTAATTAGAGATGATCAGGGCAATCCGCTCCAATTTATTGCGAATGTGGAGGATGTCACGGAACGGAAGCAAACGGAAGCAAAACTGGAATCGGCAAGAATTGCGGAGGCTGCGAATCAAGCTAAAAGCGAATTTCTCGCCGTCATGAGCCATGAACTGCGGACACCAATGAACGCCGTGATCGGCATGACAGGGCTATTGCTAGATACTCCCCTATCGCCACAACAGCAGCAATATGTCTCCATGATTCGTCAAGGCGGCGAGGTTCTATTATCGGTAATTAATAATATTCTCGATTTTTCGCGCATTGAATCGGGACATTTAGAAATCGAAGCAAATCCTTTTAAGATCCAGCAATGCGTCGAAGAGGTGATCGATCTGATGACCTCACGGATCACCGATAAATCCCTAGAACTATTTGCGTTAATTGATGTAAATGTTCCCCAACAAATTATTGGAGACTATAGCCGTTTACGTCAGATTTTAGTCAATCTCGCTAGTAATGCGATTAAATTTACAGATAAAGGAGAGATTGTCATTACCGTAACTTCGCAATTAATTGATCGAGAAGCAAATATTTATAAATTGTTGTTTGATGTGCGTGACACAGGAATTGGTATTGCTCCTGAGGCGATCGCCAAGTTATTTCAAGCCTTTAAACAGGCCAATAGTTCGATCAATCGTCAATATGGCGGCACAGGCTTAGGACTAGTGATTTGCAAACAACTTTGCGAAGCGATGGGCGGTGATATTAGCGTAGAAAGTAATCTTGGCAAAGGTTCCATTTTTAGCTTCTCAATTCAGGCGGCGATCGCCACAGATGCCGTCGCGATCGCGCCAGAATCTTCAGAAAAACTATTGGAAAAACTACGGGGAAAACGGATTTTAAGTGTCAATACTAATCCTATATACCAACAGGCGATCGCCTTGTATATTCAACCTTGGGGGATGACAATCCAAGGTGTGGGTTCAGCAACAGAAGCTTTGCAACTATTAATGGAAAATAATTATGATCTAATTTTAATTGATCAATATCTAGATGAAGCTAGTGGTTTAGAATTCGCTAAAGATATTCAAGATATTTTCCCTGATTTACACTTGGTTATCTTAAATTCTGCCAAAGACATATTAGAACCTAACTCCATAGGGCGAGCCTCTAATATCACTAAACCGATTACAGCTTCTAGACTATTTCAAGCTTTCACAAATATATTTATGCCTCAAGATCATGACTTAATAAAGCAAGATTTGATCTTACCAAAAACAGATAAAATCTTTAAAAAACAAAATTATATTCAAATTCTTGTAGTAGAAGATAATCCGATCAATCAACAGATTTTATCTTTGATGTTAGAAAAAATTGGTTATGTCGGCGAGTTCGTTGGGAATGGATTAGAAGCTATTAATTTATTAGCTAAGAAATCCTTCGACATAATTTTTATGGATATTCAAATGCCAGTTATGGATGGATTGACGGCAACTAGAAATATTCGCCAAGAAGCACATCAACATCCTTGGATTATCGGACTCTCGGCTAATGCTTTTACTGAATCGCGTGATTTAGCCTTGTCAGCAGGCATGGATGACTATCTCACCAAACCATTGCAAATCGAAGATTTATCAGCAGCCTTGGGGAAAGTTCCCAAAATATCAAGTCTAGAAATTCAATATTCTTCCCTTGATTTAAAAATTATCGCTAATTTGGAAAAGATAATTGACAAACACAACTTAACTAATCTGATTAGTGATTATTTAAAACATTCTAAACAGGGGATTGCGAAGATGCAAGAAGCGCTTAAAAATGGAGATTTAGCCACTATTGCTGCCGAAAGTCATACCCTCAAAGGTGGAAGTGGTGCATTTGGCGCTACATATTTATGTAATATTTGCAGAGACTTACAAAGTTTATGTCATAAAATCATGGAAAATCCTGATCAAATCTCCAATGAATCCATGAAAGAAGTTGCAAGTCTTGTCCACAGTATCGTGGAAGAATATGCCCATGTTTCGCAAGCATTTTATCGAAGCCCGAATAAATGAAGGCGGCGCTTCGCGCCGCCTTCATTTATTCTTGTGGAAGTAAGTCATCAAGCTCCGCGTAGTCGGGTAAGGTGGTGGCGATCGCCATACCATTTCTAAACACAGTGCGATCGCCTTGATGACGCGACAGCAACTCGCTATAGCTACGCGCCTTAAACAGAACTAGATCCGCCGTTGCACTAATAGCAATTTTGCCAATATTAGATAGCCCCATCAACGACGCAGGGCGAGAAGTTACCGACTCAATCCAGTTTCCATAGGGTGTATCTAAATGCGATATCTTAGTTCCCATGCTAAATACTTCTAATAAATCATGATCGCCAAAGCCATAGAAAGGATCGCGACAGTTATCACTGGATAGAGCCACATTCACCCCCGCCGCCTCCAATTCCCGCACAAGGGTAACGCCACGCCAGCGAGGAGTTCGCGCTTCAATCCGATCCTGTAAGTACAGATTACACATGGGCAAACTCACTATACCGACATTCGCCTGTTTGACTAAAGCGATCGTCTCATTGGCGGTTACTTCATCTTGCACCGCCAAACTACAGCAATGACCACAGACAATCTGCGATTTAAAATCATACTTTAATGCGGCTTCCGCCACACGGTGCAAAGTTCGAGATTCAGGATTGTCCGTCTCATCGGTATGGAAATCAAGACCGAGATTCCGTTCCTTAGCTAGAGTCATCATGCGCTCTAAGTAATCATCTAATTCAGGCAGCATATGGGCAATGCCGCCCATATGCCCACCTAAATCAGCGATCGCATCGGCAAATTGTTCCCCCTGATCAGTTACAAAATGCGAAAGTGGAACTAGGGACACTGCTTGCAAGGTGATTTTATCTTTCCATTGGTCGCGTAATTCTCGAAACACTTGAAATGTAGTTTCAAACTGATGAGGTGGACAATCTAAATGGGTACGAATAGCCCTTGTCCCGTGAGCATAGCTACATTTCAGCCCAAATTCCATGCGCCGATAAAGATCATCATAATTCCAGTTACGTTGCTCCGTGCAATCGCGATAAATGCCATTAAGTGCGCCCTGAAATGTGCCATCGAGGTTGGGATTGCGTTCCCAAATATGCCCTTTATCCAGATGCGTATGCAAATCAACAAAGCAAGGAATGATCATTCCTTGTTTTGCATCAATAATTGGTAAGCTTTCCGTAGGAATTTGTGAGCTAATGGAATCAATTGCATTCGGAATAATCGCAGCGATCTGCCCATGATTTATTTCGAGATGACAAGGAAACAGGCGATCGCGCTGTAGCGTTGACGCGATCGGAATATCTCTAGCTTGCTCCCGCATCGCACTATCAATAAAGCAATCAGGAATCCGAGTGTTAACAATCCAATAATGTGAAGGCTCTGTCATAAATTCATTTTAAATGAGCAACTAGCGCCCGCAAGCCTAAATAATAACTCTCTGCCCCAAAGCCGCTAATCTGCCCGATCGCGATCGGGGCGATGAAGGAATGATGGCGAAATTCTTCGCGCCTATGAATGTTGCTTAAATGCACTTCAACGGTAGGGATATTTACGGCGGCGATCGCATCGCGTAGCGCCACACTGGTATGGGTTAATCCCCCAGGATTAATCAAAATTCCATGCTGTACCTGAAAAGCAGCATGAATCCTGTCAATCAACACACCCTCATGATTGGATTGCTCAAAGGTTAATTGTGCGCCCAACTCGGTTGCGTCTTGAGTTAGGCGATCGTTAATTTGCGCTAATGTGGTGCTGCCATATACGTCTGGCTCGCGTAAGCCAAGCATATTCAGGTTTGGTCCATGCAAAACCAAGATTTTCATTAGTTAAGTTAATTCTTCTTTTTACTTTTTACTTTTTACTTTTTACTTTTTACCTTGATTAACGAAACTGTTCAACGGCTTCACTAAAGCGCATAGTCTTGGTAATTGCTTCTAAATTGGCGTGAGGACGGGGAATTATGGTTGCCGAGAGAAATAAAGCTTTGTCCTTGGAACTCAAAACTTCGATTTTTTTCGCTTCTTCAACCCCAGCTTCTACGGATCTTTTGACATCGCCAACGGAACCGCGCACGATGATCGTGAAGCGAGCGCCACTGACTTTTTCATAGCCCACAAAAGTGACTTTGGCGGCTTTAACCATTGTGTCAGCAACGGCAAGTGCGGGGGGATGCCCTAACACTTCAACCAAACCAACTGCTATTCCCATAAAGTTTCCCTAGATTTTTTACCAATCACAATCATAAATCTCAATGGTATCGATTGAATGATATGTATCGTTTATTTGCGCGATAACAAAAAATAAACAGCCTGTGTTGTTGGGCAAGCATTAACGACTCAAGAAAAATTCTGTTAAAGCCTTGACCGCAGGTGACAAGATCACCACGGCGGCGGCGGCGCTGATCAGTCCAAAAGCTAGATTAACCACCTGCACTGATGACCTTTGATAAGCATCAAGTCTAATATTTGCCTCTTTGATATCAAAATCAAGTTTGTCAAATTTCTTGTCAAATTCTTGAAATCTTTTGTCAATATCTTGAAATCTTTTGTCAATATCTTGAAATCTTTTGTCAATATCTTGGAATCTCTTGTCAATATCTCCAAAGCTGCGTAGTACTTGCTGCTGAAAGTCTTCTTGTGACATGGTTTTATTCTAAAAAAGCTAGGAGTAGAGTAGCGGCGCTTTGCGCCGCTACTCGTAAAATTAGGCGAATTTGCTGCGAATAGTTTCAATGCGATCGCGGTTTACACCAAGATCCGATTGACCTAAACGAGATGCTGAACGGACTTCAATGAGACCTTTGTCGGCATTTAAATAAAACTCGACATCATCGACATAGCCCATGAGCTTGCTGGCAAATTCCGCATAAATATAGTTACCTTCGGCGGTAATGATTTTGGTGCGAGGCAAACTCGCAATTACAGCTTTGAGATCTGCTAAAGCCTTAGCAGGATCGCCTGTATAGGTTAGAGGCGCGATTTTATGTTCGGCATCGGTGCTTTGACTAGAGACGCAATTAGGTGAATTGGGGCAGTCCAGCAATTTACCGTTGTTAATACCGAGATTAGTGGGGCGTGTGCCAGAAAAGGAAAAAAGTGTCATAGGTGTGGCGATCGCAGAATTTAGGTTGTGAGTGAGTGAATGTGCGGAAGCCGCAGGGACAAATCCGAAATAAGCAAAGGTGAAAAGATATAAGCTCGCGGCGATCGCGACAAGTTTAGACATAGAAGATTCCACGCACAAGGTTAAAAAGTGTTCCAAACAATAAAACTAGTGTAGCTAAAGAAGCGATCGCATTGCCTGCGGCTCTTTTACTAGCTTCGATGTAATATCCCCATGCGTAGCCAATCCGACCAACAATCCAAACTGCGCCTAAGATTGCGCCCCAGTTAGGATTTACATAAATGCTAAATAACCAAAGGGCGGGTAAAAAGATCACAATCTGTTCTAGGGTATTTTGATGAGTGCGATACACTCTTTCAAAATCTTCGTTGCCAGTGGTCTGTGGAGGCATAATTTTATATTTAAAGCGGGCAACACCTACAGCGATGCCTAAGCCAAAATAAACAATTAATGCGCCGATGGTGGCGATCGCGGGAAATACGAGGGTTTTGATATCCATAGGGTTAAGGTGGTTAAGATAGTTGCTAAATCTGGTTTTATGTTATGTCAAAGTTTCAAACTTATATCGGAATTACGGCGATCGCCTTGTTATTTGTGGGCTGTCAGCAATCAAATAGTCCCGCATCTTTAACCGTAACAACTGTGGCAACGGACAAAGCTAGTAATGCCGCAGTTAGTTATTTGCGATCGCAGCTTAAGCTGTCACCAAATGTGGCGATCGTGGTGGAGTCTCAAAAGCCCCAGCCCGTAAATATTAGTGATTTATGCCAAACGGTTGTCCCTACTCAAGAAGGATTTGAGATTGCTCTAATAGCTGAGGATATTCGCTATACGTTACAGACTAATCAAGAGGCAAGCAAAATCGAGATTTGTCGCTCTGAAGATGCAAAACCTGCTTCTACAGGTAAATACACTGGTGCGGGTTATACCTTGCGCTATCCTGCCGACTGGAAAGCGATCGATCTGGGGTTAGAACCTTCGGGCGCAAGTACGGTAATTTTTACGCCTAGTTTTGAAGTCACTGGATCTGCGGATAATAATTTAGATAAAATCTTGCAAAAGTTGCAACAAAGTCAACAGGTTTACGCGATCGTGACCAGACAAGCAATTGATGGAAAGGCGATTTTTGATGATTCCGTTAAAGCAAAAGATCTTGTAACAATTCCCTTTGACGCAATGATTAAGGGCGCAAAATCTGGTTTCAAAAAAGAATTTACCGTGGCGATCGCGAATAGTTCTGGAAGTCCAACAATTTGGAAAGTTAAAACCTTAGCTCTCGAAACTGATAAATTTGTCTATACAGTTCGCTATTATCAACCTGACTCCAAGCCCGATCCTAATAGTTCCACTTCCAAAGCTTTTGATCAGTTTGCAAATAGTTTCGCTCTCATTGAATCTCAGTAGATTTCAAGGATTTTCAAGCGATCGCTTTTTAAGCTTAGGACTTACGCAAAAATGCCTTGAAACCCTGATTTTAACGTAGGGGTAATTCATGAATTGCCCCTACATCCCGTTCTTTTGCGTAAGTCCTAAAGCTCCAATATTATTATCTGTATATTATCTGTATATTATCTGTATATTACCTACGCAAAAAACGAGATTGCTAAGAAGCAACTCAACTAGACCGTTGCGCCGCAACTTACTCATTGGTTTTACTTTTGGATGAGTTCGGAACCGTTGGGAGATTTGCGGACATGGATTTGAGTGGGGAGGCGATCGGCTAAAGATTGAATATGGGTAATTATTCCGATCAGGCGATTTTGTTGGCGCAAGGATTCGAGGATCTGGGTCACGCTTTCGAGGGTTTCACTATCCAATGTGCCGAAACCTTCATCTAAAAAGAGGCTGCCCAATTCGACTCCCATCGATAATCTTTCGGATAATGCCAACGCCATCGAAAGGGATGCGGCAAAGGTTTCTCCACCTGAGAGGGTACGCACGCGGCGCTTTTCGCCGCCATTCCAGTTGTCAGATACCCAATAGTCACCACTTTCAATTTGGAGAATATAGCGATCGTCCGATAGTTGCTGAAGAAGAACTGAGGCTCGATGCGCGAGTTCCTGTTGCAATCCATCAAGAATATATTCTTGGAATTTGTCGGATTTGAGATCTTGAGCGAGGGTGTGATAGGTTTGCTCTTGAGCTTGTAGAGAGAGTTTTTGTTCTTCTAGTGCCTGTGATTCTTGGCGTTTTTGCTGGGCTTGTTCTAGCCATGCTTTTAGGGAAGCACGATTTTCACTGGCTTGTTGTAATTGCAGTTCTATTTGTTGTAAATCTTGGCGGAGATTGATCAGGGTCTGTTCATCGATCGCGCGATCGCTGATCGCCTCCGCCAACATTTGTAAGCGTGTGGTTAAATCTTGGTGCTGACGCTGATAGTGATCAATTTGTTGTTGCCAAGCCTCCATTTGCGATCGCGGGGCTTGCACTGCCAAAAATTCTGATTCGGTGAGCTTTACGGAATCTAGTTCCGTTTGCCAATGTAATTCCTGTTGAGAACATTCGGCGATCGCTAGATCATGATTTTCCTGTGCTTTTATGAGAGCCTCTTCCCGTTTGACAAAGGTTTCCCGCGCCTGTTGATATATTTTTTCGATCGCTTGCAAGCGATCGCTTAATTCTGCTTTTTCCTGCAAAATTTCTTGACGCAAAGCCTCATAGCTTTTACCTGCGGTAATTGCAAGCAACCGTTGCGAAATATCTTGCAGTTGGGATTCCCGTTGCGATTGTTCCTTTTCTACGGCTTGAAATTCGGCTTGCGCTAATTGGAGATTTTCTTCATAGGTTTTGAGTTTGTTTTCGATGTTTTGACAAGCGATCGCCTGTTCCTTTTGGGTAGAAATTAGTTGCTGATGGTTGGATGCTTGAGATTCGATTTCTTGGCGATCGCGCAGGATCTCTTCAGCTTGCCAAGGAGCTTGTAAGATCGCATCAATCTGGTTTTGGAATTGGGCAACCTGCGATTTTAAATCGGTGACTTCTTGAGTTTGTACTTGAAATTGCTGTTGCGAGGCTTCCAGATTCGTCTCGATTTTTACTTTGTCCTGCAAGATTTTGGCTAATTGTTGTTCAGCCTTCTCTTTTTGTTGCAACAAAGTTTTTGTGTCAATTAATTCTATTTGATTGGTTTCTGATCTAGTTTCTGATCTGGTTTCTGATAAGGCATCCAGAGCATAGAGATTATGGCAAACAGGACAAGTATCACCATCATGTAATGCTGAACGCAAAGCGTTAACATGATTGGTTTGTAAGGCTTGCAAGTTAGAATTTTCTGCTTGTTTTAGGGCAATATTCGCGGATTGAAATTCACTTTCAGATTTCGCGATCGCCTGTTGAGATTTGGTTAACTGTTGGTTTAACTTCTCAATATCGGCTTGCAATTGTGTAGATTTTAGTTGCTGTTTGACTAAACTATTTTGCAGGATTTGCCACTGGGTAAGCGGTTCAGCAACTTGACGCAACTTCTCAAGGCGAGACAGATCACTAGGGGAATTTGCGATCGCGGCTTCAATATTTTGCAAATCCTGAGTAATAACTTCTAAATCTAACTCAACTTGGATCGCGGCTTTAGCGGCTTTAGTGAGAGCTTGCGATCGCCCTAGGGCATTTTGATTAGCTCGTTCCAATTCCGCCTTTGCCTGTTGACTTTGTGTATGCAGAGATTCCGCTAGAGCGAGGTTACGTTCTTTAATCTCAATTTGGCTTTGGGCTTCAGTGTGAGCGATGCGAGATTGCTCAAAGGCTTGTTGCTGCTGGGTTAATTCTAGTTGAGAAGATGCTAATTGTTGCTTGCCCTTGGCGAGATCGGCGATCGCTGTTTCCAGCCGTTTACGAGTAGTTTGTAAGATTGACCAAGTTCCCATCACCGAATTCGCTAATTGAGCATTACGAAACTTGTTTTCTAAAGTTTCTATTTGAGAATAGCTTTTTTGCAATTCTTTTAGTTTTAGAGAAAGCTGCTGATGTTGTTGGATTTGAGCAAATAATCTTTCTTCGGTTTCGATTAATTTACGGCTTTGTTTAGCTTTGAGTTCTAGTTCAGGAATGGCAACTTCTAGATGATCGAGTTCTACTTGTTGAGTATGCATATCTTCAAGGGTTGGCGCTTGCATCGCTTCGAGAACCTTGGTTAAGCCTTCACGCTCTGCCTTCAGACGACTGGTGCGATCGCTGGCTTCTTTACGCATCTGCTCAAATATTTGAAATCCTGCCAATTGCCGCAAAATCTCCCGTCGTTTCGCCGCTTCACCCTTGAGGAATTCATCAAATTGTCCTTGTGGCAAAATAATCACACGGGTGAAGGTCTCGAAATCCATGCCGATGATGTCTTCTACCCTCTGAGTGCGATCGCATCTTTCCCAATCTTCACCGACTAATTTATCAAATAGAAACTTTTTCTCATCGGTTTTGCCCCGACTGCGCCATGTTCGCACCACCCTATACTCAGTTTGTCGCATCTCAAAGCGAAATTCTACTTTTAATTGGGTAGCACCTTGGCTGACGAGTTCCTTTGATGAGTTGGGCTTGTTCGCAACCTTGTCATAGAGTGCAAAGGTGATCGCATCTAAGAGGGATGTTTTGCCTGCGCCTGTTGGACCTGTAATGGCGAATAAATCAAGGCTGGTAAAATCTAAAACTTGGCGAGTCCGAAAACTGGTAAATCCTTCAACAATTAATTCAAGGGGACGCATGGTGTTATGGGGGCAAATAAAAGACTGAACGCGGATTAAGGGGATTACGCTGATTTTTAAGATAACCTAAAATAGCAAAGCGATCGCCAGTTAAAAAGCAAAAAGAAAAAGGTAAGGGGCAACATACTCTCACGCTAACCTTTCGGTATAGCCTGAGCTTCTCCTCTTCACAGTAGCTGAGTAGCCTCTAAGCTTCCACAGGCTGACACCGCAATCCCGACGGTGTTAAAAGCTAATTTCTAATGCTTTCAGTCTAAAGTTACAACAGTGAAAATTGCTGCCACTCTGTTGATACTCTTAACTTTATTTAACTTTATCACAGATGCTAACCGTAATTCACCAGCCACGAACCTTGCGGTATAGTGTCACTACTCTTACGAATTCAGATAGAATGGACTTATAACCAACGCTGTACCCAACCATTCCATGTTCACCTTCGCACTGCCCAAAGGCTCACTATTAAAAGACTCCATCCGCTTACTCCAAGACGTAGGACTCGACTTTAGTGTTTTTCTTGATCCTGCCAACCGTCAACTACAAATCTTAGATCCCACAGGAACCGCTAGAGCCTTGCTGGTCAGAGCGCAGGATGTACCTGTATATGTGGAATATGGACAAGCCCAAGCGGGCATCGTTGGCGAAGATGTCTTGCGGGAAAAGACTCCTAAAGTTGCCAAATTACTAGATTTAGGATTCGGCGGCTGTCGGATGTCGATCGCTGTTGCAGGAGAAAGCCGTTATCGATCGCCCCTAGACCTGCCGCCCCATAGCCGCATTGCTTCAAAATATGTCGGTTGCGCCCGTGAATACTTTGACAGCATCGATTTACCCGTCGAAATTATCCCCCTCTATGGTTCCGTCGAGCTTGGACCGATTACGGGTATGGCTGAGGCGATCGTTGATTTGGTTTCTACGGGAAAAACTTTGAAGGATAACGGGCTGATTGAAGTTGAAGTGTTGTATTACAGTACCGCGAGACTGATTGCCCATCCCCTTAGTTATCGCTTGTATAGCGATCGCTTTAGGGAGCTAATGGATAAAATGCAAGTAAAAGCATAAAAAAAGGGCGCTTAGCGCCCTTTTTTTATGCTTTTAGCTTTTTAGATTCAGTGACCAGAGAATCGATTAATGGTTTAAGAATCAATTCCATTGCCATACCCATCTTGCCACCAGGGACGACCAAGGTGGTATGACGAGACATGAAAGAATCGTGAATCATGTCTAGCAAATAACGGAAGTCGATTTGGAACTTCTCACGGAAGCAGCGATTAGTGTGAATAATTACAAAGCTTTCATCGAGGGTGGGGATATCGCGACAGATGAAAGGATTGGAAGTGTCAACGGTAGGAACGCGCTGGAAATTAATGTGAGTATTGGAGAACTGCGGCGCAATGTAGTTCACATAATCAGGCATCCGACGCAAAATTGTATCGACGATCGCTTCAGCACTATAGCCACGTTCAGCATTATCACGATGGATTTTTTGAATCCATTCCAAGTTCACAATCGGGACTACGCCGACCAACAAATCGACATACTGAGCGAGGTTAATGCCATCAGAAACAACCGCACCATGTAAGCCTTCGTAAAAAAGTACATCTGTCCCAGCTTCAATGCTTTCCCAAGGGGTAAATTCGCCAGGTTGATTGCTTGTACCTAGACGACTATTGTGATGCTCTGCTTCTTCAGGGCTGTGCAGGTAATAGCGTCTTTGACCATTACCAGTTTCACCATATTCATGAAACAGCGCTTCGAGTTTATCTAACAGGTTAGCATCTAACCCAAAGTGACTTACGGTGCGCCCTTGAGTCACAGCCTGTTTCATCGCTTCACGCATTTCCACGCGGTTGTACTTGTGGTAGCTATCACCTTCAACGACCGCCGCAGTGATATCTTCAATTCGGAAAATATGTTCAAAAGCTCGCTTAACGGTACTAGTACCTGCACCCGACGAACCTGTTACCGCAATAACTGGATGTTTTTTAGACAAATTTTTTCTCCTTTAAAAATTGTGATGACTGTTACGACCGATCATCTTTAGTAATGATTTTATACATTTTTAAGGTTTAAGATCGGCTAGTGGTTTGGACGAGCCTTGCTCAAACTATTTAAAACTACTATACCTTTGTATATAGCGCTAAAGAAAGCAAAATTTCACGCGACGAATATTGTCTCACCCCAACTAATACCAAAACTAAAAATGGCGTAGCCATTTTTAGTTTTAAAAACCTTACTGAGCTTGCTTTTCAATTCAAAAAAGTGTTGTCACACTTTTTTGAATTGGTATAATTGCTTGCATAAAAATCAAACTGCAAGAAGCTGATTCGCGATGATCCCAAAGTCCAAAATATTTGGGAAGCTCAAGGTGGGGCGGGATATATGGCATTTTGACGATCAATACTGACTATAATCAAGGACAAGAGCGTTCAAGAGCGCTGTTGGTTTATTACCAATAATTTTCGGGTACGGGTTACTACAATTGTAGGCTGGCTTTATCTCAATTGAGATTGACAAATATAATGACAAACCAAAATCCTGAACAAATAGCAAGAGACAAAATCGACAATATGTTGATTGTGTCGGGATGGGTGGTGCAGTCAAAAAACAAAGTGAATTTAGCGGCGCATAAAGGGGTGGCGGTTAGGGAATATCAGACTGACGCGGGAATTGCCGATTATGCGTTGTTTGTGGATAAGAAACCCGTGGGCATCATTGAGGCTAAGCGTGAAGAAGCTGGTGAACAACTCACCGCCCATGAGGAACAGTCGAAATATTACGCAGTCAGCAAACTCAAGTATTTAAAGAATGATCCTTTACCCTTTGTTTATGAAAGTACGGGCGCTTTAACCAGATTTACCGATTATCGCGATCCGAAACCGCGATCGCGATCAGTGTTTCACTTTCATCGTCCTGAAACCTTGGCTGAGTGGTTTACTCAACCTGAAACTTTGCGATCGCGCTTAAATAAAATCCCTGAATTAGATCCAGCAGGTTTGCGCCCTGCTCAGATTAAAGCGATCGCTAATCTGGAAGCATCATTTAAAGCCAATCGCCCCAGAGCCTTGATCCAGATGGCAACGGGGGCGGGTAAAACTTTTACGGCTTGTACTTTTGTGTATCGGTTGTTGAAATTTGCCAGAGCTAAGCGGATTTTGTTTTTAGTCGATACTAAGAATTTGGGAGAACAGGCGGAACAGGAGTTTTTGAAATATCAGCCGACCGATGACAATCGCAAGTTTACGGAGCTTTATAATGTGCAGCGTTTGAGTTCTAGCTATATTGCCTCGGATAGTCAGGTTTGTATTTCCACAATTCAGCGACTCTATTCGATTTTGCAAGGGAAGGAATTGGAAGAATCTGCCGAAGAGACAAATCCTAATGAATTCGGTAGTTACAAAAAAGAACCTTTACCCGTAAGTTATTCGATTAAGAACTTCATCGAGCAGTTCGATTTTATCATTATCGATGAATGTCATCGCTCCATTTATAACGTTTGGCAGCAGGTTTTGGAATATTACGATGCGTTTTTGATTGGGCTGACGGCTACTCCAGACAAGCGCACTTTTGGCTTTTTTAATCAAAATGTGGTCAGCGAATACACCTACGAAGAGTCGATCGCCGATGGTGTGAATGTGCCGTATAACGTCTATACGATTGAGACGGAAATCACGAAAAACGGCGCAAAACTGAAGGCGGAGCAGTATATCGATAAGCGCGAAAAACTCTCTCGCAAAAAACGCTGGGATCGTCTCGATGAAGATTTTGAATATAAACCAAACAAGCTAGATAAAGAGGTCGTTAATCCCAATCAAATTCGGTTAATTATTCAGGAATTTAAACGCGCCTTAAAAGCGGATATTTTCCCCGATCGCCTTGAGGCTAATGGTGAGTATGAAGTCCCGAAAACGCTGATTTTTGCGAAGACGGATAGTCATGCGGAAGATATTATTGCGATCGTGCGTGAGGAATTTGGTGAGGGTAATGAGTTCTGTAAAAAGGTAACGTATAACGCCGAAGATCCCAAATCTGTTTTAAATCGGTTCCGTAATTCATGGAATCCCCGCATTGCCGTAACGGTGGACATGATCGCCACAGGTACTGATGTGAAACCGTTGGAAGTATTGCTGTTTATGCGCGATGTCAAAAGTGTGAATTATTTTGAACAGATGAAAGGTCGCGGTACGAGAACGATCGCTTTTGATGATTTGCAAAGGGTGACGCGCACGGCTAAATATACGAAAACCCATTTTGTAATTGTCGATGCTGTCGGCGCGATCAAGTCCAAGAAAACCGATAGCCGACCTTTGGAGCGTAAGCCGAGTGTACCGCTAAAGGATTTATTGAATGCTGTGGCGATCGGGGCGCAGGATGAGGATTTGTTTTTGACTTTGGCAAATCGGTTGCTGCGTCTGGATAAACAATTAACGGAACCTGAGCAGATCAAGTTTGCGGAATTGTCAGGCGGAAAGAGTGTTAACGCGGTGGTTAAAGACTTATTGAGTGCCTATGATCCTGATGCGATCGCTGAAAAGACTACGGCTTTGGTAAATGAAATTGCGACAGGCGATCGCAATCCTGCATTAGAAGAGTCAGCCCAAAAGCAAGCTCAGTCTGAGTTAGCGGATCTTGCCTCAGCGAATTTTAATGGAGAGTTAAATACCTATATTGCGAATGTGCATAAGGTGCATGAGCAGATCATCGATACGATCAATCAGGATCGGATTTTGAAGTCAGAGTTTGATGCTTTCTCGACTGCGAAGGCGGAGTCGGTGGTACAGGATTTTGCGGATTATATTGCGGCAAATAAGGATGAAATCACGGCTTTGAGTTTGTTTTATGGTCAGCCCTATCAACGGCGGGAGTTAACTTTTAAGATGATCAAGGAGGTTTTGGAACGTCTGAAATTAGATAAGCCGATGCTTGCGCCTGTGTATGTGTGGGAGGCTTACGCGCAGTTGGAAGGTTTGCGCCTTGATAGCCCTAAGAATGAGTTGGTGGCTTTGGTGTCGTTGATCAGGCGGGTGACGGGTTTGGATCAGGGTTTGACGACCTATGACAAGACGGTGGACAAAAACTTTCAAACTTGGGTGTTTGGCAAGCAGGCGGGCGCGTTGAAGTTTACGGAAGAGCAGATGAGTTGGTTAAGGATGTTGAAGGATCATGTGGTGATGAGTTTTCATGTGGAGTTGGATGATCTGGACTATACGCCGTTCGATCGCGAGGGCAGTAGAGGTCGGATGTATCAGCTTTTTGGCGATGGGATGGGTGAGATTATGGAGGAGTTAAATGAGGCGCTGGCGGCGTAAATATCTGTACTATGATTTTTATGATTTATGTGATTACCGTGATTTTTAATTGGCTTTGCCAATTCTGCTAGTCTTTAATCATAGTCCATCATATAAATCACACAAATCATGCCTAAGAATCATGGTAATCACATAAATCACAGTAATCATGTCCAAACAAATGGCTGAAGAGGTCTACAAACACTCTGCTCTAACTAGCAAAATCATTGGCGCGGCGATGGCGGTGCATACTGGTTTGGGCAATGGTTTTCAGGAGGTGATTTATCAGAGGGCTTTGGCGATTGAATTGGGCGATCGCAATATTGCTTTTTGTCGTGAGTTTGAGATGCCGATCTATTACAAAAATCAACATATTGGGACGCGGCGGGTTGATTTTTTGGTGGAGGGGATGATTTCGGTGGAGTTAAAGGCGGTGATGGAGATTTTGGATGTGCATTTGGCACAGGGGATCAATTATCTGGAGGCGTATGATTTGGAGGTGGGGTTGTTGATTAATTTTGGGGCGAGGAGTTTGCAGTTTAAGCGGTTGTCGAATAAGAAGTTTAAGCAGAAGGCTCAGGGTAATCCGAATATTAAGCATGATTTTAGTGGTTAGTGGGGGATTATTTGGGCAGGATTTATGGGATTAAGATGATGGGCTATGATTTTTTTGGATGGTTGCGTTAATTTGGATTATTTTTTTAATCATGGTCATCGCACAATCACGCAAATCATGTAATCATAGACCATCATATAAATCACATAAATCATGTTAAAGGATTGGATTGAGGTTGAATTAGGGGATATTTGCGATGTCGTGAGTGGCAAGAATCAAAAAAATGTTGAGAATCCAAATGGTAAATATCCTATTTATGGAAGCGGTGGAATTTTTGGATATGCAGATGATTATTTATGCGAAGTGGGGACAACAATTATAGGAAGAAAGGGGACAATTAACAGCCCTATTTATGTGAATCAAAAATTCTGGAATGTTGATACGGCTTTTGGAATATCGCCATTAAATAATATTGATTCTAAATATATTCATTATCTTTGCGTTGGATTTGACTTTAAAAAATTAGATAAAAGTACAACTATTCCAAGCCTTGCAAAAAGAGATATTGTCAAAATAAAATTCCCCCTTGCGCCACTGTCTGAACAAAGGGCGATCGCTGCCAAAATCGAGCAACTATTCAGCGAACTAGACAACGGCATAGCCAATCTCAAAGCCGCCAAATCCAAACTAGAAATCTATCGTTTCTGTGTACTAAACTTAGCAATCGTTAATAGTCATCTACAAAAAATAGCGAATGTCGTTGATGGATTGTCACAAGGATGGAGTCCAAAATGTAGAGAAGAATCTTCAAAAGATATAAATGAATGGGCTGTAATAAAAACATCAGCTATTCAATCTGGAAATTTTATTGAAGAAGAAAATAAAATTCTTCCTGATAATTTGACACCTAGAGAACAACACGAAATAAAAGTAGACGATATCTTGATAACTCGTGCTGGACCAAGAGTTAGAGTTGGAATTTGTTGCTTAGTAAGAAAAACAAGACCTAAACTAATTAACTGTGACAAGGTTTATAGACTTAGAGTGAAAAATAAAATAATTTTGCCTACATATTTTGAATATCTGATGAACTCTCTAACCTATATTCATAAAATAGAAGAAATTAAAACAGGTGGAAATGATAGTGGACTAAATCTTACACAAGTAAGGTATTTAAATATTGAAATTCCTGTTCCATCTTTAGCCGAACAAAACCAAATTGTCCAAGAAATCGAAACCCGTCTATCAGTCTGCGACAAACTTAACGAAGCGATCGAGCAAAGCCTAGAAAAAGCCCAAGCCCTACGACAAAGCATCCTCAAAAAAGCCTTTGAAGGCAAACTCCTCAGCCAAGACGAAATCCAAACCTGTCGCCAACAACCCGACTGGGAACCTGCTGCTAAACTATTAGAAAGAGTTAAAAAAGATAGCAAACCTAAGAAGTGAAATTTATGAATAACGCCACAAAACCATTAGAAGAAATGATTCAAGAATTGCCGCCCAACCTTAAAATTGAGGTAAAAGCCTTTGTAGAATCACTTTTAAATCAGTCTCAACAGCGCCCCAAGCGAAAATTGCGCCAAGACTGGGCAGGAAAACTCAAAGCAGAAAACTATACATCCGTTGACTTACAGCATCTAGCTAACAACTGGAGATCTAGCTAATGTTTCTCTTGGATAGAACTGATCGAGGGCGGTGGAAACCAAGTCAAGTAATAGCTAGTAAAAATAATCCGTAAACATGAGTAACGAATCAAACCTAATCTCTAAAGTCTGGAACTTCGCTAACATCCTCCGCGATGACGGCGTGAGCTATGGCGACTACCTCGAACAAATTACATACCTGCTATTCCTGAAAATGGCAGACGAAATGTCCAAGCCGCCCTACAGCAAAAAAATTAAATTTCCGCGACTCAAAGATTCCGAAAACAACGAAATCGCCAATGGTGAACTCTGTAACTGGGAAACCCTCACCAGCAACAAACGTGGCGCAGAACTCGAAGCCTATTACATCCAAATGTTGCGATCGCTTGCCACCGAAAAAGGCACATTAGGACAAATCTTTACCAAATCGCAAAACAAAATCCAAGACCCATCGAAACTGCTCAAAATCATCGAGATGATCGCCAAAGAGCAATGGACAATGGTGGGAACCGATGTCAAAGGCAACATTTACGAAGGACTCCTAGAGAAAAATGCCGAAGACACCAAAAGCGGTGCAGGGCAGTACTTCACCCCCAGAGCCTTAATCAAAGCAATGGTCGCCTGTGTGCATCCCCAACCCAGTAAAACCATCCACGATCCCGCCTGTGGCACAGGCGGCTTTTTCCTTGCCGCCTACGACTACATCACCGCCCATCATTCCCTAGACCGCGAGCAGAAAGCCTTTCTCAAAAACCGCACCTTCTCAGGTAACGAAATCGTCGCCAGCACCCGCCGCCTCAGCCTCATGAATATGTTTCTGCACAACATCGGCGAAATCGATGGCGAAAGCTTTATCTCTCCCAATGATGCTCTGATCGCCGATAGTGGAACTCGCGTAGACTACGTTTTAGCCAATCCTCCCTTTGGCAAAAAAAGCAGCATGACCATCACCAACGAAACAGGGGAACAGGAAAAACAAGACCTCAGCTATAACCGTCAAGACTTTTGGGCAACCACTTCCAACAAACAACTCAACTTCCTGCAACATATCCGCACCTTACTCAAAATCAACGGTGAAGCTGCCGTTGTCCTTCCCGACAACGTTCTCTTTGAAGGTGGCGCAGGCGAAACCGTCCGCAAAGAGTTAATGAAAACTACGGATTTACATACGATTTTGCGCTTACCTACAGGCATCTTTTACGCCCAAGGAGTCAAGGCAAATGTCCTCTTTTTTGACAACAAACCCGCCGCCAAAGAACCTTGGACAAAGGAAGTCTGGATCTATGACTACCGCACCAATGTCCAGCACACCCTCAAGAAAAATCCCCTCAAACTATCAGACCTCCAGCCTTTTATTGATCGCTACAATCCCACCAATCGCCACGATCGCGATGAAACATGGTCAGAAATAAATCCTGAAGGAAGATGGCGCAAATTTAGTTATGACGAAATCATGGCGCGAGATAAAACCAACCTCGATATCTTCTGGCTCAAAGATAAGAGTCTCGCCGATCTCGATAATCTCCCCGATCCCGATATTCTGGCTAATGAAATCATCGAAAACATCGAAGCAGGTTTAGCTAGTTTTCGAGAGATTATGGAAAACATTAATGATTTGCATCAAAATATCAAAATATAGAAATAAGAAAATTTGTTTGTATAGAAATCAAAGTTTCACACCATGACTCTTGCCTCAACCAAATTATCTCAAAAATTCACTGAACCTTTGACTATTGGCAATGTCACGCTGCATAGTCGGGTGCTGCAATCGCCATTGTCGGGGGTGACAGATCTTGTGTTTCGGCGGTTAGTGCGGCGCTATGCCCCTGACTCGATGCTCTACACAGAGATGATCAGCGCGACAGATCTGCATTATCTCAAAGCTTTACCCAAGTTGATGGAGATTGATCGCCATGAAACGCCGATTAGCATCCAGTTATTTGATTGTCGTCCTGACTTTTTAGCGGAGGCTGCTCAAAAAGCAGTACTAGAGGGAGTCGACACCGTAGACATTAATATGGGTTGTCCTGTGAATAAAATCACCAAAAAAGGCGGCGGCTCGTCTTTGTTAAGACAGCCAGAACTTGCCGCGCAAATTGTGAGATCGGTGGTTGAGGCGATCGATATTCCTGTGACCGTTAAAACACGCATCGGCTGGGATGATGCCGAAATCACAATTTTAGATTTTGCGAAACGGATGGAAGATGCTGGGGCAAAGATGATCACTGTCCATGCCAGAACGCGATCGCAGGGCTATACAGGTAACGCAAATTGGGAATGGATTCGCAAAGTGAAGGAAACCTTGACGATTCCTGTAATTGCCAATGGTGACATTTTTTCGGTGGAAAATGCGATCGCCTGTTTAGAGCAGACGGGAGCCGATGGCGTGATGTGTTCACGCGGGACTTTGGGCTATCCGTTTTTAGTGGGACAGGTCGATCATTTTTTAAAAACAGGCGAATATTTACCAGAGCCGAGCATCATTGAATGTTTAGAAGTTGCCAAAGAGCATTTACAAGGACTATGGGATTACAAAGGTATCAAGGGTATTCACCAATCGCGTAAACATCTGACTTGGTATGCGAAGGGTTTTGCAGGAGCGGCGGTGTTGCGCGATCGCCTCTGTCGGATTGAATCATTGCAAGATGGGATGGACTGTCTGGATGGGGCGATCGAGGAGATTGCTATACTGTAACGATATCGCTCATCGTAGGACTCCATCATGACCCAAGCGATCGCTATTACCCCTGAAACTGTTAATAATGCCAATGTTACTGCCCTGCCAGCAGAGCAGACTCTTTGGACTAGCGCCGACCTAGAACTAATGCCCGACAACGGCAACCGCTACGAAATTATTAATGGAGAACTGTTTGTGACGAGAGCGCCCCACTGGAAACATCAAACCACCTGTGGCAGATTTTTTACTGCTTTAGATATGTGGTCAATCGCCACAAAATCAGGCAAAACCGCAATGGGTGCGGGTGTGATCTTTGGCGATAAAGATGATGTGATTCCTGATGTGGTGTGGGTTAGCAAAGAGAAGTATGAGATTTTGATTGATCAGGCTGGACACTTACTTGGTGCGCCTGATTTGGCGATCGAGGTGCTTTCTGCGGGAACGGAAAATGAAAGGCGCGATCGCGAAGTGAAGCTTAAACTCTATTCATCGAGAGGAGTATTAGAGTATTGGATTGCGGATTGGAGAGCTAAGCAAATTCAAATTTATCGGCGTGAGAATGGCGTTCTCAAACTAGCGATGACTTTATTTGAGAGTGATACGCTCACATCGCCACTTCTGCCAGATTTTTCCTGTTTGCTATCCCAGATTTTTGAGTAATCACTGATGTTATGTGGAACGTAGATGATGAATCTCCTGCTACTAGCGTGACAGGGCAAGCACGGGGGCATTGCCCTTACCTCAACATTTAATGTTCTGGTAGGGGCTGCGCCCCCGTGCCAGCCCCAGATTTCCGCCATCACAGGAATTCCTTCCATGTAACATCAGTTATAAGCCTATTTTGAAGGGAACTTACACTTGACGGAAATCTCAAAATTGCTTTCGGCTGAAGCTTTAGTGAGAATGGGAATACCTGCTTCGCCGCTAATTTTTAAACCGAATTTAAGGTTGACTTCTTCGACTTGAGCATCACCAAGATTTTTGAATGCCCCGATCGCATATTTGGTATAGAAGCGAATGGTTTCATGGATCTCTTGCAAGTTTTTGATCGTATCTTCTTTGATGCCATAGGACTCGCGATCGCTATCTGACTCTACTGGCTGATCATCTTCGGATTCAGAGATTTCAATAGCAAGAATTTCGCCATCTTCTTGTTCGATATAAATTTTGTGAGCCATAGCAATTGTTACTACTGTTTGGTGAGATTTGCCTGTATTCTAGTTGCACAAGGTCGCGATCGCAACAAATCAGTAAGTTATGGCTAGATATGCGCTAGTAGTAGGTATTTCTGAATATAAGCATTTACGATCGCCGCTTAGTAAAACCTTGGGGGATGCGGAGGCGGTGGCGAATTTGCTGCGATCGCATGGTGATTTTCAAGAAGTAATTTTGCTGAATAAACCTAAATTACTGAAGGCTGATCTGTTCGCGCAATTGAATCGGTTGCTGATCGAACAGGCGGCGGGTGGCGAGGTTTTGATTTATTACACGGGGCATGGGGTTCTGGTTGAAGATTGTGGCGTGAGTGAAGGATTTCTCGCACCTTCGGATTGCGCGGCAACTAAGGAGCAAGCAACGAATGGTATTAAGTTTACGGCTCTAAACAATCTGATTGCCAAATCGAAAGTTAGCAGTTTGGTCATGTTTTTGGATTGCTGTCATAGTGGCGCTTTGTTGAAAGCGATCGCCGAATCATTGACGGCATTTAACAAGACAGATAAGGATTATTTGCTGATTTCCGCTTGTCGAGATTTTGAAGAGGCGGCGGCGATGAAGAGTGAACCTCATAGTATTTTTACGGGAGCTTTGCTAGAGGCTTTGTCAGCATCACGCCAGAACGAAGCGGGCAAAATTAATTCGGGTAGTTTGTTTGGGTTTATTGCCGATCGCCTCAAACAAAAACAACAGGAACCGATCCAACTTGGGTACGGTCGAGCGATGGAGATCGTCAATTATCGGCAGGTTGCAAAGAAAAAAGTTATTGAGGATGTTTGTCCTTATATGGGATTAGAGGCTTTTACGAAGGAGACGGCTAGGTTTTTTAAGGGGCGCGATCGCTTTGTGAGGTTGTTATTTCAAAAAATCACCGAATCGAGCTTTGTGCCTGTGATTGGCGCTTCGGGAAGTGGTAAGTCATCGCTGGTGAGGGCGGGGCTGATTTCAACATTGGAGGCGGAGGGAAATTGGCTGATTTTGCCGCCGATTAAACCAGGTGATTCACCGCTTATGCCTGTTACTGAAATTAGTCGGGTATTGGCGGGCGATCGGTGATTTGCGTAGAAGGGGCGAGCACGGGGGCATCGCCCCTACGGGTGAAATGATAAAATTTGTTTCTATTCCATTTGTGATTGGTAATTGATGATCGCCCCATTCCCACAAAATTCACACAAACCAATATTTACCATTTAAAACATCATCGGTAGGGGCGATGCCCCCGTGCTCGCCCTTTTTACGCCGATCATCGACCATTTGTTTATGCGGAGATGGATTTGCAATGCAGCAATAAAATTGCGATTGTGCGGTGATAAATTATCCGTTCGTGAAATTGGGGATTGTGCGGTCATAAATTTTCGGTGATTTGCGTAGAAGGGGCGAGCACGGGGGCATCGCCCCTACGGGTGAAATGATAAAATTTGTTTCTATTCCATTTGTGATTGGTAATTGATGATTGGCGATCGCGCGATCGCCCCATTGCAAAAAAATTCACACAAACCAATATTTACCATTTAAAATATCATCGGTAGGGGCGATGCCCCCGTGCTCGCCCCTTCTTCGCAAATCACCGATACCTCCCAAACGCGGATTGCCCCATTTTCGCCGATCGCCAATAATCCCAAACACGGCAAAATTTTCCAATGTGTTGATAAAATCGCGATCGCCACCAAAAAATTGCGCCATGTCATACAATCCAGAAATTCATCATCGCCGTTCCATTCGTCTCAAAGGATACGACTATTCACAGGCAGGTGCATATTTCATCACCATTTGCATTAACCATCGGGAACCACTATTAGGCGCGATCGCTGATGGCATAATGACACCTAATCCTGCGGGAACAATGGTACAAAAAATTTGGGAAGACTTGCCATTCCATTATCCAAATTTAGAATTAGATGCCTTTGTGCTAATGCCTAATCACATTCACGGCATTATCGTTCTGAAATCTCCACAAATAGAACCTGTGATGACATTAGGAGAAATCATACATCGATTCAAATCCTTCACAACTGCAAAATATCGTCATGGCGTTAATCAGGAACAATGGCAACCATTTATAGGCAGGCTTTGGCAAAGGAATTACTATGAACACATTATCCGCAACCAAGAATCCTGCGATCGCCTACACCAATACATCACCAATAATCCCTTATCATGGCAATCCGATTCCCTACATCCACAGTAGGGGCGATGCCCCCGTGCTCGCCCCGTGCTCGCCCCTTTTACCCCGTTTTCGCGGATTACCAACAATCCCAAAATACAGCGATAATTTTCCTTTCCAATACAACGATAAAATCGTGATCGCTCCGCTTTCTCCTTATTCACACAAACGGATATTTGTGATTAAAATGTCGGTAATGAAATTGGGAATTGTGCGGTCATAAATTTTCGGCGATTGGGAGATGGATGGGCGGTCGCCTAATTCGTGATTTTGACGGATTGTTATACTATTAAGATATCGCTCATCCTAGGACTCCATCATGACTCAAGCGATCGCTATTAATCATGAAACTGTTAATAATGCCAATGTTACGGAAGCAGCGATCGCCTCGCCAGCAGATCAGCTTCTCTGGACTAGCGCTGACCTAGAACTAATGCCCGACAACGGCAACCGTTATGAAATTATTAATGGAGAACTTATTGTGACGAGAGCGCCCCACAATAAACATCAAGATACCTGTGGCAATTTTCACTATGTATTAAAAGCATGGTCAATAAAAACAGGTATAGGGTACGCAGTAATTGGAGCAGGGGTAATATTTGGCGACAATGATGAGGTCATCCCCGATGTGATCTGGATGAGTAGGGAGAAATATGCAGCTTTAATCGATGATACGGGGCATTTTCGTGGAGCGCCTGATTTGGCGATCGAAGTTTTATCTACTGGCACTGATAATGAAAGGCGCGATCGCGAAGTGAAACTTAAACTCTATTCATCAAGAGGAGTATTGGAATATTGGATTGCGGATTGGAGGGCAAAGCAAATTCAAGTTTATCGGCGTGAGAATGGTGTTCTCAAATTAGCAATGACTTTATTTGAGAGTGATACGCTCACATCGCCACTTTTGCCAGATTTTTCATGTTTGATATCCCAGATTTTTGAGTAATAAATTTTTGATGTGAGTGTCCCAGCCAAAATCTCTGGCACTGGTCAGTTAAGGCGTGAGGTGTAAAAACATCCCTATACTGCTATCAGTAACAAGAGTGACGTTCATGCCAATCACAAGCAAACAACAGTGCATTGAGAAGGAGATGTAGCGCTTATCGCCGTAGACAAAACCTGTATGCCAAGAATACCGAAGGATTGCAACGAGCAGTCACGGTACAGCCCCTAGTTCACAACTGGGTGAGACCTCATCTAGGTTTAGGAAAGAACAAGACCACAGCTATTGTCATTGGTCTATTTGTCAACAGATATGATTATCAACAGATACTCCCTCCCCAGTCAAAGATTAGACGTTGCGGCGCGAAGCGCCGCAACGTCTAATTCTTGGTTTTTAATGTCTATTTTGACACTGGGAGGGGAGTATGAGTTTTCGTTTCAACTCCATTGAACGCTCCAACAAATGTGACACATCACCCACTTTGCTAAAAATCAAAAATAAAGAAATCTAGTAGGAAAGAAACTAACGAGATATAAGTTACTATTCTTAATATAAATAAATATTTATTTAAATTTAACAATGCAAGTAATTAATCCTGAATGGACAACAACTGAGGAAGCGATCGCGAAAAAAGCTTTTGATATTGCCTACAAGCGAGAAATCGACTCTCTGATGGACTCAGTGCGCTCTAAAGTCAATTCTTTGGCGGAAATCGATGATATATGGGATTTACATGACTTTTTGAGCGTTAAGCGCCATGAAATTGATGGACGCTACGATTATCGACTGCCAATGATTATTTTTGTGTTTGCTGGATTGGTTAAGGATGGCTGGCTAAATATCACTGAATTAGAGGGGTTAAACGCCAATAAAATCGCTAAAATCGTAGCGCTTGCTCATATGTAATCAAGCTTCCGTTTGCTTAGAAGACATTAATATCCGATGTGTTTTAAATCACTTGAAATGTTTTATAGATAAACTTTATTTGTAATATTTCTACATTTAGATAGATATAAAGAAAGAGCCAAGTCTCTTTCTTTATTGTGATGACGGGTGTGTCTCTAATCTAGGTATAGTTTGATATCTATCCTTAGAGGTTTTTCAATCGCAAACACCGTATGAGTAAATATACTTAAAATAAATTAACTAAAGTAGACAATTAAATTCCTTGTTATTTCTAATAATTATTGATCTATATAATGTTAATTTATTGCTAGCAAAGCTTTTAGTAAGCTTGTTTAAATTAGATAGTAAATTTCTAATCCTAAACTTCTGTACTTTTATGCATAGGATCTACCTCATTCCTTAGTGCAGAAGTACTAATACTAAACCCTCAGTCAAAACCTAAAAAACATCCTATGACTTATACAATTAACTCAGCCAGAAGCATCTTCCCTAGCACTTTAGCTGCTGACGTTGTACCCGCTACTACTGCAAGATTTAATCAACTTAGTCCTGAAGATCAACTCGCTTGGATTTGGTTTACATATCTTGAGATGGGTAAAACCGTGACGATCGCGGCTCCTGGTGCTGCAAGTATGCAGTTGGCTGAGTTGACCTTGAATGAAATCAAGAAAATGAGCTTTCAACAGCAAACTCAAGTCATGTGTGATCTAGCTAATCGTGCTGATACCCCTATTTGCCGTACCTATGCTATTTGGTCACAAAACATTAAATTAGGTTTCTGGTATCAACTTGGTGAGTGGATGGAGCAAGGAATTGTTGCACCGATTCCTGAGGGTTACAAACTGTCAGCTAATGCTTCAGCAGTTCTAGAAACTCTCAAAAATTTGGAGCCAGGACAGCAAATCACAATCCTCCGTAACTCAGTTGTAGATATGGGCTATGACCCTAATAAATTGGGTGAATATACTCGTGTTGCTGAGCCTGTTGCAGCTCCACAAGAAGTGTCTAAGCGCACTCAAGTTACGATCGAAGGCGTGGATAATCCCACAGTCTTGTCTTACATGAATAACTTGAATGCTAATGATTTTGATGTTTTAATCGATCTCTTCCTTCCCGATGGAGCTTTACAACCTCCTTTCCAACGCCCAATTGTTGGAAAAGACGCAGTTCTGAGATTTTTTAAAGAGGAATGCCAAAATCTTGTGCTTGTTCCAGAAAAAGGTGTTTCTGAACCAGCAGAAGGCGGCTATACCCAAATCAAGATTACTGGAAAAGTACAAACTCCTTGGTTCGGCTCTGGCGTTGGTATGAATATCGCTTGGCGCTTCTTGCTCGATCCTAGCAACAAGATTTTCTTTGTGGCGATCGACTTGCTTGCATCTCCTAAGGAGCTATTAAACTTCGCTCGTTAAATGGTTTTTTACCATATGACCACTGCCATATCAATCATATTAATCATCATCGCTACACTTCTCAAAGTGGCGATCCTGATTTTCATGGTCAGATTTCCCATCCAGTATTTTGGTATTGCAAGTTTATTCGAGAATATTTTCCATTGCGATCGCTGATCATATTCTTGGTTAATGTGAGTTTAATTTTTTTAGGGTTAACAATCATCTTCCATGTTTCATTGATTAACTTAATCCTGTTTTGGCTACTTCCCCTTGTGATTAGTTCGTTACAGTTATTCTTTTTTGGGACTTATTTACCCCATCGCCAAGTTCATGGGAACCCCAATTTTTTACCGCGCATTCAAAGCGATCGCTACTCTATTATTTGGTCATTTTTTAGCTGTTACAACTTTGGTCATTACCATTGGGAGCATCACAAATATCCCAAAACTCCTTGGTATCGACTACATCAAACCCATCAAAACTAAAAAAGAGAGCTTTGCTCTCTTTCTTAGTTTTAATGGGTCATGAAGGCGGCGCATCGCGCCGCCGACCTTTATTGGGGTTTTATGTTTGAGCCTTGAGCCATGCCCAAGGTACAGCAAGCATTTTGCCCCTTGTTGGCACAAAAGCGCGGTGTTTAAATACTTCGTAGTGATTTTTTTCGATCGCCTTTAAAATATTGCGATACAAAATTAAGGATGACCACACTGGCCAGCGTGCATCGCGGCAGAGCGCCGAAACGCCATCCTCAGCATGTTGATAAAATTGTCGCGCCCTTTGGATTTGGAAACGCATTAACTCGACCCAGCGATCGTCAACTACACCATTTAATAAATCTTTTTCGGTATAGTCGAAATAATGCAGATCCTCAAGGGGTAAATAAATGCGCCCTCTCTGAGCATCTTCACCAATATCTCGCAAAATATTAGTTAACTGCATGGCAATCCCTAGAGCGATCGCCGCCTCAGTTGCCGTAGTAATCACCGATGGATCTTTAGTCTCAAAGCCCATAATTGCGGCTGACATTAAGCCCACTGTACCTGCGACCCGATAGCAATATAAATGCAGATCATCGAAGGTTTGGTAGCGATCGTATTTAAGATCCATCCGCATCCCAGAAATCATGTCTTTGAAGGGCTGAATCGGCATGGGATAATGCTTGACCGTATCCGCTAGAGCGATATCCGACGCATGAATCGGATCGCCACGAAATGTCGCCTCCAACTGTTTTTCCCAGTTAAAAAGCGTTTCGGCATCGGTAGTTTCCGCCTGCATACCGTCTACAAGCTCGTCGGTACGCCGACACCAAGCATATATCGCCCAAACTGCTCGCCGTTTTGCTTTAGACATCAGCATCGTGCCAAGATAAAAGGTCTTGGCATACTTTGCCGTGATGCAACGACAAATCTCGTAGGCTTCCTCCAGACTGACTGGCTGACGCATTCCCATCGGTTTAGGCACTGACGACAGATGGATTTGACTGGTTTTGGTTAGAGGTTCGACCAAGGACTTTACTTCCAGAAGATTGACTTGCGTTTTGACTTGCGTTATGGATTTCCTGTGCTGTTAGCTTACCAGAAAGTACCGCCCCTTCCATACTCCCAAAAAAGGGCTGGGCTGTATAGCTACCTGACAAAAAGAAATTGGCGATCGGTGTGGCTTGATGAGGACGGAATTGTTCGCGTTCAGGAGTTGCCGTATAAATTGATCGCGGAGTCTTGACGACATGAGACTTTAAGATTTTGGCGGGACTGGGGAGATGCTGCGGAAATAGCTTGGCAAGCTCATTAAGCGTTGCTTCCACGATCTCGCTGTTGGGGCGATCGATCCAATCGGCGGCAGGTGCAAATACTAGCTCTAGCATTGACTTGTTGGGATCAGCATATTCTTTGCAGGAGTTGCTCATATCGGAGTAAACACTGAGTAGTGGCGATCGCGAAAATAGGGTGTGATCAACATCTGTAAGTTTGCGATCGAACCAAAGCTGCACACTAATTACGGGTACACCTTCGAGATGATCTAGCTGTTTAAAATAGGGCAAGGCTTGCCAATTGGCAGGAATATAGTTTTTAAATGCGTCCACTGACATCGCGGAAACGTAAGCGTCGGCAAAGATTTCGCGACTGGGTGAACCGTCTGTACCTTGGATGATTAACTTTTGGACATTGCCATCTTGATCGGTAACGATTTCCTTGAGGGCAACACCCGTATGCACTTCACCGCCTCTGGCTATTACATAATCAACAATGGGCTGACAGAGACGCTCAGGCGGTGCGCCATCTAAATAGGCAATCTTCGAGCCGTCTTTTTGTTGCAAAAACTTGTTAAGGGCGCGAAGAGGAATCGTTGCCGAAATCACATCGGGATCAATAAATTTAAGGGATTTGCAAACGGCAACAAAAATATCGGTGGTAATGTCCTTACCGATGCCGCGCATTTCTAACCATTCCTCGAAGGTGTATTTGTCCATCGAGACAACATAGTCATCGCCACGAATAATCGCAGGGATCAGCCCGATCGCAAACCGAATCTTTTGATTCCAAGTCAGCATATCGTTGTTGCGAAGAATCGAGGCAATGATATTAAAGGGGGCGGGGATATTGGGTACGTCAAACCATGACAGCACCCCTGGTTTTTCTGGTTGATTAAAAATTAAAGCATGGCGTTTCCATTGCAGGCGATCGAGGATATTTAGCTCACCCATCAGTTGCAACATATTCGGATAAGCACCAAAAAAGTTATGTAGCCCTGTTTCGATCCAGTCGCCATCTGCGTCCTTCCATGCTGCTACTAAGCCGCCTAGAACATTACTGCGCTCTAGCAAAATCGGCTGATGTCCTAAATCCACCAAATACTTGGCACAGGATAATCCTGCTAACCCTCCTCCAGCGATCGCCACGCGCATATTGCTCTAGTACCTGTACGTTGAATTTTTTTATTACTGATCTCCATCTTACTTTGCAAAGCTTAATAATTTACTAGTTTTTATCATTAAAAATCCAAGATGATTGCATTTTAGGTTTAAGTTAAGATGGCGATCTCAAGTTAATTTTGTTCAGTATGGTAAAAAGCCTCATTGATTCCCCTGAGCTATCTTCCAAGACATCTCGCAAGACATCTCGCAAGCTATGGATGGCGGCGGTTAAGTTGCCAATGTATAGCGTGGCGATCGTGCCGATTGCTACAGGTACAGCGATCGCCTATCGCGACACTGGGGCAGTTAATTGGAGTATTTTTTTTGCATTCTTAATTTCCGCCGTCTTAATTTTGGTTTGGGAAAATCTCTGCAATGACGTATTTGATGCAGAGACAGGAATTGATGTGAATAAGGCGCATTCGGTAGTTAATCTCACTGGCAAGAAAAATATAATCTTTGCGATCGCCAATATTTGCTTACTGGCGGGAATTAGTGGCGTATTGGCGATTTCATGGCTACAGCAGGATTTTGTGGTGGTCAGCGCGATCGCCATTTGTTGCTTTTTGGGCTATATCTATCAAGGTCCACCCTTTCGATTGGGCTATCAAGGCTGGGGCGAAATTTTATGCTTTTTTGCCTTTGGTCCACTGGGAGTTTCGGCAGCCTATTACAGTCAAGCCAAATCTTGGTCAATTGGATCGATATCTGCCTCAATTATTGTCGGGATCATTACCAGTTTGATTTTGTTTTGTTCGCACTTTAATCAAGTTGCTGATGATCTTGCCGCAGGCAAAAAATCTCCTGTAGTCCGTTTAGGAACTAAGAGATCGGCCCAGCTTTTACCTTGGCTCTGTGGGGTGATTTATGCAATTACGATCGCGGCGATCGCCTGTAGCTTTTTCCCAATCTTGACAGCGATTATTTTGATCAGCTTACCAATCGCATGGAATTTATGTACCTTTATTGGTGAGAATCACGATCAGGCTGATCTATTACTAAATTGTCGATTTATTGCTGTAGCTTTACATTTTGTCGTTGGTTCAGGGCTTAGCATCAGTTTAATTTTTTAAAAAAGGATAGGCGGCGCGAAGTGCCGCCTATCCTTTTTTTTATGCGGTTTTCCATTTGAGAAACTCAAACCAAATCACGCTGGCAATACCCGACAGTAGGGCGATCGCTAGATCTTCGGGTTGCAAATAGGAAAACTGGAAGAGTTGCCTTAAAAAAGGAACGTACAGAATTAAGCCTAGAAATACTACTGCGCCACCGATGATCCACCAGATTGAAGCATTAGGAACTTTGATGGTGCTAAGGATCGTTCTTGTCCATGAGCGATTGGTGAGAATCATCGCGAGGTTAGACACAATCAAGGTGGTGAAGACTAAAGCTCTGGCTCCGCAGGCTCCCGCATTACAAACGATCATATCAGGGGCAAATTTGCCTTGATAATTAGCGATCGCATAGACAATTACCAACACTACTAAGACGCTCAAGCCTTGAAATAGAGATAACCATAGCGTGCGTTTATCAAATAAAGGTTCCTTGGGATTGCGGGGTGGACGCTGCATCACATTCGCTTCGGCTGCTTCTGCTTCAAAGGCGATCGTGCAGGCGGGATCGATGATTAGATGCAGGAATGCAATATGAATCGGCAAAAGTACCAACGACCATTGCATAAAAATGGGAACTAAGGATATACCTGCGATCGGCACATGAACCGCGAGGGTATAAGCCATCCCCTTTTTGAGATTATCGAAAATGCGACGACCGAGTTTTACTGCTTCTACAATTGAGGTGAAATCATCATTTAGTAAGACTAAATCTGCTGATTCCCGCGCCACATCCGTGCCTCTACCGCCCATCGCAATGCCAATATGAGCAGATTTGAGCGCAGGAGCATCATTAACGCCATCCCCAGTCATCGCCACAATTTCGCCGCTTTGTTTAAGGGCATTGACGATCGCCAATTTTTGTTCGGGAACCACACGGGCAAAGATATTCGTACTCCGAATCCGCGATCGCAGTTGTTCTGTGGTCATTTGCTCAAGTTCTTGTCCAGTAATCACTTCGCCGCCATTCAATCCAATTTGCTGCGCGATATTTTGCGCCGTTGAGGGATAGTCGCCCGTAATCATCACCACCCGAATCCCTGCTTGATAACACTCCGCGATCGCTGGGGCAACGGTGGGGCGCACAGGATCGGACAAACCCACTAAACCAATAAATTCAAAATCGAAATCATGCTGATTGGTGGGTAAGGAGCCATCGGTGGGTGGATGATGTCGCGAGCTGTGGTTATAGAGAAATCCTTTGGCAATGCCTAACACGCGCAATCCTGCCGAGGCCATCACATCAACTTGCACCGCCAGATCGGCGATCGCTTCAGGACTGAAATGGCAAAGATCGGCGATCGCTTCGGGCGCACCTTTAGCGGCAATTTCTTTCTCGCCCCCTTCTGTCGGCTCCCAAACACAGGACATCGCCCGCAATTCCCCTGACAATGGATATTCGTGCAGGGTTTCCCAATCATCATGGAGATGCTCTGTGCCTGAGAGAAGTTCTTTACCCACTAATTTGAGCGCTTTTTCCATAGGGTCAAAGGGATCTTTGCGACTGGCGAGAATTCCATATTCAATCAAACGATGGAAGTCTTCGGGCAATTCTTCCTGCCCATGGAGAGTGAGATCGTAAAAAGCAGGATCATTTGATTCTTGTTGATAAATAAATAGCTGCTGCACCGTCATTTGATTGAGTGTCAGCGTCCCTGTTTTATCAACACAAAGCACCGTCGTTGAGCCAAGGGTTTCCACGACGGGAATGCGCCGAGTTAATACATTTTGTTGAGAAAATCGCCATGCTCCCAAGGCTAAAAAGATCGCTAAGACCACAGGGATTTCGTTGGGCAAAATCGCCATGCCCAAGGCTAAACCCGCCAACACTCCATGTAGCCAATCGTGACGGGTGATGCCATAAATCACCACAGCCGTGATACAAATAGCGATCGCAATGATCGTCAGTTGCTTGACAATCTGCCTAGTTTCCTTTTGCAGTTTCGTATCTTCTTGCTCAATTGTTTGCAAAGCCTTACCAATTTTACCCATTTCCGTTTTGGAACCAGTGGCTTGCACCTCGATGATCGCCTGACCCTGTACAGCTAAAGTTCCTGAATAGACATAGGGCAAATCATCACCACCAGCACGATTAGGTGGCAATTCCTGTTGCTCGTTAACTGCTAATTTTCGCACAGGCAGAGATTCCCCCGTGAGCAGAGATTCATCAACGGTGAGATGGGTTGACCACAGCAACAAGCCATCCGCAGGCACGCGATCGCCTTCCGCCAGTACAATCAAATCACCACGCACAACTTCCCGACCTGCGATCCTCCTTCGTTCCCCTTCCCGAATTACAAGGGCGCGAGGACTAGATAAATCGCGTAAAGCTTCAAGGGACTTCTCCGTTTTTTGTTCTTGATAGAGATTAATTGCCACAATAAAGAAGACAAAACCCAATAAGATAAAAGCTTCTTGAGTATCACCTAAAAACAGATAAATGCCGCCACACCCCAATAGCAGCAAGAAGATTGGTTCACTAGCAATTTCTAAAATTATGCCTAAAATATTGCGGCGATCGCTGGGTGGTAATTCGTTATATCCTTCATTTTGTAAGCGTTGGCTAACTTCTTGCTCTGATAGTCCTGTTAATTCTTGCGGATTAATTACCGATTTTGTAGCCATTCCATCACCAATATTTTAGAGGGTTTGAGCATAATCATGAAATTTCAAATAGATTATTTAGGGCTTACGCAAAAAAGACTTGAAACCCTGATTTTAACCTAGGGGCAATTCATGAATTGCCCCTAGGTCTTATCCGATCCTATAACAATTGCATCGTGTTTATGATCCCATCAACTTCTTAATGAGAAGAATCGTCTATAGTCATGAGATAAAGATAGAATTAACAATTAATATGGAAGTACAATTCCCTTGACTACTAAAGCTTTGTGCTTTTAATGACATCTAAAATAATCGCTTGTAATTTTCATGCGCTAGTTTAGCCAATTTACGTTGAAATATTGGCTTGAGCTTAATCCTGTAGAATGAGTAACAATCAAGATCTATCAAAATCTCTTAATGCTGGAAGTCCTGCAATCAACCATTGACGGTATCGCTGTCGGCAGCATTATTGCGCTCGCGGCAGTCGGTTTAACGCTTACCTATGGCATCCTGCGCCTCGCCAACTTTGCCCATGGGGACATTCTCACCCTCGGCGCATATCTCGCCTTTCTCGCCAATACCACCCTTAAACTCGATATTTGGTTATCGATCGCCCTAGGAAGTGGTATCTCCATCGCCCTAGTCTTACTTTGCGAAAAGATCCTCTGGCAACCCCTACGCGCCAAACGCGCCACCTCAACCACGATGATGATCGTCTCGATCGGGTTAGCACTAGTGATTCGTAACGCGATTATCCTCGTTTGGGGGACAAAACCACAGAAATATAACTTGCCAACTTTTCCAGCGATCGATGTCTTTGGTCTAGCAATCACTCGCAATAAAATCGTGGTGATTATTGCCGCGATCGCAATTATCGCAGGACTTTACTATCTATTGCAAAATACCAAAATCGGTAAAGCGATGCGAGCAGTTGCCGATAATCCTGAATTAGCCAAGGTCGCAGGTATTAACGTCAATGCAGTAATTATCTGGACATGGGTAATCGCAGGAGGCATGACCGCCTTTGGAGGAAGTATGTACGGCTTAATTACCAATTTACGCCCAAATATGGGCTGGTTCTTGATCTTACCAATGTTTGCGGCGGTGATTCTCGGCGGAATTGGCAATCCCTATGGCGCGATCGCTGGGGCGCTAATTGTTGGTATTTCCCAAGAAGTTGCCACTACCTGCCCTGTCGCACTAGGCGAATTACAAAAATATTGCATCGGTACAGACTACAAACTAGGCGTAGGTTTAGTAATTATGATTTTAGTCTTACTCTTCAAACCGCAAGGATTATTTAAAGGGACTATTTAACGAGAAGAGGCGCGTTGCGCCTCTTCTCGTTGAGCCAAATAAAAAAGAAAGGGTGCGAAGCACCCTTTCTTTTTTATTTGGAAACAAGATCTTGCAAAGTCTTAACTAATTCTCGTTCGCGATAGGGCTTGCTAAAATAGGCATTAGCCCCAAGTTCTAGGGCAAGCTTTTGAGAATTTTCATTGTTTTGAGCCGTCAGTACCACTATTGGTAAATTATGCAGAGATGGATCGGCTCGCAGTTCCGTTAAGAGCTTAAACCCATCTATATGAGGCATCTCTAAATCAGTAATCACTAGATCAATATCTAACTTGTGGCGGACACGTTCCTTCAGACAAGCGATCGCTTCCCTTCCATCTTGGACTTGCTCAGTCAAAAAACCCGATCTAGCCAGAGTCATTGCCAAATAGCGCCGCACATTTGCCGAAGACTCAACGATGAGGACTTTAGATTGACGCAATTGCATCTTATTCCCATCGAATAGATTACTCATAAAAATGCCAGAGCTTTCCAGATTTTCAGGCTCAGATGATTGCCCAAAGGCTCTGACTGGCTGATCTAACCATCCCGAAATATCCGCATCTTGCGCTGGATCGGCAAATCCAAAGAAATCTGAGAGACTATTTAGACTATCTAAAGCATTGTTTGAATCGAAATCATCGCTTTGAGTGCTGCTTTGAGTGCTGCTTTGAGCGTTTAGTACGCCAATATGAAGATGCGATCGCAAGCATTGGTTGATCAACTCTGCATGATTAATCAAGGCGATCGCCTGATTATTCCCCAAAATTACTGCCCCAAGAAATATTTTAGAAAGAGAAATATCTCCTTCAATTTGATGCAGTGTTGCCTCTTGTTCATACCAACAGCCATTAGTTTGAAGAGCAAATAAATTATGCTCATACTGGATGATCAGAAATGAAGGAACTGCACTCGCAGGTTTAGAACCTTCTAAATTTGGGTTAAATGATTGATTACCCGACTGATTTACATTCCGTTGGCAATTCAGCTTTAACAAAGAACCGATCTGTACAATGGGAATTAAGCGATCGCGCCATAGCAGATTTTCTTGATCTCCATTAGCGAAACTATGGGGAGATTTCATTGGGATTATTTCAAGAATTACCTTACTAGAAATTGCTAAACACATATTCTCAATATCAACCAGTAATACGCGTAGTAAAGAAATCATATTGGGCAGGGTTACTGTTAATTGAGTCCCTTTATTTATCTCAGAATGTACAGAAATTGTGCCACCCACATCCGACAACTTTCTTCTAATATCATTTAACCTAGAAATACTTTCTATATATAAAATATCACTAGATAAGTGATTGAGTCCCTGTCCATCATCACTCACGGTAATGATCGTACTTTCATCGGTTTGGGTCGCCGAGACTTCGATTTTGCCTTGTAGCGGCTTCCCCTTCTTTTGTCTCTCATTGGTTGATTCAATACTATATTCAAAAGTGTTACGAATTAACAACTCAAGGGTTTCGGTAACTATTTCTAAAAAAACTCTTTCTATGCCAATTTCAGCACCTTGCACAATCAATTCCACCTGTTTGTCATGCTGTAATGACAAGTCTCGTAAAATTCTGGGAAACCTTCTCACCAGACTAGAAATAGGACATTTGAGAACTTGGCGAAAGTTATGTCTTAAGTTACGGACATCTTGATTCATCGTATGGGTTTGTTGCTGAGTATGATCCAGTACATCGGTAAGATGTTCTAAGATTTTTTGTAATCCTGCGATCGCTTTTGGGTCATGATTAAAAGACTTTGGCTCTAATAACTGCAAATTTTTTTGAGCTTCTCCCGACAACGCTTTGATCTCACCTAAATAGATATCTAAATTACTTTTTCGCACCAACAAATCTTCCGATAAATCTTCCCACAGTTTTAAATAGTGGAGAGGAATACGAATTGTCGCATCATGATCAAGTTTAATCGGATGATGATAATCTGATTGCTTACTAAGTTCTGTATCTACATCTAAATACCCATCAGCCTTAGAATTTAAAGATGAATTCAAAGATGAATTTAAAGATTTAGAATTTAAAGATGTGGCGTTCACAAAAGCATTTGCTAAGGTTGATTCCCTGTTTGTAGAGTTGCGATCATCAAAATCTATCAATTTTGGATTAACACTAGAATCATAGGACTTCTTAGCTTTGTTTTGATAAATCGGTGATTCTTCGATCGCTGTATCAATATCCGATGTCGGAAAATTCTGTACCGCCATAGGAATTGATTGTGGCAAGTCACGCTCTTGCATTGTGGGTTCAAAATCACCCATAAAACTTGTAGGAAATTCTTCTACTTGTAATCTATCTTGAACTATCACTTCAAGTTCATTCATCGAATCTATTGGTTCAATAGTTTCGATGGCTTCTAAGGAATTCCAAAATGTATGATCCTCTTCGACTAATTCCCCAAAATCATCATCTGACATTTTATCTTCGATATTCTCGATATTATGAGATTCATCGGGGTTGGACATATCGAAACTTGGAATAAGTTCTGCTAAGCTTGATGTCTCACCTAAGCTTTCTGCCTCACTATGCTCCACATTCTCAGTCTTATCTAATTCTAGCCAAGGCTCTAATGACAAAAAATTATTATTCCAAGGACTATCTAAATCTTCTTCTCCATGATCCCAATTTACGCCCTGCAACTCAGTTTCGTCATCATTGCCTAATACTGGCTCATTATAGGATTCAGGCATGAATGGCTCTAAGATTAAAAGTTGATTGTCATCATCATTAGACTGAATTATATTTTCAAATTGCTCATCAAATTGCTCATCAAATTGCTCATCAAATTGCTCATCAAATTGCTCATCAAAAGCATCTTCTAGATCATTAAATAATAAACTAGGAAATAAAGTTGTAAACTCCTCACTAGTATTTTGTGATAAGCCTTGCTCTAAACTTAAAGAGCCTGTATTATCATGCTCTAAATTATCTAGTTGAATGAGCAGAAAAGCATCAGCATTATCTAGATTATTGTCTAGATTCTCTCCCTTATTTTGGTATGAATTTTGATGTAAATTATCAGAGGATTCCTCTATATCAAATAAATGTAAAGCCTCCAGAGTGTCATCTAGATTAAAAGGCTCATTATTCTTGTCATAGGCAATTCTTGATTCATGATTATTTAGGGTTAAGCTGTAATTTATTTGCCCAAATAAATTACTTTGCATTTCGATCCAATTCGAGTTTTTTTCTAGGTCAAAGCAATACTCATTAATGATTTGACCAATCATATTGATCGCTGCAATCATTAATTCTTTCGTGCTTTTGTCAATACTGGTGATGCGATCGCTTAGTAGATTGATCATCTGCTCAAAACGGTCTATGGTCAAAACAAAGGGAGAATCTTGGGTATAAAAATCGGCTTTAATCGCAGAAACTCGAAGCCCTCTATGCGTAGTGAGCAGTTGGCTAATCTGTTGACTAAAGTTCGATAGATGAGGATCTAGTTCTAAAATCTGAGTATGAAGCTCATTAAGATAAGATTGAGCTTCCTCAGAAAAAGTCGTTTTGATTTGTTGCGATACTGTTTTAATCATGGCAGGAATCCGTTATCTAGTCTTTTATCTAGTTTTAAAATGCGCTAAAGATTGTTGGAGATCTCCAGAGTATTTTTTTGTGGTTTTTAGGAATTTAGTCGCTTCAGCCGAAGCATCTAAATTCCTTTTGGCAATATGAGAGATATCTTTCATTAAGTTAGCTACCCCTTCTGATGTTTGTACTTGAGAAATTGTGGCATCGGCAATAGATGCGACCAATTCATCAATTTGTTGCGAAATTTGGGATATTTGGAGCAGACTGTCTTTGGCGGCGATCGCTAATGTATTACTTTCGGCCGCTTGGTTACTTCCAGATTCAACCGCCATCATCACCGCATTTGTTTCGCTCTGAATACCCATCAGTAAACTTTCGACCTCCTTAGTTGCCGCAACCGATCGCGATGCAAGTTCTCCCACCTCTTCGGCAACCATCACAAATCCGATCCCCATATCGCCTGTGCGAGAAGCTTCGAGGGTCGCATTAATCGCCAAAAAGTTAGTCTTAATCGCAATTTCATTGATTGTAGAAATCGCCTTAGTAATTTTTTGAGATGATTCGCCCAAATGCTTAACTCGCTTAGCAGTATTGGCAACAGTACTTTGCAATGCACTAACTTTTGCCATCACAGCGTCAATAGAGCGATCGCTGTCAGAGAGTTTGGCGGCAACTAGCTGCGATGATTGAATTACCTGCTGGCTATTAGTCGCGATCTCACTTGCAGATAGCTTCGCCATTTGCGTAGTGTTTAGCGATCGGGTCACGTTATCTACTTGTCTCTGGGAAATACTAGTTAGATTGGCGATCGCCTGTTCGTTCTGCCCAAGAGATAAATTAACTTGACTAGCAGAAGACTTAACTTGACCGACAATATTTTGTAATCCCCGCATGACATCATCAAAAAAGATGGCGACATCCGTAAGGTTGCCATCAATCGATCTAGTTGCCACGGTTAAATCACCATCAGCTAATTTCTGCACGTCTCCGAGCATTTGCATTAACTGCTCTTGCAGATCTGCTTTCTGCTTACGATAGCTCTCAACTTCAGCATTACGCTGTACCATTTCTCCACGAATTTTCTTACCCAACGATAAGATCCTCTCATCGGATAAATCCGCCTCCTGATATTCTTGCTTATCTTCCCTAGCCAGCTTGGATAAAACCTTAAATAGTTTAACTACTTGCAACTGTAGGCGTTGCTTTTCCTGTTCCTGCTTTTGGATCATGGTCTGAAATTGTTCAGACATTCTATTAATGCTTAAAGAAATATCTGCGAGTTCATCATTCCCTTTAGTACTAAGGGCGGCAAAACTACTGCCAGCCTTTCCTTGCCGTAGATCCCGTAAAGCGGCGCGAATATCCCTAAGCCTTGTGCTTAATCGTCGCGATAAAGCATAGGCGATCGCCGCAACCAGTAAAGGCGTAGCAGCTATACCACCGCCAATTACCATCAATAGACTTTGATTTGCGGCAATAACTGTCGCCTTATCTATGGTCGTTAACACATCCCAACTCATCCCATAGCTCCGCATATTTGCCACAGGTGCATAACCCAGAATTTGAACAGCGCGATCGCCCTTTACACGCTCTGGCAGATCAGACAAGGGCAAAGCTCGTAAGCTCGACAATATTGCAAACTCTGAAGAAGCATCCTCTCCAATTGGCACGGATTGAGAACTGGCGATATATCTATTGGAATTATCGATCACATAAAAATTACTACTATCAGGATTAGTGAGATTTTTAGTTAAATTACTGGTCAAAGCCTTGACAGGAATCTCAGCCTGCAAAACCATACTTACTTTTTGGGAAGCAGAACTCTTGATGGCTGTAACCACATAAAAATTAGCCCCCTCTTTGCTAACTATAGGGTTGCCAATCAAAACATCATCAACAGTAGATACTTTACTAAGAGTATTGGCATTGATTGTTTGGAGGGTTTTAGAACTATTGGACTGGGCAATTAATTCCCCATTGATGCTAAATAATGCAACGCTGGTATATTGCGGATAAGCTTGGCGATAAAGATTAAGGCGATTAGTTAATAGTTGTTTATATTGTCTTTGCTGTGCAATTGGTAAAGATCCCAGCAACTTAACTGCTTTATTGGTATTGTCCGATGGATTCGTAGTTATCGCAATTTGTCCAACATTTTGAAGAGTATTCTGTCCTATCTCTGTCGAGAAAAGTAAAGTTTTGATCACCCGAACATCACTAGTTTGCTTTTGTAAGAAACTGCTAGTTGTATTTGCAATTGATATTGCCTCAGATTGTTGATTTTGCTTGACTCTGCTGAGCAGCAAACCATCTCCCACCCTATAAGCTGTTACACCCAAAATAACTGCGGGAATGGTGGCTATCAAAGTCCCCCACAGGGTGATTTTCTGCCCTACTGTGGAGAACTTTAATATATCCTCCAAAGCGATCGCTGAAGATGCTTGTCCATCATCAGAAACCTGCACTAGTTCGTTATTTGAATGATTTCCTGCAAATCGATGTGATTCTAAAGCATTAGACTCACTTTGAATAGTATTAGTTCTATTATCCTTTTGTTTCTTTCCCTTTTTGCTTTGTTGCTTGCTCTCTTGATTATTAATTTGAGCATTTTGTTGATCATCTTTCTGATTCACATTCTGAATGATCGCGATCGTATCCTGCAAAATTGATGCTGTTGTGGATTTTTCCGTTGGATCTTCGCTACAAACAAAAGGTTCGCTAGGCTGAGATTCTTCCCACTTATTTTGCTGCGAATCTTTTTGGAGTAACGATGCGATCGCAGGTGGGGGTGGTACGGCTCCATTAGCGCTCTGAGCCTTCATGCTCACTTGTGGCTTAGTTATATTATTGTCAGGAGCCACAGCCAACAGGGTCGCATCATCATCAATTGTCAAATTCATATCTCTATCGATAACAACAGAATGACTTAGGCTATCTTCAATCAATCCATTTACCTGTGGGCTAACAATTGGAGGAGCCTCTTTTTGCAATACTGTAGTGCTAGAAGTATGGAGGATATCTACCTCTTTTTGCATACTCCTTTGACTAACATATTTTGAACCAGTATGAGCTAATTTATTTTGAATCTGGGCTAGAGAAGTACTAGCAAGATCGACTAAATCTGGATCATCTGTAAGAGTTAATACTTGCTGATACTGAACCTTGGCATATTCAATTCTACCTGCCTTACGGAAGCTTGCACCCAACCAAATATGCAGTTTGGGATTGCGAGGATCTTCATACAACAGTTCTGAAAACTGTTGTATCGCCTCTTCATACCGCCCCTCTGCATAGGAGTGTAGAGCCGCCTGATACTGCGCTGTCATCATGATCGTCCCTGTATGAAATACGTCTATCTTGTTTCAAGAAGGAGGCTTAGATCTCGACAAGTCTCCTTAAACACAGTTAACCCTATCGACCATTAAATCCTCTAGCGCCATTTTGCTTGTGTTTATCAAAAAAAGTGCTATTATAAGAGAGGACTTGTTATACTCAGTTATATAAAAATTGAAAAAGCTGGTTTTATTGATTGGATGTGATTGGCACCTCGATGTAAAGTTAGGCGATAGGCGCGAGTCTGATCCGACGCTTTCTTGGGATGATGCCTGTGAAGGACCTAGTATGTTCCGATCGACCTTCTAACTATTAGGGTTGTAGCCACTGTTAACAACCTCGGTCGATCGCTTCTTGTATTGGAGAAGACTAAATATTTTCAAAACTGAATAAGTAGTAAAAGAACCTTCAGGGTAAACGTTTTTTTGCGTCCAAGATATCAAATTGGCACTATCTATCTTTTGACTGATATTAGCTGCAATAGGTATCTGCTTGGTATTGCCACAAAAACTGTAAATTCTTTGGGTGTTCGATTTCGCTTGTTCTGTTGTTGAATTTTACTCAATTTGCTTGCATACATTTACAACACATAACATCTAGGGATCAAAAGAACCATGAAACGCGAACTACTTAAACAGACTGTTGAACACATCGACATCAAGGCTTTTGATGTTGTTGGTCTGGTTGATGCAATGGCAAATACTGCTTTTCAGGGGCGTAATCTTGGTCGTGCTGCTCGGATCTACGACAACATGATCCAAGATAAAGATTGTGCGATCATTCTATGTCTATCAGGTTCTTTATTTAGTGCTGGACTCAAGGGAGTAATTTACGATCTCATCGTCAACAACATGGTAGACATGATTGTCTCTACAGGTGCAAATATCGTCGATCAGGACTTCTTTGAAGCTCTTGGCTTCCGTCACTATGTTGGTGACACCTTTGCTGATGACGCGGTATTACGCGAAAATGCGATCGATCGCATCTATGACACCTATATTGATGAAGATGAACTGCGTGTTTGTGACATGACGATCGCAAAGATTGCGAATTCTCTTCCTCCTCGCCCCTACTCCTCTCGCGAGTTTATCCATGAAATGGGCGCATATCTTGATCAAAATGCCAAAAATCGCCACTCTGTCGTCTTGGCAGCCTATGAGCATCAAGTTCCTATCTTCGTTCCTGCCTTTAGCGACTGCTCCGCAGGTTTTGGCTTAGTGCATCATCAGTGGAACTCTCCCGAAGAGCATGTCAGCATTGACTCGGTGAAGGATTTCCGCGAATTGACTCAATGCAAGTTGGCAAGCCCTCACACTGGTCTATTCATGATTGGCGGTGGTGTTCCTAAGAATTTTGCTCAAGATACTGTCGTCGCCGCCGAATTGCTCGGTTTTGAGGCTGCAATGCACAAATATGCCGTCCAAATCACTGTTGCCGATGAACGTGACGGCGCTCTCTCTGGTTCTACTTTGAAGGAAGCCCATTCTTGGGGTAAGGTGGATATCGTTCAAGAACAAATGGTGTTCTCCGAAGCAACTGTTGCTCTGCCTCTGATTGCGGGCTATGTTTACGGTAAAAAGAACTGGTGCGATCGCGCCCCCCGTCAATTGGCTCAAGTATTCAATAAGCCTTCTGTTAAAGCTTTTAGCAACGTTCCTACACCCGTTAGCGTATAGGATTTCCCCAAAAAGCCGCGCAGTGCGCGGCTTTTTTTATCTTTGTTTGAGGACTAACAAAGTAATATCGTCATAAATTTTTTGTGTCCCAATATGCGATCGCAGGTCATCGATTACGGCCTGTCGAATATTACTGGCAGACTGATCAACATTTACTCGAATCACCTCACATAGACGATCTAAGCCATAGAGTTTACGTTGCTCATTCTCAGCTTCGGTAATACCATCGGTATATAGAACCATCACATCCCCTGCGTCTAAATTAATTTGCTTTTGATCGAGGAAATCAAAAATTTCTTCCTCAAGCCCAATCGGAAATCCGAGATCAATGGTATCAAATCTCTCTAGAGTTCCATTTCGACGAGCCACAATAATTTCCTCATGCTGGCCGCTTAACGTTAATTTGCCATGTTCATAATCAATCAGCGACAGTGTTAAATTTTTATCCGAGGACATTCTCTGCACATTGCCATAAATTGTGCGATTGAGAGTATCTAAAAATCGGACAGGATCGTTCTCCTCATTTTGTAATAAAGTGCGTACGGCTGTCTGTACCATGATCATTAACATACCGCTTTCTAAACCATGTCCAGTGACATCACCAATACCTATTTTAACTAATGTGAGTGGGAAGTCCCGCACTCTATCCGTTTACAAGGATGAGTGACGGGATGAAAACGAACCAGAAAATAAATTGAGCGACAGTGAATCCATGATAGAATAGAGATAAGCGGGGTT
>Ga0316612_1000055_pt1 | contig 45467 bp, 31 predicted proteins | sample MIS2016226_MG_FD_207676 | JGI IMG/M metagenome (GOLD analysis project Ga0316612, IMG submission 207676) | Microbial mat bacterial communities from Middle Island sinkhole, Lake Huron, Michigan, United States - MIS.2016.226 | ecosystem: Environmental > Aquatic > Freshwater > Lake > Sediment... | reverse complement strand
AGGTACATACAGGTATATAAATCGTCAGTAAATGGGTGCTGTTTCGCGCACTATGATTGAGTTTTTTACTATGGGCAAAGAGAGAATCGAACTCTCATGACATTACTGTCGTCAGATTTTGAGTCTGATGCGTCTACCAATTCCGCCACTCGCCCTAACTTCAGGAACTATATACTAACTAACAATCAGGTTATTTGTCAAATATTTTTTCCAAAAAACAAGAAGAGAGGTGCGACGCGATGCGTCGCACCTCTCTTCTTGTTTTTTGGCTTGGGACAGATATAGAATAAACAAACTTTAGTTTTCAGTAACCCATGTCAAAACTAGAACGCCTAATTATGTTGGCGGAAGATGAATTAGTGCAGTACAGCACCAATGCTCGCAAAATCGAAAAATTGCGCCAAAAAGTTGGCTTATCTCTGAATGTTGCTGAACAGAAGCAAGCTAAAGCCGAACTAATTGCCGCCATGCCCACCGATGATATTAGTCAAATAGTCGAAAAAAATCGTCAAACTATTTCTCTGCCCTTTTGGGGTATCGCAGGGCTAGGACTACTACTAGGAATATCAATGGAGCAACCTCTAGATTTTATCGCTACGGTGATCGGAACTGGAGCAGCGATCGCCTTGCAAAAATGGGGCTGGCAACTACAGGCTAAGCGTCTAGTTTTACAAACCCTAGAAGACATCGAAGAACGAACCAAGCGTTAGCCAACCAATCCTAAATAGTTTGTGGAAACGCACCCCAAAGAGGTGCGCTTCCACAAACTAAAAAATCTACAATTGATTTAGGACTGCTATATTTAAAGACTGTGCTACAACCACAGTCTTTAAATTTCCTGAATCGTCAATGCTACAAGTCGCTCTCATCTATCCCGAAATCCCGCCCAATACTGGCAATATCGCTCGCACCTGTGCCGCCACCAATACCCATTTGCACTTGGTTGAGCCATTGGGCTTTGAAATTAGCGATCGGCAACTAAAACGGGCAGGGATAGACTATTGGGACTATGTAAACGTAACCGTGCATCCCCATATAGAATCCTTACGCGCAGCATCTCAAGGGGGGCGGTGGATTTGCTTTAGTACTCGTGGCGCAAAAAACTTCCGTGAATTTCAATTCCAAGATGGCGACTGGCTCCTATTTGGCAGTGAATCCAGTGGCTTACCCACACAAGTCCTCAGCAATAATCCTGCGGTTTATATTCCTATGGAAAATCCTAACGTCCGCAGTCTTAATCTCTCAGTAAGTGCGGCTCTAGGATTATTTGAAGCGAGACGACAGTTAGGACTTTAAGAAGAAAGGTGCAAAGCACCTTTCTTTTGGCTTTATTTAGTAACCAGTGAATCGTAAGTTGCCTTAAATCCTGCTTTTTGTAAAGCTTTAACCGCAGTTTCTTCATCTTGTACCCAGAATTGATTACCTAGGCGGACTAGCTTGGGCATATATTCGATCGCCGCAATCACAGGAATTTTATTAGAAGATTCAGGTTCATTTCTGCCGTAGCCAGAATTGCCTTGATGAGAATTTTCATAGCTAGGATGAGGGTTTAAAGCAGTTTTAAGTTGTTGCAAAACTTGCCGATCTCTGGCTTGTTCGCGAGTAAGCTCGACCCGCACCATGCGGACAGACTCGATGGGCTGCATATCATCAATGATTAATTGGGTTTGCTCATCGCGGCGATCAATTTTGCCCCAGACCATCAAGCGCTTATCCTTTTCCAGAAGATGCTTAACCTTCTCAAAGGTTTTTGGGAAAACAACTGCTTCAGTACTGCCCGTAAGATCTTCGAGTTGCAAAATTGCCATCGGGTCGCCTTTTTTAGTAATTACGGATTTAATATCCAAGATCAAGGCGATCGCGGTAACAATTTTGGTTTCCAAAGAATCGGGAATATCGCAAAGATTAATTGGAGCCATCACTCTTGCCGAGCGAGTAACTACACTGAGAGGATGATCGGAAATATAAAAGCCTAATAATTCCTTTTCCATCCGCAACTTTTCTTGAGACGAGTAATCCTGAATGCGAGTAGTTTTGGGGGCAGTGTCAAAGGTTTTGGTATTACTACTTTCACCAAAGAAATCAAAGATATTGCCTTGCCCTGAGGCTTGTTCTTTAGCACGGCGCGAAGCCCATTCCATCGTGATATCGAGGTCATTCATCAACTGATGGCGATTTGACTCTAGCAAATCTAACGCCCCAGTCTGAATTAGAGCTTCTAAGGCTTTTTTATTTAGCGATCGCGAATCAAGACGGCTGCACAAATCGGCTAAAGAGGTGAAGTTACCCGCCTCTTGACGAGCTTGCAAAATTGCCGCGATCGGCCCTGCCCCAAGATTTTTAATTGCCGCCAATCCAAACAAAATCTTCTGCTCACGCGGCGTAAAATCTTCGCCAGAGCTATTTACATCGGGGGGGACAACCTGAATCCCCATACTGCGACAATTGGCAATATAGCGCTGTACCTTGTCCTGATCGCCACTGACCGAAGACAACAGCGCCGCCATATATTCAACAGGATAGTTTGCCTTTAGATATGCGGTCTGATAGGTGACATATCCGTAGGCGACACTATGGGATTTATTAAAACAATTGGAGGCGATATAGCCATGATCAAGTAAAAAATTATGGTCACGCTCTAACCCGATATCGAAAACAGATTGCACACCTAACGATTTGCGGTTAACGATTTTCATATTTTTTCTTAAAATAAAAACCAATAAATCTAGGAGCATTGCAAAGCACTGCTCCTAGATTTACTGGTTTTTATGGTTCAAAACCTTCTAGTTCAGGCACTTCCGCAACTAGATGTACACCTTGAATATAGAGAGAACGGCCATATTTACCAACGTTCTCTAAGCGTAACTTACCGCCTTGCTTTTTGGCTTGTACTGCCATATCGATCGCCGCACCTACGCCTCGGCTAACGATCTTGGTAACACCTTCAAAATCTAAAACAATTGCCGCCAACTTCTGGTCAATAAATGGTTGCACGGCCTGTCTAAAGTATGGAACCGTGGTTACGCTCAAAGCACCATTCAGTTTGAGAATAACTTGATCGCCATCAATTTGTTCAACGATCTTGAGTTCATCTTGTAAAAATGAGGAATGAGTCATGGTTGGAGAATGGGTTTGGGGATAGACAAAAACTTACTCATACGGACTGTTGTACCTTGATCGGTAGATTCAATTTCTACCTTATCGACCAATGCTTTGATCATATGTATACCAAAACCGCCATTTTTGACACCCATCTCGGCTATCAAATCAAAATCAGGTGGTGGTACACTGTCAACATCAAAGCCTGATCCACGATCATGGACTTCTACAATTAGGCTGGTATGTGCTGCGAAAACTACAACTTCTACGTCAAGGTCAGATGTACTGTAAAGAACTGCGTTTACTAAAGCTTCCGTAAGAGCTTGGACGATATCTTGCACAGCATCAGGACTATACCCCATTTTTGTAGCGAGTACTTCGACTGCTGCGATGGGAATGTCCTCGATTCCCTCAACGGGTGGAATTGAGATTCGCAGCTTTAAAGGCTTCTCACTCATGGGGAGTCATTCTTTAGCTTTGATTAGCTTTGCCAGATGTAATATACCACAGGTTCTTAACCCATGCGGGTAAACCCAATAATTTTTACTAATCATGGGTTCCCCAACTTCTTACACCTTCAGCGATCGCCGCGATCGATGCTGAGGCAATGATCAGTAATACGCTGAGAGCATTTAATTCAGGGGTTACACCGCCGCTTCGTAATGATGAAAAAATAGCGATGGGTAATGTAGTTGAGCCAACACCTGCGGTGAAATAGGCAATTACAAAATCATCCATACTCAGGATAAATGCTAGAAGGCAGCCTGACAATATGCCTGGTAAGAGTTGGGGTAAAAGTACTCGTAGAAATGCTTGGACAGGGGTAGCCCCCAAATCGAGGGCAGCTTCTTCCAGTTTAGGATCAATGCCCGCAAGTCGGCTAGAGACAACAACAGCTACATAGGCCAAACAAAAGACAATATGAGCAATTACGATTGTGCCAAGACTGAGGGGAAGCTTAATCGCGGCAAAAAAGACAAGGGTTGCTACGGCGATCGCGATATCAGGAACAATCAAGGGTAAGTAGGTAAGACCCCGATATAGATTTTTGCCAGGGAAATAATATCGAGCTAAACCAACCGCCGTGAGTGTTCCCAAGACGGCTGAAACGGACACCGCCGCAAGGGCAACGCTCAAGCTATTTCTGAGAGCTGCTAACAAAATTGGATTTTGGAGGAATTTGGCATACCACTCCAAACTAAAGCCAGTCCATTGTGACGGCGATGGTGATTTATTGAAGCTAAAAATTGTCAGAACGCCAATGGGAAAGTACATGTAAAAGAAAGCAATTAGCATGTACCAAGTTTGCCAGCGCTTGATTGGAGGCACATTTATTTGATTAGCCATCACTAACCACCCTGCGATCGCCATATTTAATGAGTAGTGCGATCACAATTGTGACAGCAAGGATTAGCACCATGCTAATGGCTGATCCAAAACCGCGATTACTGCTTGCACCTAAAAATTGCAACTCAATAATCGAGGCGATCGTGCGACTGCCTGGTCCTCCCAAGAGTTGAGGATTAATGTAATCACTGAAACTAGAAATGGATACCAAAGCCGTTCCCGCAATGATTCCCGAAGCTACTTGAGGTACTGTAATTTGCCAAAATGTTTGACGAGAATTTGCGCCAAGATCGGCCGCCGCTTCTAGCAAGCGCAGGTCAAGGCGTTCCAGCGAAGTATAAAGCACTAAAACCATATAAGGCAGATAGGTGTAAATCATGCCAATGATTACACCTTCAGCTTTATTGAGAACATTAATACCTGAGAGTCCAATGAAATTAAGAAAAGTATTTAATACTCCTGTAGGTCGCAAAATTGTAATCCAAGCGTAGGATCTCAATAATGATGAAGTCCATAGGGGCAGCACAAATAGCAGTAATAAAATATTGCGCCAGCGCTTGGGAGCGATTACCGCTAGCCAGTAAGCCACAGGAAATCCTAGCACCAGACAAAATCCTGTAGTGATCACGGCATAAAGCAGCGATCGCCACACGACGGTTAAGTAAATAAAATTACCACCAACGTATTCAAATACCCGCAGATAGTTATCCAGACTAAACTCAGTTTTCCCAAGGGGGACAAGACTCTGGATGAAAATCAAAACTGTAGGAATCAGCAGAAATGCAATCAGCCAAAAGCCACTTGGAAAAAGTAAAGCAAAAGGCTCCAGCCATTTCAGCCGTTTAGATTTTCGTTGATTAGATTCAGAAGTATTGCTTACTGTCATCGTTTTTAAAAGTAAAGCACTCGTGAGTCAATCCCTTGCGATCGCAGATAGCGAGATACCGACTCTGCCAAGTCCCGATTTTGATAAGCACCTGCATAGATATAGGTTCCACGCCCAGAGTTAGTAAAAAATGCATTAGGCACATATTGGCGCACCTGCGATAACAAATATTGATTGCTTAATTTTGCTGGGACTGCGGCAATATACCTAAAGTTAGGATTTATAGACTGTTGTGGTAACTGTTGCTCGGCACTTAACTCATTGGAGACTGGCTGCACCTGTGTAGATGTGAAATTACCACTGGGAACTACATAGTTATCGTAGGAAGTGGGTGAGGGAGTTGCCGTTGAGGGTGAAATAAATGCTGTCTGTGGCTGCACATAGCCAGTTTGCTGTATGTAACCAGTTGCTGGTTGCACATAACTAGTTGGTTGCACATAGGCTTGAGTGGGAGCAGTTTGGACAAGCTGAGTTTGAGGCACAACTGCCTGAGTCACAACTTGCCTAGTTTCTGGAACTAGTACTTGCTGCCACCGTTGCACTAGTACCTGTTGAGTCTGGACTTGTGGAACAACTGTATTAGTGGTGACCTGCTGATATTGAGCAGGATTGTTATAGGCTATGGTTTGCTGTGGTACAGAGGTGAAAAACTGCTGCTGATTGTCTGTTGGCAATCCTATAGACTGAATATTTGGATTCTGCTGAATGACAACCTGTTGTGGATTGGGTAAAGCTGGAACTGAAGTCGGTGTATCTATAAAAGGTACTTGGACATTAGTTTCCTTACCCCCAGATGCTTGAAAATATTTTTGAGCAGTTATACCAGAGTTATTTAATGTCCTCACAAGAAGATCGGCACTAGTCTCTGAATTAAAGATACCTGCCTGAACAGCAGGTTGGCTGTTAATTTTTGTGGTAAATGCTGCGGGTGAGACTGTACGAACTTTTTGTAATGTTACAGGATCATTACCTGAAACAAAAACGATAAAACGTGCTGAGGCAGACTGAGCGATCGCTAAGGACGCGATCGTTGTAGATCCGATGATGCTAAGTCTTTTGAGCCAATTCATAACAGTACATCCCCACACTTGAATGTAATAAGGGTTAAGTTTAACTCAACTAGATCAAGTGATGTATTTTCTAGTCAAAATTATTTGGTTTATTTAAGCATGTAATATAGCAAAACATAAAAACTAAACAGGGGCGCAAAGTGTCCCTGTTTAGCGAAATCAACAAATTTATAACTATATGGAAAAGATTAAGACTGGTCTAAATATTGCGATTTTTATTTTTTTAGCAGGTTTTATCGGTCTGGAGGTTTGGAATTTAGTATCACATTTTCTGAAGTAATAGACATTACAGCGCTTTGCGCTTAACTAAAACCCAAATAAACTAAAAACAAGCTTGCTTCGCAAGCTTGTTTTTAGTTTATTTGGATAGACATTAGAGGTGGCGGAGAGCGGCATCTCTAATGCCTATCCCTTTGGTGTAGGAATCCGAATTTCTGAATAAAATTTTGATGACTGAATGCGGGAATTGCCAATATTTCCCTGTAGCACGGTGGCGACACGGAAACGTAGATTAGGATTTCCATACCAAATTCGTTCCTCGATCGCCCCCTGAGCAGTGACAGTATGGATCGTTAATGACTCATCTTCCCCAAATTTATAGACACCTTTACCTTGTTCGCTAAAGACCAAGCCTTTGGATGGTGCGGCAGGATCAGTGGGGACAGGTACAATCAAAGCAACACCTTTAGGTTTAATGCTACTTAAGGATTCTTCTTCCCATGATGTCTCGATGGGATGAAGAGTTGTTTGGGGATTAATCTCATATTTTTGGCAAATGGCAATCAGTGATGGATTATCCATAGCTAAAGCATTGATCTCGATCAAAGAGCGAGAGTCATGACTATTTTCTTGGCCAAATCGATGATCGCTGCGTTGCGATCGCCAACGACCGACAAAAAATTCGAGAAACTGACAAATATCCATTAAGGGCAAAGCTAGATAAAAAAGCAAGAAGTGAAAAGGCAAAAAGCGAAAAGTAAACTCTAGCTAATCTTGCCATAAATCTTGATGTTTAGCGCAATTACGATCGCGCCGAAAGTAAAGGGGATGCAATGCATCCCCTTTACTTTTTTGAAGAGAGATTTAAAGAGAGAATTAGCTTACACTCCCTCCTTAATACTCGATCTAGTCTTGACCTATTTCTTGCGGTAAGGAACTAGCTTTTCGTAATCAAGATTTTGAGCCGAGACAATCCTTGGTGCAGCAGGAGGCGCACTAAGGTTACGAGCCATGTTCAAGAATAAGGCTGGATCGCCTGCTCTTGGTTTTCTGTCCGTAGGAATATAGCCACGAACATTGTTTTGCCAAATAAGTTGAGGGAAGCCCAACTGTGAACGATGGTAAGCCTCGTAGCGAGGAGATTTGATATTGAAAGGTACTTCACCAATTACTTGGCTAGGTAGAATCCGACGGCGTTGGTAAGGAAGTGTATCGTCACCAAAGGCTTCAAGATACTCGTCGCTATCGAGGAGTGCATCGATAAAGCCGACGATACCCTTAGTCATTACCACCGCAGAACAAGCAATCTTTTCACGTTCGCTGTAAACATCACGACCGAGAACACGCTGTACAGTTTGCTCTACGAAACGATAGTTGTTGTTCTTTTCGTAAAAACTTCTTCTATAGGTGTCGGAAAGTACTAGTCCGCGCACAAACTGTCTCACAGTTAAGTTTCCAGAGCGTAACTGCGACTCTAGAGTAGCTTCGCGATCGACAGCAAAAGCATGGAAGAAAAGTTGACGATAGGCTGCTTCAATCAAATCGTCTAGCTCTGTTTTAGAGAGCAAGTTATTAGTAGTGTAGATGCGAGGTGTTTCGTCACTACCGACTGTGAAACCAGCTACGCGAGTATTTTGCGACGCTGGAGCGTATTCTAGTAAAGGAATCGCCACGTTTAAATCTCCAAAATAATATTATCGAAAAGTTCTAAAAATACTTATTATCAAATTTACTTCAGTTTTTGAGTTGTAGACAACCTAAAAACTGAAAAACCCATGTTTTAGTTGTATTAAGATTTTTACCTTGTTTATGCCAACATAGAAACCACAATACAACGAGTTTAGGTCTAAATAAGCTAAATAAAATTACAAGAGGCTAACCTCTAGTCAATGATAGGATAGGCGAAATTAGCTAGTTCTAATTGCTTCATATAAGTTTACCTTTATCCATCCTTTGTCACGATTTACTGGTAATTCTAAGCAGTTTATATTTCGTAAATAATAAGTAATCTCATAAGTAATCTCACAAGTAATCTCAATGGTTGTTGAATATCGTAAGTTTGCCGATCGCTTCTGGACATGGCGTGGTTATGAGATCGGTTATTGTGCTGAGGGTTTGAAGAATATAGATAAACCTGCGATTGTATTAATTCATGGGTTTGGTGCATCAGTGGGGCATTGGCGCAAAAATTTACCAGTTTTAGCACAGGGATTTCGGGTGTATGCAGTTGATTTAATCGGTTTTGGGTCTTCGGCGCAGCCGAAGCCAAGTGATTTGCCCTACACCTTCGAGACTTGGGGGCAGCAGATTGCGGATTTTGTGCGTGAGGTGGTGGGCGATCGCGCCATCTTAGTCGGCAACTCGATCGGTGCAGTGGTTGCCATGCAAGCGGCGATTTATGCGCCCGATCTGATTACGAAAACAGTATTAATTAACTGCTCATTGCGGTTATTGCAAGAACAAAATCAGTTGGCGATGCCTTGGTTTAAGCGGGTGGGAATAGGATTTGTGCAAAGTGTTTTAGGCAATCGGGCGATCGCCAAATTATTTTTTAATCAAGTGCGTAATCGGCGATCGGTCAAACAAATTTTGTCACAGGCTTATATCAATAAAGCTGCGATTACCGATGAACTGATTGACATACTAATCAAGCCTGCCCAAAATCCCAATGCTGTTGATGTGTTTATGGCTTTTGTGCGCTATTCCCAAGGTCCAAGACCTGAAGACTTGCTAGAGATTTTACCCTGCGAGGCGATCGTGCTATGGGGCGATCGCGATCCTTGGGAGCCAATCGCATTAGGTCGTAAATCTTTCACTAAATTTGGTTGCGTCAAGGCATTTATTGACTTACCCAATGCTGGGCATTGCCCACAGGATGAAATCCCTGAATTGGTTAACCCGATTCTGTTAAGAATTTTTTCAGGCGAATTTGTCACTAATACCTAACAAAAAGTTCCCTGCTCAACCGAAACTTAACTACACCTTTAACTTTTCTTAACCTTGTAACGACGGATGCAGTTTAGTATCAATCTTGTCTAGTCTAAATGCTTAGTCAACCGTAACAGATTTAATCCCAACCAGATTTTATGATGTCTAAAAAGAATATCAATCGTAGTGTTTTCACTTTTGTAGCAGGCGTTACATTAGCTGCAACACTAGCATCCTGTAGCGGCAGCGACACCAAACCAGCTGCGACCAGCGCATCTAGCCCCGCAGCGACACAAACAACGGCGGCTAAAGATCCTGCTAAGGAACCAGCAAAAGCCCCTTCTAATTTATCTGGTAACATCACCGTTGATGGTTCCAGCACCGTTGCACCGATCAGCAAGGCTGTTGCCGAAGACTTTGCGAAATCTAACCCTGGCGTAAAAGTTCCTGTTGGTACTAGCGGTACTGGCGGCGGCTTTAAGAAATTCTGCGCTGGAGATACTGATATTTCCAATGCATCCCGTCCAATCAAGGCTAAGGAAGCCGAAGATTGCAAGAAAAATGGCGTTGAATTTGTCGAATTGCCCGTTGCCATTGATGGTTTGACCGTCGTTATCAACAAAGAAAACACTTGGGCAAAATGTCTGACTATCAAAGAACTCAACACAATTTGGAGTCCTGAGTCAGAAGGTAAAATCACCAACTGGAACCAAGTCCGCCCTGACTTCCCTAGCGAGACTCTAGCTCTGTTTGGTGCTGGTGCTGACTCTGGTACATTTGACTACTTCACCGAAGCTGTCAACAAGAAGGAAAAAGTGATTCGTAAGGATTACCAACCTAGCGAAGATGACAACATCATTGTCAAGGGTGTGCAAGGTGGTAAGGGCGCAATGGGTTTCTTTGGGGTTGCTTACTTTGAAGAAAATGCCAAAACCTTAAATGCAGTGGAAATCGATGGCGGCAAGGGTTGTGTTCCCCCAACTGCTGAGAATATCAACAGTGGCAAATACACACCACTATCTCGTCCTCTCTTCATTTACGTTAACAAGAAGTCCCTTGCTCGTCCTGAAGTAAAGGCTTTTGTTGAGTATTACTTTAAAGACATTAAAGTTGTCAAAGAAGTTGGTTATGTGCAGCTTCCTGCTGACGCATTGCCTAAGATCTTGGAACGTGTGACTTCGGCTAAGGCAGGTTCCACCTTTATGGGTGCTGAAGCTGGCGTACCGATCTCCGAATTGTTGGCTAAGGACTTGAAATAATTTTGAGTTAGTTTTGAGCTAAGCCCTCCTATTCAATGGAGGGCTTTAACTTTTGATGTACTTGATTAGGAACCTTTATGACAAGTCCTGTAATTCCCCCTCCAGTTGAAGATCTTGACCTTTATCAACGCCGCGATCGCAATATTAAAGAAAGTGCGATCGGCTATGCGTTGCTTTTTTGTGCTTTTATTTCGGTATTGACTACCGTAGCGATCGTCTATGTACTTGCCTCGGAAACCGTGAGCTTTTTCGGTAAGGCAAGCATTGGCGAGTTTTTATTTGGTAAAACCTTAGAAAATGGCAGCTATAGCTGTAGTTGGACTCCTCAATTTGCGGACAAAGCCTTTTGTGTTTGGCCGACAGTAAACGGCACAATTATGGTGGCGCTAATTGCGATGTTGGTAGCCACGCCTCTAGGCTTAGCAACTGCTGTCTATCTGTCAGAATACGCATCACCAAAAGTGGGTAAGATCTTACGCCCAATCATTGAGCTACTCGCTGGTGTCCCTACGGTTGTATATGGGTATTTCGCACTAACCTTCATTACCCCAATCCTTAGCAAAATCATTCCTGGATTAAACGGATTTAACGCTCTCAGCGCGGGTTTGATCATGGGAGTAATGGTCATTCCAACGATCGCATCCATTAGTACTGACGCAATGCTCGCCGTACCAAGAGCTTTACGCGAAGCTGCCTATGGGCTTGGCTCCACCAAAAAAGAAGTTGCGACAAAGATCGTGTTTCCTGCGGCTTTGTCTGGTATCTGTGCGGCGATCATTTTAGGTATATCCCGTGCAGTTGGTGAAACCATGATTGTGGCGATCGCGGCAGGACAACGGCCTACACTTACCCTCGACCCTAGAGAAACAGTCGGTACGATGACCGCGTATATTGCTCAAGTTGCCAAAGGTGACTCAAGGGTTGGCAGTGTCGAATATGAGGCTCTTTTTGCGGTTGGGATGACTTTATTTCTGATCACGCTTCTTCTCAACATCATCAGTAAGCAAATTAGCAAACGATTCCAAGAAACCTATGAGTAAAGGGCTAGACATCTTAGAAAATATTGACGGACTACCTAGCGAGTCAAAGTTTGAACCAAAGCTTGAGTCAAGGCAACTATGGGGGAAAATATTTGCAGCTTTCTGCATTTTTGCCACATCCCTTGGATTAATTATTCTCGCCTTCTTGATTTATGACGTTGTAAGCGATGCCGCTCCCCGTCTCAACTTGGATTTATTGCAAAACTATCCCTCGCGTCGTCCTTTAGAATCTGGATATAAAGCCGCGATTCTTGGCTCGATCTGGATGCTTGCCTATGTATTGCTGTTAGTAGTTCCCCTTGGCGTTAGCTCGGCAATTTATTTAGAAGAATATGCCAAAAAGAGTTGGTTGTCAGAGTTAATCGAGCTAAACATTTACAACCTAGCGGGTATTCCCTCGATTATCTATGGATTGTTAGGACTAGGATTATTTGTACGCGGTTTGTATAGTGGTCGCGCTGTTCTAGTCACAGGGATTTTGACGATTACGCTGCTGATTTTGCCACCAGTAATCGTTATTTCTAGGGAAGCAATTCGCGCCGTTCCTCAATCAGTCCGCCAAGCCTCCTATGGGGTTGGTGCAACTAAGTGGCAAACAATTCGCTATCACGTCTTACCTGCGGCTTTACCAGGGATTTTGACGGCGGTAATTATTTCTACATCTAGAGGTATTGGTGAGACTGCACCCATTGTCGTTCTCGGCGCTGGTACGGTTTTATTTGACCCCAAAGCGTCTCTGATCAACTTTGGCGCTTTATTTAGTGGCAGAATGGGAGATGTGTTTACCGATACCTTATGGTCAAACGACAACTTCTTTTCCGTTCTCCCTTACCAAATCTATGAGTGGGTTGGCGATCCGAAACCAGAATTTCAAACCCTTGCTTCGGCTGGGATCGTGGTGCTTTTGTTGTTGGTTTTGGGAATGAACTTAGTTGCCATTTTCCTCCGCAACCGCTTCCAGTAACGCTTCAGGTAATGCGGAGTGTTCGACAAAGAATAAATCTAACGAATTTGGTTTTTTATAATGAACTTAAGTGACAAGCAAGCCGAACATGAGTCAATTTTGGTTGCAGAGGACGTTAATGTTTTCTACAGCTCAAATACACCAGCCGTTGCAGGCGTAAATCTAGAAATTTACAAAAATCAAATTACAGCCTTCATTGGGCCTTCGGGCTGTGGCAAAAGTACGATTTTGAGGTGCTTTAACAGACTTAATGACTTAATCGAAGGTGCAAGGGTAAAAGGGAAAATCACCTTCAATGGTCATAATCTTTATGATCCTACGATTGACGCTGTAGCAGTACGCCGTCATATTGGCATGGTGTTCCAACGTCCTAACCCATTCCCTAAGTCAATCTATGAAAATATTGCCTTTGGTCCTCGCATTAATGGCTTTAAGGGATCTAAGAATGACATGGCTGATTTGGTCGAAAAATCATTGCGATCGGCCGCTATTTGGGATGAAGTCAAGGATAAGCTTAATGAGAGTGGTTTAGCGCTTTCTGGTGGTCAGCAGCAACGTTTGTGTATTGCTCGCGCGATCGCCGTTGAGCCACAGGTAATCTTGATGGATGAGCCTTGCTCAGCACTTGACCCGATCTCCACCCTTCGCATTGAAGAACTAATGCAGGAATTAAAGCAAAAGTTTACACTGATTATCGTGACGCACAATATGCAGCAAGCATCGCGAGCAGCCGATATGACCGCTTTCTTTAATACTGAACTTGCTGACAATGGCAAGCGCATGGGCAAATTAGTAGAAATCGATCGCACTTCCGTAATTTTCAGCAGCCCTAAGCAAGTTGCTACTGAAGAATACATTAGCGGTAGATTTGGTTAATTCATCATCAGAGAGGTCGCACTAAGTGCGACCTCTCTTTTTTTTATCCGCGAAATACGTTCTGGCGTGAGGCTAATCGGGCTTTGCCAGATGCCGCCCATTCTTGTAGAACTTGAATCTCCTGCTGGGCCGTCTGAGCCAATGGCACAATTTGACTAGCCGCTTCGAGAATATCGTCGGTGGTGAAGTCGCGATTTTGACTAAAGCCGATGTGCATGGCTTCAATGATTCCTTGCTCGATCTCTGCACCTGAAAAGTCTATCGTTTCGTAGGCAAGGCGATCAATATCATAGGCGCGAGTATTATGGGGACGATATTTGCTCAGATGTACTGCAAAAATCTGCGATCGCTCGTCTTGATTGGGTAGTCCCACAAAAAACACCTCATCAAATCTACCTTTTCGCAATAGTTCGGGCGGCAAGGTGCGAATATTATTGGCGGTTGCTACTACAAATACAGGGGAAGTCTTTTCTGCCATCCAAGTTAAGAAAGTTCCAAACACACGGTTGGTAGTTCCTGAGTCACCACGACCCTCTACCCCTGCAAAGGCTTTATCGATTTCATCAATCCATAGTACGCAGGGGGAGAGGGCTTCGGCTAACTGAACCATTTGACGGGTGCGCGATTCACTTTCGCCAACTAAACCCGCAAACAGACGACCAACATCAAGGCGTAACAGGGGTAAATGCCAATGGTGGGAAATTGCTTTGGCGGTGAGGGATTTGCCCGTGCCTTGAATCCCAGCCAGCAATAAACCGCGTGGATGGGGTAAGCCATACTTACGAGCGCGATCGCTAAAGGCGCTACCCCTGCGTAACAACCATTCTTTAAGATTATCTAAACCACCAATATCACTGATTTCTGTAGTTGATGGATAGAATTCTAAAATCTGGGTTTGGCGAATACTTTGGCGCTTTTCTTCGAGAATTAATTCTACGTCGTCAGGATGTAAGCGACCATTTTCGGCGATCGCCTTGGCTAGTACACGGCGAATCCTCTCTAGGGAAAGCCCTTGACCAGCACGGACTAAATCATCGATCGCTTTTTTATCTAGTTGAATATCGTTATTGGAATTAGCCGAACTTGCGATTTGTTCGATCTCAGTTTTTAGCTCATTAGGATTAGGAAGTGGAAATTCTAAAATTGAGAAAAATTCGCTGAGACTATCGGGAATATTAATCTGGGAAGCAATCACAATAATATTCTGAGCTTCACTTTTAAGTTTACGCGCAAGATTCTTGAGCTTACGCGCGATCGCCACATCTTCAAGAAAGCGATCGAAATCCCGCAATACAAAAACCGCACCTTTAGGAATCTTGTCAACAAATTCTAAGGCTTGCAAAGGGTTGCGTTTTCCCATGCCTGCGTCGGTGGGATTAGATTGATAGCCATCGACGAAATCCCATATAAATATGCTCCGCCCCAAGGATTTTGCGACGTTGGTAATTATGGCTTCAACCCGTTCTTCTTCGGCAGAAGGTATATAAATCAAAGGATAACGGGCGCGAAGTGTCAGATTTAATTCGGCTTCAAAATCCATAAATAATTAGCTCCTAAGCCAAAATCAAAGCAACATTTCCAAGCATAGCAAATAAAAAAGAGGGCAAATGCCCTCTTTTTGGTAGTCCTAAAAAGGATAGGCGGCGCGATGCGCCGCCTATCCTTTTTGTTTGGAGATTATTAGACCGTTGTGGCTACGGTCACTACATCGATCGCTTCAGGGCTATTCTGCTCCGATGGTGGCACGACTTGCCAGAACTTTGGTAAATAGGTTGACCAATTATCGAGAATTTCCTTAGCTCTAGAACTGCCCGTATTCTCATAGCTAGATTGAATCAATTCCTTTAGCTGACCCTCACCTGCGGTCGTGACTACTTGCTGCACCTTAAGAACTTCTTGGCTAAGACGTTCTTTAAACTTGCCGTCAATATCGAGGAAGTACGCGATACCACCTGTCATACCCGCGCCCACATTGCGTCCTGTGGTTCCCAGAACTACGACAACGCCACCCGTCATATATTCACAGCAGTGGTCGCCTGTGCCTTCTACGACAGCTTTTGCGCCAGAGTTACGCACTCCAAAACGTTCGCCAGCGCGTCCATGAACAAAGAGATAACCTCCCGTTGCCCCATAAAGACAGGTATTACCAACGATGGAATTATCGGCGGGATTAAAGGTGCAGTCTGGCTTGGGCTTGATGCTGATGTTGCCGCCATTCATGCCTTTGCCAATGTAGTCGTTGGCTTCACCAATCAGGGAGAGATTTAGACCCTTGATATTAAATGCGCCAAAACTTTGCCCTGCTGCGCCAACAAATTCTAGATTGAGGTTACTAGCAAGACCTGAGTTGCCGTATTGCTTAGCGATCGCCCCCGATATGCGAGTAGGAACTGAGCGATCGGTATTGATGATTTTATAGGTTTTGCTGAGATCAGTTTGATTAGCGATCGACTGTTGTACTTCGAGATCTGCCAAGATTTCGTCATCAAGCACCGCACCATTGCTGTGAGCAGTTGGTGAATGTTCTAACCAACTGCGATCGCTTTTGGTGTTAGGGAGATTGAGCAGACAGCCTAAATCAACCTGATTGAAATTGAGTTTGGTAAGCTTAAGGTCTTGGCGAGGTGCGAGAAGATCTGACCGTCCGATGATGTCCTTGAGGGACTTGTAACCAAGCTGGGCAAGAATATGACGTACTTCTTCAGCAACAAAGTAGAGGAAGTTCACCACATTCTCAGGTGTACCAGGGAAACGCTTGCGGAACTGCTCTAATTGGGATGTTACGCCCACAGGACATTTATTGGTATGGCAGACGCGAGCCATGATGCAACCTTCAGCGATCATTGCGGCTGTACCAAATCCATATTCTTCACCACCGAGGAGGGCGGCGATCGCCACATCCCAGCCCGTCTTGAATCCGCCATCGACGCGCAATAATACGCGATCGCGCAGTTTATTACCCATTAATGCGGTATGCACTTCTGCTAGACCTAGTTCCCAAGGTGAGCCAGCATGCTTGATCGAACTCAAAGGCGATGCACCCGTACCGCCATCATAGCCAGAGATTTGGATAATGTCGGCATTGGCTTTGGCAACACCCGCCGCGATCGTGCCGATCCCAATTTCTGATACTAGTTTTACGGAAACTTTGGCAGTGGGATTGATTTGGTGGAGGTCGAAGATTAGCTGAGCAAGATCTTCAATGGAATAGATGTCATGGTGAGGAGGCGGTGAAATTAGGGATACTCCTGCCTTAGAATTTCGCAACATCGCAATATAGCTGCTGACCTTCGGACCGGGCAACTGTCCCCCTTCCCCTGGTTTCGCACCCTGCGCCATTTTGATTTCCAATTGATTGGAACTAACCAAATAGGAAGGCGTGACACCGAAACGCCCTGAAGCAATTTGTTTGATTGCCGAGTTAGCGGTATCGCCATTCTTTAGCCCTTTGAGGTGAGGGAATGTGGCGGAAATGCCATGAGCATCAACATCATTAATCGGTAAATAGCGAATTGGATCTTCACCACCTTCACCACAGTTCGATTTACCACCAATCCGATTCATGGCGATCGCTAGTACCTCATGGGCTTCACGACTCAACGCACCAAGGGACATCGCCCCTGTACAGAATCGGCTGAGAATTTCCGAGGCAGGCTCCACTTCTGCTAAGGGAATACTGGCGCGATCGCTCTTAAACCCTAGTAAGTCGCGTAAAGCCGTCGGTGTCCGATTGAGCAATTGTTGGCGATAGACCTCGTAATGGTCATAGCCTTCACCAGCAACAGCTTTGTGTAAGGCTTTTGCCATTTCAGGGCTATTCATGTGGTATTCACCTGTAGGGCGATACTGCACGAATCCATAGTTCTCTAGCTTCTTGATTTGCAATTCGGGGAAGGCTTGGGAATGGAAACTCAGTAATTCGGAAGCAATATCCGCAAAGTTAACCCCACCAACGCGAGAAACTGTGCCTTTAAAAGAAGTCTCAATTACTTCTGCACCAATCCCGATCGCCTCAAAAATCTGTGCGCCGCTATAGCTCGACAGGAGCGAAATCCCCATCTTCGAGAGAATCTTTAATAGACCGCCTTCGACAGCCTTACGATAGCTATCTTGAACTTGGGTAATGGTTAAAGCCTTAATTTTGCCAGTTTGCATCTGGGTTTGTGTCTTAGCTTTGCCCCACCATTGGCGTGTGGTTTCCAATGCCATGTAAGGACAAATCGCACTGGCTCCATAGCCAATCAGACAAGCGAAATGATGGGTACTCCAGCATTGAGCCGTATCCACCACAATAGAAGCCTTCATGCGAATACCTTCGGCACTAAGGCGATGATGGACAGCACCCACAGCTAGTAATGGCGGAATATAGGCATTTTCGGCGCTAAGATTGCGATCGCTTAAAATCAATAGCTTTGCACCATTACGAACTGCATCTACAGCCGCATCACTCAGCTTGGCGATCGCATTTTTCAGCCCATCAGCTCCAGCCGAAACCGCGAATAGCATATCGAGCTTAGTCGCAGCAAAACCGAGGCTTTGTAATTCCTCAAGTTCTGTTTCATTGATCACAGGACTGCTGATTTTAATTTGATTCGCAGCTTCAGGGGTTGCCAAAAGTAAGTTCGCTCTTTCGCCCAAGAACATCGACAAGGACATGACCGTTCCTTCACGCAGAGGATCGATCGGCGGATTTGTCACCTGTGCAAAGCGTTGCTTGAAATAGTCATAGAGCAGGTGCGGACGTTGCGATAGAAAGGCTAGGGGTGCGTCATCACCCATACAAAATACTGGCTCCTTGCCATCTTGAGCCATTGCTTCGATCACCATTTCCACATCTTCGAGGGTATAACCAAAGGCGGTTTGATAGGTCAGAACCTTCTGCTCATCGAGGGTTACAGCTTCTTGGAAGGGCTTTGTTTCAAGATTTTTGCGATATTTCTTAATCCATTCACCGTAGGGATGGGCTTTAGCAACCCGTTCCTTAATTTCCCAGTTGTAGAGAATCTCATGGGTCTGCAAATCAACGGCGATCGTTTGTCCAGGACCAAGACGACCTTTTTCGATAATATCAGTTTCAGGAATGTCCACAGTTCCTGCTTCGGAGCTAACGATCACCATGCCATCTTTAGTAATCATGTAACGAGCAGGACGTAAACCGTTACGATCAAGGGCTGCACCAACGATTTTGCCATCGCTGAAAGCTAATAGGGCGGGTCCATCCCACGCTTCTTGTAAGCCACTGTAGTACTCATAGAAATCGACGATTTCAGGGCGATCGCTTAAATCAGGTTGATTCTCATAGGCTTCTGGCACAAGAATCATGATTGCTTCGAGGGGACTATGCCCTGTTTCAATCAGCAATTCAAAAACGTGATCCAAGGTTGCCGAATCGCTTTCATTGGGCTTCAGTACTGGCAATAAATCTTTAATGCGATCGCCTTTGGCATCAATCCAATTTGGATGAGAAAGATCACCTTGACGAGCGAGAAACCAATTAGTATTCCCCTGCATCGTGTTAATTTCGCCATTGTGACCGAGGAAGCGCATCGGCTGGGCAAGAGGCCATTTTGGTAAAGTATTGGTGCTAAAGCGACGGTGATAGATCGCATAAGCCGAGACATACTCAGGATTTTGGAGATCTTCATAAAAAGCATCCAGAATCGCCGATCGCACCATGCCTTTATAAACGATGGTTTGGTTGGAAAGGGACACGATATAAAAGTCACTGCCGCCCTGTGGATATAGCTTTTCGATCGCTAACTTGACCCGACGGCGCGTGATGTAAATGGCGCGTTCAATCTGATCAAGATTTTGATGATCGGCATCGGCTAAGAAAAATGCTTGCTCGATATGGGGCTGATTTTCTCGCGCTTGAACACCCAACACCTCTGGCTTCACTGGCACAACGCGCCAACCGACCAGATTCAACCCTTCTTCGGCGGCAATTTTAACGGTAATTTCCTTGAACTGAACAGCGCGATCGCGATCCTGTGGCAAGAAAAACATCCCCACCGCCGTATGTTCTGGATCAATCGCAGGAAAATATTTTTGCAATAACGTCCAAGGAATTGCAGTCATTACCCCCGCCCCATCGCCCGAATCTTGGTCAGCGCTACATCCGCCCCGATGCTCCATACAAGTCAGAGCCTTGAGCGCATTACTGACGATTTTATGGCTGGCGCGACCTTCCTTGTCAGCAATAAAACCCACCCCACAGGCATCACGCTCTTCCACTAGCCAAGTCGGACCTTGGATCAAATTAGTAGTTCCAAACTGATTAGACTGACTTGTATTCACGCGGCTAACTTCCATCGGCTTATCTGTTGCTATCAAAAAAATAAGTTAAATTTATGAGATTTTATGAGATCTTTGAAGATGGGTAATGGCGCGATCGCTACATCACTGAACATCTCACCCTGCCTTACACATTGTTAATTCTAAATTAAGCTTTTTATTAACAGATGCAAAACTGCTAGTATCTGGCTTATAGAAATTTGCTTTAAACTAACTGAGATTGCTTGAAAGCGTTGCAAATTCTTACTCTTAACCATAGCTAGTACTTTGGATATGAGTCAAACTCACTATTTAAATACTATTTAAACACTATTTAAATTAGGCTGGCATTCAAGTATAGATACGAAGGCAAGCCTTTGATCATAACTCTTTACTTAGCTCTACGCATAGATACTAAGCAGGTGTTTTTTGCTGTTTTTCTTGCTATTTTTTAAGTGGGGCATGATTGAATTATAGGCGACAAATATTTTTCTTGTGTGCGACTTACTACAGTTTGATGATGGTTTCCATGATTAATCATGATTAATAGGGTGAGGTAAAGCCAACACTGTTAATCATCACTTTACGATTGTCTAAGTATGTACGCTTAATTAAATATAAAACCCTAAAACCTGCGGCGCACGCGCAGCGTGCGCCGCAGGTTTTAGATCTGGTTTTTAATTATGCCGATGTACTTAGATAATTGTCTAAGAGTTTCAGTGATTTGCATAATGGCTTATTGGCTTCTCAAAAGTGAACCCCATGTCTACTCCTACGCCGATCTAGAACGCGATCGCCACACAATTTGGGATGGCGTGAATAATAATCTAGCCCTCAAACATATCCGCACGATGCAGCCGCAGGATCTAGCGCTGATCTATCACACAGGTGATGAGCGTCGCGCAATCGGTATTGCTGAAGTGATTAGCCTGCCCTATATTGACCCAAAACTAGATGATCCTAAACGCGCTGTCGTTGATGTCAAAGCAGTGCGATCGCTACCTCAGCCTGTAACTCTTGCTCAAATCAAACAAGATCCTGATTTTGAAGGCTTTGATCTAATTCGGATCGGTCGCCTATCGGTTGTACCTGTGTCAGAAGCGCATTGGCAAAAGATTTTAGAACTTGCTAGACAATAACAAAGTAGCCCAGAGAAATTTTTGAAGGCGGGGCTTTGCCGCGCTTTCAAAAATTTCTCTGGGGTTTAAGTCAGCGCAAAGCCCTGTAGCAGCATTTAATAGGTTGAGGTTTTGATGATATTCATCGAAAGAATCATGCTTTAAAATTTATAAAGTTTAGTACAATACTTAACATTCCCTTGGTAAGTATTTATTCTCATCGCCATGACATTAGACCAATTTCCTTGGCTTACCGCGATCGTCCTGCTCCCACTCATAGCTTCCTTACTCATCCCCATCTTGCCAGACAAAGAAGGCAAAACTGTGCGTTGGTATGCATTAGGTGTAGGCATCGCTGACTTTATTTTGATGTGCTACGCCTTCTGGAAAAACTATGACTCAAGTAGTGCGACTTTTCAACTCGCGGAAAAGTACACATGGATACCCCAGCTAGGACTTAGCTGGGCAGTTTCGGTCGATGGCATTTCTGCCCCCCTAGTACTGTTGGCTGGGCTTGTCACTACGCTGTCGATATTTGCAGCATGGCAAGTCAACGTCAAACCACGACTATTTTATTTCCTGATGTTGGTGCTTTACGCCGCCCAGATCGGGGTCTTTGTTTCTCAAGATTTATTGATGTTTTTCATCATGTGGGAAGTGGAGCTAATTCCCGTATATCTCCTCGTTTCCATCTGGGGAGGTCAAAAACGTCAGTATGCAGCAACTAAGTTTTTGCTTTATACCGCCGCCGCTTCCATTTTTATTTTGGTTGCGGGTCTCGCAATGGCGCTCTATGGTGATAACCTGACCTTTGACATGGCTGAACTAGCGCTCAAGGATTTCCCTCTAGCGTTTGAACTCCCCCTGTATGCAGGTTTGTTAATTGCCTTTGGTGTCAAATTAGCGATTTTCCCTCTGCATACTTGGTTGCCCGATGCTCATGGTGAAGCTTCTTCGCCTGTATCGATGATCTTAGCTGGCGTATTACTAAAAATGGGTGGTTATGGTTTAATCCGCTTAAATATGGGATTACTTGACCATGCCCATGTGTATTTTGCACCCGTATTAGCGATGTTAGGCGTAATCAATATTGTCTATGGTGCAGTGAATTCCTTTGCTCAGACCAATATGAAGCGTCGCCTCGCTTTTTCGTCGGTTTCGCACATGGGATTTGTGCTGATCGGGATTGCCTCCTTCACTGATTTAGGAATCAGTGGCGCGATGTTACAAATGATCTCCCATGGTTTGATCGCCTCAGTCTTATTTTTCCTTGCAGGTGTCACCTACGATCGCACCCACACCATGTTATTGAATGAGATGGGCTATATCGGAAAGGTCATGCCGAAAGTATTCGCCCTATTTACGGTCGGCGCATTAGCATCCCTCGCTCTGCCTGGTATGAGTGGCTTTGCTAGTGAAATCTCCATATTTGTGGGTATGACCTCTAGTGATGTCTATAGCTCCACGTTCCGCACTGTGACGGTATTCCTCGCCGCAGTTGGGGTGATTCTCACACCGATTTATCTGCTCTCGATGTTGCGTCAGATTTTCTACGCTTGCGATGGCAATCCATCCTGTGACATTAATCCATCCTGCGATATTTCGGATATCAGTCTCAAATCTCAGGGCAATCAAGAAGTAGTTTGTTTCGGTACAAATTGTCTGCTACCTAGTGAAGCTGATTTTAGTGATGCGAGTCCTCGCGAAGTCTTTATTGCTGCTTGTTTTATCGTGCCAATTATTGCAATTGGTGCTTATCCTAAACTAGCCACAGGTTTTTATGATGCAACGACGGTGGCAATTAATTCACAAATGCGTCTTGCCCATGAACAGGTTGCCTCCACGAAAAACACTCAAATCTTTGCTGAGCAATCGTCTTTCCCAACTCTAGGTAAAGTTACATCTAGAGAAATTATTGCTAACAAATAATCCTTCGACATCGCTTTCTAAATAAAAAAGAGACTCGCACTGCGGGTCTCTTTTTTATTAACTACGTCCAGAAGCCATATTCTCGAACTTGGTTAAGCGTGGTTCAAACAATAACTTCACAGTACCAACGGGACCATTACGATGCTTAGCAATGATAATCTCCGCAACACCGCGATCGGGGGTTTCTGGGTTGTAATATTCATCACGATATAAATTAATTACTAAATCCGCATCTTGCTCGATGCTTCCACTTTCTCTCAAGTCGGAAAGCATTGGACGCTTATTCGTTCTCGCTTCTACGCCTCGACTTAATTGGGATAGGGCAATTACAGGTACATTTAATTCACGCGCTAAGGCTTTAAGCGATCGCGTAATTCTGGATATTTCCTGCACCCGATTATCGGAACCAGAACCTTCCATTAATTGCAAATAATCAATCAAGATTAACCCTAGCACTCCTCCTTTTTCTGATTGCAAACGCCGAGCTTTAGAGCGTAATTCCGTAATCGGTGGATTGGGAGTATCATCGATAAATAGCGGCAATTCTGAAAGCCCACTAATTGCCATCGCCACGGTTCCCCATTCATTTTCGCTAATTTGTCCCGTGCGAAGGCGATTACTATCAATACCCATATCACTAGAGCGAACTTTAGACTGACTGGCTAAAAGACGATAAACCAATTGCTCCTTAGACATTTCCAAACTAAAGATTGCCACAGGTAATCGATGAATTTCCGCCATTTTCCGTGCTATTTCTAGCCCAAAAGCGGTGTTATGCACACAAATATCATTGGCAACAAAGTTATGGGTTTTAGGAATTGTCAAATCATAAACTTGCTTTTCGCCGACAAACTCGATCGCGGTGATTTTATCCCAATAAATATCGCTAGTGGCAAGATTTTGTAATGAGAGGCAATCAACGGCTGTGGCTAGTTTTAATAATCTTTCTCTGGTAGGAGCGCGTTTACCAACGTGAATATTGGAACTATTAATACCTGCTGTTTCTGCCAAATTTTTCCAAGATTGATCACCTTTAGCGATCGCCAAATCATGCCAAACTTCAACGGGTATTAAATCAGTATTAGTTTGATATCGCTTCGAGTATAAAGCTAATTTTGCTTTACTAATTGCATCTTCTTTGCCAAAAACACCAATTTCATCAATGAGAATCTGTAATGATAAAGCGTCAGTAATATCAAGTTGCCAACAGTGACGAAGTTCTTGTTTATATTTAACTTGCTTGTGTTTAAGTTTGACAATTACACCAAATCTTAATAATAAATGCTGGACTTGACGGGCTAACTTTTCGCTGACAGTGGCATAACCTGCTTGGACTTGTCCGCTAGTTAAAACAGACATCCATCCATCAGTGGCAAGTAACCGATTTAAAAATAAAGCAACTAGAGATTTTTCTAAACGAAAAATAAAATCTGGAATTGCTTTTTGATGAGCATTTTTGCCCCAAATTTCTAAATCCCTTAACCAAGTAATTAGGGGATTACCTGAACCTCTTTCTTTTGACGTAGTATGCAGCGTTGCAGCGCGATCGCCATGCGTATCAATTGTCACCTTTAGACTAGGAGAAAACTGTTCGACAGCAGCAATAAAATCATCTTGAATTTGGGGATTGATATTTGTAAATCTAGGGCTGCTCTGGGTTAAACAACCATCTCCTAATAAATAAGCTAAGAGTTTAATTTCACAACTAGGACGAACTTCCTTCCCAAAGACCGCTATTTGACGGGGGAGCGCGATTTTATCACCCACGCATAATTTACCTAGTTGTTGCCAACCAATAATTGTTAAAAATGGATGAGTTAAAGTGGTTTCAATTTGTCTTCCTAACGCAGTTGTGACCCGAAATACTGGCTTAATACCATCATCGATAAAATCTGACGGTTGCGTTAAATTAAAACGCCAATTCTCTCCTAACGTTAAAAGGTTTGGTTTGCTTTGATTTTGTTGATATTGCTGATAGATTTCTTCAATCGTGCTAATACTGCCATCGGCTAAAACTAATTCACTATCAAAGGCTAAACATTTTCCCATTGACGGACGACCTGCGAGGATAATTAAATCCGATCGCTGCAAGCCATTGGTCATCGCATCAAAATCGTAAAATCCTGTAACTAAACCTGTGGCGGTGGAATTGCCAGTACCAAGGGAATTAAAGCGATTTTCTAATTCATAAAAAGTCTTAGTGAGAATATCCGCCGCAGGGGTAAGCCCTTGTTGGGCGCGAGATTGCGTAACTGCAAAAATCTTTTGTTCCGATTGATCGAGAAGTTGGGCGAGTTCGATCTCGTTGCTGTAGCTAATCTCGACAACGCCTCTAGCGGCTTCCGCTAATTTTCGTCTTGCGTATTTATCCGCAACCAATTGAGCATAAAAATCAATATTTACAGCGCTGACGGTGCGATCGCAAAGTTGCGCGATTTTTGATTGACCGCCAATTTTTTCGAGCATATCGCGATCGCTGAGCCATGTGGTCAAGCTCATCATGTCGGTGGGATTAGACTGGTTATGTAATAACAAGCAAGCCCGAAAAATTTCCTGATGGGCTGCCACATAAAACATTTCAGGACGCAAAGTATCTAGCACCCGCGATACCGCCTCTGGATCGATCAAAATCCCGCCTAAAACTGCTTCCTCTGCTTCAATATTCTGGGGGGGCAAGCGATCGCTGATAGATTCAAATTCTTTGCTCATTTATCTAGAAATTGAGAGGTTAGGTTCGAGTGCATTCATAATTCTAGTTTTTAATTGCAAAATTAAAACTCACAGTGCAAAGGTAATTGCCACGCAATAAAATAAAGAACCAATTATTTGTGGCGCGGCTCCGCCGCGCCACAAATAATTAAAATCCTAATTGCCGCGTGACAATATGTATAGAAAGTAACAAGCGCTATAGTGCAGGTAGTAATGAGTAACGAGTATGGGATTTGAGGAAGCCTTTGTTTTTGTCGTAGTAGGTTTTGTGGTGAGCTACTATCAGCGATCGCGACAGGGAGCAGATCGGCAATCAGAAATAATATTTCTGTGGATTTTGGCGGTTGCATTACCAAGTCTAGCCATTGTATGGACAATCTTCAATCAAACAGCTTTACCGTTAATGTTTGTGGTGACTGGCATTTTGCTGGGGACATGGATTTATGGCGGTCATACCAAGGCAGATAATCTCCATGATGAAGCGATAAATCTTTCGCCGAGCGAAGAAAAACAACTCAAGAACTGCTTTTCTCCTAATATTTATCATCTGAAGGATTTAGAGTATCAACCCCAAGAAATTTACTGTCGAGGCAGCCTGCGATCGCAGAATTACAAATATGCCTACGACACCATCAATCAAAATATTCAAAAAATATTTGGCGATCGCTTCCTTTGCTATTTACAAGAAAGTCCTATCGAAAATTTAGGTAAAAGTTTTGGGGCATCATTTGGGACATCATCAGATGACCAGAATCCTATCAATTATTGCTTTTATCTGATCCCCAATCAAATCCCCAATCAACATACTACTCAACCTACCCCATCAAAATTTAGCAATAAACTATATACAGAATGGACCACAAGCATTATCAGCATTATCTGCACAGCATTTACAGTGCTAGTAGTAGGCGCAAAAATCCATCGTCTTGAAGCCCTGAATATCAACAATTTACAAACAGGTATTCCCTATCTAATCGGCATAGTCAGCATATTTATAGCAAGGGCGATCGCCAAATATTACATTGCCGCGAAATATAAAGTGCGATTTGCTCCTCCCATCTTCCTACCTTGCATTGGTGGTTTTGGTCTCCTTAGTAGCCTACAACTTAACCAAAAAACATCTCTAATCCCTGCTACCCAGCGTCGTATTCTCTTTGATTTAGCAGTAACCCCAACGATTGCAGGCTTAATTATCTCCATAATTTTATTGATTTTGGGAAATTGGTTCTTAATTTCGCCGATAAGCCCCAATTCCTTAGCCATTTCATCTTCACTTATACCCAATCTCGATACCTTCAATTTTAAAAACTCAATTTTTGGAAGTTTATTACAAGCAATTTTCTCCATCGGCAAAGTTACCCTCACAACCAGCCCAAATCCAGAAGCCATACAAGCTGTCTCGCCACTCACCTTAGCAGGCTGGACAGGTTTAGCCCTTAGCGCTTTGCAACTACTACCCTTTGACTTGCTTGATGGCGGAAACATAGCGATCGCCATGTTTGGGCATCGCCAATCCGTCCAAATTGCGAGGATCACCCGAATCATACTCCTAGCAATTTCCCTAGTTGTTCAGCCTTGGTTACGGATTTACAGCATCCTCTTATTTTTATTGCCTGCCCCACAGCCACTAATTTTAAATGAGAGCATAGAAATCGATAAAAATCGTGATCTGCTAGGAATAGGTTTAATGTCGATCGCCTTACTAATCATGCTACCTATGCCAAAATCTTTCCTATAGCCAGAAACAGGTCGGCGGCGCGAAGTGCCGCCGACCTGTTTTTGCTAGGCAATCGAGCATAATTAAAACCAGATCTAAAACCAGATCTAAAACCTATGGCGTACGCCATAGGTTTTAGATTTGGTTTTAGCGCAAAGCGCTGTATGCAATCCTGATTTATGGGATTTAACCAGGGCAACCGCACAGGTTTCTTAACAAAAGAGGGCACATTTCGCAATAATTAGCGAAAGCTAAGCAATTTGATGTCGTGGCTTTGCCACGCCATTAAAACCCAAGAAATAGAGTTGCGGCGCAACTCTATTTCTTGGGTTTTAATGGCTAATTCTATAGTGGGAAGGGAGTAACTTTGACTGATGGCTTTAAGATTGGCAGACTCAAATTGGTTGGTAGCCGTGATTTAAACTTCTACCAGATAGAGCAAATAAAACGAGTCAGGCTGGTTCGCCGTGCTGATGGTTACTATGCTCAGTTTTGCGTAGATGTTGACCGTAGAGAAGGCATGGAGCCAACTCAAACCACAATTGGCTTAGATGTTGGTTTAAACCATTTCTATACCGATTCAAAAGGTGAAGTAGTAGAAAATCCTAGATTGCTTAGAAAGTCGGAGCGTCAACTCAAAAAGTTACAACGCAAAGTTTCTAAGCGTAAAAAGGGTTCGGCTAATCGCAGGAAAGCAATTAAGCGGTTAGCAAGAAAACATTTGCAAGTATCAAGGCAGCGTAAAGACTTTGCGGTAAAAACTGCAAGGTGCGTGGTTCGGTCTAACGACCTGATTGCCTAGGTCGATTTGCAAGTGCGGAATATGGTCAAGAATCATAAATTAGCTAAGTCAATATCTGACGCAAGCTGGTCTATGTTTCGTCTATGGGTTGAGTATTTTGGTAAGGTATTTGGCAAAGTCACTGTTGCAGTGCCGCCTCAATATACGAGCCAAAATTGTTCAAACTGTGGAACCACTGTCAAGAAATCGCTGAGTGAGCGCACTCATCAATGCAGTCATTGCGGAACGGTTTTAGACCGTGACCACAATGCTGCACTGAATATCTTGGCTATTGGTTTAAATAGGGTAGGGCATACCCAAATTTCTACGCCTGGGTCGAGTTCGACCTCCGTCAACTAGATAATGGTCTATTTGGTAAGTTGTCTCGCTGAATCAGGAATCTCAGTCGCGTTACTCGCTGAGAGTGTCAAGAATCTGTAAATACAACCTGTTAGGGCGATCGCCCAATGTTAGCGATCGCGATATAATCAGAGATAGTTAATTTACAAATCTTAAAGATTAGAAGATTATTTATGAGTGAAGTTACTAACCCTCTTTTAATTGGCAAAGGTTTACCACCATTTCCAGAAATTAAGCATGAACAGGTCATTCCTGCGATTACCCAATTACTTGAAGAAACAAGTACAGAATTGACCAACCTCGAAGCGAATCTTCAACCCACATGGACTGGGTTAGTGGAGCCTCTCGAAAAGCTGACTGAGCGCATTGGTTGGGCATGGGGCGCGATCGAGCATTTACTCAGCGTCAAAAATAGCGCTGAATTGCGCGAGGCTCACAAGGTTGTGCAGCCAAAGGTGATCGAATTCTTTAACCGCTTTAGCCAGAGCCAACCAGTCTATAAGGCTTATAAAGCAATTTATGGCTCATCGGAGTGGGATAGCCTTGAACCTGCTCAAAAACGCATTGTTGAAGCCGCCATTCGCGATGCAGAGCTTTCGGGCGTTGGGTTAGAAGGTGAAGCGAAAGAGAAATTCAACGCAATTCAAATGGAACTTGCGGAACTTTCTACCAACTTCTCCAACCATGTTTTGGATGCTACCAAGGCGTTTAGCATGACTTTGACTCTGCCCGAAGAGATTGAAGGTCTGCCTCCTAGCTTATTAGCACAAGCTGCTCAAGCCGCACGTTTAGACGGTGACGACAAAGCCACCCCTGAAAATGGTCCTTGGTGCATTACCCTTGACTATCCCAGCTATGTTCCATTTATGCAGCATAGTCGCCGCCGTGATTTGCGTGAAAAGCTATATCGCGCCTTTGTGAGTCGTGCTGCCAGTGGTGAGTTTGACAATTCTCCATTAATCGATCGCATTCTCGAATTGCGTAAACAAAAAGCAGAATTACTAAGTTATCCCACCTATGCCGAACTCAGCCTTGCCAGAAAAATGGCTCCTAATGTGGAAGCAGTTGAGAAGTTACTAGAAGAACTGCGTCAGTCCAGCTATGCCGCCGCCGTCGCTGAATTTGCAGAACTAAAGGAATTTGCTAAGTCTCAAGGCGAAACCACAGAACTCAAGCATTGGGATATCTCCTATTGGGCCGAGCGTCAACGCGAAACTAAGTTCAACTTCACTGTCGAAGAATTGCGTCCTTACTTCCCATTACCTCAAGTTCTCGAAGGTCTATTTGCCCTTGTGAAGCGTTTATTTGGAGTCACCGTAGTACCTGCGGATGGTCAAGCCCCAATCTGGCATGAAAGTGTGCGCTTCTTTGAAATTCAGAATGAGAGTAATGAGGCGATCGCCAATTTCTATCTCGACCCCTACAGCCGTCCTGCCGAAAAGCGTGGCGGTGCATGGATGAATGACTGCATCGGACGCGCCAAAATCACCGAAGATGGTAAGCCAATCACCCGTTTACCCGTTGCCTATTTGATTTGCAATCAATCACCCCCTGTCGATGGCAAGCCTAGCCTGATGACCTTTGGCGAAGTGGAAACTCTCTTCCATGAGTTCGGACATGGCTTGCAGCATATGTTAACCAAGGTTGATTATTCAGGTGCTTCGGGCATTAATAATGTGGAATGGGATGCAGTGGAACTTCCCAGTCAGTTTATGGAAAATTGGTGCTACGATCGCGCCACCTTGTTTGGCATGGCAAAGCATTATGAGACAGGCAAAACTCTTCCTGAAAGCTATTTCCAAAAGCTGGTTGATTCCAAAAATTATATGAGTGGTTCAGGAATGTTGCGTCAGTTGCATTTCAGCCTTGTGGATATCGAGTTACACCATCGCTATCAAGTCGGCGGTACAGAAACACCAAGCCAAATGCGATCGCGCCTTGCGGAAACCACAATGGTAATCCCACCCTTGCCCGAAGATAACTTTCTCTGTTCCTTTGGTCATATCTTCGCGGGAGGCTATGCCGCAGGTTACTACAGTTACAAGTGGGCAGAAGTCCTCAGTGCTGATGCCTTTGCCGCCTTTGAGGAAGCTGGGCTAGAAGATGAAATTGCGATCGCCTCGATCGGTAGACTCTATCGCGATACAGTATTGGCACTTGGCGGCAGTAAGCATCCGATGGAAGTCTTCAAAACCTTCCGAGGACGTGAACCTAGCACGGCTCCATTATTGCGTCACAGTGGCTTAGCCAAAGTCTAATCTAATCTAATCTAATCAATGCACAAGCTACAGCGCGGTGCGCTGTAGCTTGTTTTTAGGGTCTTTCGTGGATAAACCATCGATTTATTTTGAGTAGCGATCGCGCATGATCACGGATAGATACTCCCGATAGCAAAGTTGTGCAAGGGGCTAAAAGCACCTGTTCGCTTGCTAATTTAAAGGCTTCCTGAGGAGTAGATGGTCGTTTGCCAACCAAAAGTTGCAGCATCGTTCCATAATGACAAACCAAATCGGCTTCATAGAATTGATGCCATTTTTGTAGCAAAGGAATAGCCATTTTACTGCCGCCATACCAAGATAGATAAGCAAGGGTTTCCCAACTATGGGGCGTTGGCAGTAGTATTAGTGCCATTGTTTGCCCATTCGGTTGATACCAGTCTAGATAAGTTGTTTCTTGATGCGATAGTGCAGGAATGTCAGCAATGTGCTGCAATTCCCAATCAAATAGATACTTCTCAATATCGACAATAGTGGAAATTTGTCCCGATCGCACTATTGCTTGTAGTTCAGAAATTAATGGTGCTATACCAAAGATAGAACTTGTATTGGCTAACTCTGTAAAGATCTGTTCTTCTAAATTGTAGGTATTAAATCGAGCGCTTTCATCTAAAAAATTGTCTAGCTCCTGAGAACTAATAGAATTAGCCCTCGCGATAATTGCCTCTGGAGATAGATCTAAATTTGGATATTCTTCGCCAAAGTAAAATCGTGAAAAGAAATCTTCATCATTCACGGTTTTCTGCCAATTTCCCCCATTACTACCCCAGCAAGCTGTAATCACTGGATATCTTTGGGTTTGAGGCATTAAATCTTTGAGTAGATACCAAGCTGCAAGGCTATTTTCTAGATTAACCGCGATCGCTAAGGCTACACTTTGCGTCATTGGAATATCAAGCTGAATCATATCTGCTTCGCTTAAAAAAGTTCCACTTAGTAGCTCTCGCAAAGATTCTATAGAGTTAAGCATTTAAAGTTATTGATAGCTTCTATAATCATTAAACCATTTAGAATTGCGCCATGCTCACCGTTATTTTATTGATTTGCTCCAATATATTTATGACCTTTGCATGGTACGGTCATCTCAAATTCTTTCAAAATCAATCTTTATTATTTGTGATTTTGGCGAGTTTTTGGACTAATGATGCTGGCGGTATGGTTTGCGATCGCTGTTAAGTAACTATTGATTAAGTGATTAAGAGAAATAATTAAATAACGCCTTAAAATACGGTAAAATTTCACTTGAACAATAATTGGCCAAAAAACTGCTGTGCAGATTACTGATATTCCGATAGGTTGGCTACTTTTGGATATAGAGAGAAAGAAAAAAGCCAATGGTAAATGGAAAATATCAGAGATTGCTTTGGTAGATTGTACTGAAAAGTATCACAATAAAGCATTAGAAAGATCGACAGCATATTTGACGCTAGAGAAAATCAAAAAATCAAAGGTTGTTTTAGGACATAATATCCGTCGGCATGACTTAGCGACACTCTTTACAAATATTCCTTCATGGCTCAGCTTGAGAATTTGCGATACTCTTGAATTATCGGCACTTTTTTTAATCGGACAGCAAACGCATAAACTTAGCAAACTATATCGTCAAGAACTTGGATTTTCAGATCCATTAGAAGATGCTTGGGAGAGTTTTGAGCTTTACGAAAAGGTTAAAGAATTAGGCAAGAACTTACCTGCATTAGTTTGTTATTGGGCTTGGCAATTCTTGCCAAATGGATATCCTTTATGTTTAATCCCTGAAATAGAAGGGGTAAATGATTGGAAAAATCTTGGGGAAAAATTTCCTAATGCTGATATAAAGGCACTACAAAAATATATAGAAGCCATTCCTAAAAAGCCAAATATCAATAATTTGGGAATAATCATATTTTTAAATTGGCTATACCATCTTGATAAACCTCTAGCCCACCGTCCTAAATGGGTTGAAGAAACTTTTCCTCAATTTCGAGAAGCTGAAGCTATTACTTTTCCTTTTCTATCACAAGACTATTTCTTAGATACTACGTTACCTCAAGAACTAAAGTTCTTTTTTGGTGATAGTTATTCTTTTAGAGATAATCAGCTAGAGCTTGTTAAAGCATTTTTGAGTAAAGAAGTAACTCCATTGGGGATTTTACCAACTGGTGGGGGTAAGAGTTTGACATTCCAGTTTCCTGCGTTGCTTTTTTCAAAATATCAGAGAGGACTATCCGTAATCATTTCGCCCCTACAGGCTTTGATGATGGATCAAGTCCAAAATTTGCAGGAACAATTAAAAGAGCGACATCCTAACTATGTTGATAGAGTTGCTTTGTTATCAGGTACGCAAAGTCTCAGTGAGCAGAAAGAAGTAATTGATAACTTATGGCAAGGGAAAGTAGATATTCTCTATTTATCTCCTGAAAGATTGCGTCAGCCAACTATTCAAAGGCTTTTAAAGCATCGTGTACCAGTTTTATGGGTGCTAGATGAGGCGCATACTCTTTCGCAATGGGGGCATGATTTTCGTCCTGATTTTATGCGGATTGCGGGAATTATTAAGCAAATTTATCAGAATAAAATTCATAATTGTCGCTGGGGATTTGTCACAGCAACAGCAACAAAGAAGGTAATCAAAGATTTAGAAGACAAAGTAAAAAAAATTAATTTAGATCAGCAAAGTGGAAAGCTTTTTACTGGGAAATTAGAGATTTTTCCTAGAGACAAAGAATATTTTCAATGGCGTAAGGAAATCACAACCTATGTTGAAAACGTTTCTGAAAAATACAGACAGGATAATATGCTGTCGATCATAGAAACAGAGCATAATCAACATCCTGATGGAGTAACTATTGTTTATGCGCGTTTCAGAAAAGAGACTGAGAAATATGCAAAAGTTATTTGCGATCGCACAGATTTGAGAGCAGCAGCTTTTCACGGTGGGCTTACAGCACAAAAAAAGCAAGAGATACTACAAAAATTTAAGGATAAACAATTAGACGTTGTAGTTGCGACAAATGCCTTTGGTATGGGTATAGATCGCGAAGGTATTCATACTGTGATCCACATTGCGCCGCCAGCGACTCCTGAAGCGTATTTACAAGAGATCGGGAGATTAGCTCGTAAACAAGGAGAACAAGGTAAAGCATATCTATTTCAAGACAATGAAGATTTTAAACGCACATTTGAGCAAAATGATGAATCTCAAATTAGTTTTCAGGCAATGCAAGGTTGTTGGGGTGTAATCAGGGAAAAATTAAAGAAAGGCAATGGAGATGCTTGGGTAAGTACTTTAGATTTAGAAAAGCATCTTGAATCTAATAATTCAGAAATTCTTGCGACTCAAACAAGAACTGTACTTTATCAATTGGAAGAAGGAAATCTGATCAAGGAAGAAGAGTCATGTCCTTGTATTTTGTATGTCAAGTTAAATAATGATATGGCATTAGCGAGTGATATTCCAGCAACCTCGAAACAATTGATGCAATATCTTACGGAAATTGGAATTAAACAAAAAGATAATGCTATTGACTTAGATATTCAAGAAGCCGCATTGTCTATACCAATGTATCCTACTAAAATAATCAACAGTGTCCGTCAGTTAGTAAAATCTGGGATAGTTTCTTGGCGTTATGAGATTGCTTTTAAGTTTTCTGAGAAGAAAGTAAAACCAAGAATCACGGAGATTTTTGACAGAACACAAGCTTTTTTATTAGACTTACAAGAACAAGACATACTCATTGAAGAAAACAATTTAATCCGCCTTAATAGTATTGAATCTTTAGAGAGAAAAATTTCAGACAAAATAAAACTCAACCCAGACAAAATAAAACTCAACTTTAAATTAAATGATGCTTTAAAGCTGCTGACAAAATTAAAGCTTGCTAGGTATGAAGAAAAAAGCTGTAGCACTATTAATTTATATTTTAATGACAATCAATCTTTTAGTCATTGGATAAAAGTAAGTTTGGAAGCTTGTAATGTTGCTCTTAGCCGTGTTGAGACAATGGAAATGGTACTAAGTCAAATTTTTGATACCAAAAAATGGAAAAGAACAGACAATCAAATTATCGATATAGCAGAAGTTGAGTTGAAATTAAAAAGTGCAGAAGTTGAGTTGAAATTAAAAAACACTGATATAAATTCTATGCCTATATTAAACTTAATGCAAGGCTTGGGGCTAATTATGCTAGGTAAAGGTGATTCTAATTACGATAGACTTTATCATGTTGTTAAAGGTAGTAGAACAAACTGGAGTAAATCTATATATGAACCTCTCCGCGAACATTATGAACAAAAATTTCAGCGTGTTCATGCAATTCAAGAAATTTTAAAGTATAAAGATAATGAGAAAAAGAGAATATCAGTATTAAAAGATTATTTCTTAATGGCTTTAGCTAGTTTTAAAGAAAAATATTTGCCTAATGTAGATATTAGTAATCCGCCCATAATTAGTGAAATACTTAACAATCTTAGTGATGCTCAAAAAGAAATTGTCAAAGACGATACTAGTAGAGCTTTGCTCGTTTTGGCGGGACCTGGTTCGGGGAAAACGAGAACCATTGTTAATCGAGTTGCTCATTTAATTGCAATTAGTGGTGTATCACCATCAAGAATTTTAGTCTTATCGCATACACGCACGGCGGCAGCAGAAGTGAGAAAACGCCTATATCAACTTTTAGGGGCGAGGGGTTCACGAGTTGATGCACTTACTTTTCATGCTTTAGCTTCTAAACTAACAGGATTGAGACATAATGATGCTCCAGATGGAATCGGTAGAAATGCAAATACAGATACAAAATTTAATTGGTTACTAAACGAATTAATTAATTATCTTGGAGACAATGACACTAATTATCAGTACATATTGATTGATGAATATCAAGATATTAATGAATCACAATATCAGATTGTAAAGTTGTTAGGAAATTTCCAAAGGGATGAAGATCAAGATGAACAACAGAATAGCTTTTTAGTTGCTGTGGGCGATCCTAATCAAAATCTATTCGAGTTTTCTGGGAGTAGTAATAGATTTATTAATGAATTTCGCAGGGATTGGGATATACAGGATCAACCCGAAAGATGCCTCTTGGCAAATTATCGATCGCTTCCTGCAATAGTTGATTTTACAAATGCGTTCATCAGTAAAGCAATTCCTAATAATCAAATTAATCAAACAGGCGAAAAAATCTATGCTTATCGTACTGATGACATTGGCGAAATATTATGGGGAGAATATTCTCATCTTTACCATGCTGCTAAATGGATGGTAGATAGAATTAAGAAATTAATTTTTGAAAAACAAATTAAACCCAATGAAATCGCAATATTAGCCCATAGATGGAATGATTTACGTTTTCTTCAGCATTTCCTGCAAGAGATTGGTATTCCTTATCAGTTTTATGATAGCTCCGATAAATTTCGCCCTTCTAATAGTCTGATTGGTCAAAAGGTTTTAGAACATCTTAGGAAAGATCTGAATCTAGCAGTCGATGATCCAATGACTCACTTAGAGAAAGTTCGCCTAAAGCTCGGCTATAGCGATCAAGATGTTGCATGGAAATCTCTGTTAGCAACCTTGGATAACTGCAAAAATATTACTCAAGAAGAAATCTGTTATCTCTTGGAAGAGGCAAAAACTATCAGACCAGAAGAGGTTGTGCTTTCTACATTCCACAGCGCTAAAGGTTCAGAATTTGCTCATGTATTTGTGCTAGAAGATGGCGATAGATTGGATCGTAATAATAGTTATGAGAGTTGTACTCGAAAACTCTATGTGGGATTTACAAGAGCAAAAGATTCCCTATCGATTCTTTTTAAACAAGGTTCAAGGCAAAATGATCCTGCTTTGGTTGCAGTGTCTATTTTAAAAAATAGTGAATTAAATGCAGGCGTGTCTAAAATCGAAATACCAACAATTTCTTTGAATCATCAATCTATCCGTTACCAAATTATATTAGAGCCTAAAGATTTGCATTTGAGTAATGATTCCGTTCTTATAACATCTGGTCGTAATAGGATAGATTACTATGGACGTAATTGGGGTGATGTAATTATTGACGGTATGTCTTTTTACTATGCATATGGCTCTCATGATCAATCAGGTTATGTGGCTGTTTTATCTGCAAGTGGAAAAAAAATATTGCAAAAACACCTAAATCATAAAATTACAGCAAAAGGACATACGATATTGCGTTTTGATCGTGATGATGATTACCTATCAGAAAATTTGCAAAAGTCTTATTTAGGCGATCATCATTATGTGGTTTTGCCTTGCTTAGAAATAGAAGAAAGATTGTAAATCGAACCTATAAATATTATGTAGAAATCATGTAAAAATTGTTTATAAATTCCTTTCTCAAAATATTTCCAAGTAATTACCTCATCAAATAAGGCGATCGCCGATCTTGATCTTTATTTATTGGCTTACAAATATTTGTTTCAGAATGATAAATATGTTCAATCTCTTCCTGTGAAAGAATGAACTCCAAATATAATTCTCCTAACCAGTCACGCATTTTACTTAATCTAGAAAAGAGTCTAAATTGAGATTCAGTTAACATTTTTTGAGTTCTCTCTAGTTGCACAGGAGTCATGGATTTACTCCTCCCTTAAACCGACTCCTATATTGTGCATCTAGTTCCCGATTAATCTTGTGACAGGCAAGGCTCTCAATTAGCGATCCTTGTCTCACTTAATAGGCGATCTCAATCACTTAACTTGGTTATCAAAATCACACAAAAAGCAACCAGCCAAATTTTTATAGCACGGAAAAGCCGTGCTATAAAAAGCTATTGCCACATCCAGAGCGGGATTCCGCTTGTTTCGGCTTCAAACTGTAAACGGTTGAACGCCATTTCTGAGCCACTGGGCAGAAACTTACTGGCAAAGGTTTTCGGAGGCTTAATCGTAAATACTTTAGTATTTTTAGGATCGAGTCCTGCTAACTCGGTTGCCCAGATTCTTGCGTCTTCTTCTGTACCGAGGCGATCGACTAAACCGAGGGTAAGGGCTTGCTCGCCTGTAAATACTCGTCCATCGGCAAACGATCGCACGGTGGCGGGACTGAGCTTACGACCTTCGGCGACGGTTTCGACAAATTGATGGTAGCTGGAATCAATCAGAGATTGGAGAATTTCTCTTTCTTCAATAGTGATTGCGCGATCGAAGGAGAGAATATCTTTGTAAGTGCCTGATTTGATCACTTTAAAGGAAACGCCAATTTTTTCGAGTAGTTTCTCAATATTATTGCCGCGCAAAATTACACCAATGCTGCCTGTAATTGTCCCAGAGTTGGACACGATGTAATCTGCACCTACACCAATATAAACGCCGCCACTAGCGGAAATATTGCCGAAACTGGCGACAACTTTAGTTTTTGATTTTTCCCTAAGGCGTTTGAGGGCGGCGTAGATTTCTTGAGAGTCGCCAACGGTTCCCCCAGGGCTATCGATGCGAAGGAGGAGAGCAGGAAATTTGTTTTCTTCAACAAATTCAAGGGCTTCAAGAACGCGGGTTCTCGTACTCGATCCGATCGCCCCCGTGATTTCGATGCGTGCGATTTTTTTGCGAAATTTGCGTTTGAAAAAGCCGAACATTAAGTTATGAGTTTGAATTTTGGATTAACTTTTACTATTTTAGCTCTTAGCTATAGCGTTTCCCCGTCTAAGGTTGTTTCCCCGACTGCGGAGGGGAAACAACCCTCTATACCTCGCTTGCTTAAAAAGCGGTATCCTGATTATATTCAAGCCAAATATTTCGTAATACATTAAAACTTCCAATGCCCGAAACGGAATTTCTTAGCAGCCTTCAGTCAGGAGGCGATCGCCGTAGACTCAAGACGATCATTATCTTAATCATTGTTTATGGAGTAACAATTGGTTTGCATTTTGCCTCTTGGGGGCGATGGGTGCTACTAGGATTATTTGGTATTCATGCTTTGCGCTTAATTTTTGCGCCACCTTTACCAACCATCGCCACCGACTCTAAACATAATCAAAACAATCAAAATAGACATTCTTTAGAATTACCCGAATTACCATTTTTCTCTCTCTTAGTTTCAGCAAAAAATGAGGAGGCAGTGATTGGAAATTTGGTTAAAAATCTTTGTCAACTTGACTATCCTAGCGATCGCTTTGAAGTTTGGATTGTAGATGACAATAGCAGCGATCGCACTTCTGAGGTTTTGAACATTCTCAAGCAAAAGTATCCGCAATTAAAAACTTTACGACGCGGTGACGAGGCTCAAGGCGGTAAGTCGGGTGCATTAAACCAAGTCTTAGCTTTAACTAAGGGCGATATTATCGGTGTATTTGATGCTGATGCTCAAGTTCCCCATGATGTATTGCGATCGCTTGTACCTGTATTCCAGCAATCAAAAATTGGTGCAGTGCAATTACGAAAAGCGATCGCCAATGCTACAGAAAACTGGTGGACTGGTGGGCAAGCATCGGAACAGGCTTTAGATCTGTATTTACAGGATTTGCGGGTGCGCGTGGGTGGCATGGGCGAACTGCGCGGCAATGGTCAATTTGTGCGCCGTACTGCGCTCAATGATTGCGGCGGATGGAATGAGCAAACTATTACCGATGATCTTGATTTGACGATTCGGCTCCATTTAACCCAATGGGATATCGCCTGTCTAAATTTCCCTGCGGTGGAAGAAGAAGGTGTAATTAATTTTAAACAGCTATGGCATCAGCGCAATCGTTGGGTGGAAGGCGGATTTCAGCGCTATCTCGACTATGGGAGCTTGCTCATCAGCAATCGGATGGGCTTTGCTAAAACCTTTGACGCGACCTTGTTCTTGATCAATCAATATTTGCTACCAGTAGCCTTTATTCCCGATACGATCGCCGCGATCGCCCTCAAGCAAACTCCCATGCTGCCCCCGATCGCTGCCTTTTCGATGACCCTCGCCGCCGTGACGATGGCTTTTGGTATCCGTAGTTCCTACAAAGTCTCATGGTCATCAGCGATCGGGCAAACAATTTCGGGAATGATCTTTATGCTGCATTATATTCCTGTAATTGTGAGTGTCACTTTACGGATGTGTATTATTCCCAAGCAGTTAAAATGGGTAAAAACCCAGCGTCAAGCGACTATTGGCAACTTGCTTGAAGGGATAGAATTAGAAGAGGTAAAAGCAGAGGTAAAAAATGATGCGTGATTGGATCGTTATCGGTGGTGGAATTACAGGTATAGCTCTAGCCTATGAACTCCAAAAAGCAGGATGTTCCGTATTTCTGATTGAACAACATCCACAACTCCAAGGTTCCAGTAGTCTCGGCTATGGTGGCATTTCCTATTGGAGCAGTACCACTCCCCTAACCCATCAGCTTAGTCAAGCAGGAATTGCTCGACAACGTAATCTATCTCAAGAATTAGGGATGGATACGGAATTTCGCGAATTAGATCTTTTGCTCACCATTGATCCTGAGGTCAATCCGCAATCCATTCTCGCTCAGTATACTAATTGCGCGATCGCGCCAACATTACTTAATGCTCAAGAAGCCCATGAACGTGAACCTTTACTAAATCAGCAAGGAATCGGCGGCGCGTTACTCTTCCCCCATGCCCATATTAACCTCGATTGTTTTGTAACTGCTTGTAGTCAGGCATTTACAAAATTAGGCGGCAAAACTGTCTATGCCAAAGTGGAGAACTTTTTGATTGAAGGCGATCGCGTTGTGGGTGTAAACACAAAGGAGGGAGACTTCTACTCGGCTCAAGTTGCGGTTTGTGCGGGAGGATTGTCTCGCGCCTTACTCAAGGCTTCAGGTATTAACGCCAGAATCTATTTCACCCATGCCGAAGCGATCGACACGGAACCCGTTGATCTAAAAATGCAAGCAATGGTCATGCCTGCGGATTCTACCCGCTATCAGTTAGAAGCAACCACTACCGAAGCAGAAAAAGATCATCTTTGGGATACTTCGGGTCAGGAACTGTTATCACCTTCCATTGATGCAGGTGCAATTCAATTTTTAGATAGTCGTGTTAGGTTTGGACAATTGAGCCGCGTATTGACTGACCCTTACGCCGCGATCGATCCTGTGCAAAGTGAAGCAAATATTCGCGACTCTGTAGGTAAAATTTTGCCAAAAGTAGCAGCACTTCAGGGGAAATGGCGGCATTGTTTGGTTGCCTTTAGCAATGATAATTTGCCTCTGATTGGTGCAGTTCAGGAATATGCCAATCTGCATTTATTCTCAGGATTCACCAGTCCGACGGTTTATGCTTTACCCTTAGCCCAAAGATTTGCGGCTCATGTCACAGGCAAACCCGATGAGATCATTCGTCAACTGTCTCCACAACGCTTTCTCCAGAACCTTGCTCGTTAGCAGGTTCTTCATCAAGATCAATAATCTGTCCATTAAAAAGCTCTGCTAAATTTTTAACAACCCGATCATCTTCTGATAAACCAACATATCCCTTCGTTTGAGCAACGGCAATAGGTGGTGCTGGTGGTGCTGGAGATGGAGTGGATGCAGATGGAACGGTTGGCGCGATCGCTGTAGGATTCTGGCTTACTGGGCTAGGTAATGGTTGTGAAATTGGCTGTGAAATTGGGGCAGGAGGCAGGGGTGCGATCGCTGGTGAATAGGGCAGAGGCGCAGAAATTTTGACTGGCTCAGCCTGTTGGGGCGTATTGACAAAGGTAAACATTACCTTAATTGGGCGTTGCAAAACCCTCGCAAAAACTTCCTCTAGCTCTGGGCGCTTCTGAACCACAATATGTTTAGTGGTTTCATCACGCTTTCCAGCCAAGCCAATCTTAATACTTCCACTATCGATGCTTAGAATATGCGCCTGTATTTGGATAAAGACTGATTTCGTAGGTGTTGGCAGTACTGACAAAACACTTTGCCACATCTGATCAAGATCGTATCCAACCGAAGCGATATTCTCAAAATCATCATTTCCCGATGAAATTGGCGTTTCAGCAATAGGTGAAGTTGCTGTTGAGTTAGTGGAATTAATTGCACTAACTAAATTGATAGGTGGTTCGGATACCTGTGCTATTGGAGGATTTGCCACCTCCTGTTTTGGTGACAGTGGAATTTGTGTAACAGGATTAGCTTTCGGAGCTTGGTTTATAGGCGGAGTTGTCGCAATATTTCGAGATGGAATGAATTGTTGATTTGTAGATGGATGAGGAGATTGCGATTGCGCTGCCTGTGCTGAAGGTAATAACCCCATCAGGGTAACTTCCAGCCATAAACGTGGTTGGGTAGAATTACGGATCTGTAACTCGGCGGCGCGTAGATGCTGTTGACCTAATAAAATATTTGGCACTAGTAAAGTTTGAGCCAGTTGCACTAGTCGTTCCCAACCTGAGCTAGTCATAGCAACTAAATCACTGCGATCGCTTGCGGTTTTTGCTATCAATAAATCCCGATAGACATTCGCCAAGTTCTGCAACACGATCAAAGGTTCGCGCCCCCGATCCATAATCCGCCGCACATAATCAATTAACTGCGTGGAATGATCGGCGGCGATCGCCTCAATTAGTGACAGCAAATCCTGCTCTGGAACCGATCCCACCAAATCCCAAACCGCCTCAACCGTAATCTCTCCATCTAATAAACTTAATTGATCGAGCAGCGATTCCGCATCCCGCAGTCCTCCCTGTGCAATCTGCGCGACTAGAGTTAAAGCTTCAATATGAATATTAATATTCTCATTGGCGGCAATCTTCCCTAAATGCTTCACCATCGCATCTAGAGGAATTCGTCGAAAATCAAAACGCTGACAACGGGAAATGATTGTCGGTAATACGCGCTGCGGGTCGGTTGTCGCGAGTATAAAAGTTACGCGATCGGGCGGTTCTTCGAGGGTTTTGAGAAGTGCGTTAAAGGCTGCGGTGCTTAACATATGGCAGTTATGAACTAACAGACCATTAGCGACAAAGTTATGATTATCTTCTACTTCAATGTCATAAACTGGCTCATCACCAACGACTGTTACAGATTCGACCCTCTCCAAATTTGTATGCCATTGAGGAGATAGTTCCACAGGTACAGGAGACAATATGTTCATCCCAACTTTGATATTGCTTGCTGCTGTCCATCCTGATTCGGTCCTGATTAAATGATTACCTGTGCATTGCAGCGATCGCTGATTGGTTTTAATAATCAATGTGGGTTTTATACCACGATCTAACCAACGTAAAACTTTTTTATATTCCCATTGAGCAGATTTTTCGTTGTAACTTAAAACCTGTTTACCTAATAAATCTTGATCGTCAATACGCATTAAACCTGTATCAGTCTGTACAAGGGTATCGCCAGTCAAGCATTCATCAATGATGTAAACCTTAAACCTTGCCTTAACTGGCGCAAACTGGGCGCGTTCGATTAATTCGCGGATATTATCAACCCCCGTATTACTTGCCGCGTCGATTTCCGTAATATCCAAGGCATTACCATTGGCAATGCTATGGCATAACTCACACTTGCCGCAGGGATGAGGCGTTGGACTGTCAGAACTTAGGCAATTGAGCGACTTTGCCATGATCCGCGCACTCGATGTTTTACCAGTCCCCCTTGCCCCAGTAAATAGATACGCAGGAGCAATGCGCTTAGTATTTAAGGCATTGGTAAGGGTATGCGCGATCGCCTCTTGACCGACCAAATCCGCGAAGATTTGGGGGCGATATTTGTGATGTAAAGGCTCATAGCCCATAGGAACACGGTAATGATCAGGCAGTGCTGGTCGAATATATCATTATACCTTTGAGTCTTACGCATTGAGGAGATGTAGCGCGAGCTTTGCTCGCACTACATCTCTTTAAAAGATCAATCTGTCGGTTTGATTTAAGATTTCGACAACGCATCTAATGCTAGGTTTAATTTCATCTCTGTTACAGCAACATACTGAATAGTTAAGCGGAGTAGACGAGCATGGCATCACTACATCAACCAATCTGGGCTTTGTCCTTGGAAGAAGTCTATGAATCCCTGAGTACGGCTGCCAATGGATTATCGCAGGATGAAGCTAGAGAAAGACTAGAAAAATTTGGCGCAAATGAACTGCCCGAACCTGTGCAACGTTCATTGTGGCTACGTTTTGCTGATCAATTGACGCATTTTATGGCTTTGCTCCTTTGGGTAGCAGGGATTCTTGCCTTTATTTCCCGCACCCCTGAACTGGGTTGGGCTGTATGGTCAGTGATTTGGATTAATGCCATTTTTAGCTTTTGGCAAGAGTTTCAAGCCGAGAAAGCGCTATCGGCTTTGAAAAAAGTATTGCCGATGCAGGTCAAGGTCTATCGCGATCGCGAACTCAAGCTAATTCCTGCGCGAGAGCTAGTGCGCGGCGATGTCATGCAACTGGAAGAAGGCGATCGCATTTCCGCAGATGCCCGATTAATCTCCGCCGAAAGTTTATACCTTGATGTCTCGGTAATGACAGGGGAATCATTGCCTGTGGCGCGAAATGCTTACCCTGTGCGTTTGCGAGAAGCGGTGTCAGTGCGTGCTGGCAAACCCCTAGCGCGTCAGGGGGAACAACCCTTACAGGAAAAAGTCAATCCCTCAGAAATTGCCAACCTTGTTTTGGCGGGTTCGACGGTTGCCGCAGGTCGAGCCGTTGCCGTAGTTTATTCGACGGGTGCAGAAACTGAGTTTGGACAGGTCGCCCATTTAACTACGGTGGTTAAGCGCGAACCGAGTACGCTAGAAATCCAAGTGGCGCGGATCGTGCGAATTATCACCGCGATCGCACTGGGAATGGGCGCAACCGTATTTCTGCTCAGCTATTTGCTGATTGGCATGGATGTCACCGAAAGTTTTATCTTTGCGATCGGGATTATCGTGGCAAATGTCCCCGAAGGTCTATTACCCACAGTTACGCTTGCCCTTGCCCTTGGCGTAAAACGGATGGCAAGGCGAAATGCTCTAGTGCGAAGACTCTCATCTGTCGAAACCCTGAGTGCAACTACGGTGATTTGTACCGATAAAACGGGGACATTAACCAAAAATGAAATGACCGTGCGTTATCTGTGGTTGCCAACCCAACCAGAGCCAAATGATGATCCAAAATCTACGGAGCCATCCAAGGCTCCGCCGACCAATCGATTAATTGAAGTCACGGGCGCAGGCTACGATCCCACCAGTGGCACAGTCCATCTTCCCTCGGATTCGGAAATTGCATGGAAAGCTCAAATTTTACTCATCGGTTCCGCCCTTTGTTCTAATGCGCGTTTAATCCATCTGAATGCGCCTAGCCGTTGGCAGGAAATTGGCGATCCCACCGAGGCGGCTCTTTTAGTCGCGGCGGCAAAAGCGGAACTAAACTTGGAGGATTTACAAAAGAAATTTCCCCGTTTGCGGGAAATTCCCTTTGATTCCCGTCGCCTGATGATGACCGTCGTTTTAGATTGGCAAGCATCGACATTATGGACAGATCCACTGCCCCATCTTGCCTTCACCAAAGGCGCACCCTTAGAAGTTCTCAAACATTGTCATTGGATTTTGCGTGATGGCGAGCATCAAGAATTGACCCATGATTATTGGCAGGAGGTTGTCCATGCCAATGATGATTTGGCCAAGCAGGGATTTCGGGTATTAGGACTGGCGGCGCGTCGGGGTGGTCAGGAATTCATCGATCTCAAAGCACAGGATTTAGAACAAAATC
>Ga0316612_1000054_pt1 | contig 46080 bp, 47 predicted proteins | sample MIS2016226_MG_FD_207676 | JGI IMG/M metagenome (GOLD analysis project Ga0316612, IMG submission 207676) | Microbial mat bacterial communities from Middle Island sinkhole, Lake Huron, Michigan, United States - MIS.2016.226 | ecosystem: Environmental > Aquatic > Freshwater > Lake > Sediment... | reverse complement strand
TAGCCTTGTTCACTAGCCTTGATAATACATCTTCTCAAATCTTCTGAATATGCTGCTCCCATTTTTTCACCTTTAACTCTTTCTTTATTTTACTCCCTGTCCTTACTTTCTTGCAAACCGCGATAGTTCCTGTTGCAACTGGGATAGATCGGGAAGCATATCAATATTTTTGGGGCCGCCTGTATTGTAGGGCAATTGTTCAGGGGCAAAGGCTTCGAGAATGAAAACACCATTCGGTTTTAAGCCCTGCATCGCTTGATGATGTACTTTAGCCCGCAATTCTGGCGGCAGGTGGCAAAAGATCGAAACAATTCCATCCCATGTTTGCGATTCAATTACAAAGTCAGCAAGATCGGCATGAATTGTGCAAATTTCCACCTGTTTTTCTTGGGCAAGTTTTTGAGTTTTGGCGAGTCCCACGCTCGAACCATCGACAGCGACCACCTCATAGCCCAAAGATGCCAAATGAGTGCCATTGCGCCCTTCGCCATCGGCTAAACAGAGAACTTTGCCTTGGGGAATTTGAGAAGCAACTGAAGCTAAAAAATCATTGGGTGCAGTCCCATAGATGTATTCTGAAGAGCTAAAGCGTTCATCCCACATAATTATTTGACCTTAGAAAAATTCGTTGCTTTAGTTGTTCTAAATTTAATGATATTATATCGCCATTTGTGGCGGCGATCGCTTTGATGTCCTCTATGAGCGCGATCGCCAATGGCACGCCAAGCTGTAATTCTTCGAGAATATCGCGATGTTCAAAAACAGCTTCGGGAGTTCCTTCTAGAATTAGTTGTCCTCGATCCATTACCAAAACCCAATCAGCCCAACTATATACAAAATCGAGATCGTGACTCGCTAAAAGAATTGTCGTGCCAGAAGCATGAATTTGGTGAAGTTGTCCAATCAATTCGCTGGTATGGCGGGGATCAAGATAAGCTGTCGGTTCATCAAGTAGCAATAATTGGGGTTGGAGAACCATGACATCGGCGATCGAAACTCGTTTTTTCTGCCCTAAGCTAAGATTGTGAATCGGCTGATGGGCTAGCTCTTGCAGATCAAAATCCGCGATCGCCTGTTGTGTGCGTCGCGCAATTTCCGATTCTGGTAAACCCAAATTACACAACCCATAAGAAATATCTTCTTCGACAATCGAAGCTACTAATTGATGTTCGGGATTTTGAAATACTAATCCAATTTGTTGACGTAGTTGTGTTAGCGATCGGCGATCATATTGAATTGGGTTACCTTGCCAATAAATCGTTCCATCTTTAGGTCGATACAGCCCATTTGCTAACAGAAAAAAAGTAGTTTTACCACAACCATTTTGACCGATCAATCCGCATTTTTTACCAGCAGGAACTTTCAGATCTAAAGACTGAATTGCAGGCTGAAGATTGCAGGGATAGCTGTAATTAACATTAACAAATTCGAGAATCCATTCAGACATCAAGCAATTACGATATTCAGAGATATTAGAGCTATGTAACCAATGATTGCTTCGATCGCATACCGCCACGAAGGTTGATAAGCATAAGAATGCCAAACGCGCAGTTCGCCATTAAATCCTCTTGCTGCCATGCTTAATGAAACTTGACGATAACATAAAAGCGATCGCTGAAGTAACTGCCCGATTAAAAGCCCCAAACTTGACATTCCTCGCCGCCAAGTGCGATAGCCACAGCGAGAATTTTGGGCGATCCAAAGTTCATCGGCGATCGCTAATAAAGTAAAGATGAATCGATACATCATCATCATTAACTCGACTAAGAGCGATGGACAACGCAATCCTTTAAAAATCTGCAACACTTCCGTAAATGGAATTGTTAGCAAGATAAAAAACATACTACTCGTTGTGGCTAAAGCGCGGGTAAATAGCAACCCCACTTGATGCAGTCCCGTTTGACTAACATACAAATAGAAGTTCCCAATTACCATATGCCATCCTTGCCAAACATCTGACTGGACTGACTGAACTGACTGGACTGACTGGACTGACTGAAGCGCATCTAAGCTAACACCATTAATCACCAATACAGGAACACTGGTCAGCCAAAATCCTAGGGGTAGGGATAGAAGTCGGCCGTAGATATGAGCGGGAATTTTGGCATAAATCACAATCCAAAGCATCAGCCAAAGACTAATTAATATTTGCCCAAGCGGATGGGAAATTAGCGAGAGGATTAATAGGGCGATCGCAAACAACAGCTTGTGACTGGGCGGCAGCGATCGCAAGTGATTTGTGTAAGCCAGACTATCGATCTGATGACTCATTCAGGCAATTGATCATCGGGTGGTTGCTGCTCTTGAGATTGATTAGATTGATTAGATCGTGTCTCCGCACGTCCCTTATATCGTCCAATCACATAGCCGATTACACCTGCACCCAAAGCTGCTTGGCTAGCAAATAACAAGCTTTCGATTTCAGGGCTAGCAGGTTCAAAAAAAGATTTAAACCAAGGCTTATAGTCGGAATTAAGTTCTTTAATCGCTTCTTCGCCCTGCTCGTCAGAACCTTTGTATTCTCCCCTCACAAAGATTAAAGGAACAACGGCTAAAGTAATAACAGCGATCGCAAGGAGCCAATTGTATTGTTTAGGTTTTTGAATCGATGGCTTTGACATAATTATGCTTCCTGTTTCAATAGTTTGAGGGTTTCCAATTCTGGCTGTCCATAGGATTGCAACCAATTCCAAACCAATACGGTGAGTAATCCTTCACTAATTGCGAGAGGAATCTGTGTCACCGCAAAGATGCCCACAAACTTGATAAACGCAGCCATAAATCCACCACTAGCTGCGGGAAATGCAAGCGCTAATTGAATCGCAGTCATCACATAGGTAAGCAAGTTCTCCAACGCCGCCGCACAAAAAATGGCGATCCTTGCTCGTCCTGTTGGCATCAACAAGCGATAAACAAAATATGCCACAAATGGACCGACAATCGCCATGGAAAACATATTTGCGCCCAAAGTCGTCAACCCACCATGAGCCAACAAAACCGCCTGAAACAACAGCACCAATCCGCCCAATACACTCATAACCGAAGGACCAAATAAAATCGCTCCCAATCCTGTCCCCGTTGGATGCGAACAACTGCCTGTAACTGAAGGGATTTTCAGTGCGGACAGCACAAAGGTGAATGCTCCTGATAGAGCAAGCAGAGATTTCAGTTCTGGATTTAGGGTGGTAATCCGAACTAGCGATCGCCAACCAAATATAAAGAAAGGTAACGACACTGCCCACCAAAAAGCTGCCCACTCGATGGGCAGAAAGCCTTCGGCAATATGCATCGCTTCGGCAGGAGCCGTAGAGCTAAAAACAATATAAAAACTAAGCCCAGCCATTAATAATAGGCTGACCCATTTTTGATTTCGCGTCTTCAAACTGAACCTCGCAGATAAGACTTATTTTGTAGGAATCACGAATGGCAGGTATTCTGGCTGATGAGGCAAAGTATTTTTTATCCTCAATTACAGTTGCGGGACAGTGGTAGATTTGCACTACGCTTTCCCTGTTGCCTCCAATGGCTGATCCCCATTAGAACCAAATCGCCCATTTACAATATCACATCACCATAACTACTCAACTTTAATAAATCCAAGGAATTAGTTTCTTAACCTGCGATCGATATTGATCGTAGTCAGCGAATTTCGTACTTAGCCACGATTCTTCTTTTCTCGCTTTGATGTCAAAAAATAGTAATAGAACTATTGCGCCGATCGCATGACTGAGGCTCAATTTCCAACAACTATAGGCGATCGCTAAGAAAATTACACCGCTATAAATGGGATGTCTGACCAACGCATACACACCGCCCGTTACCAACTCGCCATCATGTTTGGGGTGCGGCAAGGGGGTTAGATTCGTTCCTAATTCAAGGCTGCCCGAAAGTAATAGCAGCAAGGCGATTAGCCCGAAAATTCCCGTCAATCCCCAGTCGGCATATTTCCAGATCGGGGGAAAATTATTTAAGGCGATCGCTGGATAGACAGGCAGTAGCGCAAATGCCACCGAGAGAACTGTCTGCCCAATTACCCAATACTCGCCCTTCTCACCGCGCCATGATTGAGATGAAAATCCCCATTCTTTAAATTGATTCATATTGTTAGCAACTTGGATTAGCTGCTCTGGATTAGAGTGTTATTGTACTTAACTATTATGACGAGTCCAACCCCATGACTATGTTTTCTGACTAAGAGATTGCCGATTTAGCGGCAGAAATAGATGCTCAGTTATTGGCATTGCGATCGCCTGATGCTGCGACCTACACTAAGTCAGTCGATCCAGAGCAACCATCGCTACAAGAAATTAGTGAAATTGTTAGAGAGGTAAGAAAGTCTCGCAGGGCTGAGAAAGAAATATAACTGATGTTACATGGAACGCAGATGATAAATCTCCTGCTACTAGCTTGACAGGGCAAGCACGGGGGCATTGCCCCTACCTAAATAATTCATGTTCTGTAGGGGCTGCGCCCCCGTGCCAGCCCCTACCTTGAGGATCGCAGGAATTGCTTCCACGTAACATCAGATATAATTAAGGCAAAATCCTTGCTTTAGCGATCGCCGTTTTAACTACGAGGTGTATTAATGATTGAGCTAAATGTACGGTTTACGAGTAGCGATCGCTTTGTGATCAAGTTTTAAAGGCGATCGCTTAATCGGTAAAGCATAAATCTAGAAAATAAGATAATATTTATGTGAATATAAACTAGCGAGCTAATTGTATGGCAACAACTAATCCTGTTAAGTTGATCATCTACGCCTGTCCTGTGGGGATTTTGGAAAATGAGTTAAATAATTTCTTTGAATCATCAGAAGCTAAATTTGGATGTAATAAAGCCCATGAATATATGCCCCATGTGACACTGACAAGTTTTTTTGAGTTAGCCAATCAACGAGATATTCCTATTCTAATAGATTCATTATCTAAAATGTTTTCTAAGTCTAACCCTCCTTCAGTATTGATGACTAATGTGAGGCTCAAAGGCTCTTTAGGCGATACGATTAAAATTGCTATGAATTGCCAATATTTAGAGTCTTGTTTGACGAAATTTAAGCAAAAAAGCAAGGATATTACATCTATTAATATTAAATCTTCTGATTCCTATCACCTCAGCCTAGCCTATGGCTATAGGGATAACCATTTTGGCGAATTGATAAAACTTGTCTATGAGAATCTATCAGCATTTCAAAATTCAAATCTAATTTCTGAAAATTCTAAAAAATTATGGCTATTATCTGAATGGGAGATTCGATTATACGAGCCACCTACTGAAGAAGTAAAAAGTCAAATTAGAAAGACATCTTCTACTAATGTATGGAATAGAATTTGTGAAACATGGACGGAACATTTTCGGCTATCATTGGGAGAAATTATTCCCAGCTTTATTAGTTGTATCTTACCTTCTGAACTTTATGTCGGGTGCGCTCCTTCAGGTGAAAAATTAGAGCATTTACAAAGAATTGGCATAAATGCAATTTTAGATTTAACGGAAGATACTGATAACTACACCCATGCAGAAGGAATAGAAAAAATTTTTGCATATGTTAACTATTCTCTTGTTGATGTTTATAAGTTTTCTCCGTTAATAGGCAAAGGATATCCGCCGAGCCAGAATCAGCTTTACGATATTTATAAAATATTGTCTCAGTGGCATCAAAATCACAAGGTTATTTATATTCATTGTCGGGCTGGCGCTAATCGTTCACCATTGATATGTATGCTTTATCTGGTTACAATCAAGAAAATTAACATTAGTACGGCGATCGCTGAAGTCAGCATGAAACATAAAGATGCAAAACCAAACGCTTATCAGTTGCAAGCATTATGTGAATATGTCCAACTTAGAAACCTATAAATAACTGTTACGTCAAGGTAGATCATGGAAACTATTAGTATCGAAGTCGAACCAGAAATTGCTAGAGCATATAGAGCATTCAAACCACAGAGCCAACAACAATTTCAAGCACTAATGACATCTATCTTGAAACGTTCATTAGAAGAAGAATCCTTAGAAGATATAGTTGCCGATCTTCGAGACGAAGCCGAAGCCAACGGATTAACCCCAGAAATACTAGAGAAGCTTCTAGAAGATGAATAACCTAACCTAAAACTAAAATACTCTCTGATTCACTATCAACAAACTCAGTAATAATCTCGAAATTATTTCTCAAAATCTCAACAATTCTAGAAGTTGGGCTATTCCCGATACGAAGATAGATAAACTTGGGAGGATGTCCATAAACCAAACTCCGTTGATGAAAGTCTGAATCTTTGGAAACGATCGCAAAATCATTTTCCTTCGCATATTTCCAGATCAAAGCATCATCGGTATGTACCAGTCCTAAAGTCTTAACATGTCCAGATTCAGGATACAAATCGCCAATCCTATAAACTATGCGATCTGACAAATTCTCATCTAGAAGCAGTTTCATAACGCAGCTACAAACAACCTTTTCTCACGTTCAGCCGCAAAACTCAGACAAGCTTTTATATCTTGCAAAGTAAGCTCAGAGAAATCTTCCAAAACCTCTGCTTCCGTCATTCCTCCAGCCAAATATTCTAAAATATCGTAAACTGTAATCCGCATTCCTCTTATGCAAGGCTTACCACTTCGCTTTCCAGATTCAATCGTGATGATGTTGTGATAGTCCATATAGCAACATTTACCATAAACATTTGCTTGTAATCATTGTAGCAGTTAATTTTTCTAAAGTTATCAAGATTCTGACAAGTAAAAATGGTATCGATAAGAAATAACTGTGGTATGTTGAGCGAAAAAATAGACGATAAATTCGATGCCTGAGCCAAACGATCTTGAATCTGTCCTCACACCAGAAGAACTCAAAGCAGGACGCGATCGCATTGCCGCCGCTAATATCAATAATGTCCTCCATCACTGCCGTAAATGCGATTATGAATGGGTCGCCTCCCATGCTGAAGCCTGTCGTTGTGGCTCCAAAAATGTCGAACGGATTATGTGCTGGCAATTTCCCGATGACTAGCAGGCAGGCGATCCAACGAAAAATTAGATCAGACGCGGAACTTTGCCTAACTTATTCAATTTATAATACTGTTCCCATGCTAGCTTTGCCCAATGCGCCCAAGCCCCTCTGGGAGCCATTTCGCGATTTTCGTCACGATAGACAAATACACCATCATGCCCCAAATCCATAATGCAGAGGAGGTTTAATTCATCTTGAAATGAGGCTGAGGCTGCTTCTCCACGTTCTTGTTGAGCAATATTCGTGGCGGTGGTTCTTGCCATCACCTCAGCCAAATGCCCCTGACGCGCTCGCCAAGTCGGTCCTTCAAAATAGGAACTGTCACCGATCGCATAGCAGTTTTCCAATCCTGTGATTTGCGATGTTTCCCCGACTGGAATAAATCCCGCATCAGTGAGAGGCAGATCCGATTGTTTGAATATGGGATTTCCCGCTAAACCAGGGGTAAAGACCGTGAAATCTGTCTCTATGTGACTATTATCGGCAAATATCACGCCACTATCGGTAAATTCCTTAACTTTTTGACCCGTGACAGTTTGGATATTGCGCTCTTGAAAAAGCTTTTGCAATTGTGCCAATCCCCCTTCACCAAGTCGTTTTCCTGGCGCATCCGAAGGACTAAAGAAAGTGAGGTCAAAGCGATCGCGTATTCCTTTCTCGCGCAAATAAGTGTCGAAGTTAAATAACACTTCAAATACAGGACCGCCTCTAACGGCAGTTGCATCTTGCGGATTGCCACTAAACCCACAGGCGATCGCGCCATGCCCCTGCTCTACCAGCCCAAGAAATTCCTCTTGAATCTGCATCCCGTCCGCAGGAGTACCGCAAATCGAGAGCGTATGTTCCACGCCTTTGGGCTTCAGTTTAGAACTGCCTAGAGCGGCGATCAGATAGTCAAAAGTATGTTCTTGCGTGGTGGTAATCACCTTCCGATCTTTTGTGCTAATTGATTGAACTTCCTCATGCAGAAAATTAAAACCATGCAATTCCGCAAGTTGGGGAAGTGGAACCGATAAATCCTCTAGCGTGCGTTTGCCAACGGTGAGCCAGATCGAAGCAGGATAAATATACAAAAAGTCGCGGTTAGAAATCAGATTGATTTGATAATCGCCTTTAAGTTTTTGGGTCAAAGCGATCGCCGCTTCAACGCCTCCCATCCCACCGCCTAAAATCAAAATCTTTTTCATTTTTATAATCCCGTATTTTCATCCTGTGGAATTTTCATCCTGTGAGGCAAGGGGCTGAAGCCCCTTGTCTGTGGAACATTGCGATCGCAATGATTATTCGGCGGCTACCAACTCAACGGAAGTATTACCTGGAGCGCGTTCAGTACTGCCTGGTTTATCCTGCTTGGTGACTAGCTCAAAAGTATGATCGCCGATCGCCAATCTGACATCATCTTCCAGTTCATGCATCACATTCCAATTCATTTTGAAAGCCGCATTAGCTTCATCGACAATGCGTTGCATTGTGTCATCATCAGCAGGCAATGAATCTAGGGCAAGACGATATTTTTCCTTGAAGGCGCGTCTGGCTTCCACAGTGGGAACTTGCTCAAAGTCATGCAGTCCAGTTCCCTGATCGGGTGGCAAATTGAAAGCGGAACGAACAATGTTTTTCAAACTCTGCCCACCAGAAAGATCGCCCATATAACGAGTATAGGCATGGGAAACCAACAGTGCAGGATCGGAATTGGCAACTTCACGAATGCGATTGACATAAACGGCTCCTGCTTCTAGGGGCGCGATCTGTTCTTGCCAGTTGTCACCGTAGTAAAACTCTAGATCTTTGATGAGATTGGCGGTACGATTCAATTCAGGAAAATACATCGGACCGACAATTGGATGATCGGCATAGCGTTGAAGTTCAGCTTCCAAAGTGCTATAAACCAAATACAGATTCGCAATCAATTTGCGGAAAGGTTCGCGTTCAACAATTCCCTTCAAGAAACATTTCATGAAGGCGGTGTTTTCGGCGGCGGTATGGGCTTGTTTAGTGCCATCACGCAGACGGCTGGATAAAGTTGGATTCATATATTTAGCAAAAGCTTTGTTCTTATATTTATAACTATATAGCAGTTAAGCTATATAGCTGTTAAAAGTTTCTTTTTACTTAACAAAAGCTAAATCTAGGCAGTAGTATTTTTTGGTGATTATCCTAGAATCAGCTTGTTATAAAACCTATTTCTAGGCAACCAACTCCGCCATTAATTCGGCAACAGGAATAATCCGATCCGCCCTTCCAGCATTGCTACCTGAAAAAATAAGCCCATTCTCAATATCACCTCGCGCCGCCTTGTCTAGCACCTGAATGATGCAGTAATGTTTCTGCTCATCGCGGCATTTACAATGATGCAGACAACTTGCCAAGCAGCGTTTATTGAGATCTGGAGAACCCGCGATCGCCTTTTCCACAAAAGTATTGCGTAAGGCGCGTCCTGGCATTCCCACAGGGCTAGAGATAATCACTACATCTTCGGGTTTAGCATGGAGGTGAAACTCTTTATAGCGAATATCCGCATCACATTCATCGGTGGTAATGAAGCGCGTACCAATCTGGACACCACTGGCTCCTAATGCGATCATGCGATCGATATCGTCCCGATCCCAAACTCCCCCAGCCGCAATTACAGGAATGGCTTTACCGAATTCCTGTTGCAGATAGGTGACTAATTCGGGGATTACCTGTTCCGCTTCTAAGGCGCGATCGCCTAATTCCTCTAATTTCGCGCCCAAATGTCCCCCTGCGGAATTGGGATTTTCGACGATCAAAGCATCGGGCAATCTTCCGTAATTCCGTTCCCATTTACGGCACATAATTCTGGCGGCACGAGTGCTAGAGACGATTGGCACAAGCGCAACTTCTGGATAATCGGCAGTAAATTCGGGTAATTGCATGGGCAATCCTGCACCAGAAATAATTAAATTAATCCCATGCTCCGCCGATGTGCGAACTAGCGTTTCATAATCCTGCGCCGCCACCATGACGTTAACAGCCAAAATACCATTAGGACTAAGTTGACGCGCTTTCTGAATTTCATCAATTAGCGCTAGTCGATTTGCCTCAAAAAACTGATCTCTTCGCTTACTCACATTAGTTTGAGTAATATCAAAATAGGGTGAATTTAGCCCCAAGCCGACAGCAGAAATAACACCCACACCGCCCGCATTGGCAACCGCCGCCGCCAGATTAGCCCCAGAAATACGAATACCCATGCCACCTTGAATGATGGGATAACGGGCAAGATGATGACCGATTTGCAGAGAGGGTAAGGTTAGCATTTTTAAAGCCAGAATAGGATTTTATGTTTCTAGTATATGCCAAACAATAACTATATGGTTATATATAAACAAGCAAATATAACAAACAAGGCTTCCCTTTCGGAAAGCCTTGTTTGTCACTCCCTTCCCAGTGAATAATTAGGCGTGCGCGGCGAATTATTCACTTTGTAACGCTTATTCTTTGGGTGGGAAGGGAGTATATTTGCAGATTGTCAAAGGTTTAAACTTTAAAGATTAACCGTTAATAACGGGAGATCTCATACCAATAGGCGTTACATCGATCGCTGCTAGATCCAGAGGGAAGTTGTGAACATTCCGTTCGTGCATTACTTCAATACCCAAGTTGGCACGATTGATCACATCTGCCCAAGTAGGTATCAAATTTCCTTGACTGCTAGAAATTGAGTGATTGAAATTAAATCCATTCAAGTTAAAGGCAAAGGAACTGACCCCCAAAGCGGCAAACCAAATGCCAACTACTGGCCATAGGGCAAGGAAGAAATGCAAACTGCGGCTGTTGCTGAAGGAGGCATATTGGAAGATCAAGCGTCCAAAGTAACCGTGAGCAGCGACAATATTGTAAGTCTCTTCTTCTTGACCGAATTTGTAACCTGCATTCTGAGATTCGTTTTCAGTGGTTTCACGAATCAGGCTCGAAGTTACCAGTGAACCATGCATGGCGGCAAACAAGGAACCACCAAACACACCAGCAACACCCAACATATGGAAGGGGTGCATCAGAACATTATGTTCTGCTTGCAAGACAATCATGAAGTTGAAAGTACCAGAGATACCCAAGGGCAAACCATCGGAAAATGAGCCTTGTCCAACGGAGTAGATCAAGAGAACGGCGGTGGCGGCGGCGACTGGCGCAGAATAGGCTACGGCAATCCAAGGGCGCATACCGAGGCGGTAGGACAATTCCCATTCACGTCCCATATAGGAGTAAATTCCCAGCAAGAAATGGAAGATAATCAGTTGGTAAGGACCACCATTGTATAACCATTCATCAAGACTGTCAGCTTCCCAAATGGGGTAAAAGTGCAAGCCGATCGCGTTCGAGGAAGGAACAACGGCGGCGGTAATCAAGTTGTTGCCATATAAGAGACCGCCAGAAACAGGTTCGCGGATACCGTCAATATCAACAGGTGGTGCGCCAATGAAGGCGATGATGAAACAAATAGTTGCGGTAAGCAAGGTGGGAATCATAATAATACCGAACCAGCCGACGTAGAGACGGTTTTCGGTACTTGTGACCCAATCACAAAATTGATCCCAGACAGATGTATTTTTGCGTCCTTGTATTGTTGCTGTCATTTTTATCTCGTGTGAGGGTTGTTAAGTGAATTAGTTGCCTTGAATATCAATATATAACTAATCAGTTATACGACTATACATCATAAAGAGAAGTTGTCAACATAAATCAGTTGTCAAAATGCTAAGAAAAGATAAAGTCAGGTCGTGAAAGAGAAGAACATTTTGTGATTAGAGAAATTTGCTATAAGTCTTACTGGTAAAGCTATTTAGCTTGTATATAGATATAAGGATTGAGATAATAAATGGGTATAATGTTGGGAACTTCCCACCAAGTCTGATCGTTCAAATAAATGCGCTATTCTCACGAGTCTATTCTATTTCTTTTTGATTTAAGGAGTCTTCTGGAGATTGCGAAGCGCTATGCGGCGGTTGAGATTTTGCCATGCGTTCCTGCTCCCTTGAGACCCATTCCCAAGCTACTAAGCAACCAAGGGTTAATCCTGCTAACATCAGGGCTAATGTCCATGATAAGCGACTAGGAAATTGGCGATCAATCCAGATACCTATTGCCATTCCTAGCATAGTCGGTGCAACCACTGACCAACCGATCAAACCTGCAAAGCCCAAACCAAACCAAACTCCACCATGGGGCTTAGTTTGGCGAGCATGAATCTTGCGACGTTCCTTACTGCCGATCGCTTGACTAAAATCAGAAATTGACGATCTCGATTTACGAGAAGAAGGATCGGGTTTATTCATGGGTATTCACCTAATTCGATAAAGCGTCTAATCGTACTTACTTCTAGCTTTGCTAGCACCGAACGAGTCGTTTTTTCTCGCTCATCAATTAAGCGAAACTGTTGCTCAACGGTTTGCCTCAACATTCCCAAATCAGCACCTTGGACAGCGTGTTGAGTTGCCACTGTGACTTGATCGCTCTGCTTGACCAAAATTCCTTGATCGATCGCTAAAAACTTTTCTTCGCCTTGAGTCGAGACAAAATACAGCAGACTCGGTATGAGTGTAGCAATAAAATCTCGATGATGGGGCAGAAGGCAAAACATCCCATTTTCTGCTTCGGCATTTATCTTAAGGACATCTGTTTCCATCAAAATTTTAGTTGGTAAGACCACTTTGATATGCATCACTGAAGTTGAGAAGCTCATGATTTTTGGCTTTCCTAAGTAGTTTTCGCAAGCTGATCGATTGTGCCAATCATGTAGAGCGACTGCTCTGGTACATCAGAGAACTGATCATTGAGAATGCGATCGCAGCCAGTAATTGTGTCATCTAATTCTACTACTTTGCCCATTAAGCCCGTGAACTGTGTCGTCGAGAAGAATGGTTGAGTGAGAAAACGTTCTAAACGACGCGCCCGATAAACTACCTTGCGATCGTTTTGGGATAGTTCTTCTAGTCCCAACATGGCGATAATATCTTTTAGTTCTTCGTAATTAGCGAGGGTTTGGCGGACAGCTTGGGCGACTTGATAATGGCGATCGCCGACGATGTGCGGCATCAACATTTTAGAATTTGATTGCAACAAATCCACCGCAGGATAAAATCCTTCGCTGGCTCGTTTGCGTGATAGCACAATCGAGGCAGATAGATGTGAAAAGGCATGGACAGCCGAAGGATCGGTGAAGTCATCGGCGGGGACATAAATCGCTTGAATGGAAGTAATTGCCCCTGCTGATGTGTTGCAAATACGCTCTTCTAGTTGGGCTAGTTCTGTTGCCAGAGTTGGCTGATAGCCCACCCGCGAAGGCAACTGCCCCATTAGTCCCGATACTTCTGCGCCTGCTTGGATAAAGCGAAAGATATTATCGACTAATAGTAAGACATCCTGTTGGGTGCGATCGCGAAAATATTCTGCCATTGTCAATGCGGCATGACCAACCCGAAACCTCGCTCCGGGTGGTTCATTCATCTGTCCGAACACCAACACCGTATTATTGAGAACCCCCGTTGCTTCCATTTCTTGATAGAGATCGAGAGCTTCTCGACAGCGTTCACCAATCCCACAGAACAAGCTTACACCTTGGTATTGCTTGACCATGTTATGAATCATTTCGGTGATCAGCACCGTCTTACCGACACCTGCACCACCAAGCAATCCCGTTTTACCACCACGTTCTAATGGTGCAAGCAAATCAATTGCCTTAATACCTGTTTTCAGGATTTCCGCTTTGGTGATGCGCTCTGACATGGCGATCGGTGTGGCATGGATTGATCGCCATTCGCCACCCAAAATCGATTCTTTACCATCGATCGCTTCGCCAAATAGGTTTAACATTCTCCCTAACAGGCGATCACCGACAGGGACTTGTAATGGTTTTTGGGTGTCAATTACAAGTTCACCACGGGCTAAACCTGCGGTGGGAGCAAGGGCTACTCCGCGTACAACCTGAGCGCCAAGATGGGAAACCACTTCGATCGCAATTTTGCCGTCTTTCCCTGTTTGTAATTTGCTGTAGAGATCTGGCAAATGTTTTGGGAAATGGATATCGACGATGCTGCTCCGCACTGAAAGTATAGAACCAATATTCTTATTTTGCGATCCGAAATGGTTTGAGGAAAGATTTAATTGATTAATATTCATCTGCTTAATTCCATCTACTTAATTCAAAACCTGAAATAATTTCTAATAACTCACCTGTAATTGCCGATTGACGCTCTTGTTGAAACTCATTCGTAAACTCTGAAAGACGATCTTCAATATTCTTTTCCGCAACTTGCATCGAGGCGAGACGACTAGCATTTTCACTGGCGAGAGATTCCCCAAAAGCTCGATAGAGTGAAATGAAGAAATATTGCCGTAATAGAGAGGATATTAAAGCATCACTGGGCATGGTGAAAGTGGGAATAGTACGCGATCGCCATTCTTGTTTTTCGATCTTTTGCAACCATAGGCGATCGAGCGGTAAAAGCTGATGCTGGGATGGCTCATAAAACGTGTTGGACTGCAAATTATTGTAGAACAAGAGAATTCGCCCAACTTGATGACGATCGCGCCATGTCGCGATATGCAGTAATAGTTCCTGCACCATCGAAGTTATTCCTGCAAGGGAACTGGGCATGGCAAAGTTCTGCTCGATCTTATAACCAGCAATCTCTAAATGCGGGATAATTCGCGATCCAACCGCAAAAACTGCCAACTGTTCGGGCGGAATCTGTAACTTCTCAATTTCGGCGATCGCATGGCGACTAACTTGTTCATTAAATTGACCACACATCCCTTGATCAGAGCCAAAGATAATCACACCACAACGCCCCACACAACAGGTTAAAGAGGCGCGGGTATCATTCATGGATCGATCATTATGGGTAGATTTGAGGACGATGTGCAGACCCATTTCAATTGTGTGGTTATATTCCGCAAGGGAAGTAACGGCGTGTTCGTATTGATGAATATTTACTGCTGCTAATACCTTCATCATTTTGACGACGGCGCGGAGTTCCTCGGCAGTATGGATTTGGCGTTGGAGAAATTCAAGGGATGCCATAGCTAGACCTCCAGAATGGTGGCGATCGCTGTTTCCGAAACCTTTAGGAAAGCTTTACGAGCATGATCGGTTAATACATCGCCCTTTTCAATCTGTAAGCATAGATCGGCCAACTGCGTGGCGATCGCCGAGGCGATCGCTCGCTCAGCCACGGCGATCTTGGCAATCGGCACGCGATCGAGTAAACCCGTCGTCACTGAAAGTAGTACGGCGATCTGCACAGCCGCCGCCATCGGTACATATTGCTTTTGTTTGAGAATTTCTCGCACCCTGCGTCCGCGCTCTAGGGTGAGCCTTGTTGATTCTTCCAGCCTTGTCCCAAATCTTGAGAAAGCCTCTAATTCTTCAAATTGTGCATAGGACAGCCGTAAATCTCCTGAAACAGCACGATAGGCCGATAGTTGGGTTTTGCCACCCACTCGCGAAACCGATTTGCCAACCTCGATCGCAGGTAGCACTCCTTTTTGGAAGAGAACTGGCGAAAGATATATCTGTCCATCGGTAATCGAAATCAAATTCGTGGGAATATAAGCCGCCATGTTTTGCGCTTCTGTTTCCAGAATTGGTAGCGAAGTCAAGGAACCACCACCCCGTCGAGAATTGAGATGGGTAGAGCGTTCCAACAGGCGCGAGTGAATGTAAAAAATATCGCCAGGGAATGCTTCACGTCCAGGGGGACGACGCATCAACAGCGATAGTTCGCGATAGGCTCTGGCATGGTTGGTGAGGTCATCGTAAACAATGAGAACATCGCGCCCTTGATCCATAAAATATTCCGCCATTGCCGTGGCTGCGTAAGGAGCGATAAACTGTAGTCCAGGCGGTTCTTCTCCAGCCGCCATCACCACTGTGGTATATGCCATTGCATCATGTTCGTAGAGATCGGCGATCAGCTTAGCAACGGCGGCACTGCGTTGTCCGATCGCGCAATAGATACAGAGAATATTTTTGCCCTTTTGGTTGATGATCGTATCGAGGGCGAGTCCACTTTTGCCTGTTTGCCGATCACCTAAGATCAATTCTCTCTGGCCACGCCCAATGGGGATGAGGGCATCGATCGCTTTGATCCCAGTCTGTAAAGGTACGTTGACGGGAGCGCGATCCATAATTGCAGGTGCTTCACGTTCGGCGGGACGGCGTTGCGAAGTGCGTACTAGCCCTTTACCGTCAAGGGAGCGACCAAGGGGATCGATGACTCTACCCAGCAAAGTATTGCCGACAGGGACATCAAGAACTTTGCCAGTACGCCGTACTTCCGTTCCTGACTGTAATTTATCGCTAGAATCCAGTAAAATCACGCCCACTTCTTCGGGATCGAGGTTAAACACCATGCCCAAGCTGCCCCCTGCAAAACGGACAATTTCTTCCGCCTGCACATGAGGCAACCCGACGACTCTAGCGATACCTTGACCAATTGATTGGACGATGCCGATTTCTTGCGATCGCAATTGTGGTTGGTGCTGCTTAAGAATGCGATCGTAAAGTGCAAATATATCTTCCAAAACAGTCTGTAAAGCTTCTTCAGGTTGACGCATCACGATTTACTCACGATTTACTCACGATTTTATCTAAGTCCTAAACCGTAACTGATGCTTCAGATTCTTCCGCAAAAACTTTAACTAAATTCTCCGTAATTGCATCTAAGTAAGCATCCATACTCCAGGCCAGTTTATAACCACTGCCGCGCAATTCAATTCCACAAATTAGACTAGATTGAATCTCACAGTTTAGGGCAACTTTGCCCGAGCCAATGACATCAAAATATGATTGCAACACCGTAGCGATGTCTGTACAAATATGCGTTGGCAGTGAGAACGTACTTACTAAGGTTAAGGCGATCCTGTCTTGGGTGGCAGCATTTAGAGTTGTGACTAATTCAGCCCTTTCAGATTCAGCCAGATTCTGTAACTTTTGTAAAAATACCCTTGCCATTTGCATTTCCAATTCTGAATCGGCTAGGTCTGCTAACACTCGGCGCACTGTGGTTTGCAACTGCTGCATGGTGCGGTGACTAACTTCGCGCAAAAAGGATTCTTGCTGACGTTTGAGACTAGCTTGCCATTGCGATCGCTCTATTTCTACAGATTCATGCACCTCTTGCAGCAATCGTTGACGGGTTTGCTCCGCTTCGAGTTTGGCTTGGGTAAGCATTTCTGTCTGTCGATCTGCCAAATCCTGCTGCATTTTTTGATAATGGACTAATTCCTGTTGAGCTTGTTGTTGTTGTTGTGATGCCGAGTCTAGGCGATCGCGGATAGTCTTCTCACGCCGTTGCATCGCTTCGGTAATTGGTTTATAGAGCCAACGTTGCAGCACAAAAATCAACACCACAAAGTTGAGGATTTGGGCGAAGAAAGTAAACCAATTAATTTCCATACACTCAACCTCCTGCTTTGGCAACGGCGGCGATCGCATAATTCCAAAATGGATTAGCAAATAGTAAAATCAGCGAAATTACAAAGCAATAAATTGCCACCGATTCAATAAAAGCTAAGCCCACAAATAGAGTGCGCGTAATCGTACTTGCGGCATCGGGCTGTTGGGCGATCGCGCTTAGCGCCTGTGCAACGGACTTACCTTCACCAAGGGATGGGGCGAGCGCACCGAGAGCGATCGTCAGTCCTGCCATGATGATCGAGGCAGTACCAATAATCGTGACTAAGAAATATAGAGATTCAGTTTTCATGGCTGGCGGCACTAATATAAACAACTGCTAAAATTGCGAAAACATAGGCTTGGATAAAACCTGTCAATAAACCCAAGGCCTGCATGATAATTGGGAAAAAGAATGGCGCGAGGGAAAGGAGAATTGCCCCAATTAGCCCTTCGCTCATGACATTGCCAAATAAACGCACAGTTAAAGCTAGGGTCTGGGATAACTCACTAATGATATTCAATGGTAAGAGTAACGGGTTTGGCTCTAGATAATGATGTAGATATTTCCCGATTCCTTGCTGACGCACCCCAAATATCGGAACGGCAAAAAATACTGATACGGCGAGGGCGGCTGTGGTGGAGAGCGAACCAGTGGGAGGATGATAGAGGGGAACCACCGACAAAAGATTTGCCGTGGCAATAAAAATAAATAGCGTTCCCACAAAGGGCAAATAACGATCGGGATTCTGTCCGCTAGTTGATTGAATCTGTTCGCGTAAATTAATCACCAGAACTTCTAACAGGTTTTGCCAACGAGATAGTTGTGGGTCAGTCGAGAGGTGGCGCGTCACTAGCCAAGAGCCAATCCCTAGCAGCAACATCACCAACCATGTAAAAACCAAAGTGGCATTAATAACCACAAATTCCCATTGCCAATAGACGATCTGATCAGGGCTAATATGCATCATTCCTTACCTTGGGTTGGACTTGGTGAATAATGCGATTGCGTACCCACATGAATGCAACTACACAAATAAGCAGATGCCAGATCGCATATTCTTTGGCGATCGCTAGCACTAGCGCAAATCCTGCGATCGCGATCGCCATTCGCACAAAAAAACTACCGAAGGTCAACAGGATCGGATTTTCGGTAGTTGGTAATTGCAGCACCGTCATCCACAATCCGCGAAAGTAGAGATTTCCTAGCAAAATTCCTAACGCTATAGTGATAGGTAAAAAGAAAAGGCTGTTCATGCTAAATTTCCTAGTTTTAGTCTCTATTTTAATGCTGATTACTGGAAGAGTCGTTTTTTTTAACATAAACGAAACATTCACTAAGCTGACCAGAAACTGCTTTTTACCTATTTCGATCACAGGATTCATAATTGATTCGCACCAACTCAGTTACAGCAAAAGTGCGTTGAATATATAGCCAATGCTAATAATGCCAATGGTCATTAGTCCGACAAATACAGCTAATAGTTGAGGTTTTAGAACCTTTTTGAGAATCACGATCTCAGGCAGTGATAGAGCAGTAACTGCCATCGTGAAAGCTAATACCGTACCCATTGGCATTCCTTTATTAACCAAAGCTTCGGTAATTGGCATTACCCCCGCAATATTGGCATAGAGGGGAACCCCCATAACGACAGCGAGTGGAACTGCTAAGGGATTATTTACACCTGCGTATTGCGTAATAAATTCGGTCGGTACATATCCATGAATCCCTGCCCCGATCGCAATGCCAAGTACAACGTAAAGCCAAACTGATCGCACAATTTCACTAGATTGAAATCGTCCTTGCTCAAATCGTTGATTCCAAGTTAAAGCGACGGGTTCAAGGTTGTCTTCATCTTCATCATTAGCAACCATGCCTTGACGGGATCTTTGCAGTTCCCAAACAAAGGGTTCTACCCATTTTTCAAGTTTGAGCAGTCCGATGATATATCCAGAGGCGATCGCTAAGCCCACACCAAAACCGATATAGATTAGCGTTACTTTTAGCCCAAATAATCCCCATAACAAGATTACGGCAACTTCGTTCACCATTGGCGCAGCCATCAGATAGGAAAAGGTCACACCTAAAGGAACGCCTGCTTCTAAAAATCCAATAAACAAGGGAACTGCCGAACAAGAACAAAATGGCGTGACAATTCCCACGATCGCCGCCATGACATTCCCTGCAAAAGTACGTTTTCCTTCTAATAAAGAACGTACTCGCTCTGGTTCAAGAAAACTTTGAAATGTGCCAACGATAAAGCTAATCACAATTAGCAATGTCAGAACCTTCGGCACATCGTAAAGGAAGAAATGCAGACTCGATCCTAAATGCGAGGCAATCTCTAACCCAAAAAGTTTGGTGACAATCTGTGTTGCCAACCAGTCAAAGGGATAAAAGGGATCGAACATAGTTTTATCTCTCTAATTTTGTAATAGCGGTTGGATTTGGGCAGCACTGATTAAGCCTTTGCCGACAACTTTGCCATTGACAGCGATCGCGGGAGTTGTCATCACCCCCCGCATAGCAATTTCCACAGGATCGGTAATGTGCAGAACTTCCGCCGTGAGATTCAGATTTGCCACAGCTTCTTTAGCATTTGCCTCTAGCTGGTGGCACTTCTTGCAGCCCGTACCCAAAATTTCAATCTTAATCGTATCCATGATGTACTCCTAAATTAAATGATTTAAATGATTTAAATGATAAATGATTAAACTTTCTGCTCAAAGTAGCTATGGGCAAAAGCGCCAAGGGGACAGTCTGGATTCTGGTTAATTCCTAAACTTTGGAACTTCTCCAAATATTGTGCCTCTGTCCAACCTTCTTCACTCGCAAGTACCAACAAGCTGAATACACTAGCCCGCAATGCGGAAGCACAACGTATATAGGTGGGCTGTGGCGAAGATTCTAGAGCTTGCTTAAAAGTTTCTAGGGTTTCTAGATTGAGATTCTTGGGCGAAATCGGCACACTCACATATTTCAAAACTAGTCCTTGCACCATTAACGCATCAAGCTGATTGCACTCAGCCGCAGTACATAGATCGATGATTGTTTTGTAGCCTTTTTCGGCAATGCCCTGTAAATCTTCAGGCTGGGAAATAGAACCAATCGCGAGGTTAGGGGTGATGGACTGAAACATAGTGATTAATTTGACAGTTTGAAAATATAGGTTTGTATGGGTTTGATTATAAAATCTATACCCACATATAGAGTCAAGGGTTTTAGCAAAATTAATAGATCATGACGGATCAAGCACCACACATTCAGATTGTTCCAGATTGATTTGACATTGTTCAACTAGAGGCAATAGCTCATCGTGGAGTACTTGCAATTCCTGTATATTCTCTTTAATCGCCCGTACCTTCTTATTGAGTCGTTCATAAACTGCGCGACAGGTCAATAACTTTCCTTCTTTTAATTCTAAAATCTCTTTAATTTCGTCAAGTGTTAACCCCAAAGACTTAGCGCGAGTAATAAAGGTGAGGCGATCGACATCCCACTGGCTAAATAGTCGATAACCCGATTCAGTCCGTTGTGGTGAAGGCATCAAGCCGATGCGCTCGTAAAAATAAAAAGTTTGCGGATTAAGCCTTAATTTTTTGGAAACTTCGCCCATTTTGAACATTGCCCTAAATCCATAAAAATCTAATTTCCCCTATTGTAAATCCTATACCTAGATATAGAGTATAGATTTTTAAGCAGGGTAAATATTGAGTAAGTAGCTGGGCGCAATTAAATATAAAACCCTAAAACCTGTGGCGCACGCACAGCGTACGCCACAGGTTTTAGATTTTGGGTTTTAATATGCTCAACTACTTACTGCTGAATAAGTAAAATAAGAGCATCACAAACAATTTAGGTTTTTATGGCATACAGTGACTTCACCTTTAGTAAGGTCAAAGAAGCTTTTCAGTTAACCATTGACGAAAAGACAAATCTTTTTGCAAATATAGCTAAAGTTGTTCCTTCCCAAATCTTGACGACACTGCTTCAAGAAAATCTATCTTTTGCGATCGCTGTTGGTACTGAAAAAGCGCGATCAGAATTTATCACTGCTCCGATTTTAAGCGAAGTTCGCCGTCAACTAACCTATAAAATTCCAGAGCAAAGCCATTGCCCGTAAAGCTAGATTAACAGACTTTTGAGTACCATGAAAGTATTGCATCTGATAGAGAAGACGGTCTTGAATGTTCGTAATATGCCAGTCAAGTCTTCAATAGCGATTGTAAGTTTACAGTGCATGTTGTCGCAGTTTATCTAAGGAGACGAACTTTAAAGCAGCTTCGTGGGTCGCAGCGAGATCTACAGGTGGTGCAACCCCTGCGTCGAGAGCTTCTTTCCATCGTGATGCACATAAGCACCAGCGATCGCCTGACTTGAGACCAACAAAATTAAACATTGGCGCAGGAGTCCTTAAATCATTGCCTTGAGCTTTTGTGTAATCAAGAAATTCATCAGTAACTTGGGCGCAAACCACATGAACTCCCAAATCCTGATCGCCTGTTTGGCAAAAACCATCCCGATAAAAGCCTGTGGCTGGTGATGAACAGCATAACTTCAGATTCTCGCCCAAAACGTTTTTGATTACTGCCATAATTTTTTGTATTCTTCTTCCGAAGCCAATTCTAAAGTATTTTCTACGCGATCTAAAAAGACTTTTCCCTCAAGGTGATCATATTCATGTTGGAAAATTCTGGCTACAAAATCAGTGAATTTGGTAACTTGGCGATCGCCATGACGATCTAGATATTCCACTTCGACTTCTTGATATCGTGGCACAAGCCCACGAATCATCGGTACAGAGAGGCAACCTTCCCAATCCTTAGCAGTTTTTACGGAGTAAGAAATGATTTTGGGATTAATCATTGCTAATGCTTCCATTTGTGGTGCATCAGGATAGCGCTCATTAGGATGGGAAGCAACAATTACTAATTGCAGCGATCGCCCTACCTGTGGAGCCGCTAAACCCACACCCTTGCTTTCCTTGAGGGCAATTAGCATCTCATCAATTAGTTTCTGAATTTCGCGATCGCTTACATTAGCGATCGGTTGTGCCGTCTCGCGTAATATAGAATTACCAAGTTGATGAATAGTTAGTTTTTTAGCAAATATTTTATCAAGGGATGGAATCAGCATACTACTTACACTTATTACTCTAGTTAATGGATTCTTTTTTACAAAGCTTTAGGATTCGCTTCATAGGCAAGAATATCGATCAAAGCATCGGCTTCAGCAACCGCTAAACGGGCTTTTTGATAATCATCTTCAAATTTTGTATTTGCCGTTGTATAGGCTTGCATGAGCAAAATTGCAAAGTATTCACGTTTAGTCAATCCTTCAACCAAACTGTCAGTATCGCGATTATAACTCACAGGAAAGGCGCTGTCAGTACGTCTAGTCGTCATAGATTGTTTTCCTAACAAAATATCAAGGCATATTCTAGCACCAACAATCTTAGGTTACAGCGCAAAGCGCTGTAACCTAAACCAAGAAAAAATTTGAAACTGTTGCAATGCAACAGTTTCAAATTTTTTCTTGGTTTGGTTTTTTATTTGAAACAAATCAAAACCTCAGAAGAAGATGCGCCGCTCATCTCCTTGTGGTTAAGCTACTCATCATTCTGGATTGGCTTCTTGGGCTTAGGCTCATCATTAGCTTTCATAGTAGTATTTTCTGGGATTTTATTGCCAATTTCTTCAAAACCGAATGTGCTTGACAGGAAATCATCAATCTCTTCTCTAGCTGCGATAGTTGCATTGATTGATGTATTCGCATTATTTGTATTGGGATTGACATTAATTGAAGATTCTAAACTAGCAGCATCTAAATTGCTGTCATCATCGACTAAATCATCAAAAGCAGAAAAATCAAAGTCAAACTCAGAATCACTATCATTAGATAGATCGGACAGATCCTCTAGACCATCGGATGACGTATTCATAGATTCCAAAGGATTGATCAACGGCAGGGCAGTATCTATTGAAAGATCAGGTAGATCCATTGATAAACTAGCAATTCCTTCGTTAGACTCTTCCATCAAACTATCTAATAAATTATCTGCAAATCCATAGCTCGGCAATGAAATATCTTCAGGCGCAACATTAGGAGTCAGATCATTGATGGATTGGTATTCATCAATAGATAAATCTGCAAAAACACCAATATCCTCATCTTCATCAGTCATAGTTTCTTGCAGCCAATCATCTGAAAAGTCTTCCGAGAGATTATCAGAGAAATCTGGAACAAGATCGGGTGTAGATTCAGTGAAAACAGATTCTATTTGTATATCGTCAAATGTAGACTCTGCAATATCTAGAGCAGATTCTGGAAGTTCTAAATCGTTTATATCATTAGCATCATTAGACAATGATTCAAAAATTACTGATTCCTCGAAATCCAATGCATCAACGGTTGAAATGTTGGCAGAATCTAAGGTTTCACTAAAGTCTAGTAAACTATCAGGAGATGCGATCGCATTCGCAAACCCATTAGCATCAACGGGTTCCTCTTCAAATACACTATTAAAGCTATCTTCAGAACCAAATGGATCTCCAGAATTAGTTGATAAAGTTGATGAATCTTGGATATGCAACTCTTGATCATCAGTACTCCAACTCTGATCAGATATGCTATTCAGCATGACACTAACATCTGAGTCTTCACCACTGAGTATCTGATCGACTGAAGCTATAGAGGATTCTTCTTGTTCTAGATCCAACAACTGTGATAAAGAGCCAAAATTGTCAGATGTGTCAAAATCTTCAATAAGCTCGATCTCTAAGTCATTGAAATGATTTTCTGCTGGGATGTCGGTGGCGATATCACCAATATCATCAGAGCTAGTGGGCAGATATTCTAATCCAAAATTTGGCTCGAAATTTGGATTAAAAGTATCTATAAATTCTTCATCAGTTGAATATAGATCAGCAATATCAAATATACTCTTAGGCTCATTTAAATTATCTAAATTGGCATCAAATCTCTCTGATTGCAATCCTGTATCTAGAGAATCTTGAAATTCAAGATCTGAGGCGATCGCCGTTTCTGTACCCAAATAATTTTGGTCTTGAACTAGATAATCTTCTTCTTGTTGAACAGCAAAGGGATCAATACTTGCTTCATTAGTACTGTTAAAATTAGGCACATTAAAGATATTGTCATCGGGTTCGGCTAAATTAATAGCATCAGTCTCAACTGATCTAATATCTTGATGCTGATCTTGGAAGTCAAAAGAAAATTCGTCTGTTGATTCATCATCTGTCAATTCATCAAGATAAATGTCGGCGATTTGACTAGGTAAATCAGCTAGATTTTCCTGATTAATATTCCCTTGATTAATAATATCTTGATTTTCTATAATATTGGAAGAATCATTTAACGCTTCTCCAAATGCCACATCGAATGGTGACTCATCAAAAGATAAATTAAACGTGCCACTAAAAGCTTCATTAGATGAACTCTCTAGGTTTTCTAATGATTTATTAAACTCCTCAGGAGACCCATAAGCGTTGTAATCTCCAGTTTGAACAGATATAAAATCATCAGAATTATTTCCGTAGGATTCTTCTATTGAGTTATACAAATCCTCTGACTCATCCGATCGCAATTGCTCAAGAGACATATCAAACGCATCGGTAACGTTTGCATCAGCATCACTTCCAAAAGTCAATTCTGGGAATTCATTGAAATCTTCAGACACATAATTGCTGTAGTCTTCAGTTTGATTAGAAACAAGATTTTCTGAAATACGCTCAGGAGTACCTTCTAATAGATTATTAAATTCTTCAGAGGTGTAATTGCTATAGTCTTCAGCCTGATTAGAGCTAAAGTCATCATTTAGACCGTCACTCAAAAATTCTTCAGTCGGGCTTTCGGATTGGTAGTCAGTGTAAAATATATCATCGCTGCCAGAGTAAGCATTGGAATCTGTTTCTATTTGCTCTTCTATGGCAAATGGATCAAATTCTGAATCAATATCATTCTGTTGAACTGAATCACTATCAAAGAACGCATTTGAATCGTCTAATGTAGATTCTATATCTATCTTGGGAATCGAAAAATCATGATCATCAAGATCAGGAATAGAGAAATCTACGGATGTTGGTAAATTAGCGATCGCGTCTTCAGAAAGTGATGATGGAGTACCAAAAGCTGTATCTTCGAGGAAAGAAGAGGTGGCGGAGACAATCATCGGATCGATTGATGCATCAACGATTGCGAATTCATTAACGCCTTCCATGGGGTCTTTTAGGCTTTGCTCTGGCTCAACCATGAGTTCGCCTTCGTTAAAGAAAGCAGCCTCATTATAGATTTCCTGTCTGAGATCAGCAAGAAGCGATTCTTCGATTATGGATATGTCTGTTAGGTCTGAATACGAGGCTTCTGCCGCTTCTCGGTATGGATTGTCAACGGGATCTAAGAAAGGGTTGACTGATTCATGTTTGGGGATGAGATTGTCTGCAAAATTTTGCCCTTGGGTTAGTTCTACATCTACAGGTTCGCTCAATTCATAATTGTCTGAAATCTCGTCATTAATATCTGTATTAGCACCTTCATTAATACTCTCATCAAGGAGGTTTTCTAGATATTTACCATCTAAAGCTGTGTTATCGATTTCCTCCTCAGCGATCGCATATTCTGTGTCTTGTCCCGTTTGAGAAATGGCAACGGCTGCTGCCGCTACCGCGATCGCAGGTATAGCTAGTCCCAAATGATCATGGTCATTAGCTTCTGCGGGAGATTCAAATAAACTGTTAACAGATGTATCGGGACTAATATCAGAACTATCCACAAACGTATTAACTTCTGATGTGGTTGACTTAGCATTGTCAACATTAACAGCAACATTAACAGCAACATTAACAGCAGCATTGGTAGCAACGTTGGTAAATAGTCCAGAGGGTTCTGGCAAGCGGAAGAATTGAATTTCTTGCAACAGTTGCTGCGCTTGATTGCCCATTGCTTCTGCTTGTTGACGAGCCGATCTGGTTAGGTCAGCAGTGCGATCGGCTAACTGGGCGATTTCACCGATATAGCTGGCGGTAGAACCTGCCGCATCTGCAATTTCAGTACTAGACTCGGTAATAGTTTGCCCGATTTGGACAACCTCTTCGGTCGCAATTTGAATACTATTAAAGGCGGATTGAGATTCTTCTACACCCGTTGTAAAACCTGATACGAGTCCACTTAGATTCTGAACTTCAGCATCGATCGCCGTTACAACGGTTTGGATTTGAGAAGTGCGCTGCTGAAGAACGGTTAAGCCATCATTGGTCTGAGTTGCCAGATCATTGACTTGACCTGCGATCGCCTCAAATTCTCGTGCCACTCCTGCAAACTGTTTAGGATCTTTCTGTTCGGCGGCTCGCGCTGCGACAAGGGTAGCATTGAGGGCTAAAACTTGAGTCAGAGACGCAATTTGACCCTGATCTTGGACAAACTGTTCAGCTAATCCAACAAATTCGCCAAGGGTTTTCATCCTTTGGACGATTTGCGCGGAACCTGTCTGCAATACACTGATGCTGGTGGTCAGATTGTTAATGGCTGTTTGTCCTGAAGCAACGGTATGGCGGACTTCTTGGAGGGACTGATTAGCTACATTAACCTGTTCTGACGATCGCTGAGCGATCGCTGCTACTTGGGCGGTCAGAGCTTGTCCTTGGGCAACTGATTGGGCTTGCTCTGCGGTGTTTAGCACCACGGTGCGGGCTAGTTCTTCAAGATCTGATGCGCCTTGTGCAACCTGCTTCGCTGTGCCTAATACACTAGAAATAATTTCTACGAGTTTTTCACGCAGACGGTTTAAAGTGTCTGCGACTAACCCTGTGGCGCGATCGCTGACTTGGGCTTCAATGGTGAGATCGCCCTCCTCCATAGATGAAACCACGTCGAGTAAGTCCCCAACCTCTGCCTCCATCAATTCTGTGTCAGCAAAGTTTTGCTGCGCTTGGGCTGCGGCAATGTCGTCTACAGGTGGGGTTTGGGCTAACTCCTGACGTATGCGGATTTCATTGGTTTTAACTTGCTGCAAAGTGCTTTTCAGCGACAACCCAAGCCGATCAATTTCATCTTTACCTACCAGATCTAGATTGCTCGATCCCTGTTGCGCCAAAAAGCGATCGCATTCTTCGGTAAGTGGCTGGAGGCGTTTTTTGAGAGAATTAATAAAACCTAAGACAGCGATCGCTAAAATTGCACTGATACCAAGAGCAGCACCACCGACTAAAACAAATAACTTGTTCGTGATTTCTGCTTCTGGCAGATAGGTCGCAATCAGCCAATCACTGCCTTCGATTTTATGATATGCCCAGAGGTTGCCACCTGACTGAGAAATACCTGTGGGCTGGGCTTTTACTTGCTGAGCTAGATTTTTGACAGCTTCAGTTACCGCAGGATTTTGAGATTGGGTTGCTTGGAACTGCTCGGAGGCGGTGATCACTTTGCCACTAGCACTAACCACCACAAAGCCAATTTTGCTATCACTGTTAGGATTTGCTGCGGGAATAGCTACCAGATTACTGGCGATCGCATCGGCATTGACAACACCTAAAATCTTTTGTCCATCAGTGATTGGCACACTATAGGTAATGATCGTCTTGCCCAAGGCGCTGTATGGCTCTGACCAAGACTCTTTGGCTGAGGCGATCGGTAATTTATATTGAGGGCTGTTGGGAATATCTGAACGATTACCAGTTAACAGCTTATCGTTGGGTGCGGGGAGTTTTTTGCCAGCCACCTCCAGTTTTAAGCCAGATTGTTCCGTCCAAACGTAAGGTACAACTGTTTTTGCGCCAGTAAACAGGAGGTTATCATTTTGGACAATCCCGATACCTGTAATGATCTCTGACCTTTGTAAGCCTTCTACCACTGGCTTTTGATATGCTTCCACTGCCTTGGGCTTGGGGGGCTGTTGGGCTAAAGCTTTGGCGGCGATCGCCACGCCATTAGTAGACTGACGCACATTAGCGAGTTTAGCCTCTAGCTTTTGAGACTGCGATTCGGCGGAGCGCTCAACTTCCCGCTTAGCGCCGCTTAGTAACTCTTGATAAAATAAGTATCCTAGACCTCCCAACCCTATGAGCGATGTGCCAATTACGATTAGCAATAAGCCCAAACCAATCGAGCCTTTAGGTTTGCTCTGCTTAGGTGGATTGGGAGACTTAGGCGATCGCTTTGAAGTTTCCAGTGCGCTTTTGCCTACAGAAGTTGCTGTTTTGTTTTTAGGTGTGCTTGCCATATGCATTCGCTATAGGGAAAGGAAAGAATCAGACATTTTTGTGGAATCATCCTACACTATACTCACCCCAACGTTGTGGTTGCCAAATATTATTAGGAATACTTGATAGGATAATTTCAATGGGAGTATACTCGTTCTCTTTGATATTCGCTACTGTTTGGTTTATTTTTTTTGTAAAGTCAATCTCTGGCTCTAGTAAATTCGAGGCATCCAGACTGGATAATTGCGCTGCACTAAGATCTGTATTTTGATATTCGTTGGGATATTCGTTGGCAGTAAGGCTACCAATCACTCGATCAACAATTAACCCTATGCCACTAATTTGTTGATTATTCAACTTGTTGGCAACTTGACTCAATCTCACTACGGTTAGAGATTCTGTGATTAAAGCCCGTTGTTCGCCGATTAATAATCTTAGTAATAGTAAAGGCATGACATTGGCTTGATGATGAATTACGCCGACGATCGCACTGGTGTAAAAGGGTAAAGCCAAGATCGCGTTACGCTCCACAATCATGATTTCAGCTACTAACAGATCAGGGAAGGTAATCAAGCGATCGCCAACTTTCACCACAATATAGCGATTACTAGGTGTAACTAACTGGTTACGATTATTAATAGCTATATTGGTAGGGTCATTCTCTGATTGCTTCATTTCACGGTCTGTGGTAGTTTTCGCAAGACTTCAGCTAAGGACTCACGACTCGCAGGTTTAGACAAATAGTCATTAGCCTTAGCACGTTTTAAGCCATAGTCAATTTCTAGTTTGGTGGTTTTGGTAGAATATAAAATCACATACTGCTCGGCAGACTGACGGTTAGATCGCAGTTCACGCAGAAACCGATAACCATCTTGTTCTGGCAATACAATATCTAGAAATACTGCTGTGTAATGATTATTAACAATTTTTTCTAATGCTCCAATCGTAGATTCACAAAAATCTACGGTATGACCTAAATCCTGCAAGAAAGAACTTAGTAAATGTCTCTGAGTTGCAGAATCATCAATGATTAAAAAATGTTCGGTCATAAATTTTTGCCTTATTGAGATGAGATGTAGGAATACTTTGGTGAATAATTACTGATTTAATCTTGGATTAATAATTTGGATTAATAATTTAGATTAATAATTTAGATTAATAACGCAGTGGCAAGCGAGGGAATCAGCCTTAATTATTTGGCTTAGTTATTTGGCTTAGTTATTTGGCTTAGTTATTTGTAGAACTTGTAACCTATCAATTAGTAAGAACTATGGGTTGGCGATCGCACAGACTAGACTAATGTATCTGTTGATAAGGGTGCAAGTTCTCTCAATAAGTTACGCAATTCATCGCGGAATTTGGCTGTATCTGATGATGATCGGGGCTTTGCCAAAAACCGACAATTTGCCCACCTTGCTCTAAAGTTATTGGTCATACTGTTTTCCGCAGTCACTAAAACTAGTGCGAGGGAAGCGAGTTCTCGTTGACGACGAATTTGTTTCATCAAATCGAAGCCGTTTAAATTTGGCATATTGATGTCAATAAATACAATACTTGGCTTATATTCCAAGATCTTTTCTGTCGCCAATTCGGCATTGTCAATAAAACCAACTTGATAGCCCCAACTTGTCAACAAACGCTGCATTTGTTGAAGCAATACGGGCGAATCATCCACCACAAAAACCTTCGGTTCATCTTTGGTAACTAGGGGGGGCGTTACTAAATTACTTGCGCCCAATTCATTGTCTGAGATCCTTTCCTGTAGTGGCATCATCTCGACAATATTTTTTTGCGCTAATTTATCTAGCAGTAGAGCCGTGCGATAAATTGGCTGTTTGAAAGTATCAGCGATCGCGCTGATCCGATCTTGCCCTGTGGTGACTTTGGCAAACAATGGAAAATTATCGTTGCCAACCCTAGCCAATAAATTTGCCGCATCAATAAGCTGAACTAATTGATATGGGTGCTTTACATACTCAAATTTTTGCCATTGCCTGACTTCGTTAGCGGTCGCATTCTCTAGCATGGAAAGCTGCCAAATCGGTAGGTTTGTTTGTAAATCCTCGGCAGGTTTCCATACAAAAGAAAAGTTATCTTCTAACTGCAATGCGAGTAAATTTTCTAAAGCAATCTCTTTGAGTACCTCTTGAGTAATATCGGGATGTTTTTTAAAAACGTTACTAACGAAAGGATAACAATAGGGGCGATTTGACTGGCGTTGCTCCCACTCAGGAATGCGGGAAAAGTTAATACCTTTATTATTGTATTTGCGTACCAATGTAGGTATTACTTGCCCTTCTTCCTCTGCTAAAACTAGACCTCCCCCCTTAAGTAATAATTTCCATCGATGGTGCTTAGTCTCTACTTGGATGACTCCCGTAGACCGACTCATGACGCGCATAGATGCAAGCAGGATGTGTAATGTGGCATTCCTCACTACCTGCCCATCTGCTAAATTGTGGGACACATTGTGTGGTACAAGGTCGGAATTAGGTAAGGAACCTGTCATAGCAATCATGTTTTTGGGCTGGGTGCGCTGGGACAGAAATGGGACAGCAGAATTTTTGTAAAAAATTCATAAATTGCAAATTGTTACGGACTATTCCACCTTGGATCGTAGCAACTTTAGACAAATTAGATTGGTGATTGTAGATACATTATGGTAATTAAAAATCTATTACGAAGCTCTGCGCTTTCTTAAAATCCAGATAAATTTTGAAAAAGCTTGTTTCGCAAGCTTTTTCAAAATTTATCTGGAATACATAAAACCTAAAAATGAGTAATAATCGTCGATTAAAAGTTATTTGCTTGCATGGACATCCAGGGAATAGTGAAGCAATGCAGATGTTTGTTCGGCATTTTCAGGGTTGTGGCATCGAGTCGATCGCCCCAGATTTGCGGGGCTATGGCAAGTCTAAGGCAAAGTCAGCGTTTGTGATGTTAGATCATATCGATGATCTTTGGGATTTGTTGGTACGCGATCGCCAGCTTGAGCAAAATGTTGGTCAAGATCTTGAATATTTGCCCGAATATTTGCCCGAATATTTGCCCGAATATTTGCCCGAATATTTGATTTTAGGCTGGTCTTTAGGGGGGATTTTGGCGATCGAGTTAGCTTTGCGGGCTTTGGAGATGCAAGACCCGCAATCTGCAAATAATCATAATCCTAAGATTGCGGGTTTAATTTTAATTGCCACGGCCGCTAAGCCGCGTAGTAGCTTGCCAAAAATTGCTTGGTGGGAATATGTGAACTTGGTAATTGCGGTGCTTTTACATTTGCTTTTGTCTAAAGTTTCTGCCAAATCGCGTTGGCATATAGATTGGTTTGGTAAGCGATCGCTGATTAAATATTTAATCCAACAGCATACTCAAACTGCCTACGATCGCATTGCCACGACGGGTGCAAAGGCTTATCTGCAAACCTCGCGCCATGCTCAAATGGCGCTGATGCAAGCTCTGCGGCAGGGGTACGATCGCACTGATGATTTGGCTAAAATCACAATTCCCTGTTTAGCGATCGCGGCGGAACACGATCGGCATATCACCACCGCTTCAACTGCTGAGACGGCTAAGTTATTACCTGATTGCGAATTTATTTGTTATCCAGAAACCGCACATTTATTGCCTTGGGAAATCGGCGATCGCCTATTAGCCGATATTGAGGCATGGTATGTGAAAACCCTCAAAGATTGAAACGGCACGGAGTGCCGCTTTAATCTTTATCGATAAGTAGAGCATCTTAATTTCTGATAAATTAAGTCTACTGGCTTGCTCAATGTCTATAGCTTATGTTTCCCCAAAAATTTCTGACACGAATGGCGCAAATCCATCAACTTTCGGCTGATCAGGAGAGGGTGTTCCTATTGCGATTTGGGGAAAATCAAGAAGATCGCGAAGTTGCTGTTTTTTTAGGCATTTCCGAAGAAGCCTATCGCAAGCGGATGGGGGAAATTTATCGCAAGTTTGACATTGGCGGCAAAGGTCCGGGTAAAAATAATCGGCTTCTGCATATTTTGCAAAATTATTTAGATGCTGAACCCACTGCGCCAAACGATCAGAATTTACCTAAGCAAGCTACTCCTGCTTTATCCGTTGCTGCCCTAGATATTAATATCGAAGAACTTGTCCAGCAATTGCGTTATCGTAGTCGCCAAATTATCCAAGAACGCTGCGCCACGATTCGCGTTTTGGATATGTCGCACCCGATCAGTTTAGAAGAAATCTATACGGGAACTGATGTCTTAGAAAAAATTACCAGTCGCCGCCGTTTGGGGATCGCTGAACTATTGGCAACCTATCATGGGCGCGATCGCCTTGGTTCGTCAGCGATCGATGAGAGCCGCGTTTCAAGCATGGATGCTTTGAGCCGCTATCGTAAATTGATGTTGCTCGGTAAACCGGGGGCAGGGAAAACGACGCTTTTAAAATATACGGCTCTAAAATGTTCGCAAGGGGATATTTTTGATGATTTAGTGCCAATTTTTGTAACCTTGCGCCAATATGCAGGTTCGGAATCGCAACCAAGGATTTTAGATTACATAGCTCAAGATTTTCGATCCTATAACATTGGCGATGAGCTAACTCTCAGACACCTCTTGCAGCATGGTCGCGCAATTTTATTTTTAGATGGACTCGATGAAGTTCGCGAAGATGATTTGTATCGAGTTCTTGAAGATTTACGAAATTTTTCAGAGCAGTACTATACCAATCGTTTTGTGATTACCAGTCGATTGGGAGCGCAGGAATATGTCTTTGAGAAGTTTACCGAAGTTGAAGTGGCAAACTTTCAGCCATTACAGATTTCTCAGTTTACCCAGCGCTGGTTTAGTGGTAATTCGCGACATATAGAGTCATTTTTGCGAAAAGTAGAAGATAATCGACCGATTCAAGAACTGGCGACTAATCCCTTACTGCTCACATTACTTTGTCTTGTTTTTGATGAATATGGTGATTTTCCGACAAATCGATCTGAACTTTATCGTGAGGGGTTAGATGTGCTGCTCAAGAAATGGGATGCTAAGCGCAATATTGAGCGCCATCAAATTTATAAAAATCTCTCCATGCAGCGCAAGGAGGACTTATTAGCCCAAGTTGCCTATAACACTTTCAGTCATGGCGATTATTTCTTTCGACAGGTTGATCTAGAAAGCTATATTACGGACTACATTCGCAATTTGCCGAAAGCGCATACAGATGAAGAGTCATTACAACTCGATAGTGAGGCGATTATTAAGGCGATCGAGTCGCAACATGGTCTATTTGTGGAACGGGCGAAGGGGATTTATTCCTTTTCGCATTTGACTTTTCAGGAATATTTGGCGGCGAGGGAGTTGGTTTACAATGGCAATCCCCAAAATTCGGAACTACTGGCAAGTAAGATTAGCGATCGCCGTTGGCATGATGTTTTGCGCCTTGCCGTGGGCATGATGCGATCGGCTGATGAACTATTGCAACTGATGAAAAACCAATGCGATCGCCTTTTATCTGATGATCCCCAGTTACAAACGCTTTTGCAATGGGTGAACCAAAAAGCAGAAGCTGTCCAAGTTAATGACAAAATTCAGTCCGTTCGTGCTTTTTATCTAACACTGGGTCGGGCGATCGCTCAAAGTGATGTCCTGAATTTGGCGAATGTATTAGCGCGGATACTTGTGCTTGATCTTGATCTTTACCAGAATCACAATCTTAACTGCGATCTTGCCTTTGACCTTGCCCGCGCCCTTGAAACTAAGGATGGTGAAGATTTGGGGCTAGATCTGGAACTAGATCTCAGCCTTGCGCTGGAATATGCCCAAGAGATGACCGATCCCAGTTTAGCCAAAGCTCTTGATGAGTTAATTAAAACCTGCCCCGAAGATGCTGATAGTGATTTGCAATGGGAATATTGGATAAATAATCTGCGCCAACAAGCGATCGACCATCGCCATATTGGTCAAAACTGGAATTTCACGCCCCACCAGCTAGAACAGTTGCGTCAATATTGCGAGGCAACCCGCCTGCTTGTTGAATGTCTAGAGAGTGACTGCTATGTGCATCAAAACATCAGACAGGCGATCGAGCAAAGTTTACTATTGCCAAGTTAAGTGCGGTGCGCTGCATCGTAAGGGCAATTCATGAATTGCCCTTACGATGCAATGCAGGTTTCAAGTCATTTTGTGTAAACCCAGAAATATTTTTAAAAGCGGCGCAAAGCGCCGCTTTTAAAAATATTTCTGGGTTTTAAGTAAGCGCAAAGCGCTGTAACTTGGCAATTTTCTTTGAAAATGATTTTCACGAGGGGCGACTTCAGATACACTAAATAGTTGAAAGTAACGAAAAGTGTTATGACGACTGTTTCTGAGAATACGCAAAGCACCCAAAATGGCAAATTCGAGCCAGCGATCAATGGCAGTGAAAATCTTGGTGTCATTGTCAGACGTAAAACTCGCCCTGTGCAAGTCGGCAACATCACCATCGGTGGCGGTGCGCCCGTAGTCGTCCAATCAATGATCAATGAGGACACCCTTGATATTGATGGCTCCGTCGCAGGAATTCGCCGCCTGCATGAAATTGGCTGCGAAATTGTGCGCGTCACTGTCCCTAGCATGGCTCATGCTGCGGCGCTTTCAGAAATTCGCCAAAAGCTCAAGCTTACTTACCTTGATGTGCCTCTAGTTGCCGATGTCCACCATAACGGCATGAAAATTGCCCTCGAAGTCGCTAAGCACATTCACAAAGTCCGCATCAATCCAGGTTTATATGTATTCGAGAAGCCCAAAAGCGATCGCACCGAATACACCCAATTAGAATTTGACGAAATCGCCGAAAAAGTCCGTGACACCCTCAAGCCTCTAGTTCTATCCCTCAAAGGGCAGGGTAAGGCAATGCGGATCGGGGTCAATCATGGCTCCCTCGCGGAGCGAATGCTGTTTACCTACGGTGATACGCCTCAGGGTATGGTCGAATCAGCGATCGAATTTGTCCGCATCTGCGAAGATCTCGACTTTAAAAATATCGTTATTTCCATGAAGGCCTCCCGCGTCCCTGTAATGATCGCCGCCTATCAACTCATGGCGAAGCGCATGGATCAACTGGGTATGGATTATCCCTTGCATCTCGGCGTAACCGAAGCAGGCGACGGCGAATATGGACGCATTAAGTCCACGGCGGGGATCGCGACATTACTCACCCAAGGCATCGGCGACACGATTCGGGTATCGCTCACGGAAGCACCTGAAAAAGAAATTCCCGTTTGCTACAGCATTCTCCAATCCCTCGGACTCCGCAAAACGATGGTGGAATATGTCGCCTGTCCATCCTGTGGACGCACATTATTTAACCTAGAAGAAGTCTTGCACAAAGTCCGTGAGGCAACTAAGCACCTTGTCGGTTTAGATATCGCGGTTATGGGTTGCATCGTCAATGGTCCTGGAGAAATGGCGGATGCTGACTATGGCTATGTGGGCAAAACCCCTGGCATAATCTCGTTGTATCGCGGCAAGGAAGAGATCAAGCGTGTACCTGAAGCCGAAGGCGTAGAGCAATTGATCGCCCTAATCAAATCCGACGATCGCTGGGTTGATCCTTAACTTGTTTGTTATTCACCTAAGGGCTTGGCTGTAAAATAAGGAATCAGATTTTCAATATCAGTCTAGCTTTGCCCTTAATTAAACCCCAGAAAAAATTTTGAAAGCGGCGCGAAGCGCCGCTTTCAAAATTTTTTCTATACTACTCAAAGCCTCAATAGTCTGTAACGAGATTAATATGAAAAAGTTATACGAACAAGACTATAGCCAATGGGCAGAAACGATGGCTGATTTCCTTGCATCGGGAAACTTTGCACGATTGGATATTGAAAATTTAGTGGAAGAGGTGCGGGATTTGTCCAAACGGGAACGCGATCGCCTATTGAGTAGTTTGCGGCTGATCTTGCATCATTTACTAAAATGGGATTATCAAAGTCATAAGCGATCGCGCAGTTGGCAAAATACCATTGGTCGAGAACGCGATAATATTGGACTCTATCTAGAAGATAGTCCTAGTCTGTCTCGATATTTAGATAATGAATCTCTCGAAAAGATGTATCGGGTTGCTCGCTCTGATGCCATGCGGGAAACTGGCTTAGATCTTCCTGAGACCTGCCCTTATAACATTGAAGCCGTTCTCAATCGTCCTATTGATTTTGAATAATTTTATAAATTCGATGATCGCTGAGTTGATCTTTAGGTGTTTGTATATCTATTCCATTTATCGAAATTTTCAAAGGGATTGGAAAGAAAGCTCTTTAAAAATTTCTCTAGAATTAATTTCGCTTTCTTGTAATCTCATAAATTTTGGCATCGACTAGAAAGCGATACCAAAAGCCCTGAAGGAAATGGAAAACTAGACCTTGGATACCATCTAGAAATCCTAGTCCGATAATATAGCGCGTTAGGAAATATAGAAAAGCACGCAAAAAAAGTGGCGATCGCGCATAAAAGTTTTTCTTTAACCATCTCCGTTTTCCAGCTTGAGAAGATTGGTTGCTATTTATTAGGTCATCTTGATCGTCTGACATACTTAGCAAGTCTTTGACCTCTCGGTCTGCATAACGATTATGTTTGTCTGTCCAAAAAGTTAATCCTTTTTGGTTGTCATCAATGATGTCATATTTGAGATTAGCAACTTTGCCTTTAGAAAGGAGAATATGCTCATCCATCCAGCGCTGTTCACAAGTCCCCAAACCGTTACGCCAAACTCTCAGTAACCAAGTAGGATAATAGCCGCCATGACGAATCCATCGCCCCATAAAAAATACACGCCGTTTTACTTGATATCCAGTGATTTGATCGGGTGTTTTAGGTAAAACCTGTTTTAATTCATTAACTAGTTCAGGGGTAAGGCATTCATCAGCATCAAGGCGCATGATCCAAGGTGTAGAAATTGGCAAATTTTCTAGCGCCCAATTTAATTGTTTTGCATAATTTTCCCAAGGATGAATAAAAACTTGACAGCCAGCTTGTTTTGCGATTTCAACAGTATTATCTGAACTGCCAGAATCAACAACAAATATTTCTGCATTAAGAGCTTGTAAGCTTGCAAGGCAAGTAGGTAAGTTTTCTGTTTCGTTGTAAGTCAGAATGATGATGGATAAGAGCATTTTGAGATGGATTTAATTGTAATTTAACAGTTTATTAAGTTGCATATTTTTGCATAAATAAAATCACAAAAATGATGCGAGATAAAGAGTTGCGTAAAGCGTAAACATCTGTAAAATCATTCCTGTTGTAGGTGCTTCAAAAGCAGCACTACTGACTATTGTTATTACTTGAGGTAGATAAGATATATAAACAGCTAACCTAAAGGCAGTAAAGTCCTTAAAAGGGGAAGTAGCTTCATTAAACCAACGAGTTATTAATCCTGTTAATATCATCAAAACACTTCCCATCAGCCCATAATAAATAAAAAGCTCACCTGGTGCAGTAGTCAGCACAGATGTAACGTTGTCATCTTGTCCTAATCGTCCAGTTAGGCGACCAATGATGTTAGTAGATGCAATTTCTGGCTTATCAGCCCATAAAAAACGTGGTATCCAAAAAAACAAAAGACGTTGCCAAAGATTTGAAGCATCCTGAGCTAAATAGCTTTGAAAATGCACAATAGAGGTTAGGGCAGAAACTGCTTCAGCGTTGCCAGCACTATTAAAGGGGGTAAATATTAGCTGTTGATATTCTTCCCAAGAGAGCGCTTGTAAAGATTCCCATGATTTTTGAAAAAAGTTGATAATGGTTACATCTCGCGATAACACAGTAGAAGATATAACGTTTCGATAAATAACTAGTGTTGGGAAAATTAATAGCCAAGACAAGGCAATAATAGATATAAAAATTGTAATTGCCTTATTGCTGACTTTTTTATGGCTAAAGAAGAAGACTGTAGCTATAGGGAGAATTACAAAGGATAGAAATCTTCCTTTTGATCCGCTAATTAATTGATAGAATATCTCTAAAATTATGAAGATAAACGAGGCACTAATTATTAAGTTGTTAGCTGATTTGTAAGTATTTTTTAAATCTATAGTAGTATCTCTAGATCTACTAAATAATAATGCTAAACCATAAAGCCATCCCACTTTATAGAGAGGTTCAAATTGAGCTAAAAAACTAGCAATACTAGAAGAAACCCCTTCAGCTCCAGCTTCGGAAGCGCTTGCGTAAAAAAATCTTCCTGAAGCTATACTAGAAATGCGAAAAACTAATCCTAAGCCTATTAATATAGCGAATAAAATTATTTGATGATTAGAATTACGAATAAAATTTAGATTAGTTAAGTTTTTGTTAGAAAGGAACCAATTACCAGATGATGTGCTGAATATTTTCCAGATTAGATAATAGCCAATATTCTGAAATATCAAACATAAAATTAGCATAGTAAATGCTGTTGGTATTGACGTATTTATTTTATTTAGTAAATCTTGAATTGGTTCTGTAAAAATGTCTGGATATAAATCTATGGCTACAAAATAGCAAGCTAAACCTAAAAATATTGAGTTGCAAAAATGAATAGTAGCATTGTCAAAAAATTTACGGCGATCGCAATCAAATACAACTAAAAAAACAGTAAAAACTAGACAAAAAATTAGTTTTAATATTGATGAACTTATATCAAATAAGAATATGAAAGAAAATATTCCGATCGCTATGGTAGATAATATGTAGAGTAGATCGGTATTGCTTTTTTGCGATTTAAGGAGACTTCCTAGAATATAAGTTGGAGATGCCCATCCTAAAATAGCACTAAGAAATATACTTTCTTTGAAACCCATGCTAAAAGATGGCTGCGTTAGATTGCTTTGTTGTTTCTTAGTTCTCATCATTTTTTATGGTTGATGTTATTACCTAAGTGTCAAAATCTAGTTTTAGGTTCTAAGAGAATGGAAGTTTGAATTTTGAAATAAGATTACTTAAAACTAGATATGCACTTAGTCTTTCTGATTGTGTGAAACATCCTAGTAAGGTTAATACTAATGTCATTGCAAAAAATATGAGTGATAATATTATATTGACAAATATATTGAAGTTGATAAATGAGGTTAGAAAACTAATTATAAATAGATTAACACTTGTGAATGTTAGCAGCCAAAGGTATTTATGGTCAGATTTATCAATGTCAGCTAGAGCGGGTCTAATATAAGCAATCAATGTGAAGCATCCACCGATCGCCTGTGCAATTAATAATCCTACGGAGTTATATTGTGGGATTAAGAGCATGGCAATAATAACTGTAAGGGCTAAGCTTGTTGTCTGAATTATAGCGATCGCGCGAGTATTACCAAGACTTGTTACATATTGTCCCATCATCCCCGCAAGACTGCCGATCGCTGTAATCCAGATGGTAAGACGCGATAGTATAATTGCATCTTGATAGGTTGCTCCAAATAATAAGCCTACTATCCAGTTCAAATTAAAACTTATTACTACACTTGTAAATAACAGGACGCTCCAGAGTACACGCAAGTGTAAAGACTTTAGATTTTGATAGTCTTTGGTGTCACCTGCGAGACTTGCTGAGAGGCTTGATATTAAGACGGGAGCGATCGCAGTTGGCAAGAAGCTCACAAATTGTGATAAAGACTGGGCGACACGCAAATATCCAAGCTGTTCAATGCCACCACTTTTGCTAACGTAACCTAATAAGGGTAATCCTACGAAACTCGACAAAAAGTTACTAGTATAAAAAGGTAAGCCAAATTTAAGTATTTTGATCGTTTCAGGAATAAAGTGATCAAAATGTAACTGGATTTCGTATTTTCTTAGAACAGGTATAGTCAGCCACCAACCATAAAATGTTTGCACAATTGCGATGATTGCAAAACTCCACAGCGATCCAGTTAAGCCAAATTGCCATGTTAATAGAAGTGTGATGACTGCCCCTAAGATTGTTACTACAGAAGTCCGCAAAGAATAAACTTTAAAAGCTTGCAGTGCTACAAGATAAACCCAAGATGGATTACCAATGGCTGTTATAAACGTTGTGAATGCTGCTAAACCTAACCAAGGTTCAATTCTTATTTCACCTAGAAAATTTTGAGCAACTATTTGTCTAAAAAAACATAAATAGATAGAGACAAATCCGCTAGAGATAATTATTAAACAGCTTCCTACGCCAAACAAGCGACCAACAGAACTCCCCATTGCTTCATGTTGCGCTCCATAACGATGCATAGCTGCATCAATTCCGAGACGAGATAATCCGTCTGCTGTTTGGATTACGTTTTGCAGGAGATTGTATATTCCTAAGTCTGTTGGGCCTAATAATCTTGCTAAAATTGGCAATGAAATTAAACCAGAAAGTCTAGTAATAACATTAGTTAAAATTAGCCATAAGCTTCCTTTAGTTAATTTCTTTAGAGAAGATGAGGTCATTAATATATCTCAATCAAATCGTATTTAATAAGTCCTGATTAATAGATGAACAAAAGAAATTACGTTAATAAATCTATGGATTTGGTAAATATATCGCAATAATCAAAATTTCACCACCAAATAGATTTGGCATATATTTTGCTCCTAATCGATCAATCCATTGTTTTATTGCTGGAGTAAATAGGTAATGCCTTAAAAATGCTAATGGAACACTACCATTAACGAGATGATGTTCTATTTTTAATTCTTTAATTGGATCGATCAAATATTTAGGAGCCGTATAAAATGTATAAAAATGCAAATGGGTTTTGTCCATTACGCCAGAATCTGTATATTCAAATCTGCCTAGAGCAAGTTTCCATCTCTCTCTCCAGTGAGCAATATTAGGTAGGGCGATAATTATTTTCCCATTTGGTTTCAAATAGGGTAAAAGCTTACGAATAGTTTCTATCGGATTGATTAAATGTTCTAAAATATGAGAAAAGAGAATAACATCAAATAAGTTTTGATATTTGTCTGGCAAGGAATCTTGCTCAATATTCATACAAATACAAGAGCTTAGATTTTGATTCGCCTGAGCATATTCGGCTTGAGAGCAGGTAATACCGACAACCTCTGTATGTGGATACATTGAACGAATTAGCTTACCCGTATCTCCTGCTCCACAACCCACATCAAGAATCATGTAATCTTCCGCATTAATAAATTGAATGACTTTAGCATTACCTTTATTAGAATAAAACGAATTACTATTAAGTGTAGTTTTCATAAGTTAACTATCAATCTATTTGTTTTTATAATTAGCTCAATACAAGTTTTTCTACACTATTTACAAGTAAATCTCCTGTTTTATTTAAATCAAGTTGTTTTTTTGCAAATTCTTGACATTGATCTCTCATTATGGAAGTAAGTGGATTTTCTATAAAATAACTAAGTGCATTCTTAAAAGCATTAGTATCTCCAAAAGCTACTGTTTTCATAAAACTGCCAACTCCTAAACTTTGCAGTTCTCGTGAGACTAAACCCTCATACAAAACTAAAGGTATACCACTTGCCAAGGCTTCACAAGCAACTGTCCATCCAGCAGGTTGCCACCTTGAATCAACTAAACCTGCACACACGTTAGCATGTCGAAGTAAAAAGCGAAGAAATGGATAGCTAATTTTTTCTATAAAAATAAATTGTTTACTAATATTTCTTTTTTGAATCTGTTGATGTAGATCAAGAGATTTGTTTTTATCATAACTAGCAATTCGCACTAATTTAAACCTACTTTGAGATACTATATCAAGCATTTCTTTGTCAAGTCTTTGCTGGGAGCCTAACATAATTATATATGGGGAAGTCAATAGCTCTTCAACAATGGGGACATAACTATGAGGTACATCTAACCAACTTAATGCAGAACGATAATACTGAGTGTCAATACCACAAGTAAATTTGATGACAGGAATTTTAGATGATAATGATTGACGCGCCATTTTTTCTTGTTCTGATGTCATTACTATCAATGCTTTAGCAAAGTGAGCAGCTATATGAGTGGCAATTCCTAGTTTTTTAGTTCTAAAATTAGGTAATGTTTTCACGTCCCATACATACGATGCCAATATTATCTTTCTGGAAGTAGGTTTTAAAAGTAATTGCTGAGTAATTGCTTTTATACCTTGCATTGCCCAGAGTATACTTATGTCAGTTTCTTTAACTGCTTTTAATAATGATTGTTTGGGATATATAGTTTCAAATAGTGGTTTATTGTTTATGTTAAGACTAGAGGATGAAAAATCAATTGCAGATAAATTATATCCTCTTTTATAAAAGGAAGCCCCAAAAGCATAAGGTAGAGGCAGCCGAGGACGATTAACAGAAAACACTAGAGAATCATTCCACTCATCAGAATTGTTATTAAAGCCAGCCAATAGATGTACCATTAACTTTTATTATTCTTTGAAAGGTGTCTTTTTAAATAGAAGATTCTTGATAGCACTTTGCTCCAAAATTTTTAGAGCCTCTTCTTCACTTTCAATTAATCTATGGGACAAATCATATGAAGAGTATTGTCTTTCTTTAAAAAAATCAAATATACATCCTACTTCATTAGAGAAACGAGATAGACTCCAATTCTGCATTTCTATAATGAAGCATGGGTGAAATTCATCTATAGTTTTTTTCATGCCAGATATAACTTTGAATTCGGCACCCTCTACATCTATTTTAATTAACTTGATTGGAGATTTTCTCTTAGTTTCAATGTACTCATCAAAAGTTACACATTGAATTTTTGGAAGCATCGAATTATCTTGACTGGGAACTATATAAGAAAAAGCTGAATTTGATTGAGATTCAAACGACAACTCTGTTCTCTCGTTCCAAAGACCTATCTCAGCAATTTCAACGTTATTTAAAAAATTGATTTTTACTGATTCCCTTAATAAATTAAACACCTTCTTATGAGGTTCAAAAGCATAAACTGAACCTTCTTGCCCTACAAATTGCGAAGCGATAATTGAAAAATACCCTACATTTGCACCTACATCTACAAATGTATCACCGATATCTAAGCAGTGATAAATACAAGACTCTACCTCAGGTTCATATACTCCCCTCAGATATATTGAACGCCCAACAGTAGAACTAAGATCAACTTTTATTCTATGCCCAGTGTGTAAAGTGGCTATAGCTATAGCATTACTTCGAGCTAATATAATTGCTCCAACTTTTTTGAATCCTTTCATCAAAGGGTGCTTAAAAATGTCAATAAAACTCATACAATCAGTACCCAATTTAATAAATACAATGTAATAACTGGTCTTCAAATACGTTAATCACTAATTTGAAGACCAGGGCTTGTAGTTTGCAAAGGAATTTTTGATTCATATTTTTGAACATGAAATTTGTAATGTTTTAATAAATTTCAGTCATTAAGATAATGAGATGAGTATTTATTTATATACACATGTAAACGCTTAGGTAGCCATTTAATCATGGCAAGAAATGTATTTCTAATACCTGTGAAATTATGAATAGCTTGTATTATTATTAATGCTTCCTTGATATTACCTTTTAGTAAAAACTTGAGTGCGTACCACAGATGAAATTGCATGGTATATAAAACCCGACTAGATGCATAATCTAATTTGGCTATTGTTTCATCTTTTAAAAGAATATTGAGCATTTCAATACATTCCAAAGAGTTGGAAGCCTCTTTAAAGTTAAGGGCTGATAACTGTCTTTCATGTAATCTAACTGTAGCGATTGGATCGGTAGACATAACTATACAGTTACTTCTTACAACTCGATAAAGCCATTCCCAATCCCCAACTTGAACCAAATCTTCCTTGAATTGACCAACTTGATTATAAATGTTTTTAGTAAATAGCATACCAGTTATGTTTCCATTAATAGAACCATGCTTTAGTAATAACGGGAGAGTCTCATTTGGCTTCATAAGTTGGACAGGTGCAGAAAGATAATGCTCATATCTAAAAATAGATAGACTAGGTATTTCTTGATCATTTAAATCAACAACATTAAAAGCAGATAGAAAGAGACCCACTTCAGGAAAAGCTTGAATTCTTTCCATGCTTGTTTCTAAACATTGAGGTAATAAAAAATCATCGCTACAAAGTAACATAATATACGCACCTCTACTTCTTGTGATAGCTAGATTTAGATTGGCAAATAAGCCCAAATTCTCAGTATTAGAATAAATTTTAATGTTATCTAAATCACTATATTTTTCAAGAAAATTTCTGGTTTCTTCATGTGATGCATCATCAGCAATAATAAGCTCCCAATTCTTGTAAGTTTGAGCTAAGACACTATCAACTGCTTTACCAAGGTGTTCGATGCGATTATAAACTGGAAGAATAACAGAGATGAGTAGTTGTTTCATAAACTTGGTTGATGAATTTAATAGGAGTACATAGTTAACTGAAATATAAAACTCTAAATTTTAATTAAACTATGAAGACTTTTTCTTAGTCCCTGTAAATCTTCCTGAAAACTCCAATTACTAATTATGTCTCGGCTTTTAGTTCCTGCAACTGTAGAATTAGCGATCGCCCATTTAATTGATTGTGCTAAAGCTACCACATCTCCCACTGGAAAAATAGTACCATTCTGCCCATCTAAAACCAGATCAGGAGCGCAACCAACTTGATCGCTTACCACAACCGCTTTACCCGCATTCATGACTTCATTAATTGCCAGCCCCCAAGGTTCAAAGCTAGAAGGTAAAACAAAAGTATCACACAAATCGTACATAGCAGGCATTTCTGATTGATTTTTAAATCCCAAAAATCGAATTGATTGCCAGCTTGTTTCTTTGGCTGTATTTTCAAGACAGGCTTTTAAAGCTCCATCACCAACAAATAGTAAATAGGGTTCTGGCTCTTGGATGCCATCTGGTGAAAGTAGTCTGTAGGCTGACAAAAGATCTTGAGGGCATTTAACATCAATAAGCTTAGCCGCATATAAAATAATTGGTCTATTAGACTCTAAATTTAGCGATCGCTTTAGATTATCTCGATTTGTTCTAGCTGCTTTGACTTGAATTTGAAAAAAATTATTGTCAACTGCATAGGGTACGGGAAATAGACGATCTGCATTAATTTTATGATTTCTATAAAACTGATAGTTTAAATTTCCTACATAAAGAAAAGCAGATATTTTTTTAAATAAAAAGTCTAGAAATACTTTTTTTACATTTTTCTTAATGAAATTGTTTGTTTCTTGCAATCCATTAGACTCTCCTCTTAGCAAAACAGGAATATTTAATTTTTCTGCTGCAAAGATTACCTGCAAACTACAAAACCAAGCCCACCCATGTACCCAAACAGCATCAAAATTACCGTTTTTCAATTGCTTAGTTATATCTTTAGCAATAGGCTGTTGAAAAATATTTTTCCATTGCTTACTACCCCAACAATCTAAAAACTGGTGTTCATAACCCTCCGTTAATGGCACATCCCACTCAATTACCTTCCCAAATCCACTATCTTGATAGGGCTTTAAAGAAAAGTCACTATAAAAAAATACTTTAAGATCAATATCTGGATCGG